>Ga0137409_10002981_pt1 | contig 17999 bp, 16 predicted proteins | sample CZODoug1_16funga_FD_122059 | JGI IMG/M metagenome (GOLD analysis project Ga0137409, IMG submission 122059) | Vadose zone soil fungal communities from Angelo Coast Range Reserve, California, USA - CZODoug1_16fungal (Hybrid Assembly) | ecosystem: Environmental > Terrestrial > Soil > Vadose zone... | reverse complement strand
CACCGTCGTCGCCGGCAACTGCCACGTGTTCCATGGCCCACAAAGTCAACGGCGGCTCGGCAGTCGTATGCTCAGACGGATGGCATGACTCGCACTTGCCGGTGTCTTTGTTTTTTGCCCGGGCAAAAATCGCTGCGGGGCCGGGCGTATCTACCCACCACACTCCTGAAAGATCGCGTGGATTGAACGTCGCCGGCTTCGGCGTGAACGCGCTCATCGTACGGGAAGGCCGAGCGGCGGTCAACCAGCCAGTTGCGCTCTTCTTGCTGATTCATCAGCAGGTTATCAGTCATTGTCCGACAGCGATCGCAACTCGAGCATTGATAATGGGGACGGCAATCGCGATGACAGGCACACGACGGTACTAATCGGGATCAATTCGCGCGACAATGGGAACGCCTTCACTTGCGGCGACGCCTTCAGCGAACCGCCGCGTACGAGGGGGATTCCTCCTCAAGTCGATTGCCACCCTGCTGATCTACCTCTACTACGATTACGCCATGTACTTCTGCGACCGCGGCGTCGAGCTCGGGTTGTTGGGAGAGGAAGAACGCGACCGACCAATTGAAGAAATCGTTGCCGGCACACCGAAGGAGCTGCCTTCCGAACGCGTGTACCAGGCGTTCTGGCAGGCGCGGGGCTGGCCGAATCAGTAGCCGCGACCCGGCAGGCACACATCACTATGGCTGTTTCCGTGTTGGCATTAATCGTCATGGCCGCCACCTGGGCGCTCCTCATCGCGCTCGTACGGGCGCCGATGGGAACGCCATCACCTTTCGCGCCATTCGAGGTATTCGTGCTTGCCGGAGCCGTCATGCTCGCATGGCGGGAAAGTGCTCGTCGCGTCCTGTGCGAACGCTGGTCGTACTCCTCAGCGCTTTTGGTGACCCTTGCCATCCTCTTCTCGCCCGCGCTCGTGTGGTTGCTCCGGGGTGCCACGACGCCGGTGCTGTCATTGATTTTCCTTGCCGTGTGGAGTGTCGGGCTCCGAGGACTCATCCGGGACCTTCGAAGGTCGGCGATATGGGAAGGGACGGCCGCCAGCTTGATCGGCGTCGCACTCGGCTTCACGTATTTCCTGTACGTCAACACGAAAGGCGTCGCCAGCGTCTTTTCGCCCGAGCAGACCCTCCTGGGTATCCAGCATCGGGACACGCTCATCCATGCGTCGATTGCCGCGATGCTCGGCCAGTCCGTCTCGATGTTGATCCCGCAGGTCGTGGGGTTCCGGCTCACAGGCCGGCTGGCCGAAGGGACGACCGCCACGGATCTAGTCCTCACCGTCACGCAAATGCTCCGCAAGAAGGGCGTCGTCGGGAAGTTCGTGGAGTTCTACGGATCCGGTGTGGCCGCCCTGACCCTTGCCGATCGCGCGACCATCGGCAATATGGCCCCGGAATACGGCGCGACCGTGGGCATCTTCCCGGTGGACCAGGAGACGTTGCGGTATCTCGAGTTCACGGGCCGCAGCCCCGACCAGGTGAAACTCGTCGAGGCGTACATGAAGGAGCAGGGCCTGTTCCTCGCTCCGAATTCGCCGGAACCCGTATACTCCGACACGCTCGAGCTGAATCTCGCGACGGTGGAGCCGAGCCTCGCGGGCCCGCGCCGGCCGCAGGACCGCGTCGCGTTGCGGGAGGTGGGAAAGAACTTCCTCGAAACGCTCCCGTCGCTCATGAAGGCGAAGTCGGCGGCGCCGCTGAAGCCGCCGCCCGACGTGCGGAACCACTGGGAGGCCGAGGGCGGGCACACGTTCGGCGGAGACGCGGCCGTGGCCACGCACCCAGCGCGGACCGATGGAGACCTGCGCCACGGCTCGGTGGTGATCGCGGCGATCACGAGCTGCACCAACACGTCGAACCCGTCGGTCATGGTCGCGGCCGCGCTCGTCGCGAAGAAGGCCGTGGACAAGGGCCTCAATACGCAGCCCTGGGTGAAGACGAGCCTCGCGCCGGGCTCCAAGGTGGTCACCGACTACCTGAACCAGGCGGGCCTCATGAAGCCCCTCGAGCAGCTGCGCTTTCATCTCGTGGGATATGGGTGCACCACCTGTATCGGGAATTCCGGGCCCCTCCCTGAGGAAGTCTCAGCGGCGGTCACCGAGGGAGATTTGGTCGTCTGCTCCGTGTTGTCCGGGAACCGCAACTTCGAGGGCCGGATCCAGCAGGAAGTGCGGGCGAACTACCTCGCCTCCCCGCCCCTCGTCGTCGCCTACGCGCTCGCGGGCCGGATCGACATCGAGTTCCACACGCAACCACTGGGCACCGGCAAAGACGGCAAGCCCGTCTTCTTGCGCGACATCTGGCCGTCCACCAAGGAGGTGGACGACGTCATCCGCACGTCGATCAAGTCGTCGATGTTTCACAAGACCTACGCCGAGGTGTTCCAGGGCGACGCGCGGTGGAAGGGACTTCCCGTGCCCGAGGGCGACCGCTTCGCCTGGGAGCCCGACTCCACCTACATCCGGCGCGCGCCGTATTTCGACGGCATGCCGGCGCAGCCCAAGGCGATCGCCGACATTCGCGGCGCGCGGGTGCTGTGCCTGCTGAGCGACAGCATCACTACCGACCATATCTCGCCCGCCGGATCGATCCGCAAGACGCTCCCCGCCGGGCAGTACTTGATCGCGCATGGCATCGAGCCGATCGACTTCAACTCCTACGGCGCGCGTCGCGGCAATCACGAAGTGATGGTGCGCGGCACATTCGCCAACGTGCGGCTCAAGAACCTGCTCGCGCCGGATACGGAGGGTCCCTTCACGGTGCACCTGCCCGACGGCGCGCCGATGACGATCTATGACGCGTCGGTGCAGTACCAGGCCGAGGGCACGCCGCTCGTGGTGCTCGCCGGCAAGGAATACGGGTCGGGCTCGTCACGCGACTGGGCGGCCAAGGGACCGCGCCTCCTCGGCGTGCGCGCGGTGATTGCGCAGAGTTACGAACGCATCCACCGCTCGAACCTCGTGGGCATGGGGATCCTCCCGCTCCAGTTCTTGCCGGACCAGTCGCCCGCGTCGCTCGGCCTGACGGGGAAGGAACGCTACGACATCGCGGGCCTCGCGGAGCTGCCGAAGCAGGTGACGGTCAAGGCGACCGCCGACGACGGCAAGGTGACCGAGTTCAAGACCACGCTGCGCATCGACACGCCGCAGGAGCAGCAGTACTACCGGCACGGCGGGATTCTGGAGTACGTGCTGCGGCAGCTCGCGAAGCCATGACCGGCGTGCGAGTACTGGTCGGCACGCGCAAAGGCGCCTTCATCTTGACGTCGGACGCCAAGCGCACGCGGTGGGACGTGAGCGGTCCCCACTTCGCCGGCTGGGAGATCTACCACGTGAAGGGGTCACCCGTCGACCCGAATCGCATCTACGCCTCGCAGTCGAGCGGGTGGTTCGGGCAGGTGATTCAGCGGTCGTGCGACGGCGGCAAGACGTGGGAGGCTCCGGGCGGCGACGTGACACCGCAGCCCGGCGAGACGCCCAAAGGCGAGAGCAACAAGTTCGTCTACGACGTCACGCCGCAAACCGGCAAGCCGCTCACCACACATCAGTGGTACGACGGCACGCAGCACCCCTGGGAGTTCAAGCGCGTCTGGCACCTCGAGCCTTCCCTCGCGGATCCGGACACGGTGTACGCCGGCGTGGAGGACGCGGGGCTGTTCCGCTCGAGCGACGGCGGGACGACGTGGCAGGAGCTGGCCGGGTTGCGGGGCCACGGTACCGGGCCCCAGTGGCAGCCGGGAGCCGGAGGCATGTGCCTCCACACGATCCTGATCGATCCCGCCGACCCGAAGCGGATCTATGTCGCCATCTCGGCCGCCGGGGCGTTCCGCAGCGAGGACGCAGGCAAGACCTGGAAGCCGATCAACCGGGGGCTTCACTCGCAGTACATCCCCGAGGCGACCGCCGAGGTGGGCCATTGCGTGCACCGCATCGCGCTGCACCCATCGCGCTCCAAGGTGCTGTTCATGCAGAAGCACTGGGACGTGATGCGCTCGGACGACGGCGGCGACTCGTGGCGAGAAGTCAGCGGGAATCTGCCCACCGACTTCGGCTTTGTGATCGACGTGCACGCTCACGAGCCGGAGACAGTGTACGTCGTCCCCATCAAGAGCGACTCGGAGCACTATCCGCCCGATGGCAAGTTGCGCGTCTACCGCAGTCGCACGGGGGGGACCGAGTGGGAAGCGCTCACCAAAGGGCTCCCACAGCGCGACTGCTATGTAAACGTGCTGCGCGACGCGATGTGCGTCGACCGGCTCGAGCCGTGCGGCGTGTATTTCGGCACCACGGGCGGTCAGGTATACGCCTCGGCCAACGCGGGCGACAGTTGGGCGCCCATCGTGCGCGATCTTCCGGCCGTGCTCTCGGTCGAGGTGCAGGCGCTGGCGTGATCCGCGTCGAGCTGCCGGCACACCTGCGGACGCTGGCGCGCGTCGACCGCGAGGTCACGCTCGACATTTCGGGTCGGGTCACACGAACGGCGTTGCTCGACGCGCTCGAGGCCCGCTATCCCGCGTTGCGCGGAACGATCCGCGATCACGTCACCGCACAGCGCCGGCCGTTCTTGCGATTCTTCGCTTGCTCGCGGGATCTCACACACGAGCCGCCAGACGCGCCGTTACCCGAGGCGGTAGCCTCGGGGGCCGAGCCCTTTCTCGTCGTGGGGGCAATTGCTGGCGGCTAGCCGGGGGGGGGGCGTCTCCGTCCTGCTGCTCGTCGCGCTCGCGAGCGCCTGCGGCCCGCGGCCGAGTGCCGAAGTGTGGGTGACGACGGGCGATCAGCATAAGCTCCTCTCGCACGAGCCCGACGCCCGATTCTCCAACGCCGACACCGCGGGCCATCCAACCATCGTGGTCGACGATAGCGCGACCTATCAGGAGATGATCGGATTCGGCGCGGCGATCACCGATGCGTCGGCGATCAACATCGATCGCCTGGAGCCCGATCGCCGCGAAGCGCTGCTGCGCGAGCTGTTCGACCCGGACAGCGGCATCGGCCTGAGCTTCACGCGCCTCACGATCGGCGCATCCGACTTCTCACCGCAGCACTACAGCTTCGATGACGTTCCCCCCGGGCAGCGGGATCCGTCACTGGCTCACTTCTCGATCGAGCCCAATCGCGCGCACGTCCTCCCCGTGGTGCAGCGGGCGTTGGCGATCAACCCCCAGCTCAAGGTCATGGCGTCTCCGTGGAGCGCGCCTGGATGGATGAAGACGAGCGGCAAGCTCATCAGGGGCACGCTGTGGCCCAATGCGTACGGGCCCTTCGCGCAATACCTGCGGCGCTACGCCCTGGCGTATGACTCTCTGGGCGTGCCGATCTACGCGCTCACGATCCAAAACGAGCCGCACTTCGAGCCCACCAATTACCCGGGCATGCGCCTCGAACCGCCCGATCGCGCCCGCTTCATCGGCCAGTACCTGGGCCCATTGTTGGCCCGCGATCCGAAACGACCGCTGATCCTCGACTGGGACCACAACTGGGACGAACCGGACTCGCCGCTGCGCGTGCTCGGCGACAGCGTCGCCCGTCGCTACATCGCCGGCGTCGCCTGGCATTGCTACGGCGGCGACGTAGCGGCACAGACGAAAGTCCACGATGCCTATCCCGCGGTCGATGCGTACTTCACGGAGTGCTCGGGCGGCGACTGGTCCCCGAGCTTCGCAAATAGTCTCGTCTGGAACGTGAGCAACCTGATCATCGGCGCGCCGCGGAACTGGGCGCGGGGCGTGTTGCTGTGGAACCTGGCGCTGGATGAATTGCACGGACCGTACCTGGGAGGGTGCACGAACTGCCGCGGCGTCGTCACCATCAACTCCCTGTCCGGCGCCGTGACGCGCAACGTCGAGTACTACGCGCTCGCGCACGCCAGCCGCTTCGTACGTTCGGGCGCCCATCGCATCGGATCGACCACGGGTGTCGCAGGCCTCGAGAGCGTGGCGTTCCGGAACCCGGATAGCTCCAAGGTGCTCATCGTCGTCAACACGGCGGCAGTGGAGCGCCGGTTCGCGATGCGATGGGCTGGGAAGACGCTGATGTACACGCTGCCGGCGGGGGCCGTAGCTACGCTGCGCTGGCGCCTCTAACTCACTCCCGGCCCACGCCCAACGCGTCAGCGACTCGATTGATGTAGTTGAACCACGACGCGATCAGGGTGATCTGCAAGATGCCCTTGTCGTCGAACCCCACCTTCCGCAGCCCCGCGTGGTGCGCCTTCCCGATGCGCGTCGCGTCCTTGGTGATCTGCACGACGTAGTCGAGCATCACCCGATCCTGCTCGGAAATCGGTGCCGCGCTGTAGTCGGCCTCGAGCGCCGCCACCAGGTCCTTGTCCAACGTGATCCGACGCAGAAACTCTGCGTGGGATTCAATTCAGTATCGGCAGCGATTCGCGACCGACACCACCGTCGTGATCATCTCGTGCTGCCGGCGGGTCAGCGGCAAGTCCGGCGACATGAGCACGCCGAACGTGGCGAACGCGTGATGCAGCGCGTCCGGGATGAGACTGTGCGACGCGACGATCCCGGAGCTGCCATCCGGTGTGGGGTGCACCGGCGTGTCGTACTCGATGGGATAGAGCGCCTTCTGCGCGTCGATGGCGGCTCGTAGTCTCTCGTCCGCCTCGGTCAACGGGACCGTGCGAATCCAAGTCATGGTGTGCCTTCTCCTCGGCGAAACGCTACAAAGTAGACGGGGATCCCGAGTGCCACGATTCCAGTCCCCAACGCTGCCTGCACGGGACTGTGGCCAGCGAGCAGGAACAGCAGCCCGGCGACCAGCACCAGGAAGGTCGCGGGCGTTACCGGGTAGCCAGGCGTCCGATAGGCCGGAGCGGCGCCCTCGCGGCGGCGCAGCACGAACACCGCAGCCACCGTGAGCCCCACGAACAGGACCGTGATGAAGATGAAGTAGGACACGATCTTGTCGAAGTTGCCCCGCAGGACGAGCAGGGACGCCAGCAACGCCTGGAGCGCGATGGCCCGCGCCGGCGTGCCGAAGCGCGGGTGCACGGCGGCGACAGCCTTGAAGAACAACCCGTCACGCGCCATCGCGAAGTACGCGCGAGGGAGGGCCATGAGCAGCCCCAGGATGCTGCCCAGCACCGCGACGATCACGATCCCCGCAAACACCCGCCCGCCGGCGGGTCCGAACAGCGCCTCACCCGCCTGCGCGGCGAACGTCTCGCCGGATGTCACGCGCTCCAGCGGAACGAGGTACAAGAAGACGGCGCTGGTGAGGATGTACACGCCCGTGATCACCGCCACACCCAGGGCGAGCGCGCGCGGCACGGTCCGTTCCGGATCCCGGGCTTCGCCGCCGAGCTTACTGATCTCCCACCAACCGCCGAACGCGAAGAACGCGCCGACCAGCGCGGGCGCGAGCGCCCCCGGCAGCGGAACCGAGCCGGCGCGCTGGGCGACGAACGGCACGAAATTCGACCAGGTGCCTCGGCCCAACACGACGGCCAACACTGCTATCAGCAGCAACGCCCCCACCTTGAGCACCGTCAGCCATTGCATCAGTCGCGCGCCGAACCGGACGCCGACGATATTCACCGCCGCGAGCGTGAGGACCGCGCCGAGCGCCACGGCTTTCATGCCCACGGCGGACAGTTTGATCACGTATCCCACGTAGCTCGCGAGACCCACCGCCAGCGCGGCGGTGATGCCGGGATCCATCACGAGCATGCACTTCCAGCCGTACAGAAACGCGACCACCGGCCCGTACGCGCGCCGCAGGTAGACATAGCCGCCGCCGGCTTCGGGGAGTCGCGCCGCCAGTTCGCCGTAGCACAGCGCGCCGATCAGCGCCATCGCCCCCACAATGAGCCAGACGACGAGGAGCCAGAAGGGCGAGCCCAGGGTCCGGGCCATGCCCGCGGGCGTGAGGAAGATGCCCACGCCGATCACTTCCCCGACCACGAGTGCGGTGAGCGAGGCAAGTCCAAGGCGGCGCGCCAGAATCGGCGGCGAGGCGGGGGGGGCGGTCGTGTCGTGCATGGGCGCGCCTAACTTCCACGCGCGCTCGGCGGGCGTCAATGGGGCGTCAGGGTGACCACCGACAGCGCGATCGACAGCACGAACAAGACGATGATGATCCACTCGAGGATCTCCATGCGCCGCGTCGCCGCGCGATCGGTCATCTTGCCGTAGATCCCGTCCATCGTCTGCAGTTTGCGCGAGATGCTGGCGTCCCACTCCGCGAGGTGGAAGCGGCGCGACGCCAGCGCGTAGACCCGCGCCAGGAACTGGTCACCCACGAGTTTCAGCGCGTTCGTCACCTGCTCGAACAGGATCGCCGCGTCGAGCTGCAATCGGGCGAGCCGGCGCACGTCGGAGCCGAGGCGGCCCCGATCCTTGAATCGCGGCGACCGGCCGAGCAGCGTCTCGTAGGCGCGCTCGAGCGCGTCGTCCAGCTGCTGATCGAGGAACCGCATCTCCAGGAGCTGCGTGTTGGCGAACTCGATCACGTCGCGGACGTCTTCGCCTTCGGCGTCGAACAGGACGGCCGCGTCGGTGTCGATGATCGTGGCATCGTTGGGCCCGAATGAGAGCCGCAAGGCCGTCGCCTCCGCGACCTCCTGCCGGGAGAGCGGGTGGCGCGCCGCCCGCAACACTTGGGCGACGGTCTGGCCGCGCTCCGTCCAGAGCGTGGCCGCTTCGCAGGGCGCGGCGAACCGCTCGATGTGAAAGACCGAGTAGTCCTCGACGAAGTCGGCGACGCGCGGGCGCATCGCGGCGTCGGCCAGCAGCGGCAGCAGCGCCTCGACCTGGCGCCGCGAATCGGCGAGCAACCCCTCGTTCCCCCACAGTTCTTCGGCGAGCGCGGGCAGGCCGTCCAGCGGGCCCTCGATCGGGATCTCGTAGCTCACCGACACCGCGCCGAAGTCGTACAGCACCAACTCCACCATCGGGGTGGTTTTATACGTGCCGAAGACGTGCTGGTTGCCCGCGCGGGTGACCCGCAGCGGAGCGGGCCGGTATTCGAAGGACGCGGGGGCGCGGCGTTTGTGCTTGATCGCTTGCCGCTCGGAGCCGGCGAGCAGCCGGTGCTCGGCGTCATCCAGGTCGATGGCCTGCGCCACCTCGTAAGCGAAGAAGGCGTGACACCTTCCCTGCGCGATGACCAAGTCCGTAGAATATGACATGTTCAAAACCTACCCTGGCATGCTGGTTCTGCTGGTCTCCGCGTGCGCCACAAACCAGCCGTCCGTGCCCCTCGTTGGTCGTGCCGCCGACGTCGCGGCGCTCGCCGGCGAGTGGACCGGTGAGTACTCGAGCAGCGAGTCAGGCCGCAGCGGCAGCATCAGCTTCACGCTCCGCGCCGCGACCGACTCCGCGTTCGGCGACGTCATCATGATCCCGGCAGGATGGGGACGCCCGCTCGCGCCGTGGCGTGGCGAGGCCGCTCCGTCGACTGCGCAGCGCCCGATGAGCGAGGTGTTGACGATCAACTTCGTGCGCGTCGAGCAAGGGCGCGTGAACGGCACGCTCGCGCCGTATGCGGACCCGCAAACGGGGGCGCGCCTCCTCACGACGTTCACCGGCCAGTTGAGCGGCAACACGATCAGTGGGACGTATACCACGCGCCTGACGTCGGGAGAGACGCAGACGGGCCGCTGGAGCGTGCAGCGGAAGTAGCGGCTACCGCTTCAACTACGGCTCTCCCGCGCCACCGTGGGCGTGGCGAAGACGGGCTTGTCCGCCTGGGGCAGGCCCAGGTGGGCGCGGGCCCGGTTCAGTGCATCGTCGATGTTGCCGTGGATGTTCTCCTCGCCCAATTCGTCATACATCCCGGCGCGCTCGAGAGCGACAACCGGCTGGGCGTGCACGTCGGACAGAATCACGAGCGTGCCTTCCTGCCGGCTGCGCCGCACCACGTCCCGCAACGCATGCAATCCCGTGGAATCGATGGCCGGGACGTGCCGCAACCGCAGGATCAGCACCTTGGGCTTCCCCGCGATCCGGCCCACCCGGTCCTTGAACATCTCCGCGGCGCCGAAGAAGAACGGCCCCGTGATTTCGTAGACCTGCACGCCCTCAGGGACGGTGCGGCGGCGGACCGCGTTCGGGTCGGATTCGAAGTCGTCGGCGGGGTCCTCGAACTCGTGCGTCAGGACCTGAATGTTGGTCACCTCGGCCATCCGGCGCATAAAGAGGAACGCAGCGAGCACCATCCCCACTTCGATGGCCACCGTCAGATCCACGAGGACCGTGAGCAGGAACGTCGCGAGGAGCACAGCCACGTCGCTCTTGGGCGCGCGGAACTCCGACGCGAAGGTGCGCCACTCGCTCATATGAAACGCGACCACCACGAGGATCGCCGCCAGCGTGGCCAGCGGGATGTAGGCCGCCCAACGTCCGAAGAACAGGGTGATGAGGAGCAAGGTTACGGCGTGCACCATGCCGGCGACGGGTGTGCGGCCGCCGTTCTTGACGTTCGTGGCGGTGCGCGCGATCGCGCCGGTCGCCGGCATGCCGCCGAAGATCGGCGAAACGACGTTCGCTACGCCCTGCGCGACGAGCTCCATGTTGGAGCGGTGCCTCCCCCCGATCATGCCGTCCGCCACAACGGCCGACAGCAGCGACTCGATCGCCGCCAGCATCGCGATCGTGAACGCCGGTCCGGCGAGCGATGACAACAGGGCGAGGGTGATGGGCGGGAGGGTCGCGTGCGGCAGGCCGGCGTGAATTACGCCGAATCTTGCCCCGATGGTCTCGACTGGCAGATGCAACACCTGGGCGCCGACCGTCGTGACGATCAGCGCGACAAACGGCCCCGGGATGCGGCGCTCGATCCTCGGCCATACCAGAATGATCGTGAACGTGGCGACCGCGACGACCAGCGCCCAAGGATTCACGGAATCGAAGGCGTGGGCGTACGCGTCCCACTTGGCCACGAACGGCGCGGGCACGGCGTCCATCTCGAGGCCGAGGAGGTCCTTGACCTGACTCGAGAAAATGATGAGCGCGATGCCGCTGGTGAATCCTATCGTGACCGGATACGGGATGAACTTGATCGCGCCGCCCATGCGGACCAGGCCGAAGACGATGAGGATCACGCCGGCCATGAGCGTGGCGACGACGAGACCGTCGACGCCGTAGCGCTGCACGATCCCCGCGACGATCACGACGAAGGCGCCCGTTGGGCCGCCGATTTGGACGCGCGAGCCGCCGAGGGCTGAGATCAGGAAGCCCGCGATGATCGCCGTGTAGAGGCCGCGTTCGGGGGTCAGGCCGCTGGCGATGGCGAACGCGATCGCGAGCGGCAGCGCCACGATGCCTACGATGACGCCGGCACCCAAGTCGCGCGCGAATTGCGCGCGCGTGTAGTCCTTCAGAGTGGTGACTAGCTTGGGGACGAGCACGGGCGGATAATACTACCATGCGCGCTCGCTATCTGTCCGTCCTCGGCCTCGTGCTCTCGGTCGCCCTGCCGCTTCACGCCCAGGGCCTGCCGCCCGATTCCACGGTGCGACGGATCGTCACGGAGCGCCTGACCTCATCACCGTTCCGCGGGATCGCCGTCGGCCTGCTGGACGCCAACGGGACCCGCCGCGTCGTGGCCGTCGGTGTTCCCGCCGACGGCGTGTTCGAAATCGGGTCGATCACCAAGGTCTTCACGGCGTCGATTCTCGCCACGATGGTCGCCGACGGGTCCGTTCGCCTCGACGATGCGGTCGCGAAATTGCTCCCCGCAGCCGTGCGCGTCCCGGCGCGCAATGGTCACCAGATCACGCTCCTCGACCTGACGACGCAAGTCTCGGGGCTGCCCCGCATGCCGTCGAACATGGCTCCCCGGGACTCGACCAACCCGTATGCCGACTACAGCGTCGACCAGATGTATGCGTTCCTGTCCGGCTACGAGCTGCCGCGTGACCCGGGCGAGACGTACGAGTACTCGAATCTCGGCGTGGGCCTCTTGGGGCACGCGCTCGCACTCAAGGCCGGCATGAGCTACGAAGAGCTGGTCCGGCGGCGCATCCTTGCGCCCCTCGGCATGCGCGAAACCGCGATCACGCTCTCCCCCGCCCTGCGCGCTCGACTCGCCCCCGGACACGACAACGAGGGGAACGTGGTCCCCAATTGGGATCTGCCGACTCTCGCCGGGGCGGGTGCATTACGCTCGACCGTGGGCGACATGCTGACGTTCCTCGCTGCCAACCTCGATTCGAGTGCGAACCCTGTGGCGCGCGCGCTGCGGCAGACGCACGTGTCACGCCGCGGGGCCGGCAGTGCGACGATGACGATCGGCCTCGGCTGGCACATCCTCGCCCGGCCGCAGGGGCCATCGATCGTGTGGCACAACGGCGGGACGGGGGGCTACCGCTCATTTGCGGGGTTCGACGAGGTGCGCCACGTGGGGGTCGTCGTACTGACCAACGCGAACATTGGGGCCGACGATATCGGATTCCACCTGCTCGACACGACGTTCCCGCTGCAGACGCCGCCCAAGGCTCGCACGGCCGTCGCCGTCGACTCGAGTGTCCTGGCCCGCTACGTCGGCGAATACGAGCTCGTGCCGACCTTTCACATCGTCGTCACGCGCGAAGGCACTGGCCTGTTCGTTCAAGCCACGGGGCAACCGAAGTTCGCGATCTTCGCCGAGTCGGCGACCGAGTTCTTTTTCAAGGTGGTGGATGCCCAGATCTCGTTCGGCGGGGACGGGATGGTCTTGCACCAGAACGGGCAGAACCTGCCGGGCAAGAAGATTCGGTAGGGAGAGAGGCGCCGGTCGGAATCGAACCGACGAATCGAGGTTTTGCAGACCTCTGCCTTACCACTTGGCTACGGCGCCAGGAGGCGGAAGTTAGCCCTGGCCCTTGAGCAACTTCAAGATGTCGGTACTTCCCTGGTCCGCCGCGAGGCCGATCGCGCTCTTGCCGTCGTCATTCTGCACCTTGGGATCGGCGCCGTGCGCCAGGAAATAGCGTGTCAGCTCCAGATCTTTCTTGTTGACGACCTCGTGCAGCGCCGTCCATCCCTTGTGCTGCTGGGCGTTGATCGGCGCACCCGCCTCGACGATCATCTTCACCGCCTCGGCCGACCGTCCGGCGACCGCCGCGTGGATGGCCGAGATGCCCATCGGGTTCTTGGCGACCTGAGCCACGTCGGCACCGCGGGCGAGCAACAGGCGCACCATCTCAGGGTGGCCGAAGAATGCGGCGAGACCCAGGGGAAAGAAGCCGTCGCGCGAGTAAGCGTTGACGAGGCTGGGATCGGCGTCGAGCAGCTCGGCCACGCGATCGGTCCGGCCCACCGAAGCGGCGTCGAAGACGTCGAGCGTCGGGCCGGCGGCGAGCAACACGTCAACGAGGTCGTGCTTGTGATGGTATTGGGCGATCAGCACGGGTGAATGACCCATCTCGTTGCGCACGTCAACCACCTTCCGGTCGGCGGCGAGCAGGGCCTCGAGGCGCGCCTTGTTTCCGGCCCGAATGACGTCGAAGATCTCCTGTGCCGGCTCCATGGTTCGTCTCCTAGAAGTTGAACCCGCGCCCCAACGCGATCGCCCACCCCTTCGCGAGACCCGGCGCGCTCCCGAAGCGGTAGCCCACGGCCAGCTCTCCCGCATCCCCATGGACCGCCCGGGTCGGGCCGAACCGCAGCGCGATGCCGACGTCGCCGCCCAGCCGCGTCGCCTCGTCGGAGTACCACGCACCGCCGTAATCGACGAACGGGGCGAGCCCGATGCCCACCATCCCCCAGAGGTCGTCCGCCACCAGAATCCGGTCTTCGAACGCGAACCACGCGACGCGGTTTCCCGTGAACGCGTGTGCTCCGTAGAGCCGCGGCCCGCGTTGATCGAGCCACGGGTCGAACTCGGAGCCCGGCCTTTGCCCTTCGAGTCTTCCGCCCTCCAGGTGAGCGATCAACGTCTGGCGCGGCAGGTTCTGGCTCACGATCGTCAGGCGGCCACGCAGCCGCGTCGAGTCGAGCCCGTTCGCCTCGCCGTGCAGCAACGCGAAGCCCCCTTGCCACACCGTCGACATCTGCCCCCGGACCTCGTACCCGACCCCCGACTCGACGACGGCCCCCACGTGCAGCGCCTGCGACACGTCCACGTCTTCGCGCCGCGCGTAAGAGTTCAGGTGCTCGAGCACGCGAAACCGCACGTGCCCGACATCGATTCCGGCGCGACCCGAGGCGAATGTCGACCGGGGAAACGGCGCCGCCGTCGCCGCCGCGAAGTCCTCACGGCGCCACTCGCCGCCCACCGTGAGGCGCACATAGTCGCGGCTCGTCGCGTGGAGCGCCACACCTGCCAGGGCGCCGACCCGCAGCAGGCGGTGCTCTGAATCCGCTACCAACGCGCCATCGCGGAAGAGCAGCACGCGCTCCCGCGCCGACTCCCCATAGGTGACGACGGCGCCGCGGGCCGCCGTCTCATAGAAGGGCACGCCGACCTGCCACGCGCCGCGGTTGCCATCCGAGAAGTCCCCATATCGCACCAGGAGCAACGCCCGGGGAAATACGAAGTGCGGATTCAGGTACTGAAAGTCGAGGCGCCGGCGGTCGGGGGTCTTCCCGTACGACACGCCCAGCTGGCTTGCGGTGCCGAGGAAGTTCTCTTCGATAAACCCGATCTCCCAGGTCTGATCGCCCCCGGCCGTTGAGTAGTTCGCCTGGGGCTTCGAGCTCCAGCCATCCGCGGTCACGACCCGCAGTGCGAGCGACCCACTGAGCCGCGTCGTGTCCACACGGACGAAGCGAAAGACGCCCAACGCGCGCAGGGCGCGCTCGCTCTCGGCTACGCGCGCGGAATCGTACGATTGCCCTGGGGCGATGAGCAGCGAACGGCGGATCACCGAGGCGCGCGTCTTGATGTGCAGGGCGTTCGCGAGCCGCGCGACGAAGCCGGGGCCGTCGTTTTCCCGATCGAAGATGTTGCGGTTGTCGACGACGACGGTGTCGATGGTTTGTTGCGGCGCCGCGCTCAGGAGCAGCGCTACGAGCCCGACGGCCGTCATGGCCGGACCCCGAAGAGGTGCTGCTGCAAGCGATACGTGGCGTGCACCGTCCGATCATCCCACGCGGTGAAGTACAGCGTGGCGGCGATGCGGCCCGAGATCTGACGCAGGCCGCGCGTCGACATCGTGTACGTGCCGCGGACTGAGTCGGGTCGCAGAGGACGGCAGAGACAGGTTACCGTGGCGTACGCGGGGATCTCGGTGCCCAGACTATAGGAATGGCCGGCACTGAGGCGCCGAGCGTCGCCAAGTTCGAGCCCGATGTGCAAGGCGTACTCGTCTCCTATCGCATCGCTCGGGTCGAACTCGAATCGCGCGCTGAGGATGTCGTGCCGCTCCGTCACACCGTTGGTGTCGACCTTGAGCCGCACCACGGTGTAGCGGTCGTCGGTTTCTACGCGGAGCCGGCCGCGCCAATCCCACCGGCCGGTCATTTGCTGGCCCTGGGTGTCGCCGGCGCGCGGCAGAATATCGCACGCCGAGGTCACCCCGGCGATCAAAGCCAACGTATGCAGGGTCTTCATCGGGTAAGGTCTGGAAGATATACACCAGAGGCGCTGCCGAACGAATGTCCGACAGCGCCTCGCCTATCGTAACTCGACCGTCGTTAGTACAGGTACGTCACCGCCAGGGCGAACGTGACCTGATCCTTCTTTCCCGCGAACGACGCCAGGGTAGAGCGATCGTAGCGCACCTCCGGCCGAACCACCGCGTTCGGCCATGCGCGGACGTTCAGAGTGGCGGTCGCGCTACCAAACTTCTGCCCGGTGTTCGGGAGGAAGCCGAGGGCCCCGCTGGTGCGAGCGCCGTTCTCGTCACTCACCAAGTCACCTCGCAACGCCAGGCCCACGGAGGAGCTGATGTCGCCCGTCACCCAGCCGCCGAGCGCCCACCACTTCGCGTCCTGGGTGGGCGTCGGCAGCGCGGCGTTCGCCTGCTCCCGGCCGTAGTCACCCTGCACCCAAACCTGCACCGCGCCCAGCTTGCGCCAGATCAGGGCCTCGACGCCGTACCGGTTCGCCGTGTTGTTGCTGGTCTCCTCCGGACCCCAGAAGCCGACGATGCCGATCGCGGTCGCCGTGTCGGGCGAGATCCCGACACGCCCCATGAGGGACTTGCGAGTGTTGTTGTCGGACACCTGGTCCCACCCGTTGATCACGCGGAGCTGCGCATCCACGTGCGCATTGAGCTTGGTCTCGATGCTGACGCCCACCCCGGTGAAGTTCTCCACGTAGACGAACTGGTTCCCCACGGACCAGTTCGGATTGCCCGTCGTTTCGATGACTTCCAGCCCAAGGAGAGTAGGGATCCGCCCCGCCTTGAGCTGCACCCCGTTTCCGTTGGCCGTCGGGAGGTTCAACGTGACGTACAAGTGCGGGATGTCGGCCTGGGTGCCGAGGTCGAGCGCCCCGCCACCGGACTTGATCACGGTCGCGTTCTGCCCGAACAAGAGCTCGGTGTGGAACCCGGCGCTACGCTTCGTGGGGTCATACGGCTTATCGAAGACGATCCCGAACGCGTTGAGCGTGAAGCGGTTCTGCAAGCGGTCGTACAGGCGCCCCACGATCATCGAGTCGCCGCTGCTGTGCCCCGAATAGGCGTACGACGCTTCAACGAAGCCTGTGATCTTGAACGGTAGCGCCCCCCCCCCACCGGTTTGCGCCACCACCGATGTCGGCGCCAGCAGCAGGACGGCCAGTATGCGCGCGCGCATCAGATCGGCTCCGGCTGAGGCTCGAAGGTCGCCGCCTCGGTAGGCACCTTCACGGACTCCGTCATGACCAGCACCGTCGAGACTTCGGGGGAGGTCGGGTACCCCTCCAAACCCATCTCCGGTACGTCGAGTCCGAGCTCCTCGACTTCAGTCGAGACGCGGTGGCCGCCCACGACGAGGCCCGTGATCTTCCACGCGACGTATGCCATCGCGCCGACGGCCACGATGTTAGCCACGCCGCCCACGAGCTGAGCCACGAGCTGCGAAGCGTCCCCGTAGAACAAACCGCGCACGGCGCCGTCGACGCCGTTCCAGCCGGCCCCATACGTGCCGTCGGCGAGCAGGCCCAGGGACAGAATCCCCCACAGCCCGCACACGCCGTGCACCGAGATGGCGCCCACTGGGTCGTCGATCTTCAGGGACCGCTCGACGTAGATCACCGCGGCGCACACGAGCACGCCCGCCACACCGCCGATCAACACTGCGGACGGCGCCGTGACAAAAGCGCAGGGGGCGGTGATGGCGACTAGGCCGGCCAGCGTCCCGTTCGCGAGCATCGACGGGTCCGGCTTGCCGTACTTGAGCCACACGTAGAGCATCGCCGTTACGCCTCCCGCGGCCCCGGCCAGCATCGTGTTTGTCGCGATGACGGCGATGCGCAGATCGGAGCCCGCCAACGTCGAGCCGGCGTTGAAGCCGAACCATCCGAACGCAAGGATAAACGTGCCGACCAGCGCCATCGGGATGTTGTGCCCCGGGATGGCGTTCACGGTCCCGTTCGCGTTGTACTTCCCCCGCCGCGGGCCCAGCAGCCTCGCGGTAACGAGCGCCATGACCCCGCCCGTCATGTGCACCACCGACGATCCCGCGAAGTCGACGTGGCCGTGACCGAGCCCGAGGTTCTTGCCGAGCATGGCGAGCCAGCCGCCGCCCCACGTCCAGTTGGCGAAAATCGGATAAATCACGGCGCCGACAAACACGCTGAACACGGCGAACGCCGAGAACTTCCACCGCTCGGCCAGCGCGCCCGTGGGGATCGTCGCCGTCGTGTCCATGAAGACCATCTGGAACAGGAAGTAGGCAAACACCGGTGCCGTGTAGGCGACGCCGGTGAGGAAGAATCCGGTCCCGCCGAAGAGGCCCCACGCCTTGCCACCGATCGTCACGGAGACTTCGTGCGACAGTTGGTCGTAGCCGCCGAGGGTCCCGAGGGGCCCCACGCCACCGGCCTGCAGGGCGAAGCCCACCGCCCAGTACGCCAGCATCGCGATGCCGTACACCATGAAGTTCATCGTCATGGTGTGCGCGGCGTT
>Ga0137409_10002980_pt1 | contig 18001 bp, 20 predicted proteins | sample CZODoug1_16funga_FD_122059 | JGI IMG/M metagenome (GOLD analysis project Ga0137409, IMG submission 122059) | Vadose zone soil fungal communities from Angelo Coast Range Reserve, California, USA - CZODoug1_16fungal (Hybrid Assembly) | ecosystem: Environmental > Terrestrial > Soil > Vadose zone... | reverse complement strand
GTGCTGGCGGAGAGATCCACCAGGTCGCGCAGGATCTTCTGATTGGCCTCGGCGACCATCGAGAAGGCCTCCACGGCTCGGCCCGTCATGTGAGCGAACACTTCGCTGCCCTGCGTCGTCGTTGTCATCATCATCCTCCTCCTTGCATCACTTGATCGGCCATCGCAGCATCGGACCCCGGCGGGCCCTTCCACGACTCGACGATAACGCTCTGCGTTATGAGTGTCAAGACTTTTATTGCGTCGCGTTATGTCTACCGTGGTATACGGGTCTGGCTGCGTCGGGGGTCCTAAGTAGTTGAAAGAAAGAGGCTCATGAGATTGCTGGCGCTGCTTTCGTTATGCCTTGTGCTTGTGGGGTGCGGTTCCGCTCGAAGGGTTCCCCTCCGCAGTGCCACGGGGCTGGAGGATGCCAAGCTCCGTGACGCCCTGGGCCCTCTCCTGGCAGCTTCCGGCATCTGGCGCGGTCCCGAGGACGGCTGCGCGGTGGCCCTGGGCATCGAGACCCTTCGAGCCATCGATCTTGGCGTGGGGCCGCATCCGCGCTGCAAGTTCGGTCTGGTGGTGACCACGGGTGCGCTGCGAAGCCTCGATCAGCACGAGCTCCAGACCGCGCTGGCCCATGAGATCGGCCACGTGCAGCTCGGACATTTCGGCAGCCGTGAGGCGCGGCGACAGGTCGAGCCGAAGGCTCCGGACAGGGGCTCACCGGTCGAATCGGACGACGGGCAGTCCCTCGGCCCGAGTCGAGCCTATGATCGGCAGGAAGAGCTGGCGGCCGACCGCTATGCCGTGGAGCTCCTGGACAAGCTTCCGGGAAGTCCCGGCCGCGGCTGCACGAGCGTGATGACCCTCATCGAGCGCCTCGACCTCGAGCGTCTGGCCCCGATGTGGTCGCACTGGCTCAATACCCATCCGACCCCCGGGGCGCGGCTCGTGGCGCTCCGCGAGATCTGCCCGAAGACGCCATGACCCTGGCCCGGCTCAGCGACGAGAGCATCGCTCGCTTCGGCGAGTACGAAGCGCTTGCCTTCGAGGGGCGGCGTCTGACGAACGTGGAGCAGCACCGCGCGGCCTGTCGCGTGGCTCACGCCCTCCGCCGCCTCGGGATCGGCGCGGGCGATCGCGTGGTGGTCATGCCGCCGAATTGTCCCGAACCCAAGAGCCCGATCGGAAAGATCCTGCGCAAAGACTTACGGAGAGAGGCCCACACACCGTCGTGAGGGGGAGGCGTCATGGCTGATCAGACACTGGCACGCATGTTCTGGAATCGAGTGGAGCTGAGCGGAGACAAGCCGGCCCAGCAGCTCAAGCAGCGCGGAGCGTGGAAGACCCTGACCTGGCGCGAAGTGGGAGAGGTCGTGCGCGAGGTCTCCACCGGGCTCGTGGCCCTCGGCCGCCGCCGCGGCGAGGCGGTGGGCATTCTCTCGGCCAGCCGCGCCGAGTGGGTGCAGGCCGACTTTGCCGTCTTCACGGCCGGATGCGTCACCATCCCGATCTACCCGACGTATCCGCCCGACCTCATCCAGTACATCGTCAACGACGCCGGGGTGAAGACGCTCATCGTCGAGGATCCGAGCCAGCTCGCCAAGGTCCTCGAAGTCGACGCGGCCATGCCCGGGCTCGAGCAGATCGTCGTCGTCCAGGGCTACGAGGGCAAGGAGCCCTCGCCGCGTCTGTTCACCTGGGAGGCGCTGCGTCGCCTGGGACGTGAGCGGGGCGAGGCCCTCAAGACCGAGCTGGCCGCGCGAGTGGCGGACACCGCCCCCGACGACGTCGCCACCATCGTGTACACCTCGGGCACCACGGGGCCGCCCAAGGGCGTGGTGCAGACGCACGGCAACCACATCTCCGCTCTCGAGTCGGCGGCCCAGACCACCGGCATCGCCGAAGGCAACGTGCACCTTCTCTTCCTGCCCCTGGCCCATGCCTTCGCGCGGCTCGAGTCGTTCATCGGCGTCCACCGGGGGCTCTGCACGGCCTTCGCGGAGAGCATCGACAAGCTGCGCGAGAACCTGCCCGAGACCCGGCCGCACTTCATCTGCAGTGTCCCGCGCGTGTTCGAGAAGGTCTACGCGGGTGCCCTCGCCAAGGCCGATGGCGGCTCACCCATCAAGCGCAAGATCTTCTGGTGGGCGGTGGGCGTGGGCAAGGAGGTCTCCCGGCTCAAGCAGGCGCGGCGCCCCGTGCCCGCCGGGCTGGGCCTGAAGTACGCGATCGCCCACAAGCTGGTGTTCTCGAAGATGCACGCGGCCCTCGGCGGCCGCCTGCGATTCGCCGTCTCGGGCGGGGCGCCCCTCTCTCGCGACATCGCCGAGTTCTTCCACGCCGCGGGCATCCTCATCCTCGAAGGGTATGGCCTCACGGAGACGTGTCCGGTGCTCACGAACAATCGCGAGGACGCCTTCAAGTTCGGCTCGGTGGGCAAGCCCATGCCCGGCGTGGAGGTCAAGATCGCACCCGACGGGGAGATCATGGGCCGGGGCGGCAATATCGCCAAGGGCTACTTCAAGAAGGCCGAGGCGACTCGTGAAGTGTTCCTGGACGACGGGTGGTTCGCCACCGGGGACATCGGCCGCTTCGACGAGGACGGCTTTCTCTTCATCACGGACCGCAAGAAGGACCTCATCGTCACCGCGGGCGGCATGAACATCGCACCGCAGAACATCGAGAACCTGCTCAAGGCCGATCCCTTCATCAGCCAGGCCATGGTCCACGGCGACCGCCGCCCCTATCCCGTGGCCCTCATCACCCTCAATGCCGAGGAGCTGACCAAGTTCGCGCGCGGGCAGGGCATCCTGGCCGCCGAGCCGGCCGTGCTCGTCAAGCATCCCAAGATCCTCGAGCGCGTGCAGCGCACCATCGACGAGAAGAACTCGGAGCTGCAGTCCTATGCCAAGATCAAGAAGTTCCTCGTGCTGCCCGAGGACTTCACGGTGGAGAACGGGGCGCTCACGCCCACCCTCAAGGTCAAGCGCAGAGTGATCAGCGACCGGCACCGCGCGGCCCTCGATTCCTTGTACGGGTAGGATGGCCCTCGAGGCTTTCCGACTCGACGGCAAGGCGGCCATCGTCACGGGCGCGAGCCGCGGGCTGGGGCGCGCCATGGCCCTCGCTCTCGCCGAGGCAGGCGCTGACGTCGCCCTGGCCGCGCGCGCGGAGGCGGAGCTCGCCGAGACCGCGCGCGGGATCGAGCGGCTCGGCCGGAAAGCCGTGATCCTGCCCACTGATGTGACGGCCTATGATCAGGTCGAGGCCCTCGTCGAGCGCGCCGTCCACGGCCTCGGGCGCCTCGACATCCTCGTCAACAACGCCGGCACCGCAGGCGTGCGGCCCTTCGCGGAGATGGCACCCGAGGAGTTCCGGCGCACCATCGAGGTCAATCTCGTGGGCGTCTTCAACGGCTGCCGCGCGGCGGCGGGCCGGCTCATCGCTCAGAAGTCGGGCAAGATCATCAACCTCGCCTCCGTCCTGGGAGCGGCGGGGCTGCCCGGGTATTCCGCCTACTCCGCCTCCAAGGGCGGGGTCATCGCCCTCACGAAGGCGCTGGCCGTGGAGTGGGCGCGCTTCAATATCCAGGTCAATGCCGTGGCCCCCGGCTGGTTCGTCACCGACATGAACAGCGACGCCTTTGCCGACGCCAAGGTGCGCGAGCGGCTCCTGCGAGACGTACCGCTCCGGCGGACGGGAAGAGTGGAGGAGGTCGGGCCGCTCGTCGTGTATCTCGCCTCGTCCGCCTCCGACTACATGACCGGCCAGACTGTCTTCCTCGACGGCGGCCACACGGCGGGTTGACGTGCTGGACCAATTTGCTTTGCCAGTTCTACTCAGCTCTCGCCTCGCGGCGAGGGCTGAGTTGCTCTGGCTCGCAACTTGGCCCAGCACCCGGTGAGCTTGCCGTGACGGGAGACAGCCGCTAGGATGAGCGCCATGCACACCGCCGTCCTCCGCGGGCCCCGGGACGTGCGGGTCGAGCAACGCGCGCAGCCCTCGCCCGGTCCCGGCGAGGCCGTCGTGCGCGTGTTCGCCTCGGGCCTCTGCGGCACCGACTACCGGATCTGGAACGGAGACCGACCCGTCGCCTACCCGCGCGTGATGGGCCACGAGTTCATCGGCGAGGTGATGGCGGTGGGGGCCGACGTCACCAATGTCCGACCCGGGCAGAAGGTCGCCGTGGAGCCGAACTACTCGTGCGGTCACTGCGCGCTCTGCCGGGAAGGCAACCGCAACCTCTGCCTCTCGCGCACGGCCATCGGCATCGACGTGGACGGCGGGTTCTCCGAGCAGGCGCGGCTGCCCGCGCGCTGCTGCTGGCCGGCGCCCGCCGCCATCGACGACGATCAGCTCATGCTCGCCGAGCCGCTGGCCGTGGTGGTGCGCGCGGTGGGTCGCGGCGAGGCCCGGCGCGGCGAGCGCGCGGCCGTGCTCGGCGTGGGGGCGCTGGGGCTCCTCGCCATCCAGCTGCTGAAGTCGAGGGGGCTCGAGGTGCTGGCCATCGGCCGCACCGCACGACGCGAGGGCCTGGCGCGCGAGCTCGGCGCCGACGAGTTCACCACCACGAGCTCGGGTTGCGCTCTCGAAGTCGCGCGGAGCTTTTCCGGCCGCGAGGGGGTCGATCTGCTCGTCGAGACGGCGGGCACGGGCGCGGCCGTCGAGCAGGCCGTCGAGCTCGTTCGTCCCGGCGGCCGCCTCGTTCTCACGGGGCTGCCTCACGAGCCGTCGACGGTGGGCTTCTTCGGGGTGGTGCGTCGCGAGCTCACCATCATCGGCTCCATGATCTACCAGCAGGAGTTTCCGGAGGCCGTCCGGCTCCTGTCCGCGGGCGTGGTCAAGGTCGACCGGCTCGTCACGCACCGGTTTCCGCTCGATCGCATCCAGGAGGCCTTTGCCGCGCATCGCTCGCCCGAGTCCATCAAGGTCACCGTCGTCATCTGATGCCACCCCGTACAGAGGGGGAAGCGGCTCGAAAGGGTTGCCACGTATGCCTTACGCCACGCTGAACGGGATCCGCTTCCACTACGAGACACAGGGGGAGGGCGATCCCCTCCTGCTCATCAATGGGCTCTCCGCTCCTGCGGCGAGCTGGCTCTTTCAGGTCAAGGGACTGTCTCCCCACTACCAGGTGGTGACCTTCGACAACCGCGGGGTGGGGGAGACGGACATGCCCGACGCGTCCGTGTATCCCACGACCCAGATGGCCGACGATGCCGCGGCCGTGCTCGACCACCTCGGAATCCCGAAGGCGCACGTGATCGGCCACTCCATGGGCGGCACCATCGCCATGGAGCTCGCCATACGCCACCCGCAGCGGGTGCGTAGCCTCGCCCTTTGCAGCACCTGGGCTCAGGGCGACGGCCGCTTTCTCCACGCCATCCGGTCCTGGATGGCCTTGTGGGGCGAGCTCGATCCCGAGTCGCGCTTCCGCTATCTCCTCATGCCGTGGCTCTACACCCCCGCCTTTCTCGCCGATCCCGCCCAGGTAGACGCCAGCGTCAAGCGGGCGCTCGAGTATCCCTTCCCGACGCGGCCCGAGGCGCTGGAGCGCCAGGGTCAGGGCATCCTCGAGTGGAACGGCTCGCGGCTCAAGGACATCAAGAGGATCCGCGTCCCCGCGCTCGTGCTCGTCGGCCGCGACGACAACTTGACGGTACCTGCCTTCTCGCGCGTGCTCGCCGCCCTCATCCCCAAGGCGCAGCTCAAGCTGATCTCGGGCGGGCACGGCTTCACCATCGAATGCTGGGAAGCGTTCAACCGCGCCGTCCTGGGATTTCTCCAGGCGGTGAAGAAGTGATTTTCGAGCCGAAACGCCGCCCACCGTTCGAGCTGAGCGGCGAAGCCGCGAGGCGAGGGCTGAGTTGCATCGCAGGCGAGGAGAGCGGTGAGGCGAGGGCTGAATAGATTCGAGCTGAGGCGAGGACGAGGTTGACAGACAGGCGCCTCGAGGGAAAGGCCGCCCTCGTCACCGGCTCCACGAAGGGAATAGGGCTCAGCATCGCGCGCGCGTTTGCCCGAGAGGGCGCGCGCGTCATCGTGAACTCGCGGAGCGCCGAGGATTGCGCGCGCATGGCTCGCGAGCTGGGCGAGGCGGCCATCCCCATCGCCGCCGATCTCTCTCGCACGGACGAGGTCAGGCGGCTGGCCAAGGAAGCGCGCGCCGCCGTCGGGGGACGGATCGACATCCTCGTCAACAATGCCGGCCAGCCCCGCGTGGCGCCCTCCGAGAGCCTGCCCGAGGCCGACTACCGCTACACCATGGACCTCAACCTGACCTCCTGCCTGGTGATGACCCAGGAAGTGGTGGGAGACATGCTGGCGGCCGGCGAGGGCTGCATCATCCATGTCAGCAGCATGAACGGCTCGGTGCCCTTCCCGCAGCGCCTGGCCTACTGCGTGTCCAAGGCCGGGGTCAACATGATGACCCGGGTGATGGCCATCGAGTGGGCCGCCCGCGGCGTCCGTGTCAATGCCATAGCCCCGGGTTATGTCGAGACCGATTTCATCAAGAACCTGTCCGCCCGGGGCGTCCTCGACCTGGACAAGCTCGCCGGCCGCACCCCCATGGGCCGCATCGGCAGGCCGGAGGAAATCGGTGAAGTAGCAGTCTTTTTGGCTTCATCCGCCGCTTCTTTCATCACCGGGGAGATCCTGACCGCCGACGGAGGATGGTCAGCTTACGGCTATCTTTGATAGGGTGCCTAGAGGGGTGTAAACAAAGCGATACACCCCGCCGTCCTAGCTGGACAGGAGGCATCCCGTGAGAGCACACGTCGGCAGCCTGTTCACCATCGCCGTGGCCGTCCTGGCCGCGTCCGCCTGCGCGAGCTCTCAACGCTACAAGCAGACGGCGGTGCCCTCTCTCCAGGCCGCCCCCGAGCCCGCGCCGGCGGTCCGCGTCATGCTTCCCGCGACCAGCCTCACCGAGGAGCAGCGGATCGTGCACGTGCTGAACCGGCTCGGCTACGGACCCCGCCCGGGTGACGTCGAGCGCGTGCGGCAGATGGGGCTCGCGAAGTGGATGGAGCGCCAGCTCGAGCCCTCGCGCATCCCGGACGAGCGCATCCAGGTGGCCCTCCAGGCATTTCCCACGCTGACCCGGAGCGTGCCCGAGCTCGTGCTCGCGTACCCCGAGCCCGACCCCAAGCTCCTCGCGAAGGTGCAGTCGGGGGAGATGACCCAGCAGGAAATGCGGCAGATGGCGCCGCCGGAGCGACGGCCCTTTCGCATTCCCGCCGAGCTGCAGGCCGCCAAGCTCACGCGCGCCGTGATGTCGGAGCGCCAGCTCGAGGAAGTCATGACGGACTTCTGGTTCAATCACTTCAACGTCGACGCGCGCAAGGGGGCGGTGAAGTGGATGGTGGCCGACTACGAGCGCACAGCCATCCGCCCCCACGCCCTCGGCAAGTTCCGCGACCTCCTGCTCGCCACGGCCCGGCACCCCGCCATGCTCTTCTACCTCGACAACTGGATGTCGACCCGCGCCGATCTCGTCATGCCCGCAGGTCCCAACAAGGGCCGCCGGATGGGCCTCAACGAGAACTACGCGCGCGAGATCATGGAGCTCCACACCCTCGGCGTAGACGGCGGCTACACCCAGCAGGACGTGATCGAGGTGGCGCGGGCCTTCACGGGCTGGACCATCGAGCGCCCGCGCGAGCAGGGCACCTTCGTGTTCCGGCCGGCCGCCCATGATCAGGCCGCCAAGAAGGTGCTCGCCCATGTCCTGCCGGGCTACGGGGGCGAGCAGGACGGCATCCACGTGATCGACATTCTCGCGCGGCATCCCGCCACGGCCCGGTTCATCGCGACCAAGCTCGTCCGCCGCTTCGTGAGTGACGAGCCGCCGCCCGCCCTGGTCGAGCGCGCCGCGAGGACTTTTCAGGACAGCGCCGGCGACATCCGCAAGGTCGTGGCGATCATCGTCTCGTCGCCGGAGTTCTTCTCCGCGGATGCCTACGGAGCCAAGATCAAGAAGCCGATCGAGCTCGTGGCGAGCGCGGTGCGCGCGGCGGGCGGAGAGATCGCCCCGCCGGGTGAGCCGGGCAGCCAGCAGGTGGGCGGTGGCCTCGCCCTCGCCATGCAGGTCGCCAAGCTGGGCGAGCCGCTCTATCAGCAGCAGCCGCCCACGGGCTATCCGGACGTGGCGGAGGCCTGGGTCAATACGGGCGCGCTGCTGAACCGGCTCAACTTCGCGCTCGCCCTCGCGCAGAACCGCATCCCGGGCGTTCGGGTCGACATCGGCCGTGCCGTCGGTACCGCCGATCGCGAGAAGCCCCCGCAGGTCCTGGATGCCCTCCTCGCCTCGTTGCTCCAGGGACAGGCGAGGCCGGAGACCCGCACGGTGCTCGCCGCTCAGCTCGACAATCCGGAGATCATCCGCGCCACCCTCGACGACCGGAAGGCGGCGGGACGCCCGGGGGCGAACACCGATGTCGATAAGCTCGCGGCCCTCGTCCTGGGCTCCCCGGAATTCCAGAGGAGATAGTCCCGTGGACTGCCACTGCACCCGACGCTCGTTCATGAAGGGCGGCGCCCTGGCCCTGCTCGGTCTGGGCGCCATTCCGCGCTTTCTCGTCCGCACGGCCTACGCCCAGGGCGGGGCCACCCGGCCCAAGATCCTCATCGCCGTCTTCCAGCGCGGCGCCGTGGACGGGCTGAGCATGGTCGTGCCACACGGCGACCCCAGCTACTACGGCGCGCGCGGAAGCATCGCCATCTCACGGCCGGGCGGCAGCCAGGGGAGCCTCGATCTCGACGGCTTCTTCGGATTGCATCCGTCCATGGCCGCGCTGAAGCCGATCTGGGATGACCGGCACCTGGCCCTCGTTCACGCCTGCGGCTCCCCGGACACCACGCGCTCGCATTTCGACGCGCAGGACTACATGGAGTCGGGGACGCCCGGGGTGAAGAGCACCCCGGACGGCTGGCTGGCGCGTGGGCTGCAGGCCGCGCCCGCCACGGGCCCCTCACCATTCCGCGCCGTGGCCATGGGCTCCCAGATGCCGCGGACGCTCCGGGGCGAGGCCGGCGCCATCGCCATGGGAAGCGCGGGCGACTTCGATGTGAAGCAAGGCATGGCGGGCATGGGCGGCGGGGTCAACGCGCGCGCGGGCTTCGAGTCCCTCTACGAGCAGGGCGTCAAGGACATCCTGCACGGCACGGGCCGAGAGACCTTCGAGGCCGTCAAGATGCTCAAGGCGGCCAAGCTCGAGCGCTTCCAGCCCGAGAACGGCGCCCAGTACCCGCGGGGAAAGTTCGGCGACAATCTCAAGCAGATCGCCCAGCTCATCAAGGCGGACGTCGGGCTCCAGGTCGCCTTCGCCGACATGGGGGGCTGGGACACTCACGCCGCCCAGGGCAACGAGCGTGGTCAGCTCGCGAACCGTCTCGCGGAGTTCTCGCACGGCCTCGCCGCGCTCTATCGCGACCTCGGCGATCGGATGGCCGACGTGGTCGTGCTGACCATGTCGGAGTTCGGACGCACGGTGCGCGAGAACGGCAATCGCGGCACCGACCACGGTCACGCCACGGCCATGCTCGTGCTCGGCGGCCCCGTCAAGGGCGGGCGCGCCTATGGGCGCTGGCCGGGGCTGGCCCCGGAGCAGCTCTACGAGGGACGAGATCTCGCGGTGACCACGGACTTCCGGCAGCTCTTCGCCGAAGTCGCGGTCCGTCACCTGGGAATCCCCGCCTCGGCGCCGATCTTTCCTGGATTTCCCACGAATCCCGCGAAGTATCCCGGAGCGCTCGTGTAGACTCCGCCGCATGTGGGAAGCCCTGGCGCTGACCGCCGCGCTCTGCCAGGTGCTCCGCAACGCGGTGATGAAGCGGCTCGGTCACGAGCTGGACGAGTACATGGCGGTGTGGGGGCGCTTTACCTTCCTGCTTCCCTTCGCCGCGCTGTTCGTCCTGTGGCACGGTCCTCCCCAGATCAAGCCAGGATTCGTGTGGGCCTGCCTCCTCTTCGCCGTCTCCCAGATCATCTCGACCATGGCGCTGTCGAAAGCGCTCAAGCTCTCCCCGATCTCCATGGTCACCGCGCTCTGGAAGGTCAGCCTCCTCGTCCTGGTGGGCCTCGGCTACGTCACCCTCAAGGAACGACCGACCGTCCTCGGCGTGGCGGGCATTCTCATCAGCATGAGCGGCGTCTATCTCCTCAACGTGCAACGCGCGCACATCTCGTGGTGGGCGCCCCTGGCCGTGCTCTTCACCGATCGGGGGCTGCGCTACACGCTTCTCGCCGCTCTCTTCTTCGCTCCCTCCGTCATCACCATCAAATGGGCGATGCAGCTCTCCGATCCCTACATGGGCACCCTGGGCGGATACCTCGCGGCAAGCTTGCTCGTCACCCCCGTGGTGCTGGTGACATCGCGCAAGTACTTTGCCGCTGTGCCGCGCCACTGGATGGCCTTCATCTCCTTCGGTCTCTTCGCGGCGCTGACCACGGTGACCCAGGGCCACGCGTACCTGCTGACCTTGTCGTCCTATGTGGAGGCGGTCAAGCAGGTGGAGATCCTCTTCGCTCTCGGTATCGGCGCGTTGATCTTCGGGGAGAAGCAGAAGGTGCGCGAGATCGCCCCCGGGGCCATCGTCATGCTGGCGGGCGTCGTGCTATTGTCGCTGGCGGCCTAATCCATCCTCGGAGGTGACGGCATGACTAGACGCATGATCACCCTCGGCGCCTGCCTCCTTCTGACCTTTGTCCTGGCCGGCTGCGGACCTTCGACCAAGGAAGACATCGTCCTCAAGGCGAAGGATGCGAAGACGCGCTCCGCGCTCGAGAAGGCCCTGGGCAAGCCGGACGATATCAGCAAGCTCGGCCCTGTCGAGAAGTGGACGTACAAGGCCAAGAACGGCCAGGTCACCTTCGTGCTGGTGGGCGACACGGTGACGATCGAGGCGGCGGGGGGCTCCGAGAAGAAGAACTAGAGACGCTCGGCGGAATAGACCGACACCGCCGAGCCCGCGGCGAGGACGACCGACACGGGCTTCTCCGCGGACAGCATGCCCCAGCCCGGCCCGTAGACCACCTCCGCGTCGAAGTCGAGGCTCCACGAGCGCACCGGGTACACGTCCCAGACAGCATGCCGCACCCGAAAGGCGAGCGTGCGGCCGCGCCGGTCCCGGCCGAAGCCCCATTCGTGCTCCTTGAAGAAATGCTCGAGGCTGTCCTCGGCAGGTCGGAACGCAGGCGTGCCGCCCGTGACCTCGATGCTCTGATTACGTCCGCGCCAGCGGAGCCGGCGTGCCGTCACCATCGCCCCAGTCTCCTCGCCCGCGTCGCTCTCGATGGGCGCCACGAGGTACGGCTCGTGGTAGAGGGCGCGGGCCAGCCAGGCCACGATGGCCTGCGGGACGAACTCGCGGATGAAGACGACCCCGCGCCGCTCCCCCCGCCGCACGTAGAAGCGCAGGTTGACCTCGGGGAATCTCGTGAAGCCCGGCCAGGGGATGCCGAGGACCCGCGTGTCGAGGAAATCGAAGGCCACCAGACTGGCGAAGGCCGCCCCGCCGCGTCTATCGAGCTCGAGACCTGCGGGAAGATGGGGCTCGAGGAGGGCCGGGGGTACCTCCCAAGTGAGGATGGCGAGATTGGACCAGCGCGCGGTGAGAAAGGGCCGGCGCACGGTCTTCATGGGGACCGTGCTCATGGCGGCGCCCGCTCAGATCTCCGGGCGCTTGCCGTGCGCGACGCGGACCACCGTCTTGATCCCGCCGCGGACGCTGAAGTCGCCCACCACTTCGATCCACCGCGGGTTGGCCGCCGCCACGAAGTCGTTGAGGATGCGGTTGGTCACGTCCTCGTGGAAGGCGCCCTCGTTCCGGTAGGACCAGATATAGAGCTTGATGCTCTTGAGCTCGACGAGATGCAGGTCGGGCACGTACCTGACGCGGATGGTGGCGAAGTCGGGCTGCCCCGTCATCGGGCACAGGCACGTGAACTCCGGGATCTCGAGGGCGACCTCGTAGTCGCGATCCGCGTGCGGATTCGGCACGATCTCGAGATGCCGGGAGGGCTGGCTCGGCATGGGGCTATTCTACCGCCGCGGACCCGCGGGGCGGGAGCGCCAGATGGTGTCGCGCACGCGCTCGATGGTGGCCGCGGGCATGTGCTCCAGGAGCAGGATCTGCGCGCCCCGGCGATCGACGAGCGAGGCGTGGCCGCCGTCGCTCCACATGGTGACGCCGCCGCCCCCGGCGCGCACCTTGGCCGCGGGCCCGGGATGCCGTCGGGCGACGAAATCACGAAGATGACCGGCCAGGGTCGCCGCGACCAGCTCGTCGCGCAGCACGACGAGGCAGGCGATGGGAAAGCCTCCCCCTCCATCCTCCCAGACCTGGAAGCGGTCCCCGCGCCAACCGACGGCGGCGCGTCGTCCCTCGGGCTCGCCAAGGTGCAGCCCGATCAGCGCGCCCAGGCCGAATTCGCCCATCTCGTCCTCGGACACGAGCATCCGGCCCGGAAGCAACCGCGCGAGGTCGGGGAGGGTGACGGGCACGGGATCTTCGCGGAGCGCACTGAGACGCTTGGCCGGGTCCATGATCTGCGCGGTGGAGCGGGGAGGATCGCGGTAGAGGGCGCTCATGGCCGACCAGGGGTGAGCCTTGCGGAGCTGATAGGCGAAGCCGACGCCCTCGAGATACGGAAAGAGCAGGAGGTCGCGAAGGAACTTGGGCGCCTTGGCGATCATAGGCCCGCCCGCGCTCGTGGCGATGAGCCCCTGGGTATTGGACAGATCCGGGAGCACGGTGATGTCCATGTTCTGGGCCTTGAGCAGGTAGTCGATGGTCAGGGCCACCGCCTCGCCCTCGATGAGCGCCTGGCGGGCGAGGAGCTGATCGCCCCGCCCCGGATCGGGCGAGATGAAGCCGTCGAGAGCGATCTCGCGATCCTGGAGAGCGTGCACCAGCTCGTGGATGAGGGCCGCGCGCTGCTGCTCGGGGGGCAGCCAGTCGCCCACCACCATGACCTTGGCGCGGGGGTCATAGTACGCGGAGATCTGCTCCTGCATCAGATCAAGGAAGAGCGTGCGCAGATCATAGTCCACCGGGATCAGCCCCCACGCGACCAGTGTCTTGCGCTCGGCCTCGATGCGGGCGGGGGAGTAGCGCCGGTTCATCTCCTGCTCCATGAACCGGCGATTGTCCTCGCGGGAGCGGAGCAGCACGGGAGGCGGATGGCCCGGCGAGGTCATGCCCTTGAGGGTGGCGAGCTGCTGATAGATGGGGGCGGCCAGGGCCTCGAGGGCTCTGGACGAATCGGGCGGCTGGGCCTGAGACTGGCCAAGGAGGGCGGGCGCGCCGGCGAGGACGAACAGGACCGCCCACAGGCGCCGCATGGGGCGATGATACCCCGAGGAGCCCATGGGGACCGAGCGTCGGCGCCGGACTCTGTCCCGCTCGAGGAAAAGCTTAGCGCCGGAGCTCCGACGCGATCGGCGTCAGCGCTCCGGCGTCTTGTTCAGGACGGAGATCAGCGGTAAGGCGGTGCCGGCGGCACGGGCGGGACCGCGGCGGGATTGGGCTCCCACACCCATTGGTAGGCCACGCTCACGCCGTCGCCGTACAAGCGATAGCAGCCGGTCGGGTAGCAGACGTCCCGTCGCACGGGCGCGGTATACACCTGAGTCTGGGGGTAGTAGGTCGGCGGCGGCGCCAGGTAAACGGGCTCGGGATAGACCGGCGCCGGGTATACGACTCGGGGGGCCGTGGTCGCCACGATCGCCGAGCCGACGAGAAGGCCGCCGATCACCGCCCCGGGGCCCCACCAGCCGTGCCAGCCGCCACCACGCCATCCGTGGCCGCCGCGACCATGCCAGCCACCGCGCCCGCCGCCATGCCAGCCGCCGTGACCGCCGGCAGCGAAGGCCGGGGCGACGAGCCCGAGCGAAAGAACGCCAAGGAGTGCGAGACCGACGATCTTCTTCATGACCATTGTCCCCCTAGCTCCGGAACCATCGAGTTGACGTCTCGACTCTCGGGTCTTGGACGGGCATCGCCGGGTTTTGTTCTCAAGAAATGCCGGACGGCGGTGAAGAAGGCGTGTTTCGAGTGTAAAGAAATGCGAAGAGAACTAGCGCCAGGTCGTGAGACCGATGCCCGTGGCGACCATGGTGGAGGCGAGGAGGAGCTCGGGCGACAGGCCCTCGTGACCGATGAGGGCGGCGATCAGCACTCCCCAGATGGGCGTCGACAGCGCCACCGTGGCCATCGCGCTGGGCTGGTAGACCTGCAGGAGCTTCGCGTTCAGCACGAAGTTGAAACCGCCGATGAGCGCTCCCTGGTAGAGGATGGACAGGAGCAGGCCGGTCGTCCAGCGCGTGGGCCGATCCACATCCCATATCAGGCTCAGGAGGAAGAGTCCCGCGGCGCCGATGATCGACTGGTACATCATGAGGCGCACCGGGTCCACCCTCTGGACGGTCTTCGCGATGAAGACGGTGCGCTCCGCGAGCAGGAGCGCGCTCGCCGCGATGATCAGGTCTCCGACGAGCATCCCCCCCGTGCCCGTGGAGCCGGGAGCGAAGAGGATGACCACGCCGCCGTAGGCGATCAGCACTCCCACGAGCTTGCGCGCGGTGAGCCGGTCGCCGGGAAGGAGGAAGTGGGCGAAGACGACGGTGTGGACCGCGTAGGAGTTCACCATGATGACGGCGTGAGCGGCGGTGGTGCGGTCGATGCCCACGTTCATGAGCGCGATCTGCACGACGCAGAGAAGGCCCAGAGACCAGATCGGCTTGCCCTGGCCCCTGGGGATCAGGAGAACATCACCGCGTCTCGTCGTCACCGCGTACGCGAAGATCACCATGGCGCTGACGGCGAAGCGGAAGAAGGCCATGCGGAGCGGAGCGACGTCGGCGAGACCGAGCTTGATGGCCACGGGATTGGCGCCCCACAGTACGGCGAGCACGAGCGCCAGGATGGCGCCTCTGACATCGAGGGGGCGGTGTACGGGCACGAGAGCGGCTATGGTAGCATGAGGCCTCGATGAAGATCGGGCTCGTCGGCCTCTCCAAGAGCGGGAAGACCTCGCTGTTCAACCTTCTCACGGGCGCCACCGTCGCCACCTCGTCCTTCGGAGCCTCGCGCGGCGAGATGCATGCCGGCGTGGCCCGCGTGCCGGACGAGCGCGTCGATCGCCTCAGCGCGCTCTTCAAGCCGAAGAAGACCACCTTCGCCACGTTCGAGGTCGTGGATCTCGCGGGCATCAGCAAGGGCGAGCGGGAAGGGCTCGACGCCAAGGAATTCAGGAATGCCGATGCCCTGCTCCACGTGGTGCGCGCCTTCGCCGACGCGACCGGCGCGGCGCCCAATCCCAAGGGCGACATCGCCGACCTCGAGACGGAGCTGATCCTCGCCGATCTCGAGGTGGTGGAGCGCCGGCTCGAGCGCCTGGAAGCCTCGATCAAGAAGAAACGGACGGATGCCGACGTGAAGGAGCAGGCCGTCCTGCTCCAGATCAAGCCCGCTCTCGAGGCGGAGACGCCCATTCGCGCGATCCCGCTCTCCGATGACGATGCTCGAGCCATCCGGGGCTTCACGTTTCTCTCGCAGAAGCCCATCCTTCACTGTCTCAACCTGTCGGAGAAGGAGATCGACCGCGGCCCGAGCCTGGTCGAGAGCTTCGGGCTCCAGGAGATCGCGGCCCGTGCCGGCACCGCCGTCGGCTGGGTCTCGGCGGTGATCGAAGCCGAGGTGGCCCAGCTCGCGGGAGAGGAGCAGGCCGCGTTCCTCGCCGACCTCCGGCTCAGCGAGCCCGCCATCAAGCGCGTGCTTCGCGACTGCTATGGGCTCCTCGGGCTGCTCTCGTTCTTCACAGTGGGCGAGGACGAGGTGCGGGCCTGGTCCGTGCCGCGGGGCACGCGGGCCCAGGACGCGGCGGCGGCCATCCATTCCGACATCGCGCGCGGCTTCATCCGCGCCGAGGTCGTGGGCTACGACGAGCTGGTGGCGGCCGAGGGCTCCATGGCCGCCGTGCGGGAGAAGGGCCAGTTCCGTCTGGAGGGCAAGGAGTACGTCGTCCGAGACGGCGAGATCTGCCACTTCAGGTTCAACGTCGCCAAATAGTAGTTCGAGCTGAACGCCGGCCGGGGCCGCAGGCCCAGGTCGGGGTGAGGCGAGTGCTGAGTTAAAGAAGTTCGAGCTGAACGCCGGCCGGGCCGCAGGCCCAGGTCGGGGCGAGGCGAGTGCTGAGTTAGCAGCCCCTGACCTACGGCCCCGGGGTGAGGGGACCGTGGGAGATGACGATGATCCGCACGTCGGTGAGGGCGCGCTCCGGGCCGTGCACGACGCCGCCGGGGACGCAGAAGTAGTCGCCCGGACCGTAGACGATCGGCCCGACCTGAAACTGCCCTTCCAGCACGAGCACCTCGACCGTCCCGTCGTGCAGGCTCTCCAGCACCTCCCAGCCCTCGGTGTAGCGGACGGCGATGGTCCGGCCCTTGGTGTCCGGATCCTTGTTGAGAAGGAGACTCCAGGCGCCCGCGCGGTCGGGGAAGACCGGCCGCCAGTCGCCCTCCTTGGTGCTCTTCTTCGCGATGGCGCCCCTCATGGCTCCTATCCTTTCGGCACTGCTCTCGGCAGATGACCCCAGACGATCCAGTGCCGTTCGCTGGCCATCTCGCACACGAGACCGCCCAGGCCCCGCGAGCGGATGTGACCGCGCACCTCGCGCAGGGTGAAGGCCGCGCAGAGCGAGTTGAAGAAGTCCCGCTTGAGGATGTCCGGCTCGTGGCCCGAGTATTTCTGGACGAGCTCCCACGCCCGCTCGGGTGATTCCGGCCGCAAGAGGTCCATGACGAGCACGATGCCACGTGGCCGACCGAGCCGCACCACCTCGTTCCAGAACAGGTAAGCGTCAGGGAGGTGATGGACGAGGCTGTTCGACACGACGGCGTCGAAGCTCTGGAGCCCGAGGCGACGCCGAACCTCGAAACCGGCGTGATGCCGCGCCCGGCACACCCGGCACAATAGTCATAGTCTGTGATCTGCTCAAATATGCCTGAGAGATGCTCCGGCTGCCGGAGCGTTCACGGGATACGGCAACAGGGTCGCCAGCAACACCTGACGACCGGCCGGATCATTGAATCTAACCAACGCCAATGCGGCATTCCGCCGTACCAAAGGCTCGCTGTCCCGCAACAACTTCAAAAGTGCTTGATGAAATTCGTCTGATCGGTTGTCAAAACCCATAGCCCAGGCCACGGTCAAGCGATACTCAGTTTCCGGATTGGTCGCCAATTCAACCAGCCGAGGATACCACTGTCGTGCGTTTGGATCATGCCTATCCAAACGGTCCTGGACCTGCAGCAAAGCGTGTTGCACATGACGCGGGTGCTTTTCATCCGCCAGGTAACGCGAGATATCCGCATCGCTCAACTCGCGGCCCAGGACCTCTACAACTTCGTCACGCGACAATTCCGACATTGAAATCCTCCTTAAAAGGTACGCCCTGCACCAACGCTAGCACATGCAGCTGCTTATCGCATTGATTTGGCGCAATGCATCCCGTCACTTTTTCTTCCTGCGCCGGCGCGGAGTCCGCGTCCCACGGGATTGGGGACGACGCTAAACACGGTGAGCCAGTGGGAGCGAGGCGAGCGGCGGCCGACCGGTGCCGCCCTCAAGCTCCTGCACGTCGTCAAGCGGAGCGGGATTGAGCCGCTGCGGTGACGGACGCCTACTCTTCCCGCCGGGCGAGGAATGTCCCATTGGGCTGGTGGAAGATCACTTCGTTCACGGTGGCGTCGGAACCGCGGTGGAACTCCACGCGGAAGCCTTCAAGCCCGACGATCGTGAAGGTCCGGCCCTGGTAGGGACGGAGCTTGTAGGTCGGCTGGTTCGTCGGCGACAATATGAGTTGTTCATCGCCGTCCAGTCCCACCACGTGGGTCGTCAGCCCATGGCGAAACGTGCCGGCACAGGCCTTGCGGAAGGCCGGGTCAAGGCACTCGCCGGCCGCCACTCGGATAAACACGATGTCTTTCACGAGCGGCTCGAAGGGA
>Ga0137409_10002979_pt1 | contig 18003 bp, 18 predicted proteins | sample CZODoug1_16funga_FD_122059 | JGI IMG/M metagenome (GOLD analysis project Ga0137409, IMG submission 122059) | Vadose zone soil fungal communities from Angelo Coast Range Reserve, California, USA - CZODoug1_16fungal (Hybrid Assembly) | ecosystem: Environmental > Terrestrial > Soil > Vadose zone... | reverse complement strand
CGTTTGCCCGAGCACGAAACTGCTCTGCCTCTGTCGACATCGCACCGCCCCCCTTGGTACGCCAACCGCCAAACCTCAAGGACAACGGCGAGTTCCTACGAATTGGGACGCTTCATCAGAAAAACTTGAGGCGAGGCGCGAGGAGCACATCGCCCACGGAGGGCGAGGTGGCCGATCTATGTTGGGTGATTTCCGGTCGCGCCTGTAGTAGGGAACTTTTTCAATCGACCCTCAGCGCACTGTCATCAGATAGCCCGCGGATCTCAGCGCTCGCGGCGTTCAACGGCGCACAGCGGCAGACTGAACCGATACCTAGCCTTGCGGTGCTGCTTGGCCTAAGGCTGATCTTCGCCATCAACATTGCTGCTCTGGGCCTATAGACAGCAAAAGCCCGCCGGGCGGGGAGCCAGGCGGGCGTGCCTGTCGGCGGTTTTGGCCCCCGCGAAGTTGCGGCATGCTAAATGAAACGGCCCTCGATAGACCGGGTGTTCTCAACTAGATAATTTTAAGCCGGGCAGCACTACTTCGCACGTCAGTCCTTCCGCGCGCCAGTCGAAGTGCATTTCGCCTTTCAATTGGCCTCGGATCATGCCTTCCATTACGCGCGTGCCAAAGCCTTGGCGCCTGGGCGGCTTGACAAGTGGGCCGCCTATCTCGGTCCAGCGGAGAATGATCCGTCCATCTGCCGCAAGCGACCACCTGACCTGGACGTGACCTTTGGCTGCCGACAGAGCGCCGTACTTGGCTGCGTTGGTCGCCAGTTCATGCAAGGTCACTGCAATCGTTTGAGCCATTTGCGGTTCCAGCAACACGTTTGGCCCGTCACTTCGCACGCGCGTCTCGCCATCTTGGCAATAGGGTGAAAGCTCTTGCGTGACGAGACTGTGAAGCCCGGCTCCCGTCCAACGCGACTGAACGAACAATGCATGGACATTTGCGAGTGCCTGAATGCGTCCCTCGATTGCCTGTTTGAGGCCCTCGGGCGTGTCTGATTGGCTCAGGCGCACGGTCGCCTGCACGATCGCTAACATGTTCTTGGCTCGGTGCTCGGCCTCGCGCACCAGAATGGCGACTTGCGCCTCGCTCCGTTTGCGCTCGGTGATGTCAACGAACATGTTCACCGCGCCCACGACCGTGCCCGTCGCATCGCGTAGTGGCGATGGGAACGCCATGAACGGCATGCGCGTGCCGTCGGGTCGCTCGATCAAGGCCTCTTGTCCGGCGACGGCTCGTCCCTCCTTCAACACAACGGTCATCGGGCATTGGTCGGGCGGCAGCGGCGTACCGTCAGGCCAATACATGCGCGCTGAACCGCAGCACGTGTCGACGTTCAGCGTTGGACGGCGGCCCCACAGGGCAGCGGCGGTTTCATTGTAGAATGTGATGCGCCCGGCGGCATCAGTTGTGTAGACGGCGGCGGGCAACAAGTTTAGCAGGTCGTGGAGCCGCTTTTCGCCGCCTTCGTCTAAAGTCAAATTATGTTGCAGCGCCGACGGTTTAACACCTCCGTTATGCTGCTTCGACTCGTCGATCTCTGACATAGCTACCCGCGACCCCGACGCCGGCCTGTTGCCTCGCAGAGCGTACTATTCGGCGGTACGCGAACTGCCAAACGTCAAGGACAAGGGCGAGTTCCTGCGCATTGGGACACTTCATCAAAAAAACTCGAGGCGGGGCGCGAGGGGCACATCGTCCACGGGGGGCGAGGTGGCCGAATCTATGTTGGGTGATTTGCGTCGCGCCTGTAGTAGGGAACTTTTCAACACGACCCTTAGCGCACTTGTCATCATTTAGACCGCGGCGCTCAACGCTCGCGGCGTTCAATTGCGCGCAGCGGCAAGTCGCATGCGAGATCAGCAGCGCGGGCGGGACAATTGAAACGAGGCCCCGGCACCCTCGCCACCCCCTGGCGCCTTTCAAGACCTTGGGTCGTACACGCCCTAGAGATGCGCCGGTCGGCCGGCAAGACTATTCCAGCGGCCGGCCCGTCACGGATGCCAGCTCGCGGGTGACTCGCTCGGAGACCTGCCCGGTGACCGGCAGCCTGCGTTCGCGCTCGAACCGCTCGATCGCGGCCTTGGTATCGGCATCGACGACACCACTCGGCTTGATCTGGCCGTAACCGTACTCAGCGAGCGCCCGCTGCATCGCGAGCACGCGCTTGGAGGACGCGTCCGCATTCGGCTCGAGCCGCACCTGCTGGACCGGTGCCGGCCGCATGCCGGAGGGCGCTTTGGCAGGCTTGGCGGTGGAGCGCTTGATGGCCGCGAGCAAGGCCTCGCTCGGTTCGGTGCTGGCCTTGAGCCCGCTCGCCTGCTCGAAGTCGCGCACGGCCGCGTCGGTGCGCGGCCCGTAGCGGCCATCCACGACCCCGTCGTAGTAGCCACGCCGTATCAGCTCGCGCTGGATGTCGGCTATGATCTCGGGCGTCGGGCGAGCCTCGACCTTGGCGGTCGCCTCGGGCGGCCGTGGCCGCGGCAACGTCGCAGCTGTATCCTTGACGGTATCCTTGGTCACTGGTTTCGCGGGCGGCGTGATCGCCGCAATGGCATCCTTGAACATTGGCGCAGGATGCGGCCCGGCCTGCAGCAGCACGCCGTTCACCACGATCGCAACCGTGGCCAGCACCGCCACCCCAAAGGCAACCGCGTCGCGGCGGCTCCAGCCCAAACGCGCAAGCGCCGCGAAGCGCGGCGCGTCGCTGTCGCGCTTGCGTTTTGACCTAGGCACGGATCTTCACCAACTTGTCAGTGGGACGCTCGTTAGTGGGACGCTCGGCTACGGGCTCGACGACAGGCGCAGCCGCGCGCACAGCGCCCGGCCCGATGGACGCCATCTCGGCTGACCGGCGCGCGCTTTCGCAGTCGACCGGCAACCGAATGGTGATGCTCGTGCCCTCTCCGATCCGGCTCGCGATCTCCATATCGCCTCCGTGCAACGCGACCAGTCCCTTAACGATCGAGAGCCCCAATCCGGTTCCATCATGACGGCGATCGTAGGATGAGCGCGCCTGGAAGAACGGATCACCAATGCGGGCCATGTCCTCGCTGTCGATCCCGACGCCCGTGTCCGCGACCGTCACCGCGAAGGTGTTGCCGTCATGTCTGGCACTGACCGTGATCCTGCCACCGCGATCGGTGAACTTGATGGCATTGCAAACGAGATTGAGCATGATCTGATTGAGCGCACGCTTGTCGGCGACAATGTCCGGCAGCTCGCCCGCCAGGACTGTCGTGAGTTCAATCCCAGATTCGCGCGCTTTGAGGGCAAGCAGCCCGCAACAGTCCTCGATCGCCTGGCGCGGCGAGAACGGCTCGGGCGTGATCGCAAAGTTCCCTGTCTCAATTTTGGACATGTCGAGGATGCCGTTCACGACCGAGAGCAGGTGACGGCCGGACTCGTTGATCAGCTCCGCGTATTCGTGCCGACGCGCAGCGTCGATCATCAGTGCGTTTTCCTTGCAGAGCATCTCGGAGAAGCCGATGACGGCATTGAGCGGCGTTCGCAGCTCGTGGCTCATGGTGGCGAGGAATCGGCTCTTGGCGGCGTTGGCGCGCTCGGCCTCGGCGCGCGCAAATTCGATTGCCTCCGCTTCCTGCTTGCGCTGCGTGATGTCGCGCATGACGGCGACGACCTCGCGCTCGGAGTCCGGCTGACCTTTGGTGTGCTCAAGCGCCCGGCAGCGCATCTCGATCCAGATGAAATCTGCAGGCTCAGCCGTGCCATCCCGCCGCACGCGGAACTCGACCGATCGGCTGCCGCCGTCGGCCGCAGCGTCGGCAAGCGCCTTGAGATAGCCGGGCCGGTCCGTGACATGCACGCGATCGAACAGGCCTTGGCCGTGCAGATCTTCAGCCTTGGCGCCAAGCATCTGCTCAGCCGTTGGCGATATGAACAGAACAGCGCCGTTGCGGTCATGACGCGTGATGACGTCAGTCATGTTCTGGGCCAGCAGCCGATAGCGATCCTCCTCGGCACGATGCAGGAGCGCGCTCGTGCGGGCGAGCTGCTCGACCACGAGCGCGATGCCGGTAGTAAAAAGCAAGGCTGAGACAATTCCGAGCCCGGCAAGTGGCGCGGCTTCCTGAGGAAGCAGTGCCAAAGAGGCAAACAGATTAAACTCTCCGGCCAACCACAGCAGCCCAGCCACGCTCGCCGCCATCGCTGCGGCGACCAGGACCACGCGCCGCGACAACGATACGGTCGCCTCGATCGGTACCGCTACGAGCCAGATCGTCGCGAAGGATGCCATTCCTCCGCTCCTCGCGGCGACCACCAGCACCAGGCCAGCAAGCGCGAGCGACGACAGCATGTGCGCATCTTCATAGCGTCCAACGCGAGACAGCACGAAGGCGATGAGGATTGGTACGACGGGCCACGCGAACGGCAGCGCTTCCCAGGCGCTCAGGTCACCCCAGACGACGCCATAAAGCGCGAAGGCCGCAACCACCACCAATCCGGCCAGCAGACGCGGCGCAATGAACGCGCGATGACGCGCGCACATGAGCGCGTCGTGCTGCGCGGTCGGGTGGACTAATGCATCAATGTTGTCACGCAGTGGCGCAAACAGTCCCACGGTATCCTGTGCACGCCCGTTAATTTCAGACGCGCTCCCCTTGTGTAAGGCGGATCGTGTCAGAGGCGGCTTAAGCGAACGCTAAGGACAAGGCTACGCGGACAAGTGCACCGATTCCGAAGTTCGCATCCCATTGCCGCACATCCGTTTGCGAACTCCGGAATCAAAGGTGCACTAGCAACCTATTGATTCCTAGTGCGGCTTTTGAATTTGAAGTTCCTAAACGCGTTTGCAGCGACGAGGTAGGAACTTCAAATTCGCCGCACTGGTCATCTCCACTATAGCGCTGTGCTTGCTCGTGCGCTGATGCGCCATTCTCACCTCATGGTGAACGATCGGTTGCGCGAGCTCCGCTTGTCGCTGTCCAGAATTGGCACAAGGCTCGCTGCACTGGTACCCCGTCGCTACCGTGTGCGAGATCATTCCAGGATCATTGCAGGTTCATTCCAAGTTCATTCCAAGATCATTCAACTTTTATGAAAATATGCGGCGCATTTGCTTTGAATGAGGAACCCGGCTTTCAAAGCTTCCCTGCTATGGTGGCGTCCTGAAAAGCGGCCTTGAGCAGAGAGCCGCGGGGATTGGGGTCATGCGTTTCCTGTTGCGGATGGCATTCTGGCTTGGTGTCGTGCTGGTGCTGCTGCCCAGCGCGAGCACGCAGCCCACGCCTAAGGTCCAGGTTGGAACCGTCGAGGCCGTCACAGCCGCGCGCGCCGCTGTCGGCGATCTGCGCAGCTTCTGCGACCGTCAGCCCGAGGCCTGCGGCATCGGCTCACAGGCTGCGGTGGCGATCGGCCATCGTGCCCAGGCCGGCGCCAAGATGCTGTACGAGTTCCTCAACGAGCAGCTCGGCCCGCAAACGCCCGAGGCCGTCGGCTCGACTGGCAAGCCTTCGCAGACCCTGACGCCCGCGGATCTTGGGCCCGCCTGGCGTGGCCAGCAGCCGCACCGGAATTAGGTTTCAGCCCCCTCGCCGGGTTGGCATCCTCACGCTTGGCTATATATTGAGGCTGCAGGCGGCAGATCGCCGTTGCGCACAGCCAGGCCATGACCATAGACGAGATCATCGAGAACTTTGCGCTGCTGGACGAGTGGGACGACCGCTACCGCTACGTCATCGAGCTCGGCAGGTCGCTTGCGCCGCTCGACGAGCAGGACCGCAACAGTGCCAACAAGGTGCAAGGCTGTGCCAGCCAGGTCTGGCTGTCGACGGCGGTGCAGCCCAATGGCCAGGCCGGCCCGCTGCTGTCATTCATCGGCGACAGCGACGCGCATATCGTGCGTGGGCTGATTGCCATTCTGCTCGCGATCTATTCCGGCAAGCACGCCCGCGACATCCTTGCGACCGATGCGGTGGCGTTGTTCGAGCGCCTGGGCCTCAAGGAGCATCTGACACCGCAGCGCTCCAACGGCTTCCGTTCCATGGTGGAGCGCATCAAGTCGGATGCGCGTAACGCGCTCGCGACTTCGACTGTGCCTTAGAGCATGATCCCAAAAAGTGGACACCGGGTTTTCGGAAAAGATCATGCTCAAACAAAAAGTTAGAGTTTGATCCGATTCGATCTAATCGGATCAAAGTCCAAGAAAGCCCACTGGACTATTTCCGCCGAACTATTTCCGCCGCCGGCGCTGCTGGCCGAGGCCCATCTGCTTGGCGAGCTCGGAGCGCGCGATCGCGTAGTTGGGCGCCACCATCGGATAGTCGGGCGGCAGATTCCACTTCTCGCGATACTGATCTGGAGTCATGTTGTATTGCGTACGCAGGTGACGCTTGAGCGACTTGAATTTCTTTCCGTCTTCAAGACACACGATGAAGTCGGCCGTGATCGACTTCTTCACCGACACCGCCGGCTTGAGCGGCTCGCTCGCCACCTCGCCTTGCCCGCTCGACACGCGGCTGAGCGCCGCATGGACCTGATTGATCAGCGCTGACAAATCCTGCGCCGGCACAGGATTGTTGCTGACATAAGCCGAGACGATGCTCGCCGTCAGCTCGATGTAGCTCGTGCCCGACGAATTATCATTCATGGCGGATTGATCCTGACTGCCCGATGGCCTGTACGTCTTCGGCCTGCCGCATCCGCAGGTATTCTTGTGTATAAGACCCAGTTACAACGACCAAAGGCCAAGATACCAAGCTAAGACCTATCTATACTTGATGATCGACGAAGGCAATAAGTGCTGCCCAGTGATGGTCAATATTCCCTGTCAATTGTTATGTCTTATTGCTCCTTAGCGGATCAAATTTACGCGATGTCATGTAATTTAACCGGTAGATGCAGCCCGCCAGGGTCGCGGCATCAATATCTCCACCGTTTGTACAGGTATGATTTGAGTATTCACGCTCTTGATCCACACGCCTTGCGACAGAAACCTGTCGCGACAGCTTCAAGGAAGCTGCAGGGCGCATGCTTCCCAAAGGCTGTACGATTTCGGCACAGAATATCAGGCGCACCGTGAGCAGGCGCGCTCGCGGCGACTTAGAACTCAATATACAACCCAAATAGGTATTTCTGTTCCGATTGGAATAGGTTGTGCGCGAGTGTGCAGACAGCCATGCAGTACGAACAATAGCAACGCACACGACTGACCTTCACGCTCTTGAACGAAAATCTTTGTTCCAAAAGCTCACGACGTGAATGCGACAGCAAGTCCACCAGGCGTCGCCGTGGGCTCCGACTCGATTGCTGGAGCAATCTTCAGGTCGTTCAAACAGACGATCGAACAGACGATCAAGCCAATAAGATCCTCGACGCGAGCGCACCGCGGCCCGCCGTCTGATGCGAGCCGCTTCAGATGGCAGGGCACTCCCACACAGTGCCCGCAGCAACCGTCTCAGGAATTGTTCTCGATATGCGCACGCAACTCTGCAATCGACCCGAAGCGCACGGTCCCGTGCGGAAGCTGCGCTTCGATGGAGCCGTCGGCATAGAGCGTGTAGGCCATGCCGTCGACCACGCCGGACTTGAGGATTGCGACCGAGCGAGGCTCCCGCTCGGCCCGCGGCGGCTCGCCGCCCAAGGATGGCTGCCGCACAACCTCGTCAGGCGTCGACTGGTCACCCGGCCGCCGCTTCGGCCACATGGCGTCGAACTGCTCCCCCTGTTGTGGCGGACGCGGTGGCGTCTTTGGCCGAAACAGGAAATCAAGCCGGGGCTCCTTGCCGGTCTCAGGTCCGCCGGAACGAGCCTCCGGCTCAGGCCTTGGCTCGGACCTCGACTCGGACCTTGGCTCAGACTTGCGCTCCCCGCCCTGGTGGTGGCCGCTACCATTCGGTGAGAGCGGGACGTCCTCGCCATTGGCGACCACCCGATCCGGGCGCACGGTCGATCGCAGGCGCTCCAGCGCCGAGCCCGACACCTCGATGGCAGCAGCCGGATCGGCCGGCCGGGGCTCCGGCGCGCGCGGCTCGGCCTGACGGGGGTCCTGCGGGCGCGGATCAGACACGCGTGGATCAGGCAGGCGTGGATCCGGCAGGCGTGGTCCAGCCTCCAAGGGCTCGGGCCGCCGCTGGCTGTCAGCTGGCTGCCTGGCATCCGCCAGACGCGGAATTTGGGTCGCCGGCCTGAGCCGGAGCGACTCCGCGATCGCGCTCAACTGGGAGACCAGGGAGGCGACGCCCATCAGCAGGGGGCCGCCCACAACGGTGATGGCGCCCGTTATGATTAACGACTGGCCGAGAGCCGAATCACTGACAGTCGAGCCAAACGCAATCGCGACCACCCCCGCCCCGGCGATCAAGATACCAAAAACCAGCAGGATCAAGGACATCCTGGCACCCACCAAAACCCAAAATACCCACGGAGAATCCCCGTAGGCATATGGTTACTACGATTCTGGCGCCAATCCCCTGCGTAAGCAATCGTTAATCTTAACAGTTTGGTAAGGAATCCAATACTAAAGGCGCCAAGGCAACACTTCCCGCCCCGCGCGCGCCGCCACCGTCCTTCGCGTCAGGAGGGATGGGCCATAGGAAGTACATGACCTCAAAGGCCAGCATTTTGCTGCGCCACCATGCAGTAGAGCATCGGGATCGAGAACATGGTGTTGATCCGCGATGTCACGCCGGCACGTCGCCCGGCGGCAGCCTTTTCATCGGCCGACGCTTCCACGATCCCCAACACCTTCTTCTGGTTCGGCCAGATGATGAACCAGACATTGAACGCCATGATCAGCGCCAGCCACATGCCGACGCCGATCACATAGGCCGGTCGGTGCAAGGTCAGCGCCTTAACGAGATAGTCCTTCGACCAGGCCAGGATCAGCCCGAAGATCACGGTGGCCAGCGCGCTGTAGCGAAACCAGAACAGCACGTTCGGAGCGATGAACTTGGTGACGGCTGCGCGATGCTCGGCTGGCTCGATCTTTGGCACAGTCGGGGTCTGCACAAAGTTCAGGTACCACAACAGCCCCACCCACATGACGCCCGTCATGATGTGCAGCCAGCGTACAAAGAACCGCCACCATCCAGCGTCAAAGCGGATGAACTGCCCGCTCAGCGAGCCGACCAGAATGATGATGACAATCAGGAGAACGACGCCCGCTGCGAGCGTCCTGTGCAGGTTTTGAAAAAAGGCTGCCATAGTGGTGCACCCCCCTTGCAAATACCCAGCATAGGATAGCATAGCCCCTTGCCGGCTCAACGTTGCCCGCCCGCGAACCTGTTCACTGAGGCCGTAGCAGGGTCCGCGGAACCGATCGTGCAGCCCTGAGTTGGCATTACCATTCCGCGTTTGTCAGGAGACTACCAATGCCGTTCTCGCTCCCCGAGCTGCCCTATTCCCACGATGCGCTGGCGCCCTACATGTCGCGCGAGACACTCGAATACCACCACGACAAGCATCACCTCGCTTACGTCAACAACGGTAACAACCTGCTCAAGGGCACGGAATGGGAAAACAAGTCCCTTGAGGACATTGTCAAAGGCTCGTTCGGCAAGAATCCTGGCGTGTTCAACAATGCCGGCCAGCACTACAATCACAACCACTTCTGGCAGTGGATGAAGCCGAACGGCGGCGGCGACAAGCTCCCCGGCAGCCTCGAAAAGCAGATCAATGCCGACCTTGGCTCGGTGGCCAAGATGAAGGAGGAGTTCGTCCAGGCGGGCGTTGGCCAGTTTGGATCAGGTTGGTGCTGGCTCGCGGTCAAGGGCGGCAAGATCACCGTGACGAAGACCCCCAATGGCGAGAGCCCGCTGGTGCATGGCGCCTCACCGATCCTGGGCTGTGATGTGTGGGAGCACTCCTATTACATCGACTACCGCAACCGACGGCCCGACTACATCAAGGCCTTCCTCGACCATCTGGTGAATTGGGATCACGTCGCCAAGATGCACGAGGCCGCCGTGAAGGCCGGCGCGTAGAGCATGATCCCGAAAAGTGGGAACCGGTTTTCGGAAAAGATCATGCTCAAACAAAAAGCTACACCATGATCCTGATTCGACTTGATCGGATCATGGCCTAGCAGCTGCGGCTGCCGACCGCGGCAACGAGCCATCCCTTCAGGCGACGGGCGTCTGGAATCGCGCCATAATTGCTCGATGGAGCAGAGAACGACACCGCTGCCCTCGACCGAGGCTGGCGCCACCGTTGCCATGATCTGCGATCGGCTCGCGCTTGCGCTGATCGCAATTGCGGCGGTGGTTGCGGTCGCCACCTTTCGCGACTACGGCGTCGGCTGGGACGACTATACTCACGCCGAGTACGGCGACCTTCTGGTCTCCTTCTACGCATCCGGCTTCACGGACAAGCGCGCGCTCTCCTTCGTCAATCTCTATATGTATGGCGGCGGCTTCGACCTCCTCGCTGCACTCGCCGCCAAGGTCTCGCCGTTCACGCTGTTCGAGACCCGGCGACTTCTGGGTGCCGTCGTTGGCCTCATTGGACTGGTCGTGGTCTGGCGCACGGCGCGCCGAGTCGGCGGCTCGGTTGCTGGGCTCACCGCGCTCGCGCTCCTCGCCACCTGTCCGCTATTTGTCGGGCATCAGCTCATCAACGCCAAGGACGGACCGTTTGCGGTCGCGATGGCGATCCTGCTCCTCGGCCTGGTGCGCGCCTTCGATCAGTACCCGCGCCCCTGCGCCGGCACGGTGGCGCTCACCGGGGCAGGCTTCGGACTCGCAATCGGCTCGCGCATCATGGGCGGCTTCGGTGGCATCAGCGCGCTTGCCGCGCTCACACTGCTCGTCACGATCGACACACGGCAGGATGGCGTCCGCTCGGCCGCCACCAGGCTTGGACAATTCGTGCTCAGGATGCTGCCGGGCATTGTCTTGATGCTGGCGGTGATGGCCTTGATCTGGCCCTGGGTCGTCTCTGCCCCACTCAATCTTTTGCACGCCATCGACTACTTTTCGCGCTTCTTCGAGGAGCCGTGGCAAGAGCTGTTCGGCGGCACGCTGATCCGGGTCACCGATATGCCGCGCAGCTACGCGCCAACTTTGCTGGCGCTGCAGCTGCCGGAGCTGTTCCTGCTGCTTGGCACCGGTGGCGCCGCCGGTGCCCTCGTCGCGGCCATGCGGAGCGATATTGCGCGCAACCGCCGCGCGGTGCTGGCGCTGATCGCATTCGCGGCACTGCTGCCGCTTGCGGTCACGGTGCTGGCGCGGCCCGCGATGTATAACGGCATCCGACATTTCGTGTTCGTGCTGCCACCGCTCGCCATCCTCGGCGGGCTTGCTGGGGCCTGGTTGCTCGAACGTGCGTGGCCGCACCGTGCAATTGCGGCCCTGGCCGTCGCTCTCTTTGCCATTGGCGTCGCATCGCCGGTCATCGAGATGGCCCGGCTGCACCCTTATGAGTACACGCACTTCAACCGGATCGCGGGTGGGGTCAAAGGCGCGCGCGACCAGTACATGCTCGACTACTGGGCGCTTTCGTTCAAGCAAGCCTCGCTCGGGCTCAAGGCCAAGATCGCCGAGCTTGGCCTCGAAAAGCCCGCCGACCGGCGCTGGAAGCTCGCGACCTGCGGCCCCCACCGCTCGCCCCAGGTCGAGCTCGGGCCCGACTTCGAGACCACCTGGGACCCCAAGGGCGCCGACTTCGCCCTGATGCTGGGCGAGTTCTATTGCCGCAGGTTTGACGCGCCACTCTGGGTCGAGGTGACGCGCGCCGGCGCGGTCTATGCGCGCGTTTATGACCTTCGCGGCCACTCCTATGAGACGCTTTTGACGCAGCCGGGGCTCACGGGCCTTTGACGGCACCGGCGCCGCGGGATTACGATCCCCCACCAAGAAGCATTTGAGAGTGTGAGTGGGAGGGGTTGATGCATTCCATCTACGCCGTTCTGGCTTTGGCCCTGATGCCGCTCGTGGCCGCCCAGCCTGCACGCGCGCAAAACGATCCCACCATCCACATGGTGACCTACATCGATGTCGCGCCCGCCGCCAAGGATCAGGCCGCTGCGCTGCTGAAGCCGCTGGCGGAGGCAAGCCGCAAGGACGCCGGCAACTTGCTGTTTCAGATTCTTCAGCGCACCGCCCCCGCCCATCAGTTCGTCATCGTTGCCACCTGGAAGGATCAGCAGTCGCTTGATGCGCACGGCGCTGCGGCCCACAGCAAACAATTCCGCAGCCAGGTTGATCCTCTCTTGATTGCCCCTATCGACGATCGCCTCTGCATCCCGACCTTCGTCGCCGCGCAGAAAGGAGGCGACAGCTCGGTCTATGTGGTGACGCATGTGGACGTACCTGGGGCCGTTCGCGACAAGATCATGCCCGCGCTGCAGGCGCTCGCCGAGCACAGCCGCAAGGAAGCCGGCAATCTGCGTTTCGATGTCTCGTATCAGAAGAACCGCACCAACCATTTCACCGTCATGGAGAACTGGAAGGATCAGGCGGCCAACGACACCCACGAGCTCGCCGCGCATACACGCGCGTTTCGTGGCGTGCTGACGCCGATTACGGGCGCGCTTTATGACCAGCGCTGGTATAAGTCCATGTGACGCGCGGAGCGCACCATCAAGGTCAACGCTGACAACAAGTCCATCGGGAGGATAGACATGCGTTTGCTGACCCACTTCATGCTCGCAATGACGATCATGCCGCTTGCCCTGGCGCCACAGGCGTCCGCGCAGGAAGACTCCACCAGCCATATGATCACCTATATCGAGGTGATCCCAGCCGCCAAGGCGCAGGCTGCTACCCTGCTCAAGGAGCTTGCCGCCGCGAGCAAGCAGGATGCAGGCCTGCTGCGTTTCGAGGTCCTCGAGCGCACGGCTCCCTCCAACCAGTTGGTGATCGTCGAAGGCTGGAAGGACGAAGCCGCTCTGACCGCACACGCCGCCAGCGCGCACGCCAAGCAATTCCGCGACAAGATGCAGCCGCATCTCATCGCGCCGATCGACGACCGGCTGTCGATCGTGACGACGGCGAGCCCGATCGCAGCGGCGGCGGGCGCCGGCCTCTACGTGGTGACCCACGTCGACGTCGCCCCGCCCAATCGCGACAAGATCATCGTGGCGCTGAAGGCACTCGCGGACCCGACGCGCAAGGACAAAGGCAACGTCCGCTACGATGTGCTGCAGCAGAAGAACCGCACCAACCATTTCACGGTTGTGGAAGCCTGGACCGACCAGGCCGCGAACGACGCGCACGAGATCGCGGCGCATACAAAAGAATTCCGCGCGACGCTCGGCCCGCTCACCGGCGCGCTCTACGACCAGCGCTGGAACAAGCCGCTGTAACGCAAATCGGTTGCAGGCTGGCCAACATCCTGCCGGGTGATGTGCCGCCAGCAGAACCGCGCGCCGGGGGATCACCCGGCGCGCGGCTTCATGTCACACACACACGACTACAGCTGACTACTTAGTGAGCCTTCCAGCGAGCCTTCGCTTCGGCGCCCGATTGCTTGAGATGAACCTTCATCTCGACATGGTCCACCCATGCGAGCGGAATGAAATGGTGCTCACCGCCCGCATCGGGGTCGGATTTTGCGAGCTTGACCATATCCGGCCCTTCGAGGTGATCCACGGTTCCCACATGCACGCCGTCGGAACCGACAACCTCCATATGTTCCTTGATCTTCATCGGAGCCACCATGGCAACCTCCTTGCTAGGGAAATAACGCCTCGCGCCGGTTGTCGTTCCGCGCTCATCGGCGCCGGGGCCCTCAATACAGCCATTATCACAGTCGTTATTCGCCCTTGTAACGCATAACGTTCTGCGTTATATCGTGGCAATGATTGCGAGCTTTCGTGACGCCGAGACCGCAGCCATTTGGGAAGGACGGCGCAGCCGAAAGCTCCCGCCGGACATCCAGAACGTGGCGTTACGAAAGCTGCGTCTTATTAACAACGCGCGGACGCTCGATGATCTTCGAGTGCCGCCTGGCAACCGGATCGAGGCGCTAGCGAAGGACAGACGCGGCCAGCATTCGATTCGCATCAACAATCAATGGCGGATTTGTTTCGTCTGGAGAGATGGACATGCCCAGCAAGTCGAAATCGTCGACTACCACTGAGCTCCTGCACAACCCGCACCCGGGCGAAATCCTGATGGAGGAGTTTCTTGCGCCAATGCAGCTGTCGCAGACGGCGCTTGCGCGGGCGATCGGAGTGCCACCACGGCGCATCAATGAGATCGTGCTGGGCAAACGAGCGATTACAGCCGATACAGACCTGCGACTGGCACGCTACTTCAAAATGTCGGATGGATTCTTCCTCGGCCTGCAGGCCGACTACGAATTGATGCAACGGCGCCGGGTGATCGGCGCGCAGCTCAAGGCGATCAAACCGCGAGCAGCTTAATCATTACACGACAACCGCTCGGCCGGACGGCGCCGTCCGGCGAGAAGCGCGCCTGTATTGTTGGCCGACGCTTGAGTTTCAGCGCCATCAGGCGGTCGGCGGACTGTCCCAGCCGCCGGTCCGCAGCGCATGCCGATGGGCGGCGCGGCGCAAGCCATCTGCCAGCACCGGGTCATCAATACATCTGGCGACGACCACTCCGCCGACGCACAGCGCGACCATGGCCAGCGCGCGCTCTTGCTTCTCCGGCTCATCGACATCCGACTGAAAGATTTCAACGAGCTTCTCCACCACCTCACGATAGGCGCCCTTCATCGTGTCACTGCCGCGCGCCACATCGGACGTCTGCGTGATCAGCGGACAGCAGCTTTCGCGGTCATTGAAATGGTCACGTGAGAAGTACGCGTCGACGACCCGTTGGCCGCGCGGCTTATGCTCGGCAGCGGTGTCGTACGACTTGCGCTGCCATGGCTTGGGCGCCTCGGGACACAGGAACCAACGGACGGCCTCGGCATAGAGCTCGGCCTTGTCGTGGAAGTGCCGATAGAAGCCGCCGTGCGTCAGGCCGGCACTTTCCATGATTTCGTCGATCGAGACCTCGGCGTAACCCTTCTTGTTGAACAGACGACGCGCGCTTTCGAGGATCTTCTGTCGCGTCTCCGATTTATGCTCCACTGAATACGGCATGCGGTACTCCTGTCCGACGAACGTCTGAGAGCCAAGGAGTAGATAGCGTCACGCCGTCTCAGCCTCCAGATCCGGCAAGCAACAAGGCCGAAGCGCAAAAAGATGATCTTGAACATCTTTTGTCGCCCGCGAATGTCTCGCTAGCTTGCAGCAGCAGGAGGAGGCCATGCTTGATCTGGTTGGCACCGTCGGGACCGCAGGCCTCATGGTGTTCATCACCAGCACGTTGACGATTTTCTTGGATATCTCGCGCGGCGCCAAGCTCGCGCTTTCAGCGATCATGGGCCTGTGGATTGGCGTGTGCGCCGCGGCCGCCGCGGCCGGCGTGGTCGCCACCTCGCAACCGTTTCCGCTCATCGGGATTTTCGTCGCTCTGCCGCTTGCGGCAGTGGCGATTGCGACCGCATGGCCGGCGGCCCGCAAAGCGATGCTAAGCATACCCATGCAAGCCATGATCGGCCTCAATGTGGGCCGTGTGCTTGCCGTCTTCTTCCTCTTGCTCGCCGCGGAGGGGCGGCTCGCTGGTCCGTTTCCCTATTTCGCCGCCGGGGGCGACATCATCACGGGTATCGTGGCGCTGCCGATGATGCGTCTTGCGGCCATGCCAGGCGCTGAGCGCACCGGCACCATTATGGCGTGGAACCTGTTCGGCATCGCCGATCTCGTGCTCGCCATCGCGCTCGGCGTTACCTCGGCAGAAGGCTCGCCACTGCAGGTGTTCCACACTGCGCCCGGCTCGGAGGCGATGCAGCAGCTGCCATGGTCGTTCGTGCCGACCGTGCTGGTGCCGCTCTGGCTGATATTGCATGCGATCATCTGGGCTCAGCTTCGCCGGCGCTGACAAGCATCATGGATGGCGAAGTCGGCTGCGCATCGACGCGTGCGCGGCGAAAATCCGCCTCATTTGGATTAGACGCCTGTCGTGCGGGGCGCATCGCGGGTCTCCAGCGATCTTGATGCCACCGTGGATAAAGGCGTTGCGTCACAAGACAGTGCCCCCCCGCAGGCCTGACCAAGTTTCGCGAGGGCCTGCTCAAATCATCAGTGGGTGCTCCAGCGCGCTCTGGCGTCGGCGCCTGGCCGGTTGAGGTGGACTTTCATCCCGACATGAACGACCCAGCCGAGCGGAATGTAGTGATACTGGCCGCCGGTCTCGTCCTTTGCCAATCTTACTTCACCGTTGCTTTCCATATGATCGACGATGCCGACGTGAACGCCGTCGGAGCCGAGAACTTCCAGGTGTTCCGTGATCAGCGTCGGGGTGATCATGAGTTCCTCCGTGGGGCAAGAGGGACACTCGATTGGCTTTAGATGCTACCTGTAATCGCGACCCGCCGCAACACCGCCACAAGTAGAGACGCACTAACGTCAGAGCTTCTGTCCTCTTCAGCGTCAGAAGCGCTGTCCTATTCATGTTGCCTCATCCCGCCAGCGCCGCGAGAATTCGCGCCCAGCTGCGCATGCCCTTGTGGAAGCTCGTGAGGTCGAACTTCTCGTTCGGCGAATGCACGCGGTCATCATCGAGCGCGAAGCCGACCATCAGCGTATCCATCCCGAGCACGCGTTTGAAGTCGGCGACGATCGGGATCGAGCCGCCCTCGCCCACCGTCACCGCCTTGCGGCCCCATTCGGCCGCGAGTGCCGTGCGCGCCTTCACCACCGCCGGATTGTCGTAGGAGAGCTGGATCGGCGGGGCGAGACCGAAATTGTTAAACTCCACCTTGGCGTCGCTCGGCAGCCGATCGCGCACAAACTTGCGGAAAGCGTCGCGCACCTTCTTGGGGTTCTGCGATCCGACCAGACGGAATGACACTTTCGCCGTGGCCTGGCCCGGGATGACGGTTTTGGCGCCTTCGCCCGTATAGCCGCCGATGAGCCCGTTGATCTCGGCGGTCGGCCGCGTCGCGATCTGCTCGATCACCATGCGGCCCTTCTCGCCGGCCGGCACCTTGAGGCCGACCTCGCCGAGAAAATCCTTCGGCGTCAGCTTGAGCCGCTTGAGGTCGGCCTTGATGTCCTTCGGCAATTCCTTCACGCCCTCATAGAAGCCCGGGATGGTGACCTTGCCATTCTTGTCGTGCATCGCGCCGAGAATGCCCGCGAGCACCCGCAGCGGATTCTGCGCCGCCCCCCCGAACAAACCGGAGTGCAGATCGCGGTCCGCGCAAGTGACTTTCACTTCCTCGTATACAAGCCCGCGCAGCGAGGTGGTGATCGCCGGCGTCTTGGTGTCCCACATGCTGGTGTCGCAGATGAGCGCCAGATCGTGCTTGAGCTCGCGCGCATTGTCCTTGACGAAGCCGAACAGATGGGCGGATCCGCACTCCTCCTCGCCCTCGATCATGGCCGTGATCCGCAACGGCAGCGCACCGGTGACCGCCTTGTAGGCGCGGCAGGCTTCGACGAAGGTCATCACCTGACCTTTGTCGTCGCAGGCACCGCGCGCCACGATAATCTTACGGCCGTCGGGCGTGGTCGTAATACGCGGCGAGAACGGCGGCTCCTCCCACAGATCGAGCGGATCGACCGGCTGCACGTCGTAATGGCCGTAGAACAGGACGTGCGGGCTCTTGCCATTGCCGCCGTCGCCTTTGGCAACAACGACCGGATGCCCCTCGGTCGGGCGCACGCTTGCGTCAAAGCCGATCCCGGTGAGATCGCGCGCAACGAACTCGGCCGCCGTGCGGCACTCGTCCTTGTAGGCCGGATCGGTCGAGATCGACTTGATCTTCAGGAACGCGAACAGCCGATCGAGGCTCTTGTCGAGGTCGGCGTCGATCCGGTCGAGAACGGCGGGGAGCGTACTGGAGGATGTTGTCATGACGAATGCCTGTCTGGTGCCGAGGCGCGGTGCCTTGCCGGCTTGGTCAGGGTGGATTCTAAAGCGATGAGCGGCCGGCACAAGGCAGAGCGGCGACCCTAGTGCCCCGTTTCCGAAGCTCGTGATACACCTCAGCACGCTCTGACACGAGCTTCGGAAACAAAGGGGCACTAGC
>Ga0137409_10002978_pt1 | contig 18004 bp, 14 predicted proteins | sample CZODoug1_16funga_FD_122059 | JGI IMG/M metagenome (GOLD analysis project Ga0137409, IMG submission 122059) | Vadose zone soil fungal communities from Angelo Coast Range Reserve, California, USA - CZODoug1_16fungal (Hybrid Assembly) | ecosystem: Environmental > Terrestrial > Soil > Vadose zone... | reverse complement strand
TTCTCCTGCACGTTTGCGAGCTCGCCCACCGACTGCGGTTTTTTCGAACAAGCCGCCGTGCCGGGCCGCGCCTCGATCGTGCAAGTCGCGCACGACGGGATTACGGGGGTGCGCCTGCACACCGAGCCCGGCGACAGCAACGTTGCTGGCAGCGGCGCCTCGGAACGCGACGACCTGTCGTTGTCACAGTCGGCGACCGACTGCTACCAGGGCCAGGAGCACTGGTGGGCGCACTCGATCCTGTTCCCCGATGACTACGTCGACCCGCCCATGAGCACCGCCTCCACCTGGAATTTCGCGGTCGTCTTCGATTTCCACAACACCACCCCCGGAGCCGGACAGGCCAATTTCCAGATCAACGCGATGCCGGTGACCGCAATCGCCTCCGACCGCCCCACCGGTCTTAGTTTCCAGATCGCCTCGGGTGACCAACTCAATCCCACCCTATTCAACGCGCCGATCGGTCCGGTCGTGCGGAACCTCTGGTACGACTTCGTCTATCACGTCAAGTGGTCCTCGAACACCGACGGTTTCTTCGATGCCTGGGTGAACGGCGTGCAGAAAATGGTGTATCGCGGGCCGACGATTTACTCGGGCCAAGGCTGCTACCTCAAGCTCGCCAACTACCACACCGCCTTCGGCCAAGCGAGCTCGGTGATCCACCACCGCGTGATCCGCGGCTCCACACCCAGCGCCGTCTCCCTGACGCCGCTGCAAGGAGTGCCAAAACCGAAAACCTACAGCGACATGCGATAACAGCAGTCCGATTGGTGCATCGGATAGAGAAGAGAGCTTAGTTTGAAGTACAAGTGAACGACCGAGAGGACGCCATGGCACGCGTTGCCGCTTTTGCCCTTCTCCTGACCGTGGGTTTTCCATTCGCGGCTCAAGCACAGAATTGCGTTCCAACCCGGAACTCCGACTGGATGACGGACACCCTGCTGAACCGGCAGTCCCCGCTCTACAATCCGGGTGCGGCTTGGGTGCGGCCCGGCGACTGCCAGCGGGTCGAGCAGAGTCCGCCCGATTTCAGCTGGCCCCACTTGAGCGGCACCGCGCAGTACGAGGTCACCCTTACCTTTCCCGATAACCACACGAAAACGCTCACGGCGCCGCAGACCTGGATCAATTGGGATGAAGTTCTGCCGCCCGGAAACTACTCGTGGCAGGTGCAGGCCGGAACCAATCTCAGCAACGTGCGCCGCTTCACCGTCAGCGCCAACGCGGTTCCGTTCCTCGTGCCTGATATGACGAGCACCATCAATCAGCTGCTCGCCAAGGCCCATCCGCGCGGATTGCCGGACCCCGCCACGCTGGCGCTGATGGCCAGCCAGAGGGGGAGCCTCGCGCTCCCCGCATTGCGGTGGCAAGTAGCCGGCAATCTGAACGAGCCGCTGCCGCCGGCCGGGGCCCGGGGCGATGGATATGTATATGGCAGGAAGGCGCTGAAGTCGCTCATGGCGTACGTGTACGATGGGACGGACACCTACAAAGAGGACGCGAGGGTCCGCGTGCTGAGCCTTGCTTCCTGGGACCCGCGCGGTCAGACTGCGACCGACGACATCGAATCGGTCTTCGTTGCCTGGGTCGTCACGCTCGGCTACGATTGGCTTGGATCGGGCCTGAACGCCTCGGATCGGACCCAGGTGCTTTCCATGTTGAGCACTCGGATCGGCGATCTCTACGGCTGGATCACCGGCTCCAGCGGATGGCCCTTCGGTTCCACGTTCACGCTGGCACCCCTTTGGCAGGAGCCACGGGACTCCCACCGCGAGCTGCATGCCGGCGTGGTGGCGACAATGTCCACGCTGCTCGTCGGCGATCTGCCCGAGGCGAACACCTGGGTGCAGAACCTGCTGCCGTTCGCCCTTAACCTTACCTCACCCTGGAGCGGGGAGGAGGGCGGCTATGCCAACGGCACCGCCTACGGCATGTGGAACGTGGGCGCGCAGCTGAGCGCCTGGTACGCGCTGCGCTGGGCCACGTGCGGCAGTCAGCAAACCTGCATCGATCTTGCGCAAAAAGCGTGGGTGCGGAACTACGGGAGGTTCCTCGCGTACTTCGTGCCCCCGACTGCCCGAACGACCGACCTCGGTAATCCGACAAACACAAACGACCCCGGTACTCCGATCGGCCTCTTCGGCGACGGATTCGCGGAAGGTCAGCTCTTCGAGGAGCGCGCGCGCTTCGGGAAGGGCTATTCCAACTTCGCACCAAGCGCGCTGGGCTGCTGGTACTCCTCGACCCTGGTCGGCGAAGACACCACCACGATCGAGTACCTGATGTCGCCGCCGTACGCGTGCGCCTCTACGGCCTTCCCGCCCGGAACGTCCAATTCGCTCTACTTGCCGTCGACCGGTTGGATGGCGATGCACAGCGATTTGTCCGATCCCACGCGCATCTCGGTGTATTTCAAGTCGAGCCCGCTGCCGTTCGGCGCCTACGAACATCAGTCCGCCGACCAGAACGCCTTCGTGGTCAACGCGGGCGGCGAGCGGCTGGCGATCGAATCGGGCTACTACGGCGACTACGACGGCTACAACACCAATCATTGGCAATGGTGGCTCAAGCGAACCAGGTCCAAGAACGCCATCACTTTCGATGGGGGCCGGGGACAGATCGCGTGGGAGCACCAGCCCAATCCTTACCTGTCCGCGAACGCTCGTTACGGCTCGATCACGCAGCAGCAGAGCGCTGCCGAGTACGACATCGTCACCGGCGACGCGACGGACGCCTACGACGGTGCCCTCACCAAGGCGGTGCGCTCGCTCGTGTACCTCCGCCCGAGCGCGATCCTGGTGTACGAGAATCTTGCCTCCGGCACTCCGCGTACTTGGGAATGGAATATCCACGCGCTCAACCCCATTACGGTGATCGACAGCAGCAGCCGCGTCCAGGTCACCCGTGGTACGCAGTCGTTGTGCGTCGACGCGCTCGCCGGTCCAGGGGGGGCATTCACGCCGATAAACGCAGAAGATTACCGTTCGTGGGGCACCGCCGATGACGGCGTCACGAGCGACGCCCCGCTGGATCCCAACGCGCCCGCGCAGTACCACGGCAAGTTCACCAGTGCGCAGAGCTCGACGGCGGTGGAGTTCATCGCCCTCCTGCGCGTAGGTTGTCAGCCGAGCCCGTCTAGCGCGACCAAGACAAACGGCGTCTGGACCGTATTAGTGGGCAACAGGACCGTGACGATCGGCGACAGCGGTATCAGCGTCCAGTAACAAGACGACCGCGAGAGGCATCCGAAACAATCCCCGGAGGGATCGGCACGCGATCCGATGCCGCGGGGGCGGGCCGGCTTTATTTCCGCGCGGGATTCCAGTGGCGCCAGGCATCGCGAAGCGGAAGCCAGAGGCGGCCTCTGCGGGTCACCGGCACCGTGCAGTCGTACGTCCGTTCCTGCTGCCCGCCGAAACCCTTTTTGAATTTATTGATGCCAGCGCGTTCCGGAACGGATTCGTCCTCGAAGAGACCTCCCCAGTCGTAGCGCTCCATACCCATCTCCTTCAACCGCAGCATGTCTCTGCAGTGAAGCCAGCGGTTGGCGCGCCCGACCAGGGCCCGATAGTCACTTTCCCGATTCCTGAAACAGGACCCCGAATACTGGAGCCGTGCGGTCTTACCGGACATGACGTAGGCGTGCCAGACCAGTGCCTCATCATTCCGAGAGGCACGGGTGAGCACGAGCTGCCGGGCTTTGCAGGCGGCGACCAGCCATTGATGATCGGAAAGGGAGAGCGATTTTTGCCTCGCGAATGCATCGTAGAACGCGCGAAACTCGTCCACCCTGATTTCCGGCTCGGTGATGATCTCCATGCGCAATCCATCCTTCGTTTCAGCGCGCCTGATCTCGTAACGGCAGTTCTTGCAGAAGTTGTTCGTGAGCGCGTCCTCGTCGATGGAAATATCGGTTACCAACGAGAGGAACGGCGTAGATCGGGCATCCGCGAAGGGAACCTCCCTGTGCCGGTATATGACGATATCCACTCGGGAATCGCAGCGCGGCTCCTCGTCGTACCAAACTTCCCCGTAAACCGCGCTTCGGCGGTCGATGCATATCATTCAATCGCTCTCCATTTCCTTAGCGCGTGCACGAACGGCATGGGATCGCGGAGATCGAAGACCGCGTACACGTTGCTGCGGGCGAGTGACCGAAGGTAAGGTCCGAAGCCCAGTCGGCGATGCCGGATGTCGCCACGCAAATTGATCCAGGTCTTGCGTGCCCGGCGTAGGTTCGGCGCAGCGGCGCTTTCCGTCCCGAGCATCAGACCAAGAAAATCGTGGCCTGTTGCCGGTGCCAGTGCGTACTGAAGCCAAGGCCTCGCATTGATCTCGATGAGGTAACTCCTGGCGGAATCGTGCAAGTGGAGTATCTCGACTTCGCCGATGCCGTAATAGTCTGCTCGCTCGGCCGCGAGCCGCCCCAGCCGCTCGACCTCGAAGTTGGTCGCCAACTCCACGAAAGTACCTTCCGAGCAGTTCTTCGGGCCGGGACGCACTTTTCGGGTCACAAACGAAAGCGTCGCGTCCGCCCGTCGCGCGAACGGCACGGAGTACTGGGTCAATCCGTGGGAGAGGAGCGATTCCGATACCAGCGGAGCAACCCCTTTCCCCCGGAAGCGATCTATCCAATCACGCAATTCTCCCTCTGTGTGAACCTCGACCGCTTTCGGCAAACCAAGATCTCGCCGGGCATGCAAAGTCTCGCGCGGCCGAATCAGCAAGGGAAACTTCAGGGCCTTGGGGCGCTCCGCGATATCCGGGCTCCATGTCAGCGGCGACGGGAGGTCATTCACCTTACACCAGTCTGAGAACGCGCTCTTGCTGAGGCAGATCTCGAGTATCCTGTTCGAAGGGTGAAGGATTGTCCCGAACGCTTGGTCGAGTGCGGCACGCCGGGCGACGACAAAGCGCAGCCAATCATCGCCGGTTGCGACGAGCGCGCTGTGGGCTCCGGCGCTTTGAATAACGGACGCCATGATTTCGTCGGCGTTCGAGTTGCGCAGCAGTACGGGTTTGACCCAACGTGACTTGAACGCGACCCCTGCCTTGGAATCCATAACAATCGGAGCAATCCCGTGCGCGTGCGCATCGCGCGCGACGGCAAGGGCCGTGAGCGAGCTCCCGAGGATTACGAGCCTGTGCTTCATTCCCGGTGGGCGTCGCAAGCGCGATGACGGTGCGCCTTCGATTGGCCGTCAAATCGTCGAGAATTGGCGTTGGCGCGTTCGAACCACATCTTCATGGGGTTGGAACCGGTCACGCATTACGATGTCTTCGAATGATTCGCGGGCGCGCAACAAGGTGGCCTTTCCGTTCTGCACGAGCACTGCCGGGGGTCGCGGGTGAGAGAAGTTGGTCTGGTTCGGCACGAAGTAGGCACCGGCGTCCATGATCGCGACAAGATCGCCAGGTTCGACCGGCGGGAATGCCTTCTCCACAAACAGGTCGTCGCCGGGGTGGCACAAAGGGCCGAAGAAATTGTATCGACGATCTCTTTTCTGGCCGGCTCGAGTTACGGGAAGCAATTCGTGGCATTCATAACCCGTCGGAAGAGCGAGGTTCTTGCCGCCATCGAGGATCACTGTGCGCGAATCCTTCGGCCCGCGCTTGACGCTCAATACTTGAAGTACCAGGCTCTGCGCGCTGCTGGTCAGCGCGCGGCCCGGCTCGAACGCGAGCGTCGGCTGGTTCGCGTCGGTCGGCGGATAGAATCGCCGAACAATTTCAACGATTCCACGGGCGTAGTCGGACGGGGTTGGCGTGGCGATGACATCGATGGGCGCCGGAGGCCGGCCGTTCCTCATCAGGCGATAGTCCCAGGAGTCGAACGGCTGCACGGTCGGCACTCCAAAGCCTCCGCCGAGATCGAAATACGAAATTTCCACCCCGAGAACTGAACGGAGGGAGCGAGCGAACTCCATGATCTCCTGCACGGCCCGGAGATAGCCCCTCACGTTTCGAATTCCGGTGCCCAAGTGCGCATGCAATCCGATCGGAACGAGGCCTTGCTCCCGCTTCAGCCTCCGAAACGCCTCGAAAGCATCGCCGCTTCGAATCGTCAGGCCAAACTGGGACGACCAGCCGACGGAGGTCACTACCCGAACCCCTACTTGCTGACGCCGGCCCGCACTGCGCGCTGCTGCGGCCACGACCTCGATCTCTCCGAGGCTGTCGATGTTGATCAGTCTCACGCCGTGGCCAACGGCGAATTCGATGGCGCTTCGCGTCTTGCCCGGGCCGTTGAAAAGTACCCGCGAGGGAGAAACGCCGAGCCGTATTGCCAACCAGAGTTCGAAATGCGAAATGACCTCCGCGAGTGCGCCGAGCTCGTGCAGCACCGCGATGACGCCGGGCAAAGGATTGGTCTTATACGAGTACGCGATTTCAACGTTCGGATGCAGGCTGGAGAAGCTTTCGTGAAAACGGCGATAGTCCGCTTCGAGGCGCCTTCGATCGACAACCAGAAGAGGAGTTCCAAACTGATTGGCGAGGTCGACCGCGTCGCATTCGCCGATTACGAGACGGCCGGACGGAGATACCGAAGCGCCCCACGTTTCCGGGCGAATGCCTTGCTGCTGGTCCAATGCGATTCGTCGAATCTCGTTCCGCCGATGCTGGCGGTCGATCAGAAAACGCTTTGCGCTGGAACGAAGGGCTGAGAGCATTGGTCTCGTCTAGGCCTGCGAGGCCGGATCACGAGGTTTCCCGAGCCGTGCGTGGATTTCCTTCAAGGTCGCGCCGCAGCACCAGGTGGAAATATCCTCGAACAGAATCTCGAGGTGCTCGTACAGGCGCTCGATGTCCGACGCGTTCCGGAAATTCGGACTGCCTCCGGGCATGAGCTCAGATGAATGCAGAATGAACTCCACATGATTTGCACTTTCGGCCCGCGCTGCGCGCGTCACTTGTAACATTGCATTGAGGTTGTTCCCTGACGGGTACAACCAGCTGAGCGCCGGCAACGCCCTATTGGCGATCCGGCGCAGCAACGGTGTGCAATACGCCCAAGGCGCAGCGCTAAGGAGGCCGCGGCCGAAAGTCTTGATCTTCTCCTTCATCGCCCGCCTGAGAAATTCGATCGGGGTCGGGCGGATCGTCACCGGTACCTCGAGCAGGGGGCCGATCGCCGGCACCGAGATGTCCGAGAGGTCGAGGTGGTAGGGGCGACCCGGAAAGGCCGTGTAATCTATGCCGCCATTCCCGCCGGGATCGCCCGAAAACCCACGCCAATCGACGCCCGGGGTCACGGAGCAGTCCACGCGATACCCTTCGTCGAGCAGCATCGCGGCATATCGGCCATTGAAAGCCCAGCGCCCGGCTCGATGACTGATCATTTTTTGATCAAATCGGTCTTCGAGAAGACGGGTAAGGACCTTGATCTTCTCCCTCATCACCGCCTCGGGATATTCGATCAGATAGGGCTGAAAATGAAAATCGTCGCCGGTCAGCGGGGCAAGCGGCGGCGAGTTCCAAGCGTGCAGGTGCATCCCTATCTCGCCGGCGTCGCGGGCAAGCGTGTCGCGCGCGAACTCGACAAAAAGGTCGGACATCGCCATTTCATAGTTCGTCAGGTAAACCGGCTTGAAGCCGAACCGCTCACACAGCCCTTGGAAGCGAGGTAGATACTCCGCATTGCGGGTTGTGATCTCCCGAGGTCTTGACCAGAGATCATCGCCCTCGGTGTCGATCGTGATGATGAAAGGCGTCTCAGACATGGGGTGCTCGGCTCGACAAGATCCGCGTCAGCGGGGTTTCGACCCAGCAGACCTTCATCGCGTAGTGAGACTAGCGGCCCCAGATTAAAGGCGGCCCGAGGCGACTTGCATGCCCGTAGTCCGTTCGGAGCATCCTTGCGTGCTATGCTGCCGCGCTTCTGAATGCGCGTGACATGTCATCCTTCGTTCGACGAGATCGACGCATTCCAGGGCGGGAGAAAGGCTGATGTCGGCGGAAATGAACGGGAAATCCGTGCTGGTGACGGGCGCTGGCGGGTTCATCGGCAGCCATCTGACCGAGGCGCTGGTGCACGCGGGGGCCCGGGTGCGCGCGCTCGTCCACTACAACTCGCGCAGCGACTGGGGGCACCTCGAGTCCCTCGATCCCCGGGCGCGAGAGGCGCTCGAGGTGATAGCCGGGGACCTCCGAGATCCGTTCTATGTCGCCGAGGCGGCGAAGGGCATCGAGGTGATCTTCCACCTGGCGGCCCTGATTCCGATCCCGTACTCGTACCAGGCCCCCCAAGAGTACGTCGACACCAACGTCCGGGGCACGCTCAACGTTCTCGAGGCCGCACGTAGGCACGGCACCTCCCGCGTGCTCCACACCTCAACGAGCGAGACCTACGGCACCGCTCTTTACACGCCGATCGACGAAAAGCATCCGCTTCAAGCGCAGTCGCCCTATTCGGCGAGCAAAATCGGCGCGGACAAGCTGGCCGAGAGCTACTGGTGCTCGTTCGGGACGCCGGTAGTGACGGTGCGCCCGTTCAACACCTATGGCCCGCGCCAGTCGGCTCGCGCCTTCCTGCCGACGGTGCTGTCGCAGGCGTTGACACTGGAGGTGATCCGGGTGGGCTCGCTGGAGCCGGTGCGCGACATGAACTACGTCCAGGACACAGTGGACGGTTTCCTGCGCGCGGCGGACGCGCCAGGGGTCGAGGGGCAGGTACTCAACTTGGGCAGCGGCCGTGGAGTCCGCATGGGGGAGTTGCTCGATCTGGCCATCCAGGCCACCGGTCGCCGGGTGCGAGTGGAGCACGACGCCGGCCGGGTGCGTCCGGAGAAGAGCGAGGTGATGCAGCTGATCTGCGACGCCTCACGCGCACGCGCGGTGCTCGGCTGGCAGCCCCGGGTCACGCTCGAAGCGGGGGTAGCGCGCACCGCGTCCTGGATCGCCGATCACCTGCCCGACTACAAACCACGGCTCTATAACGTGTAAGAGGCGCGCATGTGCAGGAGATTCAGATGCGGGCGGTGATCTTGGCGGGCGGACAGGGAACGCGGCTGCGCCCCTATACCACGGTGCTTCCCAAGCCGCTGATGCCGGTCGGGGACATGCCGATCCTTGAGATCGTGCTCAGACAGCTGAAGCACGCCGGATTCAGTCAAGTGACGCTCGCAGTCTCCTACCTCGGCGAACTGATCCAGGCCTATTGCGGAGACGGTTCGCGCTTCGGACTCCGCATCGATTACTCGCGGGAGTTGCAGGCGCTCTCGACCGCGGGGCCTCTGAGGCTCATTCCCGGTCTCGACGACACGTTCCTGGTGATGAACGGCGACCTGCTCACGACTCTCGATTACCGGAAGTTGTTCGACCATCACCGCGCGAGCGGTGCAGCCGCAACTATCGCCATGCATCGGCGCAGCGTCAAGATCGACTTCGGCGTCGTGGAGACCGGCGCGGACGGCGAGCTCGAGCGCTACATCGAAAAGCCCGAATATCACTATTCGGTGAGCATGGGGATCAACATCCTCGAGCCGGTCGCGCTCAGCCTGATCGCGTCCGGTGAGTCGCTCGGTATGCCCGACCTGATGCTACGCCTCAAACAGGCCGGGCATCGCGTCGCGACCTATGAGGCCCCATGCCGGTGGCTGGACATCGGACGCGTGGACGACTACGCCAAGGCACAGGAGGAGTTTGCCGAGAACGCGGAGATATTTCTCGGTGCCGGGGCATGACAGGAGTGCTCTGGATTACCGGCGTGTCGGGGTTTACCGGACGACATCTGGTGCGGTTCCTGCGCCAGTCCGGCGCATCGGTGCGGATCATCGGTGTCGACATCGACGTCAGTGCGGCCGCGCATCTTGACGCTGCGCATGCGATCGACCTGACGAATGTCGAGGCAGTGGCGGCGCTCGCCGGCCGAGAGCCGCCCGACTGGGTCATTCACCTCGCGGGGTTGATGCCGCCGGCGGCGGAATCGGAAATGTGGCGGGCCAACGTCGGCGGCACGGTCGGTCTTCTTCTTGGTTTGCGCGAGGGGAGCCGCCGCCTGCGCATCGTGAGTATCGGCTCGGCGGCGGAGTACGCCCCGTCCGCGTCCAGTCCGCTGACCGAGACCGCCCCGTGTGGCGGCGCGTCCTTGTATGGCGACACCAAACTGGTGCAGTCGCTCACGTGCCTGTGGTTGGCCGCCGAATGCCGCGTCGAAGTGCTCGTCGCGCGCACTTTCAACCTGATCGGTCCCGGATTGCCGTCGCGCCTGATCGCGGGGTCGCTCGTGCATCAGTTTCTCGCCGCCGCGGAGGAGGTCCATGTCGGAAACGTCCATACGGCACGCGATTTCATCGACGTGCGGGACGCGGTTCGCGCGTACTGGTTGCTCGCCCAGCAGGGCAAGAGCGGTGGGATCTATAACGTGAGTTCGGATAATCCGGTCAGCGTGCGGGAGATGCTGGAGCTACTGTCCCGCGTTTCCGGACATTCGCCACGCATTCGGATCGACCCGTCACGCGTTCGGGCTAACGATCCCGCCAGCGTCTACGGCGATTCGACGCGGCTGCGCGAGGCCACGCGGTGGGTCCCGACGATTTCCCTGGAGCAGTCGCTCAGCGACATGCTGGCGCAGGTATGACTCCGCTTCGCGTCTGCATCGTCGGCCTGCAGTGCTATGACCTCCTTACGCGCGCGCCGCATCCACGCTATTTCGGAGGGGCCGAGCGCCAACTGGTGTTTCTAGCACGCGGGCTCGCGGCGAACGGCCACAGAGTCGCGTTCGTCACGTTCGACTACGGTCAGGACGATGGCGTCTTGCACGACGGCATCCAGATCTTCAAAGCGTATATTGAGCACCAAGGATTGCGGGGTGTGCGATTCGTGCACCCACGATGGACCGGGCTGGCCGGGGCGATGCGTCGAGCCGGAGCGGACATCTACCACCAGATGGCAGGTGACCTCCAGACCGGTCAGGTGGCGGCATGGTGTCGCTTACGAGGGCGACGATTCGTGTTCTCGCTTGCGTCAGACGGCGACTGTGATCCGACGCTCCCGCTTCTGCGTACCGCGAGACAACGACTTCTCTATCGGTTCGGACTACGGCACGCCGACGCCGCCATCGCGCAGACGGAAAGCCAGCGGAAGCAGTTGAGCGCGGTATTCGGCATTGAGTCGACCGTGATCCGGAGTTGCACGCCCGATGTGGCGTTCGACCCCGCGGTCATTCAGGCGCGAACACGCGAAGCGCGGCCGCGTATTCTCTGGGTCGGCCGACTCACGCCGGTGAAGCGGCTCGAGATCCTGCTTGATCTCGCCGCCGCCAGGCCCACCTGGGAGTTCAACGTAGTCGGCAGCGGCGATCCGAATCAGGAGTACGTGCAGCGACTTGAATCGCGCGCGAAGTCGCTGTCGAACGTCTCGCTGCATCGCGGCGCCACGGACGAGCAACTGCACCAGGCGTATCTAAGTGCGCATGTGCTTGTTTGCACGTCGAGTGTGGAAGGCGTTCCAACAACGTTCCTCGAGGCGTGGGCACGAGCCCTGCCGGTGGTTTCGACCGTGGACCCTGACGGAGTAATCGCAGCGCACCGTCTGGGCGCAGCCACCACTCCCGAGCATCTCGCGGAAGCCATTGCCGGCGTCCTTGCCCAAGTCCGGGATGGGCTACCGGGGCGCGTCAGAGCGCATTACCTGGCGACGCACACTGTCGAACAGTTTGTCGCCGCTCACGAGCGGCTCTTCCACGAGGTCTTGGAAGCTGGGTGCGCATCGTCAGGACCCCGTGTTTCGGAGCATGCATCACCGGACTGATCTCCTCCCGAAGCCCAGGCTACCCCGCCGGGATACGCAGTAGCCCTGGTCCATTCGGCTCATGGGGCCGGTCTACACACGAAAAGTTCAAGTCGTACCCTTCGGGCTTGGTCGGTTCAGGGCGGCTTACGGAGAGAATCTTAGAACGGGGGACCCATGAGAATACCAAATGTTCTCGGTTACGTCCGGAAATACGGTGTCAGAGCAGCCCTGCACGATATCGAATGCCGGCTGGTCAACAAAGTTGCTCATTTTGAGATATTGAAGGGGATGACCGTGCGGGTGCAGGATGTGCACGACCTCAGTCTTTTCGAGGCGAAGGGGTTCGACGCGCGGTTCGTCGGCGATGACGAGCTCGCGAAGTTCGCACACGAGGGCGCACACGAACTCTCCGTCGATTTTCTTCGCAAGGCCCGCGCGCGGGGCGACCGCTGCTATGCGCTCTTCGATGGCGAAGCACTCGCCGCCTATGGCTGGTATTCCCAGCAGCCCACACCGTTCGACGAGCACTTCGTGCTTCATTTCGACCAGGCCTGGACCTACATGTACAAGGGCTACACAGTGCCGGCTTACCGGGGAAAGCGCCTGCACGCGGTGGGCATGTGCAGGGCGCTGCGCGCGTTTACCGAAGAAGGCCAGAAAGGCCTGATCTCGTGCGTGGCCTCCACCAACTTTGCCTCGCTTCATTCGGTGTCACGCATGGGCTATCGCATTTTCGGCGAGGTGTACATGCTCCGCGCGGGTGGCCGCTCTTTCACATACGCGACCAAGGGCTGCCGGGATTACGGCTTCTGGGTCGAATCGCCCGCTCCCGACATGGCGCTGGTCCGACGTATCGCTTGAGCCACACAGCACCTGAACTCGTAAGGGCATCCACGATTTTCGAGGCGGACCTCATATTTGACTTTTGACTTCTTGCCGCCTTATCCGTCGGCGAACCGCAACCACCACTCGCCCTCCAAGCGACTGAGGAAAGCGTCCCCTTGCTGGATCGCGGTCGCGACTTCGGCATCGTGCGAATGCACCAGCGTCCATGGACCCTCTCGCCGGAGCCAGCAGTGCCGGTCCGAAAGCTCCTGAACGTGGCGCGGGTCGAAGCGCCCACGCACTGCCACCGCGCCGTGTCGCCAGGCATCGGCCAGGAGCCGTTCCAGCACGCGCTCGAACGAACCGTCCCGGGCCGCAACCTGGACGACTTCACTCACTCCACCCTCCTGTACGTAGTAGAGATACCACCCGATCAGCCGCCGCTCGCCGTCGAACACGGCACGCATTCGCAGCGTTCCTTGTCGCGTTTTGCGCGCCGTTTGATCGAGCAGCCAGGCAAGTGACTGCGTGTCGTATACCGGTTGTAGCCCATTGCCGGGCAGGACTTCGGGCAGATGGGCCAACATCATGGCGGGGTCGAGCGCGTCTTCGATAAGCTCGATTGCTTCCCGATGGAACTGGTTCGGGCGCAGCCTGGCGGCCAACGCATCGGCCAGAGCGCCCAGGGGGCGCGCGGCGAATATCAAGGACGAAGGGAACGCGGTACGTCCTTTCAAAAGCGACAGCACACGCCGGACGGGCCGGAGCGTACGGGTCCAGTGTAGGTTGTAGAGAAGCGGCGCTGTCCCACCGAGCCGGGTCCACATCCGCCGAGCCACGTCGTTCGCTCCGTCGGCGAGCGTAAGATCCTGCGGTCCAGAGATATACGCCTTCATGAGCTGCAGCGCCGTGAGGCTATGGCGCTTGTCCGGATCCACCATGAATTGGCAGCCGACCGCGACACGGATCGGCCGTCCGCGAAACAGCATTCGCCGCGGCATAACCCCCGCGAAGCCAGCGATGCGGCCGTCTTCCTCGGCCACCCACGAGGGCAACTGGAGATCGCACCACGGGTTATTGAACAGCATCTCCCGGAAGTAGGATTCGTACGCGGCCTGTGAAGTCCAGCGATGTTCCGGGAATACGTTTCCAAAAAGTGTGGCGACGGCGGGAATGTCGTCTTCGGCAAAGATGCGAAGAGTCGCCATGGTTCAGCTCTTCGTAGTCAAAGAGCGGGCACTCGCAGGGGCGCTTTCGCTACCGCGTGCCGCCCGAGGGGAGCGGCGGCTCGGCGTGAACGGAGTTCTGCGATGAACCGGTCCTTTGCTGGGTCGGCATGCCCTGGCTTACATCGGAGGAAGATGGCCGAACCGTCTGGACGCCGGTCTTTGCGGAGCGCGCGGCAACCAGCCGGGCGAGCTGCGCAAGCGTACGCAAGTCGTCGAGTTCGATATCGTTGATCGTGATTCGGAAACCGAACCGTTGCTCGAGCTGTAGGAGCAGCTCCACCAGTTGGAGCGAGTCGAGCATGCCGCTCTCGAAAAGATCGGTATTCGCGGACGGCACCTCGATGTGGAGGCTCTCGACGAACAGGGTGCGGAGGCGCTCGATGATCGGGTCGGTCAATTCCATTCCCTTCTAACCCCGCTCAGACACCGCGTCGACCATGCGATCTGTCCCGCTGATCGCGTGATCGCAAGGGCGTTCGGCCTGCACAGGGCGGGATTCGGCGCTGAGGAACGCATTCTTCAGTCCGGGGCGGTCGATCTTGCCGTTGGCATTCTTGGGCAGCGCGTCGTGGCGCATCCATCGCGATGGGAGCATGTAGCCGGGTAACCGCAGGGCCAGACTCTTGCGCAGGTTCTCAGTGGAGACTTCGCGGCCCGCTGGAGCATAGGCGCAGCAGATCAGGGATCCCTCGAAGCCTTCGGATGGGATCGCCACCACTGCGCCTTCACGCAACTCCGGGAGCGAGTGAAGTGCGGACTCGATCTCACCCAGCTCGATCCGGTGACCTCGACTCTTGATCTGGGTGTCGGCACGGCCGAGGAAATAGAACAGGCCGTCGGCCCCGCGACGTGCCAAGTCGCCGGTCCTGTAAATGCGATCGCGCGAATCCGCTCCGCCGGGAGCCGGAAGAAACACCGCGTCGGTCTTCTCCTGATCGCGCCAGTAGCCCGGGCTCAATCCTGTCCCGCGGATATAGAGATCGCCGATCTCGCCCGCGGTTACGGGTTGCAGTCGCTCGTCGAGGACGAGTAGCTCCTCGCCGTCGCAGGCGCGGCCTATGGGGATTGCCTCGCGCTCGTCGTGCGGGCAACGCGGGACCGTGTGGTAGCTGCTCGCAATGGTCGTCTCGGTGGGACCGGAGTGATTGGTAAAACATGCGTGCGGTAGGCGCCGCATCCAATGGATCAGGGCAGGGGTCGGAATCGCCTCCCCGCACCACATCACGCGGCGCAGGCTTTGGAAGTCGCCCTGGGCGAAAACATCGAACTTCGCCATGAGGTTGAGGACCGAGGGTGCCGAGAACCATTGCGTGAGCCGAGCCTCCTTAATGAACTGAGCAAGCTTGTGAGGAAGGACATTCAGCTCGCGGGGCACCAGATGCAACTCGGCCCCGGCCCAAAGCGATCCGAAGATATCGAATGTCGACAGGTCGAAATGCAACGGCGGATGCTGGGAGATGCGATCCGACGGGGCGATACCGAAGTACTTGCCCGCCCACCGGAGGAACTGCACCACGCTTGCGTGGGTGATCGTCACCCCCTTCGGCAGTCCCGTGGATCCCGATGTGAACAGAATGTGCGCTAGGTCGGTGTCGGTGTTGGCGGAGCGCGGCGCCGTTGGCGGATAGGCGGAGAGATCGCGCAAGGTGAATGCGGGAGCGGCGTCGGCCTCGGGAACGATCTCTTCGTCCAGCCATCCGACTGCGGGCTGCTCTGGAAGGGCCGCCGTCGCCAACGCTTCGCGCAGCATCCCCGAGACCGGGCCCGCCGCCAGAATGCAGCGGCAATCGCTTGTCTCCAGCATGCGGGCCAGCCGTGCCGGCGGACCGGCCGGGTCCAGCGGCACGTAGATCGCGTCGGCTTTGAGCACGCCCAGCATCGCCACGATTGCCGTGGGCATCTTCGGCATCAGCAAGCCGACGCGATCTTCCCGCCGGCATCCCGAGGCTATCAGCATCCAAGCGAGCCGGTTGCTCGCCTCCTCGAGCGCTCCGTAGGTGAGGCGCGTGTCCTTGAATACGAGAGCGGTCGCCTCGGGACGCGCCTGTGCTTGTGCCGTCACCCCTTCCTGCAACAGCATGGTCAAGCCGCCAGGCAGCGCGCGACGGCGCGCTCGAACACGATACCGGTGTGATGCATCTCTTCCACGCTCGCGGGCACATCAAGAATGAAAGTGCGGTAGCCGAGGTCGACGTAACGCGCCACTTCCTCCGCCACCCGGTCGTAACTTCCGACGAGAAAGGGACAGACGGCCTTGTAGTTGTGGAACGGCACCAGCCAGTACGGGTTCTCCTCTCCCGCGTTGCCGAGCTCGGAGAGCTGCCGGTGCCAGGAGGAATCCGACACCTTCATCGCGAGCTGGTGGGTGAGCTGGCCCTTGCGGTCTTCCGGGTACCGCGCACGCGCTACGGACCAGGCATGCGCATCCTCGGAGCGCGCGATGATGCCGATGCGGATGCCTCTTGATGTGAGTCGCGCCGGAGGCGCGCTCGCGTATTCGGCCGGCGGCCTGGGATACTCGACGGCGGTCGCCTTGAGCTGGCGCGCCGCGTTCATGCCCGCTTCTGAAGATCCTGAAACGAGCACTCCCGGCATCAACTCCGGCCGGAGCGACGGGGTCAGCTTGAGGTGGGTCACCTTGTAGTGCCGCCCCTCGAAGCTGACCGGATCCGCCGTTCGCAGGAGGCTCTGAATGACGGTGGTGTATTCCAGGAGCCGCTCATAACGCTCGTCGTGTGGCGTGAGATCGTTCAACGCCAGGAGATCGTTCTTGAAGCCGCCCGCGACCATATTGAGATAAAGCCGGCGGCCGTACAGGTGCGCAAGCGACGTGATCATCTTGGCGACGCTGTAGGGGTGCATGTAGGCGGGTTGAATAGCCACCAGCGGGCACAGGCGCTCGGTGCATTCGATGATGACCTGCGAGACGAGCCACGGATCCAGCTGGCTATTGTCGGTGAATACGAGAATGCCCTCGTGTCCCGCATCCTCGCTGGCGCGCGCGATCTCCTGTATCTGGCGAATGCAGGTCCCGGCCTGTTCCTGGGCGGAAAGCGGGCAGCTGGAGAAGATTTTCAAACCGTGATCGGAGGCTGGCATGTCCTAGTCCCGCGCAGTCCAAAAGTATCTTCGGAATGCACAAGCTACTCGCCGAGAATTGCAGGCCACGCCTGGAAAGGCTCCGGCACCTGATCCGTTCGGCTCATCACCGATCCAGCCGGGGGTAGGCGGGGGAGCACGCGTAGCTGCCGAGAGTGCGGGCTTGGTGCTGTCGTAGAAACACTACGTCGAGACACCGAATCGCCACATCATAATCAAGCCATCTCGATAGTGGGTCGAGACGCGACTTACTATCATGGACGCAATTGGAGGACTACGCCGCGCGCTGTCCCTAGACGAGGGGTCGAACATGACGAATCTGCAGTTTGCTCCGGACACGCTCGATCGCAAGGGGCTGTTGAGCGCCTTGCGATCATTCAAGAGAGGGGATTTCTCGGTGCGCTTGCCGATGGATCTGATCGGGATCGACGGGGAAATCGCACACGCATTCAACGACGTTGTGGAAGTGAACGAAAAGGTCACCGACGAGTTCGCGCGCATCCGCGACGAGGTCGGTAGGGAAGGGCAGATCAACCAGCGCGTGCGCCTGCCTTCCGCGACGGGGTCCTGGGCCGATTGCGTCGACTCGGTCAATACGCTCATCGGCGATCTCATCCGGCCGACCAGCGAGGTCGCCCGGGTCATCGAATCGGTCGCAAGAGGCGATCTCTCCCAGCGGATGTTGCCCGAAATCGACGGCCGGCCCCTGCGGGGCGAATTTCTGCGAATTGGAAAAGTTGTCAACACGATGGTGGATCAGCTCGGCGGGTTCGCCTCGGAGGTGTCGCGGGTGGCGCGCGAGGTGGGCACCGACGGCAAGCTCGGCGGCCAGGCGCAGGTGCCCGGGGTGGCGGGGACCTGGAAGGATCTCACCGACAACGTGAACTCGATGGCGGCGAACCTCACCGGGCAGGTGCGCAACATCGCGGAGGTGACCACGGCGGTGGCCAAGGGCGACCTGTCGAAGAAGATCACGGTGGATGTGAAGGGCGAGATTCTGGAGCTGAAGAGCACGGTCAACACGATGGTGGATCAGCTGAACGGGTTCGCCTCGGAGGTGTCGCGGGTGGCGCGCGAGGTGGGCACCGACGGCAAGCTCGGGGGCCAGGCGCAGGTGC
>Ga0137409_10002977_pt1 | contig 18004 bp, 10 predicted proteins | sample CZODoug1_16funga_FD_122059 | JGI IMG/M metagenome (GOLD analysis project Ga0137409, IMG submission 122059) | Vadose zone soil fungal communities from Angelo Coast Range Reserve, California, USA - CZODoug1_16fungal (Hybrid Assembly) | ecosystem: Environmental > Terrestrial > Soil > Vadose zone... | reverse complement strand
GGTGCGCGCTCGCGAGAGTACTTGCAGCTGATGCGCTTCGCGCTGGCGTCTTTCGTTAGTAGGACTTTTGCATCGGCCGGATGCTGATGTCGGTGACTTCGGCGGTGCGCGGCAAACGGAGCGAGTGGGTCACCATTTCCGCCACATCTTCCGGTTGCATTAGCAAGTCCGGTTGGTACGTGCGACCTTCCTTTTCGAACAGTTTCGCAATGCGCGGCGTGGCGGTACGGCCCGGGTAAACACTCAGTACGCGGATGCCGAGGGCGTTCACTTCGTCGCGCAAGCTGTCAGCGATCGATCGAAAGGCATGCTGAGTGGCGGAAAACTGTCCTACCGTGGCGGCGGAACGGAGCCCCGCGGAGGAATTAATGAACACAATTTGGCCGGCGCTTTTGCGCAGCAGGGGCAGCAGGGTCTGGATCATGAGGTAGTGACCGCGCACGTTCGAGCGGTACATCAAATCGAAATCGGCGAGCGAAGACTTCTCGAGCGGGCCGTGGAAGATGGCGCCACCGCAGAGCACCAAAATATTTACGTGGGCAAATTCTTTCTGAAACCGCTCGCCCAGACCGCGGATGTCCTCATCCTTGGTGAGGTCCGCCGGACAAGCGTGGCCGCGCGAGCCGAGCGCGTGCACTTGCTTCGCAGCATCATCCAGGAGTTCCCGGCGCCGTGCTACCAGGGAAACCTCGGCGCCTTGCCCGGCCAGCGAGAGAGCAATGGCTTTGCCGATGCCGCTGCTGGCCCCAGTCACCACAGCGATTTGATCCTTGAGACTCTCCATAACTTGTGTTGTGGCCCCCGCCGGCTTGTCGTCCAAACTGTAGTTTGCAGAATACCATCGGTGCAACTCGGCGTCGCGTTGCGGAACGACCTTCGTTAACCGGCAGGTTTGACGTCCTCCATGAGAGCGAAAAAACCTTCAGCGAGTGTGGGGTGGATATATACAGCGCCTTTCAAGAGCGTGTACGGCTGATTCGCAAGCATGAGGGTGCCGAGGATTTGCACGAGTTCGCCGCCTTCGGATGCGAGGATGGAGGCTCCAAGGATGTGGTCGTTGGAGGCATCGACAACGAGCTTCATAAGCCCCGCCGTTTCGCCGCGCTCGATGGCGCGCGCCACACGTGTCATGGGGCATTTTCCGATTTTGAGCTTATAACTTTTGGCGCGAGCTTCTTTCTCGGTCATGCCGACGCCGCCGAGTTGCGGGTCGGTGAAGACACAGTACGGCACGGTCCGATTTTCGGTCGTGAGATACTTCCCTTCCACCAAATTGCCGTAAACGATCTGGAAGTCGTTGTAGGAGATGTGCGTGAAAGCCGGGCCACCCTTGCAATCGCCGAGGGCCCAAACGCCGGGAACGCTCGTCTCGAGGCGGCCGTTCACTTTGATAAAGCCATTCTTGTCGGTTTCGATTCCGGCTTTATCGAGGCCGAGATCGTCGGTATTAGGGGCGCGTCCCGTGGCGATCAAGAGATGCGAGCCGGTGACGCTGGATGAGCCTGCAGTTCCATCGAAAGACAGAGTGACAGCGCCGTTCTTGTTTTCGACGCGCGTGGTGCGGGCGTTGAGCCGGAATTGTATTCCTTCGGCTTCGAGCGCTTTCTGCAGCTCGGCGGTAATTTCGGAATCTTCGCGATGAACAATTTGCTTGCCGGTGTGCAGAACGGTGACGCGGCTGCCGTAGCGGCGAAACATTTGCCCAAATTCCAAGCCGATGTAGCCGCCTCCGAGAATGAGGAGGTGTTCGGGGAGAGTCGTGAGCTGCATGACGGATTCGTTGGTGAGATACGAAACGGTATTCAGGCCGGGGATCGCAGGAATGTTCGGGTGGCCACCAGTATCGATGAAAATCTTTTCGCTTTCAAGCAGATTGTCGCCAACCTTGAGTTGATGCGCGCCAACAAAACGGGCGTGGCCGCGATAGAGACGAAGATCGGCGCGCTTGTCGACTTGTTTCTGCTGGCCGCTGCGAAAGCTGAGCACGACTTCGTCTTTTTGAGAAACAATTTTGGCGAGATCAACGCTGACGTTCGAAGCGTTGACGCCCCAGCGCGCGGCGTTTCGCGCGTAATGAGCGACTTGCGCGCGATGGACCATCGTCTTGGTAGGCGTGCAACCGACATTGATGCAGGTGCCACCCAGGTCCTTTTTCTCGATAAGCGCCACAGACCATCCCAAATCGGCGAGCCGATAAGCGAGGGGATTGCCGGCCTGGCCGGAGCCGATGATGATCGCGTCGTAGTTCATGGAAATCCTCCGGTGCGAAAGCGCGCCAAAACAATACCTCGGATGCCGCAGGAGTGTATGAAAATTGAAGAAATTTCCAAAGATGATATCCGCGGAGCGAAACTCAGACGTCCGCCTAACGTGGGTGAATCCGCTGGAATGGCGTTAGCATGCTCAGAAAAATTGCTGTAGAGCGCTTCAGACGTGCAAGAATGCGGCTGGACAATCCGGATTACCCGCATGCTGCGGGGAAACAGCGGCCGCAAAGACTGAACATCGCTAAGAATTTCCACGAGGTGACGCGATGGGACAAGCAGTGGATGTACACCGACTGCACTTCGCGTTCACGATTACGTTTCACTACATCTTTCCACAATTGACAATGGGACTGGCGCTGCTGCTGGTCTACCTGAAGACCAAAGCGCTGCGAACCGGCGATGAACATTACAACCGTGCGGCACGATTCTGGGCGCGGATCTTCGGGATCAATTTTGCCCTGGGCGTTGTCACCGGCATCCCGATGGAATTTCAGTTCGGGACGAACTGGGCGGCGTTTTCAAAAACGGCAGGCGGCGTCATCGGCCAAACACTGGCAATGGAAGGCGTGTTTTCGTTTTTTCTCGAATCGAGCTTCCTGGGGCTGTTTTTGTTCGGAGAGAAAAAACTCGGACGCATGGGACACTGGTGGTCGGCGTTTCTCGTGTTTCTCGGCTCCTGGCTCTCGGGCTATCTCATCGTTGCGACAGATGCGTGGATGCAACACCCGACCGGTTACCGGTTTGCCGTCAACGGGGCCATCGAACTCTCCAGCTTCTGGGATCTCCTGCTGAACAAGTGGGCGCTGTGGCAGTACGCACATACGATGCTGGGCGCCGTGCAAACCGGCTGCTTCGTCATGGCAGGGGCCGGGGCTTTTTATTTGCTGACGAAGCGCGATGAAATCTACGGCCGCACTTTTTTGCGCGCGGGCGTATTGGTTGGAACGGTTGCAGCGATCTTGCAACTCTTTCCCACCGGCGACATGCAAGGAAAGTTGGTTGCGTACAATCAGCAGCCGACGCTGGCGGCGATGGAAGGACTTTTTGAATCGCAAGAAGGAGCGCCGCTGGCCATCCTCGGACAGCCGGATGTGGAGAAAAGAAAACTCGACAATCCTCTGGAAGTTCCCATGATGCTGAGCTTTCTGACTTACAGGCAGTGGCGGGCGAACGTGAAGGGCTTGTCCGATTTTCCGCAGGCGGAATGGCCGGACCAGATTCCGCTGCTTTACTACAGCTATCACGTGATGGTGGGGCTCGGGACCATTTTCATCGCCGTGATGGTTCTGGCTTCGCTGCTGCTATGGAGCGGAATACTGTATGACTCCCGTTGGATGCTGTGGGTGCTGCTGCTGTGCGTCCCCTTGCCATATATCGCCAACACCGCCGGATGGATGACTGCCGAACTGGGGCGGCAGCCTTGGCTAATCTACGGATTGATGCGCACTGCAAGCGGTATCTCTCCGCGTGTGGCCGCAGGCAACGCCTGGTTCACGCTGATTGGGTTCATGGGGATGTACACGGTGCTGGCGATCCTGTGGCTGTTCCTGATTTATCGCGAAATCGAACTCGGACCGGACCCGGGCAATCGCCCGACCGGCGAAGATGCGATCGTGCTGGCGGCGGAGTGAGGAGAGCGGGATGGGAACGATCTGGTTCTGGCTGGTAGCCATCATGATCGCAATGTACGTGCTGCTGGATGGCTTTGATCTGGGCGCAGGAGCGATTCACCTCCTTGTGGCAAAAACAGATCAAGAACGGCGGCAAGTACTGGCGAGCATTGGCCCGGTCTGGGACGGAAATGAAGTGTGGTTGATTGCGGCCGGCGGGACTTTGTACTTCGCCTTCCCCACTCTCTACGCTAGCGCGTTCAGCGGGTTTTATCTGCCGCTGATGATCGTTCTGTGGCTTCTGATCCTGCGTGGGGCGTCCATCGAATTCCGGAATCACATCAAGAGCGCCGTTTGGGATCCGCTGTGGGATTTTCTGTTCTGCACGTCCAGCTTGCTGCTCGCGGTTTTTTTCGGGGCGGCGCTCGGCAACGTGGTGCGCGGTGTGCCGCTGGATTCGAGCGGTTATTTCTTCGAACCGCTGTGGACCAATTTCCGCCTCGGAGACGAGACCGGCATCCTCGACTGGTACACGATGCTGGTCGGAGTATTGGCCCTGCTCGCGCTGATGATGCACGGTGGACTGTGGGTACAGATGAAGACCAGCGGCGAAGTCCATGCGCGTGCGGGAAAACTAGCCGGCCGGGCGTGGTGGGGCGTCGCGGCGCTTACGGCACTGGTGACTGCCGTCACGTTCCCCATCCAGCCGCAGGTAAAAGAAAATTTCACCACCTGGCCGTGGGGATTCGTTTTCCCTCTGATTGCGGTGGCCGGGATAGCAGGCGTCCTCTTTGAATTGCGAAAACGCGATGAGCGCAAAGCGTTCTTCGCATCCTGCGCATACCTGACGGGCATGTTGACCAGCGTCGTGTTCGGCGTGTATCCGATGGTCTTGCCCGCGCGGAATCCGGTCTATTCCTTAACGGTGACGACTGCTAAAGCAGGCGCTTATGGACTGAAGGTTGGGCTGGTCTGGTGGTTCCTCGGAATGATCCTGGCCGCAGGCTACTTTACGTTTGTCTACCGCTCTTTTGCGGGAAAGGTTGTCGTAGGCAAAGACTCGCACGGCTACGATGACTGAAGCATTGGCTCTTCTGAACGCCGGGCGACGGTCAAGTTGACGGGAGCGGGTGGCCGGCGTAGCGTAATAATAGGATGCCAAGAGCGATGCGCATTCGATCCGCAAGCTGGCCGCTACGAGCTCTGAGTCTAGCGACGCTCGTGGCTCTCGTTTTGACGCCGGGCTGTGCGTCTTTTTGCGCCGGTCAGAGTTGTCCGGGAGCGCACGCATCGGCCGCAGCAGATGGGAGTTGCCACAGAGCCGGTGCAATGCACCACGAAGCGCCGCAGGCGCACGCTTTTCTGACTTGCAGTTCGCCGGAATTGCCCGCGATCGTTTTGACTCGTACTCCTCTTGGGGATGCTTCCGGCGCATCCCGTTTGAGTGTGCCCGATGGAATATTCCTCGCGCTTGAACAGGAGAATTCTGCACCGCCAGCGCAGTCCCCCGATTTTTATTTTCGCCGACCATATGACTTCTCTAGTAGATTTGCGCCCGCACCCCCGAGTGTCCTTCGAATTTGAGTTGTCCCTCCTGAAACGCTAAGAGCAGGCGGGCCCCGCGACGGGCAAGAGTTCTGCCTGCCTTCCTAATCAGACGAATTTCAACGCGATGGAATGCAGAGATAATTCCCATTTCTCTTCAGCCAAGCATGCGGCTTGCAGCACCAGAAAATTCAGGAGGTCAAGATGAGTGGCACACGCAGAAGGTTTTTTCAGGATGCGGCGGTGTTTGGAGCGGGGTTGTTCGGGCTACACGGAACGCTGCGCGGCAGCACGCCGAAGAATACATTCCAATCACCGCGCGAAAATGAGAATGGAAGGCACCACTCTCCTTACGGGAGCCACGGGCCGCATCCGGCGCAGGCACGCGCCGTCGTGCGCGATCAAGCGCTGCCGATGGTGACGCCGGACGTTGCAGACTTGGCGCACGAAATGGATGGGAGCGTGAAGGTCTTCCACGTCGTCGCCGAGCCGGTGAAGAGAAAAATTGCGCCGTTCAAAACGATTGATGCGTGGGGGTACAACGGAAGCTGCCCCGGGCCGACGATTCAGGTGCAGCAGGGCGACCGCGTGCGTGTGGTGTTCGAGAACCGGCTGCCGGAGTCGACTTCCCTGCACTGGCATGGTCTGGAAATACCCATTGAGCAGGACGGCGTGCCTTACATCAGCCAGAAGCCGGTCGCGCCAGACGAGAAATATGTCTACGAATTCACAGTGCACCAGGAAGGCACGTTCTTCTACCACGCGCACAGCGCCATGCAGGAGATGATGGGCCAGATCGGATTTTTTGTGGCGCATCCCGAGAGAGATTACAAGCCCCGCGTCGATCACGACTATGGCTTGATCCTTCAGGAATGGGCCGTCTTGCCCAGCAACACCGTCCCGAACACAGCGGCGATGGAATTCAATTGGCTGACGTTCAACGGCGTTTCCGCGCCGATGACGACGCCCTTACTCGCGCGGCTGGGAAGCCGGGTGCGCCTACGCATTCTGAATCTCGGAATGGATCATCATCCGGTGCACCTGCACGGGCATCAGTTCGTCATCACCGGCACGGAAGGCGGACGGGCGCCGGAGTCCACGTGGTGTCCGATGAACACGGTGCTGGTGGGCGTGGCGCAGGCCCGAGTCGTGGAGTTCGAAGCGAAGTACCCCGGCGCCTGGATGATCCACTGCCACCTGCCGCACCACATGATGAACAGCATGATGGACTTGATGCGCGACCGGCAGATCGAGACCGCCGACCAGACCGAGGCAAAGGCCATGGGTCAGATGGAGTCGCTTGCGAGAAGCGTGCCGTTCCAACACGTGCATCCTTCCCCGGTCGCCCCAAATGCTGAGAGCGTGCCCGGTTTTCCGCAGGATGCCTTCATGGAAATGGGGATGGACGAAGTGGTGGAAAAGCCCGAAACCTACGGCCTGCCGAAAAATTGGAGCGCGGGAATGATGGGAATGATGACGATGATCCGCGTTCTGCCGGACAAGGAATACGAAGCCATCCTGTCGAAGAAAAAGACGGCAAGCCCTTCGGCGCAGGAAGAGCATCACCATGAATCGTAAAAAGAGGGAAAAAGATTTAACGCAGAGGCCGCAGAGAACACAGAGTTCACGGAGAAGAAGAGGAAACGACATGCGCGTCAGAGGGAAATTCGGAACAATGATGATTGCAAGCGTGCTGGCAGCGGCTAGCGTCGCTCGAGGACAAGAAATGCAGATGCCCAAGCAGGAAAAGCACCATCAGATGGAGATACCACCGGTGAAACCGGAATATCCGCGGATGGGAAGAGCGCAGGAAAATGCGAAGGGCGCGCTGGTCACTCTCGAGCAAGTGCAGAAGATCGCCAGCGAATCGAATCCCACATTGCGGCAAGCGGAGGCGGAGATTCGCGCGGCCAAGGCGCGCCAGCAACAGTCGGGCCTTTATCCGAATCCAACGGTGGCGTACACCGGAGATGAAATCCGCGGGGGATCGGTCGGCGGCGGGAAGCAGGGCTTTTTTGTGCAGCAGACGGTGGTCACGGGCGGAAAACTCAGCTTGAGCCGCGCGGTTTTCGGAAAAGACGTGAAGCTCGCGGAACTCGAAGCCGAAGAACAGAAAATGCGCGTGCAGAGCGCCGTGAGGATGGCCTTCTTGCGCGTGCTGGCCGCTCAGGAACTGCTCGATGCCCGGCGCGACATGGCCATGATCGCGCAAGATGCCGCGGAGACGCAGCGACGTCTGATGAACACCGGCCAGGCGGACGAAACCGAAGTACTCGAAGCAGAAGTCGAAGCGCAAAGGATGCGCATGACCGCGCGGAGGCAGGAAAACGCACTGCGCGAAGAATGGCGCTCTCTGACGGCGGTGATCGGGCAGCCGGATCTGCCATTGACGACGGTGGGCGGCGATCTGGAAAAAGGCTGGCCGGAGGTGAACGAAGAGGAATCCGTGGAGACGATCGCGAAAGAGAGTCCTGCCGTTCGAATTGCCGATGCGGCGGAAGCACGAGCCCAAACCGTTCTGGCCCGGGCCAAGCGTGAATCGATTCCCGATGTCCAACTCCGGGCCGGCATGGAATACAACAACGAACTGCTCGGCAGCGCTCCCATCGCAAAAGGCTGGGAAGGAATAGCGGAAGCCGCCGTGCAGATTCCGATCTTCAATCGAAACCAGGGAAATGTGTCGGCGGCCCGAGCTGACATCGATCGCGCCGGGCAGGAAAAGAAGCGCATAGCGCTCACGCTGCGCGAGCGCGCGGCTTCGGCAGTCGATCAATACGCGAACGCGCGTCTAATGGCCGTGGAGTATCGCGACGGAATGCTTCCGCGTGCGAAGAAAGCTTACCGCCTGATGGTGGAGAGATATGGCCAGATGTTGGCGTCTTATCCTCGCGTCCTGGATGCGCAACGAAAACTCTACGAATTACAGCTTGAGTACATTGCCGCGCTCGAGAGCGTGTGGACCAACGGCATCGCGCTGCAAGGATATCTGCTCACGGATGGGCTCGAAGCTCCTGCTCGCCCGGGTGAAGTTGACCGCCCTGTGCGCGAGACCAATGTACCAATGCCGGAACGGACCGTGTCTCCGCGGGAATCGACGCGAAATCCGTGACTTTCGCCTGGACCCCGCCAACTCTACCAGAACACCACGCTCCGACCGTATCGAGTGCGAAACACTGGTACGGCAGTAGCGTTGACCAACCGAAAATTCAGTGCGTACTGTCAGGATAGGGCGCCTGGGTGTCGGCGGATGCATTCCCGCTGATGGAGACCGGGAAATTGACGTTGGAAGGTGTGGGAGTATTGTCAGGTTCGCTTGCCTCTTGAACCGAAACCCCATTCGCCCAATTGCGGTTTGTATTGCTAGTGCCGCCTTCGGGGGGCGACAGATCGATTGAACGATGCCAACAGTAACAAAAGCCGGAAGATACGAAATCGTTGGTGAACTGGGCCGCGGCGCGATGGGTGTCGTTTACAAGGCCATGGACCCGGTGATCGGGCGCGCCGTGGCGGTCAAGACCATCCGGTTGAGCGAAGAAGGCACAGGACTCTCGCGCCCCGAACTCCTGACGCGGTTCCAAACCGAAGCGCGCGCCGCGGGTTTGCTGACGCATCCGAACATCGTAGTGGTTTTCGACGCCGGCGAAGAAGACGGCCTTTACTACATCACAATGGAGCTGGTGGAAGGAAAGAGCCTGCAGGCGCTGCTTGACGGCGGCCACGCGTTTCCCCTGCCGCGCACACTGCGCATCATGGAGCAGACTTGCAGTGCGCTGCAATTCGCGCATGAACGCAACGTCGTCCACCGGGACATCAAGCCGGCGAACCTCATGCTTACCGCCGACGATACCGTCAAGGTCACGGACTTCGGCACGGCGAAGATTCTGCAGTTCGGCACCGTCCAACAAACCGCGCACGTCATGGGCACTCCCAGCTACATGTCGCCTGAACAAGTGAAGGGCCGCGCGGTCGATGGCCGGAGCGACATCTTTTCGCTGGGCGTTATGCTCTACGAAATGGTGACCGGCGAAAAGCCTTTCCCGGGCCAGAGCATCACCACGGTGATCTATAAGATCGTCAACGAAGAGCCAGTCCCGCCACGGCAGATTGATCCCTCGATTCATCCCGGGATCAGTGCGATCGTCATGAAGGCGCTGGTGAAAGACCCCGACCAGAGATACCAGAATTGCCGCGAAATGCTCGAAGATCTTCGGAATTACCGGGCACTCGCGCCAGGGAGCGGCAACCCGCAATCGACGATGGTCATGGGTGGAGGCTCGCCCGCGGCGACTTTGATATCCGGGAATGCGACAGGCCGTGGTTTCAGCGGCGAAGATCAAACCGTCATCGCGACGGCACGCTCACTGAACGCGCGGGCATCGGCCCCCGGCCAAACTCCATTGGTGCGGCGAACGGGAGTGATTGCACGCGGCCCGGAACCGCCAAAAAAGAAAAGTGTCCTCGGGACGTTTTTCGCGGCTTTGCTGCTTCTAGGCGTCATTGTTTACGGAGCGTACCGGATCAAACCGGTCTTCGAGGCCGCACGCGAACTTCATGACGAACAGAAGAAAGGCAGCAACTTGCCCACTGCGGCGCCTGCGGCATCAGAAACGAGTTCCGACAACTCGACGGCAAGCGCCGCTGGGACCGAGGCCTCCCGGCAACCGACGGATCCTGCGGCGGGAGCTGGAGCGGAGCCAAAACCGGCCGAGCCCAAGCCCGCGGAAATCGTCGCTGAAAAAGTGGCACCCAAGAAAGCGGAGAATCCGCTTAGCCCCAAAGCCGCAGAATACAAAGGCCGGATCGAAGCGGCCATTTCCGAAAGAAGATTGAGCGGCCACGTGAAAGTGCAAGCTGCCGGCAACACGCTCACGCTCGCGGGAAAGCTGCGGCCAGCAGAACACGGGGCACTCTTGAAATTATTGCGGCACGCCCCATCTGACGTACGCGTGATCGATCACCTCGAGTACGACGACACACCGGCGACTACCGGCAGTCCTGACGAGGGCTCGCACCCCGTTCCTACCGCAGGGCGCGGAGCGATTCACGTCGTCACCGACGTGATCGGCGCCACTGCCGTGCTGCGCGGTCCTGCGGGCCACATCCTAAACAAGTGCGAAACACCCTGTAGCTTCAACAATTTGTCTCCTTCGCGCTACAGCCTCGAGGTGCAAAAGGAAGGCTATCAATCCGTTCAAACTGCAATGCAAGTAAAGAGTGGCGACGCTCAGGACCAAAAGATTAAACTCGAATCGCTCGCCAAAGGCATCTACATCAGCAGTCAGCCGCCGGGAGCCGATGTCTTCATCAACGGAGCGAAACAATCAGGTCAGACGCCCGTAACACTGCCGCTCGCACCAGGCCAGTACGACCTCGTCTTGCGGCTCCAGGGTTACGAGCCGTACGCGGGAGGCATTCAAATCAAAGACAATATCCAGACGCTGCTCAACGTGCCGCTGAGTGAAAAATCCGCAAGCCGCGTCGCATGGGCGCAAGTGAACTCTGTTCCAAAGGGCGCGGAAATCATCGTGGACGGAACCTCCACAGGAAAGTTCACACCGGCTCGCGTGCAGGTTCCTAGCGGGGTCCACACCATTACGCTCCAGCTCAATGGATTTCAGCCGGCCAAGAGGAGGTTCCAGGTAAGCGAAGGTGGCACCGTACCGATTGAGGAGGCGCTCCACCAAAAATAGGCCGTTCATCCGCCCCAGATAGCGCGATGTAGTCCATAGGTTTGCTTCTACAAGCCTCTGAAATCTCTACGCAAAACGTAACATTTTGTTACCTGAAACCACAGTGAGTTCTAGGACTCTCGATATTATTTATTCATAACAAAAGACTTAGAGTCATCTACGCCAGGCCGGAAGCGTGCTTGCTATATAGGCAGGGACGACCTGCCCTGACGCGAAATCCTCGCGAGACTGAAGGCGGACGCCCTCGCTGCCCGAAGAGGCGTGAACGACTGTAACCAAATAAGTGGAGACTCCTTTGGTCCTCAGGGCTACACTACCGATCTACGAAACGAAGCGCGGGACGCCGTCACCGTCGCCGCAAACGAACCCGGATTGCACGCCGCGTACGTCGCTGCGCCAGCTCGCGAATGCAGTTTCCCGAGTCCCCGCACGCACAACGGACCACAAAGCCATCGAAGTTCATCGTGCACTCCGAAACCTGCACCTGCTCTTGCGGTCGGAGCGCCTATACGAGAAAAATCATCCGCGCAGGCTCGACAGCTTGGACGGCGCTTACGATTCCATCCGCAACGCTACCGAAATACTAGGGGGGCTGGAGATTCGAGTGGAACGCGGCGGGCTGGTGGCGCCGCGTGTCGGTGACGCCCACCTGCCGGACGCGCGAGGAGAAATGCAGGCGCTGGCGGTCGACTTGCAGCGCGCCGGAATTCACGCGCTGGTATTCTCGAATAAATTTCATGTAGGCGAACTGGACACGCTCGCGCGACTGGTGAAGGCATCGTTGCTAAGATCGGAAGAACCGGCGAACGGTGAGGACAATGCCTGGTGGCCGGCGCGACTTCTGGAGAACCGCGTGGAAGGCATCTCCATCAATACGCGAACGGAGCGCAGGGTGGATACGGTCCTGGCAAGTCTCATCGCCGCGCTCGTAGCCTACGGTGGACATTCACCGCGTGAGACTGCCGATGCGCCCATTCAAGCGCCGGACTTCGACGATCTCGTGGCGAGCCTGCGGCTCCTTGCGCGGCTCACCCCGCCTCTCGAAAGCGCGCGCGGTCTTTCCCCTGAAGAGGCAGCGCGGGCGATCCACGGCGCGCTGGAAGAAGCTAGCCGTGACAGCGTGTGCATGATGCTCAGTTCCGTCTCCCAGTACGGACCGCGCGAAGGCGAACGGCCACAACCCTACTTGTTGCGCCTCTCCGAGAACATCACCTTTGAGTTTCTCAGTGCGGAGTTTTCCAGCGGCTCGCTTACCGCCTCATCCGTAAGGCCGACGATCTATAGATTGAGCGCTGTCATCGTGGAGGCCGGCGGTTACTCTGGTCCCCACTCTTCGCAGCATCTCTCGTCGCTCGCGGTCACCTGGGCGACGGAGACGCACCGCGAACAGCTGATCGATCGATTCTGGCTAGAACTTTCTCCCCGAGAAAAATCGGCTGTCTTGCGCGGCCCGGACGTCTGGTGCGTGCCTGTTGCAGCGCTGCGCAATACCCTCGGGCAACTTGCTGATGCCGGCGCCGACGCTCCCCGCCGCGAGGCGCGCAACATCGTCCTGAATTATGCGCGCCGCATCGAACATGCGGATCCTTCGGCGAGGCGCTCCGTCGCCGCGGGACTCAATGAACTGTCTCCGATTATCGAATCCCTGTGGCCGAATCAGTTGCCAGAAGACCTGAGCCGCGGAGCCATGAAAGCTCTGGACGCAGAAAAGGCCCCCGAAACCGCCGCCCTGCTCGCGGCATTTGTCGAATCACTCGGCCGCATCGCCGTGAATCGCGCCGACTATTCCGGTTTCGAATCCATCCTGACCGGTCTCGAGCGCGCGCCACAGGACAACGAACACGATCACATGGCGGCGCTGGCAAGCCGCCTGGTTGCCCAGGATCGCTGGCTCTTGCTGGTGGACGCTGCACTGGCCAACCGCGCTCTGGATCCAGTTCTGCCCCGGCTTCTACAACGCGATCCCGAGCGGCTGCTGGACCGCTTGACATTGCTGCTCACCGAACCACGCGGCGCGGAAATGGTGCCGGCTATGGCGCGGCTCCTGCGGACGATCGGCGTGCCCGTTCTAAACCTTCTTGAAACGCGGCTCTACGAAGCCCGCCGCCAGCGCGTCACCGCGGCCATCAAGCTCCTGGCTGCGGCGGACCCGGAGCGCCTGTTACGAGGCCTCGCACGCGCTATGGCAGGCTGGGAATGGAACCTTCAGGATTTGGCGGTCAGCGAACTAATGCGCCCAAACAATTCCGCATCGGCGGTAAGCACCGCTTTCGTATTCTCCGCCATCCTCGCAGACGCGCATCCCATGGTCGTTCCCATGATGATCGACCAGCTCGGCCTGGCGCAGGAAACTACCGCCGTGCCGCAGCTGATGGAAATCGCTGCCGGTGAACATGAGAGTTTGCGTGACCAGTTTGTGCGCATAAAAGCCATCGAAGCGCTCGGCCGCATGCACGCCTCCGAAGCCGTCGAGCTTCTTCGCACCTTAGCGCAGAGCCGCGAGGGCCTCACCTATGCGGAACCTGCGGGTTTGCGCGCCGCAGCGGAAGATGCGCTGGCGCTGATCGAGAATCGTCCTTCGTTCAAGCAGGCGCTGGCGGCGTTTGGAGCGCCCGCACAGTCGAGTTCTAGCTACGTCAACCCGCGCCGGTACGTTCGAGTTCCCCTGGACTCGCCGCTTCGTGCGCACATTGAGGGTGCACCTGCAGGACTTGCTCGCGTAAAGACAATCAGCCTGGGCGGCGCCTATCTGGAATCCCCAAGGAAACTCAGTGTCGGGGACTCGATTAAGCTGGAGGTCCGCGCCGGACTTCGCAAGATCAATTTCACCGCCGTGGTCCGGAATATCGGCCCAGACGGGAGCGGCGTGGAATTCGTCCACATGCGTGACGAAGACCGGGAAAAGCTCCGCAAGCTCGTCCAGCGTCATCTCCAGTTATAGAGCGCGATTCACGCGCGACCAGCGGCCCTCCGGCCTCTCTGCTGTCGGGCGCCAGGAATTCTGCAAAATATGTCGTTGCTCTAGAATCGGCTAAGGCAGCTGCTGTTTAAGCAGGTATCCCCACGCATCCGCGGACGTATCGGTTTGAATGACCAGGGCCTGCGAGGCGCTGGCCTGATAGTAGGAAACCTGAAACATGGAAACCGCCGGGGCTATGAATGGAAATACGGCAATGGCAGGGTCAGTGCCGAGTGTGAAGGAACCCGTGAAGTGACCCGCGTTGACACTGTCGGCGGCGAATGTGCCGGAGAGCGTGTTGCCCTTGACAACGATCTGGGTATTGGAGCTGTTCTGACCATAGTCGGCCGTCCCAGTGAAATTGGCGGCGCCATCGCTCGCGAGTTTGCCGACCAGATGGACTTCATTCACAGTAGCCGCATTTGCGGTGTCTACTGAGTTGACCAGGTTCAGAACGTGATTCTGCGAGAAGCTCGGAGATCCTGAAACTATCTGCGGAATCAAGATTCCAGTGCCGATGATGCTGGCATCCGTGTGAAGAAGCAACGCACCGCCGCCTCCGGTGGAGTTGCTGGGGTCAAGGGTGTTGAGTGCAGGATCAACCAAGTAAAGGTTGAATGTGGAGGTTCCGGCTGCGTCCGAGAGAGTGAGCGTGCCGCTGGGACTGCCGGAGATCAGATACATCCCGGTGACGGACTTTCCCATGTTGACTATGGTTGGCGATCCGCCGAAATTGGAATCCGACACTCCCGCGGTGATCCTTCCGGTGCCGTCCGCGCTGAATTGGCCTGCTGCGACGGTACGCCCCGGGGAGCTCCAGCCGTGATGCTGGTAAACGAATTTGCCGGAAAGTGCGGCGATGGTAGAGCCGGCAGAGCCCTGTGCATAGGCGCTACCGCCGACGAAACTTATGTTGTCCCCTTCAAGGACGCGCAACACTTTTGGCGAAATGATGTAATAGACGAAAGATCTTCCCGCGTTCACGTGCATCGTTCCGCGCCCGTTGGAATCCGGTGCAGTAAAGGTTCCCGTGAATGATGTAGTTGAAAAAGTTCCACCGTTATTGGTGTCCAGGGTACCGCTCGTCAAAGCGCCGATGCCATCCGCGGCGAAACTGCCGGCAAGGGACATATGTTTAAACGCGCCTGAATTATCGATTCCGTCCATCGCGAAGGAGTAGTTGCCCGAAATCTGTGCGGCGGTAAAGCTTGTCCCGGCGGGCTGCTGCAAATCCATGGTCCCGCTCGCGGGATCTCCGTCGACCTCAACCATGAGGGCATGGGAAGCGGACGTAAGAACAAAGCTGAACGCAAGTGTTTCGAGGTTTAAGGTGTGAATCTTCATCGTGCCGTGGCCGCTGGCGTCGATCGAGTATGTTCCGTCCGAGATGACATCCACGAGATCATAGAACCCGGGAGCGGTTAACTCCTCCACGCCACCCGTGATGAGCCCGTTTCCATCAGCCGTCACGCTGGCAGCAATCACACTGGTGCCTTGGTTGCCCGTAGCTGCAGTCAAGAGCAAGGCATACTTGCCTTTCAAGCTGGCATTCGATGACGAACCTGTGATCATGACGGACGTATTGGCTTTCTTTGTGCTGTCCGTCATGGAGGTAGCCATGATGGCAACTTGTCCGCCCGCAGGCGCCGCTGAGGGCGCCGTATACATTGTGCTTGCACCGCTCATTGTGGAAACCGGATTGAACGAACCGCAAGCAGAACTCGGGGTGCAACTCCAGCTCACCCCCGCGCCGGCTGTGTCATTGGAGACTGTGGCGGCCACACTCGCTGTTCCCCCTGCCGGAATTGAAGAGGGAGGCGGGGTCGTCATGGTGACCATGATGGGCGACCCGGACTGCTGAGCGACTACGCCGCAACCTGAAAGGGCGACAATGGCAACTACGAGGACAGTGGCAACTAAGAGGAGGATAGGGGCATTCCTCTTCATAAACCCTCCGAAACAAGTTTCTAGACTGAAAGGGACTTTTCCAGGTACTAGAACTACTCTAGCGAATCGAGACGCCGGGGTGAAGGCTCGACCTTGTTGTTGATTTCCAGAATGGCAACAGTACACGATCCGTTTCCCGGCACTCCTTGGCATGATGCAGATGCCTTGCAATCTCTAAAGTAGAAGGAGAAGGCCTCCACGTCAATCTCGAAATCTACTCCCTGCCGTGCCTCGCGCGCTGCCTGAATTGCAGTTTTGAACAGTAGGCCGGACCTGGGATAGTTTTGACGATGGGTGACTTCACCGCGGTACTTCTCTGGGATACGTTTCGTTAGTGAATTTGCCAAAGGGTCTCTCCGAGCATGACGACAAGAGACGACATGGCATTTTCCACCCGGCATTTCGTACCTTGTCTCTTGCCAGTCCCCCCGCTTTCGTGGATTCTGCGCTGGTCCCCGGTGCTCTCGAGGCAGTCAAGTCAGTCCTATAAGAGCCAAAGGGGCTGCCGCCTCCTTTAAGTTGGTTCTGGGCGACGGCGGGGAAATTTTCAGTTGAACGCGACGATATATTGAAGTAAAAGCCGTGCATTCAATTGTATCATCTGGGAAACGGCGGGATAGCCCGCACCGCTAGGGGTAGCGGAAGATCAGTTGGTGCCAAAACAGGAGGACTCATGCAACGCAGGCAGGGGGTGGGTGTGTCAATTTCGAGGAACTCGGGTTTGTGTTCTCGGTGGACAGCTTCGCTGAAGGTCATGGCACTGCTGACGCTGTGTGCGCTTGTCTGCGGCGGGATAGCCCGTGCGCAGGGCGTAAACACGGCCACCCTCGCGGGAACGGTCGTCGATCCTTCTGGAGCCGCCGTTAAGGGAGCAAAAGTCACTGTGACTAACGCCGCCACCGGAGCGACACGGACAGCAAACTCCGATGATGCCGGCCGCTACAACTTCGTGGGTCTGCCCCCTGGCCAGTACAAGATGAGCGTGGATGGCGGAGCGAATTTCGAAGTCTACAAGAATGAGTCGCTTACGCTGACGGTCGGCGAAAACGTCAAGATTGACCCGCCGCTCGTGCTGAAAGGGCAAATACAGTCCATCACGGTCACAGAGACTCCTCTCATCGAACCCGACAAGACGGAAGTCTCAAATACGGTGCCGCAACTCCAGATCGACAATCTCCCTATCAACGGCCGCAATTTCTTCGACTTTACCCGCTTATTTTCGAAAACCACGCGCGACGTTTCTCCCACCATCGGTCCCGCTCCCAGCAGCGGATTCAATGTTAGTGGCGCACGCCAACGTTCGAACTTGGTCAGCGTGGATGGCGCCGATGCCGGCGACAACTCAGTCAATGGCATTCGCTCGACCATCTCTCAGGAAGGCGTTCAGGAATTCCAGCTCATCCTTAGCAACTACAATGCCGAGTATGGCCGCGCCACCGGCGGCGTCATCAACATCGTGACCAAGGGCGGCGGCAATACGTTCCACGGAGACCTCTTCGGATTCTTCCGGAACAAAGCCTTTCAGGCGCGCAATGCGTTTTCCGGTGAAGTCGATGCGAACGGCGTGCTCCAGCCGACCAAACAGGGCTACACACGCACCCAAAGCGGCTTAACTTTCGGGGGCCCGCTCAAGAAGGACAAGACCTTTTACTTTTTTTCCTACGAATACACGCAGCGCGAAGAGACGGGATTTTCCAGCATCGGGGCGGACAATTTTGGCTTGGTCCAAGCAACGACGCAGTTCATACCGGGGGCCACTCTATTTCTGACCAGGGATCAGAACGCGGCAGTTCAAAAGTTGCTGGGCGCGGGCTTGACGAACCTCGCCGCGCAGTACGAGGTCTTCATGGCATCGGCCTCAAGCGTGGCACTCAATAAGTTCGATTTCGGGGCTGTGGCAAATGGCTTTTATCAGTCCAAGGGCCTTCCACCCACCGCCACTCCCGGAGCCCAATTTCCGGTACCAGTGGCCTGCCCCGCGGGTCA
>Ga0137409_10002976_pt1 | contig 18006 bp, 16 predicted proteins | sample CZODoug1_16funga_FD_122059 | JGI IMG/M metagenome (GOLD analysis project Ga0137409, IMG submission 122059) | Vadose zone soil fungal communities from Angelo Coast Range Reserve, California, USA - CZODoug1_16fungal (Hybrid Assembly) | ecosystem: Environmental > Terrestrial > Soil > Vadose zone... | reverse complement strand
GGTTACGAACTATCGATAGCGCGGTTCCCCCTCACCCCCACCCTCTCCCCGTTGGGGAGAGGGAGTCCCGCCGTGCCACATATAGAGTCCGTGCTCATCACGATGGCCTGCGTCGAAATGAACGAACATGCTCTACCTCACGCGGCGCGGCTTAACCGCGCTCTCGGCAGTCATCACGTTGTTGCTCTTGTTTGCTGCGACGGCGCCAGCCTTGGTGTCGACACTGACGACAACTGACATGCCGGGGCGCAGCAGCCTCTGTTCCGCCACCTCAGCCGGCACCGCGATGCGCACGGGCAGGCGCTGGACGATCTTGGTGAAGTTGCCGGTCGCGTTGTCGGGTGGCAGCAGCGAGAACACCGAGCCGGAAGCCGGCGCGACGCTGACGACGGTGCCTCGCAGCTTGCGGCTCGAGTAGGCGTCAACCGAGATCGAGACGGGCTGGCCCGGATGGAGATCCGCGAGCTGCGTCTCCTTGAAGTTCGCGTCGACATAGACGGCATCGAGCGGCACCAGGCTCGCGAGCCGCTGTCCGGGCTGCACGAGATCACCGACTTGCATGGCGCGGTTGCCGATCACGCCGTCGAACGGCGCGCGCACCACGGTGAAGGACAGATCGCGCTCCGCTTTGGCGAGCGCGGTCTTGAATTGATCAAGCGTGCGGAGCGCTTCAACCTGCTGCGCCTTCAGCACGTCGATCTGGGCTTGCGCTGCTTCAACCGCTGCCTGCCCAGACTGCACGGAGGCTGCTGCCTGGTCGCGATTGGCCTGCGCCTGCTCGAGCGTCTGCTGGCTGGCATAGCTACGTGAGGCGAGGTCGCGCTGGCGCTTCAGCTCGAGCTCGGCGCGGGTCGCGCCGGCCTGCGCGGAGGCGAGCTGCGCCTTGGCTTGGTCGACGGCAGCGTCCTGGGCCGCGACCTGCTTGCCGATGCGATCGACGGTCGCCTGTTGAGTGGCGATGTTGTCGCGCGCGGTCTTGACCGCAAGCTGGTAATCGCCGTCGTCGATGTGCGCGATGACATCGCCCTCGCGCACATGCGCATTGTCGTCGACCGCGACGTCGGCGACATAGCCAGTGATCTTGGCCGCGAGCGTCGCGTTCTTGGCGCCCACATAGGCGTCGTCGGTCGACACAAGATAACGGCCGGTCGTCCACCAATACTGGCCGTACCAGCCGGCGACGCCGAGCGCGAGCAAGCCGCCGAGCACGAGCGCGATCATCTTGGCAGCGCGGCCGCGAGGCTTCGCGTCATCGATATTCGCGCCATCGACAGGAGCGTCCGTCACCGACCGGTGTACAGGAGCGGGGAGCTCCTTCGGATCGGGCTCACGGTAATATGATACTTGAGAGCGGTCGCCCTTGGTGGGCGGCACTTCGACGAGTTGCGACGATCCAGGCTCGCCTTCCAGGCGGGCTGAACTCGTTTCGGGCGGCCAATCCTGCCACCGGTCATCGTCACTCAGGTTTCCACCAATGGATGGTTGCTCGCTTTCACGATACATCGCTGAGATTCCTTGCATTTCCGGGCCCGCCAAACCTCTCGGCAAAAAATGACCGAACGGTTCGGTCGGCCACTTGAATCTAGCTCGAGCGGCCCCTAAGTCAATGACCGAACGGTTCGGTCACCATTTTGTGATGCGAAGCACAGCTCAGCCGTGGCAGAACGGCAGAAACGGGCAGGCAAAAAATGTCGAGCACTCACCTGGCAGCCGCCATCGAGCGGCAGGATCGCGCCAAGCGGCGGCAGATCGTGGAGGGCGCGCGCGCCGTGTTCCTGGCGCAGGGTTTCGACGGCGCCAGCATGGGCGAGATCGCGCGGCAGGCCGGCGTCTCCAAGGGCACGCTCTACGTGTATTTCGACAGCAAGGAAGCTTTGTTCGAGGCGATCGTCGAGGAGGAGTGCCTCGCGCAAGCCGAGCAGGTGTTTGCACTCGACTCGAACGATCACGACGTCGAAGCGGTGCTGACGCGGCTCGGCTATGCCTTTGTGCGATTCCTGTGCCGGCCCGGCGGGCAATCGTCGCTGCGCACCGTGATCAGCATCTCGGAGCGGATGCCGGCGATCGGCAAGCAATTTTACGAGACTGGTCCGGTGACCGGCATCGCCCGGCTCAGCCGCTATCTCGAAGACCAGGTTGCCGGAGGCTTTCTTGCGATCCCGGACATCGAGGTGGCGGCGGCGCAGTTTCTCGATTCCTGCCAGTCAACGATGTTCAAGCCGCTCCTCTTCAACTTCGGTGGTCCGCCGACCGACGAACGGATCAATCATGTGGTCGGCATCGCGGTGCGCACCTTCTTGCTGGCGCACGCACCACGTTGATGCGTCGATGCTCGTCGCACCATTGCGTGCGGCCCACCATACAAAAGGGGCGCACGACGATAACCTCGTCATGCGCCCTCCCGATGTCTCGGCGCGCCGCTATTCGCCGAGATACTTCAACGCGATCTGGATCCCTTCGTCATACATTTTCTGGTACTCGTTCCGGAATTGCTCGCCGCGGTTGGTGGCGCGGTGGAAGAACTGGATGACGTTAGCGACCGGTGCCCGTTCGGGCGGCTCGATGCGCGTGGTGCTGCCCACGTCGATCATCCCGTCGAGATCGAAGTCATCGACATAGTGATAGAGCTGCCCCACCGACACACCCCCCGCGGGCTCGTTGCGGATGCGCAGCATTTCGGCGCGCGCGCCCGCAGGCGGAATGTGCTCGAAGCACCATCGGCGAGACTCGAGCCGGAGGCATGCAACCGTCGCGCCGTTCAACTCGAGCCAGACCCGCTGGGTCTTCGCCCGATTCCGGCTCAGGCTCTCGGGGTAGGGCATTTTTACCGCCGCCACGAGATTGACGACGATCCGAACTTGTTCGCGCTCTGCCGCCTGAGCGGGAGCGAACGCAACGCCAAGTAAGACGCCAAGCGACGTGCTTGCGAACAGAAGAGACTTAGCGATCATTGAGGATCCCCTTTCCTAGTGAGATCGGTATTCTCAGGTGACAGACCCCGATCGTCCTCTGGGAGAGGCAGGGCCCACCCTTGAACTCGAAACAGCCGCCGCGGTTCGCGACGGGATGCGAAAGATTGTCGTCGACCCGGGCGAGGCGTTTGCCGCGCCGCGGTAAAGTCTCTCATTGCGTGGCCAGGTGGTCGTGACCCAGCTGATCGCAATCCAGGTGGTCAGAGTGTCGCTCCAATCATCTGCGCGGTCCGCCTGCCCGCAAGAATTGCTATTCGCCCAAATACTTGAGCGCAGCCTGGATGCCCTCGTCGTAAAGCTTCTGATAGTCGGCGCGAAATTGGTCGCCGCGACCGGTACCGCGGTGGAAAAACTGTGCCACCACTCCAATCGGAGCATGCGGCAGACCTTCGAGCCGCGTGGTGCTGCCAATGTCGACCGAGCCATCAAGATCAAAGTCGTCGACATAGTGATAGAGGTTGCCGACCAGCAGGCCCGTCACCGGCTCGTTGCGGATGCGCAGCATTTCCGCGCGTGCGCCGACAGGCGCTATGTGCTCGAAACACCACCTGATTTTGTCATCGAGACGCAGGCAGGCAACCGTTGCGCCATTGGTGTCGAGTTGGACCAGTTCGGTCCGCGCCTGGTTGCTGCGCAGGTTTTGCGGGAAGGGCATTTTGACTCCGGCAATCAAATTGATGACCATCCGCACCTGCTCTCGCTCGGCAGCGGCTGCCGGAGAGACCGCCGCACCAATAACAAGCGCACTGGTAACAAGCGCAGTTGTAGCAAGCGCGCTTGCGAACGCGCGCGCCCTGACCGTCTGCGACATGAGAGATCCTTTCTGGCAGCCGGGCACCCCGCGGGTGCCCCATCGCCGCGGTTTCGCTCACGCATGTGAGCGGCAACCCAACGAGCTTGTGTCTTGTGGGTTCCCGTCCCGCGCAGAGTTATCCACAGCCATCGCAAAGCAATGGATGGGCTCGCTGCAAGACGTCTTCGGCCGCGGTCGATGGTAGCCGGCGGAAGTTTGAATTTGACTTCAGTGCCTGACAGACAAAAAGCGTGTTGGCTCCGGATCAAAAACCATAGATGCGAAACTGATTACCTGCGTCCAAGTATAATTCCGATCACCTTGATCACAGGAGTTACGGGGGCCGGCTGCACCAGCGCCTGGTCCTTTGCGCTCCACAGCGCGGAGGAGATCGCATGCTGTCGGGTTTTTCCAACACCAACCCAACTGGTATAATAGTAATATAACCAAATATTTGCCGGCGCGGCTGCAAGCCTTAACACGCCCTTAAATCTCATCCGCCAACATCGCCCCAATTCGGCACAGTGCCTTTGTTGCGTCAGTTGCGTGGAGTTGCCGTCATGCCCGAGCGCGTTCTCATCGTCGACGACGATCCGGTGCAGCGCCGCTTGCTCGAAAACATGGTCACGCGCGCAGGCCACGACGCGGTCATCGCCGAAGGTGGCGACGCCGCCGTCGCGCTGCTGACCGGCGCGGATCGCTTCGATGCGGTCGTGCTCGATCTGGTGATGCCCGATCTCGACGGCCTCGGCGTGCTCGCCAAGATGCGCGAGGCCTCGCTCACCACTCCGGTGATCGTGCAGACTGCCCATGGCGGCATCGACAATGTGGTCACCGCCATGCGGGCGGGTGCGACCGATTTCGTGGTCAAGCCGGTCGGCGCCGAGCGGCTGCAAGTGAGCCTGCGCAATGCGCTTACGGCAAGCGCGCTTGCGGGCGAGCTCAACCGCATCAAGCGCAGCCGCACAGGCACGCTGACGTTTCGCGACATCGTCACGCGCAGCGCGCGCATGCACGCGGTCATCCGCACCGCCGAGAAAGCTGCCGGCTCTGCCATTCCGGTGCTGATCGAGGGCCAGTCGGGCGTCGGCAAGGAGCTGGTCGCGCGCGCCATTCACGGCACCGGCGATCGGCGCGCAAAGCCATTCGTCGCGGTCAACTGCGGCGCCATCCCCGACAACCTCGTCGAATCGATCCTGTTCGGGCACGAGAAAGGCGCCTTCACCGGCGCGACCGATCGCCATATCGGCAAGTTTGTCGAGGCGTCGGGCGGCACGCTGTTCCTGGACGAGGTCAGCGAGCTGCCGCCAGCCGCGCAGGTGAAGCTCTTGCGCGCGATCCAGGAAAACGAGGTCGAGCCGGTCGGTGCCCGCAAGCCGGTGCGGGTCGACGTGCGAATCATCTCGGCCACCAACCGCGATCTGATCACGGATGTGATGCAGGGCCGCTTCCGCGAGGACCTGTTCTACCGCCTGCACGTGTTTCCGATCAACGTGCCGCCACTCGCCGAGCGGCCGGAGGACATTCCAGAGCTGGTCCGGCATTTCCTCGCCCGCTTCGCGGCCGAGGAGAGCAAACGCGTGACCGGGATCAGCCCCGAGGCGCTCACGCTGCTCTGCGCCTATCGCTGGCCGGGCAACGTGCGCCAGCTAGAGAATGCGGTGTTTCGGGCGGTGGTATTGGCGGACGGAAGCGAGATCGGGGTGGCGGAATTCCCCCAGATCGCGCAAGCCACGCAGGGCGCAAGCGCGCTGCCGCCACCACCAATTGCAACCATGCCAATCCTTGAATCGCCAAGCCTTGAGGCACCCTGCCTTGCCGCAACTGCGCTCGCCGATTCGTCCGCGGCCGACTCACTCCCGGCCGTGCTCTACGCCAGGCTCGCGCTGCTCGACGCCACCGGCGACATCCGTCCCCTGGAGGAGATCGAAGGGGAAGTCATACGCTTCGCTATCGCCCATTATCGCGGGCAGATGTCCGAAGTGGCGCGGCGGCTGCAAATCGGCCGTTCAACGCTGTATCGCAAGCTCGACAGCCTGGGCCTTGCGACCGAGCCCGAAAGTGGTCCTCCACAGCCCGTGGTCAACGGGTGACAGCAGGCGCAAAATCGGCGCAAACGCGCGGGAAATTGATGGCCACCCCGTTGCCTTTACGGGCATTTTCGGGTTGAGGTCAAAGGCTAGACGCGGGTCTGAAGTGGCAGGGAATGGGGCCTTATGTGGGTCCCTCGAATCATTGGGAGACTGCGAATGCGCGGCGATCGGTTTGACCGCATCTTGGCTGGGACGGCACTGACGCTGGTTCTGACGCTTGCATCCGCGCACGCGCAGCCCGATCTGCTCGAGGCCAGGATGCCGCTGCCCGAGCAGACTACTCTGCCGCCGCCCACCGCTTCGGACGTCACCGGCACCACGAGCAACAGCAGCGCTACTCCGAATCAAGCCGCACCGAGTCAAGCCACACCGAGCGATAGCGCAGTGGCGGCGCCCGAGGCGGCGCCCGATCCGCTGGCGTCGCTCGACCCGGCCGATCGGCCGATCGCCGAAAAGATGCGCGACCTCCTGACCGCCAAGGTGGACCGGATCTTCCCCAACCGGAAGGAGCGCAGCGTCGTCGAGACCTTCTACCAGAACCACAATTTCGCTCCGCTGTGGTTCGAGCACGGCGTCGTCAATGCGCGCGCCAAGGCGGCGATCGAGCGGTTGCGCGTGGCCGATGCAGATGGCCTCGATCTCAAGGACTACAAGCTCCCGAGCTTCGACGCCGTAGGCGCCGATGCGCTCGCGGAAGCCGAGCTCAAGTTCACGGTGACGGTGCTCACCTTCGCGCGCCATCTGCAGGCCGGGCGTTTCCCGCAATCGCGGGTCGGCAAGGACATCGAGATGCCGCAGGTCCCGCCTGATCCGGCGGTGGTCCTGACCTCGATCTCGGATGCGACCGACGTAGCAAAGGCGCTCGACGCGTTCAGCCCGCCGCATGAGGGCTACCGCAGGCTCAAGGCCAAGCTCGCCGAGCTGCGTGGCGTGAACGGTCCGGAGGAAGAGAAGTTCGTGCGCATCCCGGAGGGGCCATCGGTGAAGCCGGGCGGGAACGATGCCCGCATCCCGCTGCTGCGCACGCGGCTCAACGTCGTCGGCGAGGACGACAGCCTGCGCTACGACAATGATCTGGTCGCGGCCGTGAAGGCCTTCCAGAAGGGCAAGGCCGTCAACGCCGACGGCGTGCTCAGCGCCAACACGGTGAAGCTCCTGAACGGCGGCGCCCCGCCGCGCCGCGCCGAATCGGTCGACACCATCATCATCAACATGGAGCGCTGGCGCTGGCTGCCGCGCGACCTCGGCAAAGCCTACGTGATGGTCAACATTCCCGACTACATGCTGCGGGTGGTGAAGGACGGCCGCCTGCACTGGTCGACCCGGATCGTGGTGGGCAAGCCGAACCTGCAGACGCCGCTGCTCAGCGCGCAGATGAAGTACATCACGGTCAACCCGACCTGGAACGTGCCGCCGTCGATCATCAACAACGAATACCTGCCGGCGCTGGCACAGGATCCGACCGTGCTCGACCGCATGGGCCTCAAGCTCGTCAACAACAGCGACGGCACGGTCCACATCTACCAGCCGCCGGGCGACGGCAATGCGCTCGGACGTGTGCGCTTCAACTTCCCCAATCGGTTCCTGGTCTATCAGCACGACACCCCCGACAAGCACCTGTTCGCGCACGACACGCGCGCCTACAGCCATGGCTGCATGCGGGTGCAGGACCCGCCCAAATACGCCGAGGTGCTGCTGAACCTGGTGCGCCCGACCGAAAACTGGAGCGCCGAGCGCATCAAGAAGATGTATGGCAGCTCGGAGGTCGACATCCAGTTCCCGACCGCCATCCCGGTCAACCTGACCTATCAGACCGCGTTCGTAGATGACGAAGGCAAGCTGCAGATCCGCCGCGACATCTACGGCTACGACGGCCGCATGCAGTCGGCGATCAAGAACGAGCGCGGCATGGTCGAGATGGCGCAGGAGCGTCCGAAGGATAGCGGCGGCTCCTCCGCGTCGAACAAGCGCCCACGGACCGCCGACCTGCCGCCGCGGCAGGCCGCCGGTGGGTTCTTTGAACAGCTGTTCGGCACGCGCACCAGCCAGCAGCAGGTCCGGCCGCCGAGCCGGGTGCGTTAAATCCTTGTCCACAGGAAGGGTGGTGCCCGTTAACCACCCTTCCAGGCGTGGCCACTTTTTGCCACAGTCCCCCGGTAGCCATGAGGTATCGGGGGGACGGGGCCGCGCTAACGGCGCATTAACCGATCCCTAATTAAGACTGTGTTCATGTTTGCCGCGGTGGGGACATCCGAGGCGGACAGCGATGTTGGCGACGGCTGAGAGGCCGTTGCGACTGGCGTTGAACACATCTTTTGACGCGGGATCGCAAGTGCCGTTGAAAACTGCGCGCAGCTCAAATGGCCATCGTCGCTCTCTGCGCTTCAGCGGTTGCGCCAGTCTTGCCGCCTTATTGATCCTCCTCGGCTCCCAAAGTCTGCAGAACGCGACCGCCAACGGCGATACCCGCTCGCTCACGCTGCGCCATACCCACACCAATGAAAAGGTGACCATCACCTACAAGGTGAATGGGCGCTACGACGACGAGGCTCTCAAAAAGCTCAATCATGTCCTGCGCGATTGGCGGGAGGACCAGGCGACCAGCATGGATCCGCACCTGCTCGATCTGATCTGGGACGTCTATCGCGAGGTCGAGGCGACCGAGCCGATCGCGATCGTCTGCGGTTATCGCTCGCCCGGCACCAACGCCATGCTGCGGCGCCGCTCGAGCGGCGTGGCCAAGTTCAGCCAGCACATGCTGGGCAAGGCCCTGGACTTCTACATTCCGGGCGTGTCGCTGGAGAAGCTGCGCGAAGCGGGCCTGCGCGCCTCGCGCGGCGGCGTGGGCTTCTATCCGTCCTCGAATTTCGTCCATCTCGACACCGGCAGCGTGCGGCATTGGCCGCGGATGCCGGAAGTTGAGCTCGCCAAGGTGATGGCGAAGGGGCCGATCACCGCGGTCGCCTCGCGCAAGACCGACACCAAGGTGGCCTCCGCACGCTTCCCCAATCCCTTTGCCAAGCTGTTCGGCGGCGGCGAGGAAGAGGAGGACGCCGAGACCCTGGCGGCCACCGCACCGGCGGCTCGCACCGCCGAGGCCAAGAAGCCCGCTGCCAAGGCCGCCGACAAGTCGACCGACAAGACCACCACAGAGAAGTCGGCCGCCGTGGCGGCTGCACCCGCCACCCGCCCCGCCCAGCAGCCTGCGGGCAGCTTTGACCTCGCCTCCGCGTCCTCGCGGCCGGTCGAACTGCGGCCGGCCCGGGCCACCGGCCTGGTCAATGGCGGCGACACCTCGGCCAATGCCGTGATCAGCGAGCGCGGCTTCTGGCAGGCCTCACCTGACAACAGCGCGCAGATGAGCGCGGCGGCCAAATCAGCGGCTGCCCGCGTCGCGAGCGCCGATCCGACCGGCAGCACGCCCTGGCCAGCGCCGGATCGCGCTGCAACGCCTAGCGCGCTCGCCTATGCGCCTGCGGGACATCCGGCATCCCCGTCGCGTCCCACCACCGCCAGTGCGCCATCGGCGGCGCGGACAGCCCAGGCTGCTCCGACGTCCCAGCGCGACACCACGGTCGCCGTCAAGCGCGGCGCAGAGCCCGAGGCGACTACGCCTCCGGCCCCAACCTCGACCACCGCGCAGTCGCTTGCGGCCGCGCTTGCCCAGGCCAAGGCGGGTCAGCAGTTCAACGATCCGTGGATGCGCGCCATGATCGTGGCGCCAAGCGCGGGTGGCTTCATGAGCACGTCGCTCCTGGGCGCGACCGACTTCCGCACGCTCAGCCCCTATCTGCAGAAGCCGGCGTCGTCGGTGATGATGACGTTTGCAAAAAATGATCCGCATCTCGGCATGTCGACGCAGCGATTCGCCGGAACCGCGGTCGTGTTCGTCTCGACCGTGACGTTCAGCCGCCGCACCGCCTCGCTGCGCTGATCTTCGTCAGCACTGGGAACCGGAACAAGCGACGTGAAAAACGGACCCGCGCAGGCGGGGTTTTTGTTGCGTGGCGTCGCGGCTTAGACCATGCCGGCAGGCAGTCTGTCTTGCAGAAAAAAAGCGCATCGGCAACGCGAATGTGCCGATCGCGCGACTGCCCTATAGTGTGGATGGCGGCTTGAATGTCACATTCCCCAGTCGCTTGATACAAGCGATAAACACTGGGAGGTTGTCGACGGTTGTCTCGTGGATGTCATGATTTAGAATCTTAGAATCGTTGCGCGATCTGATCTGATTGAGCCCGGGTTGCACCCACTTATGGGGCCGATAGTTGGAATTCCAATCTAATGTGTCGACGTTCCACATAACAACCCGATATCCAAGTTGCGACGCCACACGGTCAAGGGTTGCGTTGTGGAGCCCAAATGGAGGCCGAAAGATCTTATCGGTCCCAGTGTATTGGTTGATCACATCATCAGTACGCTTTATTTCATCTCGCATCTGAGCTTCTGTCATCTTCGTAAGATCCGCGTGCGTGTAGGAGTGATTGCCGATCCGATGACCCGCGTCGAAAGCCTTTCGAACTAGCCTTTCAAGACCTGCCGCCTTTTTGCCGATCACAAAGAAGGTGGCCTTGATGTTGAAACTGTCCAATGTCTGCAACATCCGATCAGTATTCGAAGGGTGTGGGCCGTCATCGAAGGTGAGCCATATATTCTTGCCGCCCCTCGCTGTGTCCTTCGGCACGACCAGTTCTCCCTGACTGGTAGTTTGAACAGGTGATCTCATCCCTCGCCTGTTCACTCCTGTTGTGATCACCATCCAACTTTCAACGGTCGATTGTGAAAGGCAAGTAGGGGATCGGCAAAATCAGCAGTTGCTGTTTGGGATCGAGAGGAATTCGCCGTTGCGGCCATCCTGTTGGGCTATCGGCGAGGCTTGGCTGATCCCGGGCCTACGCTATTAGACGAGCAAGTGCTGTGGATGCGCCCTTCGTCGCTTGCAGTGATGATGACCGCAAGCGATTCGGGCATGAAGTCAGCAAAGCCCGATCACCCGCGGCCGCTGAAACTAGCGACGGGCCATTTCTGCTCGCGGCCCCCTGTCCTCAGCGCCGACCGCCACTTCATAAACCGGCGGATCAAGGCCTGTGACTTCAATAGTCGCTATCGCGGGCGCTGGGGCCGCCGCCGGTCAGTCAAGGCCAAGGAGCGCCTTCAATTCAGCATGCCAAGCGCATGCAGATAGGTCTCAATCAGCGCCTCTTGCTCCTTGCGCTCGTTGGCGTCCTGCTTGCGCATCCGCACGATGGCACGCAGCGCCTTGACGTCGAACCCCGTCCCTTTGGCCTCGGCATAGACATCACGGATATCGTCGCCGAGCGCCTTCTTCTCTTCCTCCAGCCGCTCGATCCGCTCGATGAAGGCCTTGAGCTGATCCCGTCCGAAGCTGACGGTCGCCTCCTCTTCCCGGCTGCCATTGGCAGCGGTCGCAGCAGTCGCAACGGTGGCCATCGTTCACTCCTTCCGTTCACGCAACATCGCGTTCCGGCAAGAAGGATCGGGAGTCGGGCGTCAGGGTCAAGCGCAGGCCGCCGTCATCCACAACGGCAGGCCGTGGCCGTGGACAATCAGTGTTTCGGCCTTGCTTTTTCAAACGTGGCAAGCTTCTCCGCGCCAGCCTCTTTCTGGTATTTCGCCTTCCAGTCCTCGAACGGCATGCCGTAGATAGCCTCCCGGCTCTGGTCCTTGGTCATCGGCACGCCCTTGGCGTCGGCGGCCTCCTTCATCCAGTTGGAAAGGCAGTTCCGACAGAAGCCGGCGAGGTTCATCATGTCGATGTTCTGCACGTCGGTGCGCGTGCGCAAATGCTCGAGAAGCCGCCGGAAGGCGGCCGCCTCAAGCTCGGTGCGGGTGTTGTCGTCCATGGCCAGTTCTCCGCAATCCACAATGGGTCGGCCCTCAAGATAGTCGCGCGCCGCGCCCCCTGCCAGTCATGAACAAGCCCGCCGCGCACAACACGGCGGGCTCGCTTGTTGCAGTCGCTCCTTACGCCAGCGCCGTCTTCACGCGCGCGGAGGACATCGGCAGGTGGCGCAGTCGCTTGCCGGTGAGCTGGAACACTGCATTGCCGATCGCAGGCGCCACGCACGGCAGCCCGATCTCGCCCATCCCGGTCGGCGGGTTGCTGGTCGTGAGAATGCGCGTGTGAATCTGCGGCACATCGCTCATCCGCAACACGTGATAGTCGCCGAAGTTCGACTGCTGCACGGCGCCGTCCTTGATGGTCAGCTCCTCCGACAGCGCGCCGCTCAGTCCGTAGATCACTGCGCTTTCGATCTGGGCGAGCGCATTCTCAGGGTGGATGACGAGACCGGGATCGGCCGCGATCCAATAGTTGTGCACCTTGATCTTGCCGGTCGCACGATCGATCGAAATCTCCGCGATGCCGGCGGTCAGCGTGTCATGATAGTCGGCAAACGCCAGCCCGAGAGCACGGCCCGGCCGCTTGCGCTTCCAGTCCGCCATCTCGGCCACCGCCTTGATCACCGCGCTGGCGCGCGGATGATTCTTGGTGAGCTCGAGCCGCATCGCGAGCGGATCGACGCCGCGCGCCGCCGCGATCTCGTCAACGAACGATTCGCTGACGAACTTGTTGTAGCCGGCTCCGATGCCGCGCCAGGCATGCACGCGCATGCCGCGCTGCTCGCGCACACCTTCGGCCCGAATGTTGGGGATGGTGTAGAACTCCTGCTCCATGCCGCGCCAGCCGATGAGGTCCTTCCCGCCGGTGGCCTGGAAGCGCGGCGGCGCCGCCACCGAGTCAACGTTCTCGGCCACGATCCGGTGATGCCAGCCGGTCAGATTGCCCTTGTCGTCGAGCCCGGCTTTGAGGACATGATGCGTCATCGGACGCGGCCGCGCGGCCGCGATGTCATCCTCGCGCGTGAGGATGAGCTTGACGGGCTTCTTGACGATGTTGGCGATCACCGCCGCCTGCACCGGCGCGTCCGGCCAGATGCGCCGGCCGAAGCCGCCGCCGAGCAGCTGCAGATTGATCTTGATCTTGTCCGGCGTGGTCTTGAGCACGCTCGCCACCACAGCTGCCGCCAGCGGCTGCACCTGCGTGCCGACCCAGATCTCCGCCGACTGCCCGTCCTCCGAGACCTGGGCGACGGCGTTCATCGGCTCCATCTGGGCGTGATAAGTGTGCTCGGACCAGTAGGTCGCTTCGATGGTTTTGGCGGCGCCGGCGAGCGCCTTGGCGGCATCGCCCACCTTGTACCATTCCTTCGCTTCGACGTTCGGGTCGGAGCCCTTCTGCGCGTAATCGGCTTTCGCCTTTTCCGAATCGAATGGCGCGGCTTTCGCTTCCGACGTGTTCCAGGCGACCTTGAGGGCATTGCGTCCCGTACGCGTCGCCTCGACCGTGTCGCCGACCACCGCTACTCCAAACGGAAGCGGAATCACCCGCGTCACGCCCTTGATCTTCATCACCTCGTCGGTGTTGACGCTCTCGGCCTTGGCGCCGTCCATCGGCGTCTGCAGCACGCTGGCATAGACCATGCCCGGCACCTGCACGTCGATGCCATAGCGAGCAGTGCCGTTGACCTTGGACGGCACGTCGACGCGCTTGATGTCCTTGCGGCCAATCAGCTTGAACTGCGACGGCTTCTTGAGATCAGCCTCGGCCATCTTCGGCAGCTCGGCCGGCACCTTCGCGAACTTCGCGACGTCGCCATAGGAGATGCGCCGTCCCGACTTGCGATGGATCACGGTGCTGCGGTCGGTCGTCAGCTCGGCCGCCGGCACCTTCCATTGCTCGGCCACGTTGTCGATCAGCACCTTGCGCGCCTGCGCGCCCGCGAGCCGCAGCGGCATGTAGTAGGCCGGCACTGAGACGCTCGCGAGCGTCACCTGCGCACCTGGAAACATCTTGTGGACGCCGCCATAGAGGCCCGGGTTGTTCGGCGCGAACTCGCATTTGACTTTCGACCAGTCGGCGTCGAGCTCCTCCGCCAGAATGAGCGGCAGCGAGGTCAGCACGCCCTGCCCCATCTCGGAGGTCGGGCAGAGAATCGTGATCGCGTTGTCGGTGCCGACGGTCACCCAGGCGTTGAGCTTCGTGCCCTCGGCGGCAAACGCCTCGGACACCCGACCGAGCACTGCGCCGCCAAGCGTGAAAGAGAAAGTCAGTCCGGCTGCGCCTTTGACGAAGCTGCGGCGGCTGACGGTCGTATCGAGCGAGCCTTGCTTTTCGGTCATGGCTTAGCCCTCCCGCGCGGCGCGCTCGATCGCGCGCACGATGCGTGGATAGGTGCCGCAGCGACAGATGTTGCCGTCCATGTGGGCGACGATCTGCTCGCGCGTCGGCCGCCTGGTCTTCGCCAGAAGCTCCGCCGCCTGCATGATCTGCCCGGACTGGCAGTAGCCGCATTGCGGCACCTGCTCGGCGATCCAGGCCTTCTGCAGCGGATGGCTGCTCGAGGGCGACAGTCCCTCGATGGTGGTGATCTTCTTGCCGCTCACCTGGTCCATCGGCACCTGGCAGGAGCGCACCGCTCTGCCGTCGAGGTGGACCGTGCAGGCGCCACAGAGGCCCGAGCCACAGCCGAATTTGGTGCCCGTCAGCTTCAGGTGCTCGCGCACCACCCAAAGCAGCGGCGTGTCGGGCTCAGCCTCGACGCTGACAGCCTTGCTGTTAATCGTGAATGCAACTGCAGGCATGGCGTTGCCTCCTCGTCGTTCGTCCCAATGTGGATTGTGAGTGTGGATTGTTATTGCCCCGCCGCCTGCTGCAAGATTGCTTGCGGAGTGTCGCCGGCACTGTGGCCGACAGGCGCTGCCAATAGCCTAATTTAGAATGGATGCAGGTACAACTGCGGCAGATTTGCCTTAGCGCAGCACCTCGAACGCCCGGTCGCGATTGCGACCATAGCGGTAGATCGCGAAGTCGTCGTCGAAGCTTGCGGCTCGGGTGATACCGAGACGTTCCATAACAACAAAGCTGGTGCGATCAACGATTGAAAAGGTCTGGTCGGAAAAGGCCTCGCCAATAGCCCAGGCCTTTTCCAGATCAACCGCAGTTACGAACTCGATTTGCACCGCCCCGCGTCGAATCCTGTCCCAGAAACGTTCGGCGGCTTGGTGGTGATAGCGGCTATTTAGCAGCAGCCAAGTCTCGACCATGACGTGATCGGTCGTTACAGAATCGGTATTGTCTCTCAGGACTGACTTGGCGCGCGTGTTGCCGCGGTCTCGAGCAACCGCCAAAGCGAACCAAACAGACGAGTCGACGAAGATCAACGGCGGCTCTTGGCGGGGCGAGTGCGTCCCGTCTTTTTTCCGATTTTACGCAAGTGGTTTTGCCAGACCGCCTCTCCAATCATTTTGTCCTTGTTGCGAGCGATGTCGGTCGCGGGACCTTCATCGACGAGATCGAACATGATCGAAATGTCCGCCTTGGGCTTGCGTTCACCGAGATCGCCAGCCACCAGTCGACGGATGTACTCGGCAAAGGAAATGCCGAGTTCCGCGGCCTTGGCTTGCGCCCGGCGCTGCAGGTCCGGGTCCATGGTGATCTGCGTGCGCGCATTCATGATGGCGCCATCATGCCATCATCTATCGCCCGGTGCAAGATCGGCACGTGACAGGATGATCTGCGCGTGGATCAAGTGTGCCACGTCCCGATGACAAGGAACGAACCCTTGATACAGTCCCGCGCCTTCCTCGAACGCCTGTACCACGCCGCCGTTGCGGCGGCGCATCCGTCGCATTGCCTGCCGCAGCATCTGCCCGCTCCGCCTGCTTGCGGGCGGATCATCATTCTGGCCGCCGGCAAGGCCGCAGGCTCGATGGCCGAGATCGCCGAGCGCCATTACGTCGATGACATCGGCGTGCCGCCAAGCCGTATCACCGGTGTCGCCGTCACGCGGCACGGCTATGCGCGTCCGACCCGGATTATTCGCGTGGTCGAGGCCGGCCATCCGGTGCCCGATGCAACCGGGCTTGCCGCAACGCTGGAAGCGCTCGCGCTTGCCGACACGGCCGGTCCCGACGATCTGGTGCTCGCGCTCATCTCAGGCGGCGCCTCGGCCAACTGGATTGCGCCGACTGCAGACCTGTCGCTGGTCGAGAAGCAGGCGCTGACCAAATCGCTGCTTGCCTGCGGCGCGTCGATCACCGAGATCAACACGGTGCGCAAACATCTCTCGCGCATCAAGGGCGGCCGCCTCGCTGCGCGCGCACAGCCGGCGCGGCTCGTCACGATCGCGATCTCGGATGTGCCTGGTGACGATCCGGCCGTGATCGGCTCGGGGCCGACGGTCCCGGATCCGTCGACGCTCTCGGACGCACGTGCCATCCTGGCGTGCTATCGCCTCACCGTGCCGGGCGCAGTGACCTGCGCGCTCGTCGATCCCAGCAACGAATCACCCAAGTCCGGCAATCCACTGTTTGCCAACACCGCGTTTGTGCTCGCCGCGCGACCCGCCGACGTTTTCAATAGCGTCGATGCCGTGGTGCGCTCAGCAGGCTATGACTGCGTCGTGCTCGGCACTGCGCTCGAGGGCGAGGCACGCACAGTTGCGTCCGAGCATGCTCGAATAGCCCTCGACCTCAAGGCGCAAGGCCGTCGTGCCGTCATCCTGTCGGGCGGCGAGCTGACTGTCACGGTGCGCGGCAAAGGGCGGGGCGGTCCGAATCAGGAATATGCGCTGGCACTCGCTCTGGCGCTCGACGGCCAAGCCGGCATTGCCGGCCTGGCAGGCGACACCGATGGCACCGACGGCGGCGTGGGCAGCCCGGACGATCCCGCCGGGGCCTATGTGGACCACACGACCCTCCAGCGCGCCCGCGCACTCGGCCTCGATGCCGCCACCTACCTTTGTGACAACAATTCGACCGAATTCTTCGCCAGCCTTGATAACCTTTTGAAACCCGGACCAACCCACACCAACGTGAACGATTTCCGCGCTATCCTGGTTGATAGTTGAGGTTGACACCCCCTAACGGCCTGCGTGAAATCCGGCCCCCGGGAACGATGAAGGACCGACGGACCACGATGAGCTTGCACCAGGTCCCGTGCTGCCGCCTGACTGGCACCCGCTCTGGCGCCCTTTTGGGCTGCGCGCTGGCCGGTGTGATCGTGCTCGCGCCACAGCCCGCCGCCGCCGATTTCCGGCTTTGCAACAACACGACCAGCCGCGTCGGCATCTCGATGGGTTACAAGGAGAACGATGGCTGGAGCACCGAGGGCTGGTGGAACTTGCCGCCGCGCACCTGCGAGACATTGATGCGTGGGCCTCTCGTAGCTAGGTATTACTACATCTACGCGGTCGACTACGACCGCAACGGCGAATGGTCCGGACAGGCCTACATGTGCACGCGCGACAAGGAGTTCACCATCCGCGGCACCGAGGACTGCCTCGCGCGCGGCTTTGACCGGACTGGTTTCTTCGAGGTCGACACTGGCGAGCAGCCGTCATGGACAGTGCAGCTCACGGAATCCGCCGAAGCCGCGCCGCAGCAACCGCTGCAGTCGCGGGTTCCGGTCGTCCCGCCGCCCGGGTCAGGGCGCCCACCAGCGCAGTCACCCAAAAGCAAGAACTGATGCGACGCCTGCGCCGGACCAAGATCCTGGCGACGCTCGGACCGGCGTCGTCTGACCGAAACGTCATCGCGGACCTGTTTCGCGCCGGCGCGGACGTGTTCCGCATCAACATGAGCCACACCTCGCATGAGCGCATGCGCGAGCTGGTGGCGCTGATCCGCGCGGTCGAGTTCGAGTACGGGCGGCCGATCGGCGTCCTGGTCGACCTGCAAGGACCGAAGCTGCGGATCGGGCGCTTCGGCGGCGGTCCGATCACGCTCGCCAAAGGCGACACGTTCTTTCTCGACGCCGACGAGGCTCCCGGCGACGCGACGCGCGTGCACTTGCCGCATGCGGAGATCTTCGCCGCCATCCAGCCCGGCCATCCATTGCTGCTCGACGACGGCAAGGTGCGGCTCACCGCCACCGAGGTGGACGCGAAGCGCATCGCCACGCGGGTCGAGGTCGGCGGCAAGCTGTCGGACCGCAAGGGCGTGAGCCTGCCGCAGACGACGCTGTCGTTCTCGGCGCTCGCCCCCAAGGACCGCTCCGATCTCGACGCCGCGCTCGACGCCGGCATCGACTGGGTGGCGCTCTCCTTCATCCAGCGGCCCGACGACA
>Ga0137409_10002975_pt1 | contig 18007 bp, 24 predicted proteins | sample CZODoug1_16funga_FD_122059 | JGI IMG/M metagenome (GOLD analysis project Ga0137409, IMG submission 122059) | Vadose zone soil fungal communities from Angelo Coast Range Reserve, California, USA - CZODoug1_16fungal (Hybrid Assembly) | ecosystem: Environmental > Terrestrial > Soil > Vadose zone... | reverse complement strand
ACTGAGACACACCTCTCGAATTTCCTTCGCTACTTTGAGATGATCGTAGTATGGTTTGCGAGTCGTGAAGAATGCATCCCCATCTGTAAGATGGACATCATCCTCAGGGTTCTTCATCTTGAGTTGTTCCGCTGTAAAATTTCCATCGAACATGAAGCCGCGCATGTATTTCCACCTTATGCAGGTCAATCGCGATTTAAAAGGCATAAATAGATGAACTTACTTTATTGGGTCTTCGATCCAATCCGCGGGCAGGTTTATACCAGGTTGAGGACAGGCGGCACAGAATAGAGCTAGGCTTCCAGGGCCTGGTTTTCTGAGATCACCGTGGCCAAAGCCGTTCCACTTGCGATATTTAATATTTCTCCACAGGCGAGAAGTTCTCAAAAGTTCCCGGTATCGGTCCTGTGGATCAGTGTCAGCATTTTTCAGGCGTATAAGGGCACACTCACAGGCACTGATTTCGGAAACTCGTTGGAAGTGACTCGAACAATTTTGTGCCAATAATTTAGCGCTGCCGTTTTGCATTCCAAGTTATCCATCCGAAAATCGTCGAGAACACCAAACGTAAAGACGGTTTTGATGTTTTGTAGGCTGGCCGGAAACAAGCCCATCTGCAGATAATGTACATATCTTTCGTTGCCTTTGGGAGCATTGGGGCCACACCTTTCAATGGAATTTACCCGTACCATACGGACCACCCAAGTTGACAAAAACCCTATCCACACGGGCCACCCAAGCCCGGCCGAGATATTATTGTACTCGTGTGGAACGGACAGGCCGGACCGACTATTGTACCTGTACCACGCAGGTTGGCCAGGATTGTCCTGTAGGGAGGTGGACTTAGATATTGGGGTGAACGCCGCCGGTATGATACGGATTGGCCGGGGGTGACCTGGAAAGGGAAGTGTCCGTACAATACAGGTCGGCCAAGATTGGCCTGTAGTTACTATGACTTGGATATCAGAGTGAAGGCCACCCGTATGATACGGATTGGCCAGGGGTGACCTGGACAGGGGAGTGTCCGTACAATACAGGTTGGCCAAGATTGGCCCTTAGGTACTATGACTCAGATATCGGGGTGAAGGCCGCCCGTATGATACGGATTGGCCGGGGGTGACCTGGACAGGGGAGTGTCCATACAATACAGGTTGGCCAAGATTGGCCCTTAGGTACTATGACTCAGATATCGAGGTGAAGGCCACCTGTATGATACGGATTGGCCAGGGGTGACCTGGACAGGGAAGTGTCCGTAAAGTACAGGTTGGCCAAGATTGGCCCTTAGGTACTACGACTCAGACATCGGGGTGAAGGGACAGGTTGGCCGATACTATAACTGAGATATCGGGGTGAAGGCCACCGGTATCCAATGATTTTCGCGTCCATGGTAGACAGTACGTGCCGAAGAAAACATATCCACATTGCATTGTGTCACCGCCGCATGGTGTCACCGCCGCCGCATTGTGTCGCCGCCGCCGCATTGTGTCACCGCCGCCGCATTGTATCACCGCCGCCACATTGTCACCGCTGCATTCATTCTTTTGATAGGAATTGTATCCAGAATGTTATTCCATTTTCCATATACAAAGTGCCGACCATGCAACAGTGCGGCGGCGGTGACAATGCGGCGGCGGTGACAATGCGGCGGCGGTGACAATGCAGCGGCGGTGACACAATGCGGCGGCGGTGACACAGATTCCTGGTAAAATACAGCAACTGAAAGACTGTTATAATTAGGTTGGGATAAGGTGATAGGTACATGTATATACATATTATAAGTTCAAGAAATAAATCAATAACGATTATCCATAACGTCATCTATAAGTTCGCTATACCCTGCTACTGCTTGAATGAGCAGGACCTCTCGTGCATGGAAATGCATGAAGGACTCATACTCGTATTTCAGCCCCTCTGATAGCTCGGACTCAGCAGCCAAGAGAGCGGCTAGGATGCGGCGGCTGGGTTTCGGCCAAACATTATCTACCGAACTCAATTCGGCAAGACCTTGGAAAATAGAGAAATGCGGGTATGAGTAATAGAACTCCTCCAGCCTAGATGGAGGATTCTGGTAGTCAATCCACGCATCTGCATACGCCTCGTCGGGGGATCGGGAGGGCATTGATGTATGGAGCCAGTGACTGGAAAGAATGAACTGTTCAAGCCATTCAGCCTTGGATGGAGAGAAAGGCGGAGGATCAAGCCCAAGTTCTCGGAGAACAGTGAGATGGCGATCCGTCCAGTGGAGCGGCTCGTTGACATAGGACACAGGCAATGATGGCGGTGGAGTGATGGGTGAGTCGGAGGGTGAATGAGAATGTAGGGGGTTTGATGATTGATTCATGGGGAAGTAAACGGGCGGCGGCGGCGGTTGATAGCCAGATGAAGACGACGGTCCAAATGAAATTGCTAGATTGAAGGAATAAGTAGGTAAAATGTGAAACTTAGGTTGGGACAAACGGTGTGAGGAATGAGAACGACGGTCATCCCGGAGCCGTATCGGAGCGGCAAGGGGACGGGCCTGCACCGGCGACGGGTCTGGTAGAGAATGCGTCTTGCCGGGAAATAGTACCGTGAGGAAGGAACGAGATGTTGCAGCCGTGATGTAGGATGAGCGTTCCGAAGGTGACAACGTTGGACCGGCGGGCCGCGGTTGGGAGTGATGAATGGGCGCCGTGTCGCTTTTGTCCGGCATAGTTCGCCTGCGATGAACGAATGGGTTGATCGGCGGTGGAGATGGTGCGGTTTGATGGGGAATCAGCGCAATGGCATCAGTAGCCAATTGGTATTGAGATGGTAAAGTGGGTGGTGGCGGCGGCGGCGGCGCTGCAAGAACGCCGTCACAAGCGTCCAACGGCGCCATGTCAACATCCTCCGTTGCAGATGGGTTATATTGGAATGGCTGCGCTGTTCCCAAATCTGCGGAAGTCGTGGAAAGTAGTGTTGGGGGGAGGGACGAAAAGCTGGGACGTTTGGTCTGCCGACGGCGGTGGTAGAATTCATTGGTAGCTGAAGGTAAGGCTGAGCATCCAGATATCCAACAATTCATAGTATAGAACTCACTCAAATGGACAGGAGAGTTCATGTTTGGAATGAAATGGGCAAAGAAGTGGAGGAGACTGTTGTTGCGACTAGGCACCCCAAGTTGGATGGGAGAGATGGCGCGTCGGAACCTTACCAAACTGGGCTATCCCTAGCGCATTTCCCGCAACCTCAGCAACCATCAACAACCATCCTCTCAACTCTCACAACAAATTCGTCCGGAATGCCTGAAACCCTTCCCACATTGACCGCGGAGTACCAGGCAGATGCAAAAGCCATGGTCCGCGTATTGGCTGCGCGGATCAGGACAATGCTCCAATCGCCCAAGACGGGTCAGACGGAAACGCAGGTGGTGCAATCGGCGGTGAGTTATTACAATGCGGAACATAATCCTGGGCAACTACTTACCCATTGTATTTCAGAACAAGGCTTACAGTCTGGTCAGAGAGCTGGACTTGCGAGGTGTATGGACCCATATGCCAAGGATTGTCACCAGCGCGCTCGCGGAGTCGTTTCAGAGCAGGCAGGAAGGACGGGAATTCGATTTGGAGTGCGTTCGGGAGGATGATCCACGAATGTATCAGACAGCATGGCATGAGCAGGGGAGGGAGTCCGTCACACCGCCGCCGGGTGAGTCATGTACCACAATCCTCGACCGGCCACATTCAAAATAATCTTGCAGATCCCTCATACGTGATCCACACACCCGGCCTCGACCCATTGACCGCCAGAGCCTCTGAGAAATTGGCCCGCGACCTTCTCCCAGCGTCTCTGCAGGCTCAAACCTCGCCGCCGCCGCCGCCGCCGGAACATTCCTCTGCGGTGGGCGACACCACTGCATATCCGGATGACGATACGTACGATTCAGATAGCGGTATGGAAGAGGACGATCCCCCCATGACAAAACGCGGACCTCCACGAGCGGGAATATTGAAGAAAGGAGGGAGAGGGCATACCACGAAGACGCCGGTACCGGTGAAAGTGGAAGAGGTGGAACCGGACATGCAGGAAAAGGTACGTCAATAAGACTGGCTATAAACCCCAAATGGCCTCTGATTGTTGGACAGAAAAAACGTGCACGATCTGTTTCATTTGCGCCAGCGCCGTTGAAGAGACGCCGACCGGCGTCATCCTCCAGTCGCCATCCCAGCACGGACTCAACTGGGCCAGAAATTGAACCATTCGTAAGTGCAATTGGCAGCATGTAATGTACATGGCAAACTAATGAATATCTTTAGGATCCGCCGTGCCAACGTTGCATTGATGCAGGTGAAGCATGTGGCAGGACACTGAGTCGCAAAGGCGTCGCCTGCGACCTGTGCCACCGCCGGAAGGCCAAATGCAGCGCGGTGCAGACACCGGCTGCTCGCCAGCCATCCGTTAAGCCAACCGCCCGAGGTCGATCGGCCTCACGGAAACCAATTCCACCATCAACCGCCCGCTCACGATCGAGGGGGAAAACTCCATCGTCTGGGTCAAAGTCGCAAACCGCAGCATCTCAGCGCCGGAGAGTGTCGACTCCTGCTGAGAATCGAGTGGAACCGGAGACCGCTGGCAGGAAACGAGGTAAATTGAGTCCCATGGCGTTCATTTTCATCTAATGTATTGATTGCAACATCAGTGGTCGAAGTGGTCGTACCGACATTGGCATCCCTTCCAGGGTTCCAAAACCTACGGAATACCGACGTGACTGTTCCAAGCACAAGGATGCGACCGAGCATGGAAATGCGGATGTTGGCGGTCGAAGCGCAGGTCAGCACCCTGTTAAAACAGGTCGCTTCATTGGAGGTCGACTTGAAGCGGCAGCGGGAACCGCTCCCAAGGATTCGAATTCCCCCTCGGCCTCGTATCGAAACGACCAAGCCATCTGCAGCTTCCCCGCCGCCGGTGGGACCGGTTTCCCCCCCGACCCCAACACCCGCCGGACCAATGAGCATCCGGCCACTACCAACCTCGTCGCGTCCATCCGTTATCGAACCGTCCGGTGAATCTCCTCAGCGGCCGGCGTTTTCAGTCGTTTCACCGGTCAAGCAATCTGGCCCTATGCGGGTTCCGTTTCATAGCGCATTGGTGGGGACTCCAGTTCGAGCGCCGGGCCAGGAGAATGCAGCATCTCCGGCTCCTGCGGCGATGGGTACGTCGCTATCCTTCGGTGGCTCCCCGTTCGACATTAACGCATTCTTCAATGATATTATTGCTGAAGAGGTTCTGGGCGGGCCTTCATCCGGAGACGTGTTTGGACTGTTTGGGCAGCCAAACAACCTGCTGTCGCCTAACACCAGGAAGGCAGATGACAGATCGGCAGTGCCTCAACGTTCACCGGCGGCGGCGGCGGCGGCGCTGGCGGCGGTGACGGCGGCGGCGGATGCAGCATCGGCATTGGCGGCGGCAACTGATACGGCAGTGGCAGCATTGGAGGTATTGGACCATGACCCAGAGGTCACCAGCTTGATGGAGCAGCAGAGTATAGTTCCCTCCATCGTAGATTACACAACTGACCAATCATCGGAAATGGACCAATCCCAATGATCATGTCGAATTGGGAACGATACCTCCTATGTAACCGACTTCTGTATATAATCAAATTGTGTCCACTACTGTATTTGTCAATCTCAATCATTTTCTGACAACCATAAGCTCCCAATTATGTCAAATGTACAATGGTAAGATGTTTTTCTGCACATACCCATCATGCCCACTATGTTCATGCCAGTTAGTGTGGAGCAGATGCATATTATAGCAGATTATCTATATGCCTTATATGAGGTGAAAGTGCATAATTTGAGCTCAGGTCCGGCGGCGGCGGCGGTGGTAGCACCTTCGCACATCCAATTGTCCTTAATGGCAGAATGCGAACAGCTTTCAACCGTGCTGGCACATGCATATTGGAATCAAAGTCAGTCTACGTCCATCATATATGAATGCCTTCAATTGAATGGCCGTCGGTGACAGTTCACGTGCCATGGTCCGCCGCCGAATACAACGAACACCTGCCGCCGCGGCCAACTGGCTTTGACGGCCCCATTGAAGATAAAATGGAGCAGATGTTTCCGCCGCCGTTTTCCATCCCATTCCCAGTTGTTAATGAACCATGCAGCCTGTCCGATGGTGCAAGGGCAATCCTGTATTGGTATCTGCCCAATGCGCTGACCGAAAGGAGGCAGGTATGCAACATTGATTGAATCCCCAATCAAGTAGTAACACATGTTTTGTAGCATATTATTTGGAATGCAACTAGGCATCTCCAACCATTCTTTGACGGCGGCAAGCAGGATGGCAGCTGGCGGTCATTGGACATGCTGTTCAAACCGCCAGAGGATTGCAAGGCCACCCATTCGGGATCCGTCAATCTCTCTCCCGGATGGTTCGAACAAGGACATGAGGTCTGTATTTCATGATATCTATTTCATGAATATTCATTGAAACTATTCAACGGATGTCAGACCGAGGCCGACGACCTTAACCTTTCCGCAAGTTTGAAACCGGAGAACTCTATTACGGGCGGCCGCGCCTGGCTCTGTGACATCTCAGACTCATCTGCCCTCCTCAGTGCGGTGTTGCGTGTCATTCATCCGGACCAGTATTTGATGGGCCGGTCCGCCATTGAGAAGATGGGCGAACAGGAGCCGCTGATCGCCATCCTGGGCATCTGGATCTCCGTGTTCAACGCGGTCCAGATCCTCAGCAACCGAGAAACACCCCGTCACCGTGACCGGTCATTTCCGCCTTGGTATGATATATTAACCACAGTTGGCCCATACCATTCTGCCATGTTTGAGTTGCCTGGGATTGGACTGAGATTTCCCTACCATTCAGGTACTATCATATGTCTTTGTGGTAGAATCCTTAGGCATGGGGTATCAGAAGCAGATGGTGACAGAGTTTGCCTTGCATATTATATGAGAGAGAATGTGCAGAGGAGATTGGGAAGTACATTTGCAGGATGGAGTAAGAGATTTTTGGACATGGTAGAGTAAATAGAAATGTCCATTCAGTCCGATTTGTCTACATCCATTCAATTGCATTCCATAAAGCCGTCCGGCCTACTTCCCACTCCGTCCTCTACGGACAGGAGGTTGATCATTCGAACCGCCGATTGGAGGGCCTGTCTTTTTGGTGACTGCACCTTTCCTGCGGCGTTTGGCAGGCCTCTCCTTGTCCTGAGCGGCCTCTCCGCGTTTCTTGCCGCGGGTCTCTCTCGGCTCATACTGCGGGCCCGTGTTTGGCTGATGACGGCCCTTGGAGGCCGGTGGAGCTTTTGGCCGTTGTTGTGATGTGGAGGCAGAAGTGCCTGCTCCATATTGCTTTCGGACGGCGGAGAAGGGCAATTCCCTTGGACCTCTGAGTTCAACCTCCACCTCCTCCTCCTCCTCCTCCTCCTCCTCCTGGTCGCTGTCCTGCAATTCATCGTTACCATCCGCCGGATTATCTCCTTCTCCCTTGGACGAATCGCCACTGGACTCCTCCTCGGATGATTCCTCTGACGACGACTCCTCCGACGACTCGGCGGTCTGTGCTGGCCTCTTTCTCTTCGCCGCCCGGCCACCGGTCTTCGTCACCTTCTTTTTGCCAGCATCGGTTGAAGATTTGACTATATCGATTGGATCTCCTGATTTGCCTTTGATCTTCTTGAACTTGAATACCGTCTTGATCTTTGGATCCTGCTGCCGGTCATACCAAAACTTTAACCAAGCCCTAGCATCGACCTTGCTCAACTTTGAAGGCTCCGCAAATCTGAAATTGGACGGAACGTATTCTGGAGCGACGTATTCGTCTTCTCTTCCCATCAACGATCCCCAGGGAACGACGACCTTGTCGCTGCCAGATGCAATGCCTGTGGAGTTACATTGAAAGCAATGTGAATTTGGAGAGGTACAAATTACTTACGATAATGCCCAACGATGAACTGCCGGACGGCCGAGCAGAGGGATTCGACCCTCATTCCTCCGTTGAAGTCGGGATCGGGCAACAAAGGTTTCCCATCCTTGTCGAACTCCAGTAAGACCGCCGGAGTCTTCTTCTTTTTGGCGGGGATTTCCCGGTCACCCTCCTGGAGATCCTCGCCTACCATTCCATCAGTAGGTGTTATGGCATGGAGAGATGATTGAGGCTCACCCATCTGGGATTGAGCATACCTCGTCCACTCCTGCATGATCGGTTCTTCTTCCCAGCCTTGCCGAACTTCGGAGAGAGATTTACCATCCAAGGTATCATTGAAATCATGACTGTGAACAATCATCAGGCCCTTCTCTGTGATCGTTCTGTTGCAAGCTCACCTGGCCACACAAACTGTGCCTTGAGTATCGACATGGGCCGAGAGCACCAGGACCCTCATACCCAGCTGACGATACATTTGCCGAGCAAATTCGTTCACGTATCTTCCGCCGTGCAGCTCGGCGGTCCTACCTGCAGGTGAGGGGTTTTCTCATAATTTTGACCGACGGTCTTACCTCCGTTGCACCTCCTCCGGAGGGGATTGGCCAGTCCATTCCTTGGCCAACCCCTCATACTCCGCCTTCTCCTCCGCGGAAAGACCATCCTCGATTTCTTTCAAGGCGGTCTGATACCCAGCGAGGTACTCCGGTTGACCGGGTGATGCACCGGTTTGTTTCTGGCATAATTCCTTCACCTCCGCCTTTTTGACATGGTCCACCACCATCTTCAGGGACCATTTCTTGACATAGTTCACCCGGTCCCGAACCGAATTTTTCCTCCCATGATTGTAAAACCAGCCTTTAACCACCTGCCAGTTGCATGGATTAAAGCTTGACTATTCATATATAAATAGATATGTATTGCTTACTTTCTTGTGCTTGGCCACTTCGGGCTTTGTCATGTTCGGAGGCTCCGATGCCTTTGCAGCCTCAGAAATAATCCCTTTACGGTGTTTCTTGGAAGCATCCCGGAACCGTGACAGAAATGTTTTCAGGACTTCCACGACTCCCTGCGAGGGCTCAGATGTGTTAGACATTATGACGAAAGTTTGTTGGTGGCTGTGGTGGTTGAAGTGTGATGTTGGCCAAACCGGGACACCTGTTTCCATTATGGGAAGTCGTGGAATTAGATGGGTCAACAGATCGTTTGTCCAACCCTCGGCTGCTGCATATTTCTGATACTACAGAACATGGTCAATCCCTGTTGATTCTGGGTCAACCCATCTCAAAACTGGCTGCAAAATCGGCATCGCCGGACCGCCGTCGCTTTTCGACCGGATTGTATCTGAACCGCCGGCGGTTATCGATTATGTGTTGGGTCAGTTTACTGGGATTGTAGGCGGTGAGGAAGTTGGTCCAAGAATATGCATGCCATTATTTTGTATGACATTGAATAGTTTGGATATGAGCCATTACCCATCAACTACCGAGAAAGACGGCCCGGATGAAGTATATCCGGATACTGGTCCACCAACCCTGTCCTCACCATATCCAGGCGGATGCTTGACCATGCGATGGCCCTGTGCACCTGGGAGTACATAAGAGATATCTCTACACTCCACTGGCTCAAATCCACCATAAGCATATCATCCATCAGTCGACCCGATAACATCTCGGTCAACCGTTGGATATACATTTCCCCGTCCGTCACCGCTTGACTCAGATGCTCCTCAAATTTTTCCAACGATCCCTCACCCTGATGATACATCCAGAGATCCCAAATGATGCTCGAAAGATCATTATATTCACGGACGAATTGCCACCTCTGAATCTCCGTAAAGATGCTGTCCAGTTGTTGCCACAAATGGTTTTGGCCTTGGCGGATGGTGGGACGTCGGCCAGCAACGATCTGGGCCTCCATTGAAGGGATGGGACCGTTTTGATAGTTCACCGGAGATGGGCAGAACATGTCATTAGAGGTTCTGGCTTCCATATTGACTTGGACAGATCTAAATAGATACTCTTTCAGAAAATATTGCAGTTGGAGTGCAAAGAATTCTCACCCAGACCCAATCTCTTCCTCTGACGACTGCATCACATCACATGAAGGCACTGATTTTTTGGACCTATGTGTGTATTTATTAACTCAGATAATATTTCGGAGGCAATGATGTACCTGGATTTTGTGTAATACCTGTTGTTGGATTGACGTCGTGCCTCACGGACATCTTCCGGTGTGTTGTGTTTCCTTGGCCTTCCTCTGCCCATATAGAAAATGTTTTAAAATGAAGAAGAAGGGATTGTCGATGAGGATGTTATTTTTATCAATGTTGACAGTGGACTCAGACATTAAGACTAAAATGCTTAAGACTTTAAATACCTTTCCTGTTTGGCTAACATCAACACACTTCCCCCTCCTCACAAAAAATGATTAGTACAAAGAAATATAAAATGACGCCCATCCATCAAGTGGTGCCCTTGTAATATTTAAATTCGTTGTTGTAGAGATTGTCGATAGGTCGCAATTTTATGAAGGTTGGGATTCAGACATTAAGACCGAAATTCCTAAGACTTTAAACACCAGTCCTGTTTCGCCATAATCATCGGACGGCTCCACATCCATTCCCTTCACCCAAACGATGGCTGGCACAAAGAAATACAAGCTCACACCTACCCATCAAAGAGTGATATGGAAAACCGTTCGTACCAGCCGTGGGCTACGGTCCAAGCAAGTCGCTATAGTCGGAACCGAGGTACATGCCTCCCCATCACCTTCAAGACATGCCACCAGTCCCAACATCCCCGATGTACAATATGATGACTCACCGTTGATGATGCCTCTCGTCAAGGTACGGACAATTAATATATTTCTTGCAGAAATATCATTAAAATATCTGTTCAGACACAAAATGACTATCTTGGACTGTTCAAAGAGAAAATAGGAATGTATGTTGACAGGATGTTGGTAAACGATGCGCCGAACGCCGGGGCTCAATGCCAATCTTGCAAAACGAGGGAAATCGCCTGGAGGTGTCTGGATTGCTTGGGAATGAAAGACCAATGCACCGATTGCTTCAGAGATCATCACCGTTTCCTGCCGTTTCACCGACTCCAACAATGGTCCGGATCGTATTTTCAACCGGCATGGATGTGCCAAGTCGGAGTGGAGATACATCTCGGACATGGTGGAAATGCATGTCCGACAAGGAGACAATGTGCCGGCTCAGATCCCGACGGTACGGAGGCCCAGGATGGCCGCGGATATCACGGCGCCGCCGATGACGAACCCGACGGCGGTGACGTGGATGACATTGAGGGTGAATGGGTAGATGAGGATGATGATGATGATGAGGATGATGAGGATTATGGTCTTCCCAAACTGAAGGGTGAGGATGTCTGTGTTGTGGTGGATAAATCTGGGGTGCATCGGATTCGAGTAAGACCTTGTGTTTGCAATGGATGTCCGCCGACGGACCTGCAATGTCTAGACATGGGACTATTTCCTGCCAGCCTCCGGAGGATCAAAACCCTTTTTACATTTGCTGTCCTGGACGACTTTAGGATGGACAATTTGGAATGCAAGACATCGGGCTTAAACTACTACAATAAACTCCGTCGGCTGACATCTAACGAGTTCCCCCGGAGTGTACCAGTATGTTGATCGTGTTTCACTTCATTATACTACAACCTGACCTCTCATGATATTAGGATAGGTACAGGGAAATGCTTCGAACATCCCGGTTGTGGCGGAACATGAAGTATCGAAAATGGCATGGGTTTGGGCATCAACCCGATGCTGAGCCTGGACCTGGAGGTCTGGCTTTGTTCTGTGCCGCTTGCCCGCAGCCCAACATCAACCTTCCGGAAGGATGGAGAGATGATCCGGATCAGTCAGTACCGGATTTGACTCCCAATAGCAAATGCCTGACGGTTTATGCAGGTGGAAATTCACTCGTGGATATGTATTCGATGGCAACTTTTCGGCTGAGCAGTTGAAAATGAAGAATCCCGAAGATGATGTACAGCTGTCCGATGGACACGGCTTCATGACCACGGATGCCCCGTACCAACGGCATCTTCGGGTGGCAAAAGAGGTGAAGCAGAACATCACTTGCAACAACTACACTGCCATCGACAAGGTCAACCAGTTGAAACACCACCTTGTACATACCGGGATCGGAGCGGCGGCATGTGCCAGGCATGGTTGTTTTGTCCCTCACACGGTGGTGGACTTTCAGAAAGGAGAACGGTCAGGGATCTCTTAGATGCCGGTTTCCAATGCTGACCGCCTCATAGACAGATGAATATGGACTATTGTGTCAGTGAAGCCTTGAAATTCAACATGGATGGAATCAGACGGTCATTGCTCCTATATGATATCATGTGTCAATTTTGGAAGAACCTCCGCCGCCGGTTCCAAGGCAGTCCCTATCTCTCATTCCCCGAGGCCGTTGAGATCCTCCGGGGTATCGGCCTCTTTCATGTTCATGGCCATAAGGACGAATGCTATGCAAGATATGCTCCGACATTCATTCCGGGGGCTGGAATGGTGGATGGGGAGGTTTTGGAGACATTATGGGCCGTCTTGAATGGAATTGCCAACAGCATCCGTAATCAGTCCACAGGACATCGGAGAGAGACGTTGGATGACCACATGAACGATTCAAACTGGAAGAAGCTGGTAAATATCAGTGAGTGAAACCTGAATCTGTCACCCCATTATAAACCCTGATTATGAGTGCGAGATGCAGTACTCCGGCTCTGCAAGAAATATGCAGAGGCAAACAAAGCCGCAAAAGTTAGCGAGGCCGACTTTGCTGCCTTGAACGACTCCGCAGATCCCGCATTGGTGCAGGAATGGACGGATCAAGAGGCCGAAGCTCTGAGGAACCGAGATGTGGACGAAGCGGCAATGGATATATATGATATCAAAATCGACAAGGGTAATCCAGTCCCGTCCATCATTGTCACTCTCCGTTGATCTTTATGGAACGGAATAGGCCCTACTCAAGCGGAGCTTCATTTGGAGCTGCTGACCGAAGAACAATCAACTGTCGGTCGGAAAGGATCTTCCAGTCTGCTTGCTCAGGCCTTGAAAATGGAAGAAACTCAGTGAGTGCCTAATGTTAAAGGGAAGAAAACGAAGCATAAACTGGGTTCAACAGAGTGACACTCTCCGCTGTGGTTCGGAAACTTGGTCGACGGCCAACTCCGGAGGAGAAATTGCAAGTTGCACAGAGAAGGGAAAGGCTGCAAGGTCGAATTGATGCGTATCAGCGAAAGGCGGCTGAGTTTTGGGCTCCCGATTCTACCGATTCCTTGTCGTGTCCGGACCGCCCGGAAGAGGTCGACTTTGATTCGTCCGACTCTGAAGATGAAGCCGATAACAACGCCAACGTTTTCCTAACATCTCCATTCGATGAACAGAATCCGCCAGAGTCAGTTCCATTGCTCCTACCTTCGAATCTGGGTCTTGCCGTCTGCCAGGAGGAGGGTTACTCCAAATATGTCCAACAAGAACGTACTTTACGAGTCGGGCAGGCCAATGATGCATTACAAGGTCTGAGGCTGGCATTGAGCCGAAAGGCAGTCATATTCCGCGAACAGATTCGTCCGGCACGAACCAAAACCCGGAAACTCCGGTCATGGGATCAAATCCGCATGGTCGATGTCAACGGACGACACCATGCCACAGTATATATGCGGGCGCGGGCGGCCATGATACGTCTCGGTGCCACTGAGGAAGATCTGGCGAGATATCAAGTACTGAAGAAGGAACATCTGACGGTCACAACTGCCAGGATAGATCCATCATTAAGGGGTCAACGAAACCAATCCTTGGCATGGTTTTGGACTATGGATGTCAAAAAGGATACCGACCAAGGACCGGGAATGGCGGAATGTAAGGTGTTTGAATGGGATCCCCTGTTTTGCTTGATGTTAATCAATATGCAGTTTATAGAGTCCACTGGTTAAAGGCAAAAGCACGTAGAGACAGGTGGTCAGAAGAATCGACGATGTTGTCATTTGAGATGGATTGGGTCCTCAATTATTTCCAAACCCAAGCCGCCCGTTGGCACGGTAGGGCGACTGCGGCCGGCGGCGGCGGAGACGATGACGAGTTGGACCTCGGCGACCGCACATCCGTCGGCGTTGTTGGCAGAGGACGACACCTTTCAAGTGGTCACCGTTGCTATGCGCTCCGTCAGGAGAATATGTGGCTCAAATTCTCTGAAGCTGCCAGGCTGAAGTTTACAAAAGCCAAGCAACAAATGTAGCCCAGAGCGTCCATGTGTATTTTAATGGCTTGTCTTATTCACAATAGCATATTCCAGGGACTTCTGCCTTATGTTTATATGGTATCCGTTTACAATATGATCTTGTAGTGGTTATTGTGTTTCTGCAGCAGCCGGGCCCCAGCAGTACACAGGTTTGGGAAGTCAACCACACTCAACAGATCTAGAGCGAGTGCGTATGTCCGTATCTACACCGTCGCATTGTCTCGCCACCGCCGTATTTTGGCACCGCCGCCGCATTGTTTCATCATTGCCGTGCGACTGTATGTGTAGAAATCCAGACTGTTCAGCCAATCCGTGCCGGATTATTTGGCATTTGATTGTTTGTATCGGTCGCTTTATAACGTTCAGTACCCTTCCATCACCAGACTCAAAATGGACGTCGATTCAAACATCCCCCAGGTTTCGGATTGCAGGTCCAAGTCACCGTCGCCGGAACCTCAGCTGTCCCCAGTGTTGCGGTATATTCGGGACTGGACCCCCCGGATGACTGCGGCATTGGCAACTATGCCAGATCGACGTGAAGTTTCCCGTCGTGATAAGTTTGCAGCTGGTGTGGAGTGGGAATTTGTGGGTTGCCCTGCATTTTCTTTGTAACTCTATCTCACAGGGCTTAATTTAGTTTCAAGTGTCGGCAAAGATTGGTATGGCGATGGCCCTCAATTTAACGTTTGAGACTCCAGAGCTTGTCAAACAACTCTCGGAGATGTTTTTGATGGTCCCTGCCGATCGCATACCATTTCTCGACCGATTACATGATGCTGTCATTTCCAACCCTCCCTCATCGGAAATCTCGCCGGCTGCTTGGGCTGATGCATGGTGGCTGGACCTATCCTCTGCATCTTTTCCAGAGTACTCGGTGAGCCATACGTCATATGAAATGATCCGTATTCTCATGTTGCTGTTCAGTACAGTGGCCATCAAGACCGGCAACGTCGTTTGATCGACCGTCTCGACAATCTCAGGAAGATGACACAACGGGCCCTTGATCTCAATACCCGCCACGTGTCGTCCCGCGCCTCCGAAGTCGTTCAACTCACAGAGGCGGCTGAGTCAATCCGGCAGATGTCATGGAGGAATTTGCAGTCGGAGGCGGCGGCAGATACCGAGGCGGGGTCAGCAGCAGAGGCACAGGCGAGGGCGGACATCATAGCAGAGCAGTAGCTGGACTACCAACAGACATTTGCATCAGTCCATTGTCAAATGTATATATGTAAACCATAATATACATTATACATTTGCTGCTTCCATGTACTGCTGATTGACCTCCAAAAAGAATCCACTCCCCTTGAATCGGTTGTAAATTTACAAAGACATAATATTTTATCTTGGTGTACAGACAAGAATTGTAGTCCCAGATGAGATCATTAAGACACTCAAATACCATAAATAATTGAAACAATATTGGCAATGAATCCCATTATAATAAATCTCAGATGATCCATGCCATCATATTCTTCCAATTCACTGCTGTCGCATTGAGTCACTGACACATTGATTCACCACTGACAAATTGATTCACCGCCGCCGCACGGATATCACCGCCGTTCACTGCATTGATTGACCGCCGCCGCCGCCGCAAAGATGGACCGCCGCCGCAAGGATTCACCGCCGCCGCAAGGATTCACCGCCGCCCCATAATTAATCGCCGCAACTAGCTGCAGCGCGTTGAGCCCGCTGCAGCGCGTTGAGACCGCTGCAGCGCGTTGACCGCTGGCGCGTTGTGACCGCTGGCGCGTTGTGACCGCTGGCGCGTTGTGACCGCTGGCGCGTTGACCGCTGGCGCGTGACCGCTGGCGCGTTGACCGCTGGCGCGTGACCGCTGGCGCGTTGTGACCGCTGGCGCGTTGGAACCGCTGGCACGTTGGAACCGCTGGCGCGTTGACCGCCGGTGCGTTGGCACCGCCGGCGCATTGTGTCACCGCCGCCATTGCTTTCACTGTAATGCCCTGTAAGGCTGATGGGAATTAATATTCTCCTTAGTTTGCTATGTACAGTGTAATATGGTAGTTAACCCCATTGCAACCAATCCCAGATGATCCACGCCGTGATATTCTTCTACCGCTCCGGCATGATTTCGCCGCCGATGCAACTTATATGGTTTCGGCCCCGATGCAACTTATTTCGTTGTTTCGTATCCCGTTGCTATACTTGGTGTCAGTAGGGGGGTTTGGTACTTGAGTTTCCCATTTTTTTCCAACTTGAGACGTACTTCCCGGTAAAAACGTCTCAGTTGCTTCAATTCTTTTTTGATGGCAAGACGGTTGGCAGACCGAAATTGAACTGCGAGCATTCATGTTACGGCGCCGGTCTGACCAACAGTGCTTGAAGATTTCCATTGCAAAAAGCAATGATTATTCATGTGCAACGTATAAAACTTGACCTCATCTGAGCCTTTTTCTAAGGAAGCCCTAATACAACGGTTTGACGGGCGGCGGCGGCTGCACCTCACGAGGGTTGTTAAATTGGATCTTTCGATTAGTAGGGCTACATCAAGCCCATTGCTTTCCCAAATTGGAAGTGACACAACCCATACCAATCAGCTTCCTTCCACAATGGCTAAAGGTACTTAGATTGATTGCTGCAGCTATCATCGATGCTCAATGCCAATATGTACATATAGCTCGTTCCGATGACAACACCACAAAAATCAACCTGGGGGATTTCATGGGCCGGAGGAGTGCCAGTAAGCCATCCGGCCCCCAGTTTGAAGTTTCTCCCAAGAAACTGGATTTCATGGGCCCAAGGAGAGCCAGTAAGTCATCTTCCGGGCGCCTCATTGGTTTCACAATGAATCCTTTTTCTATCAGAGCCGCCAGTTTCTCCACAGAAATCGGAGCCCACCGTCCAATCGGAGCATTCGTCACGAGAACCATCGCCTGCCTACGAGACCGACCAACCGTGGGTTGCGGCGGCGTTGATTTCGGCAGCATCAGCCGGTGCACAGGCCGCCGACCCGCTTGGAGACCCCGCGCCGGATGACCACGCCTTCCGGTATGCGTCCTCTATGCATCGTTCCATGCAGGCCAATGTAGACACCGCGCATGATGCGGCAAGTTTGGAGGCCGCTGGGGTGTGGATCGATGACATTTCGGACAACGTCTATGGCGATCCGAATGACCAGACTAGTGCAGCGTTGCAGATGATGGCAGCGGCAGCCAGACGGGTCAACCGCAACAACCGTGGTCCTTCGGATAGGGTAGCTGTGCCGTTATCGGATATGCGGTCATTCCCACAAAGGATAGCTCTCCCTTTGAAAAAGGAAATGGAGGACATTAAAGAACAACAATATTTTGAACGGCAGATCATCTACGACACCGGGCAGTTGATGAGAGACTTAGAGGTGGGGGATGTATAGTGAAAGGGTGTTTGTATTGTATATCAATATAGCGAGATGATGTGACCACTGATGTGACCAGTTAGAAAGGGTTTATGCAACATTTCTAATGTAATATGATCATTCAGGTACATAGTCAATCTGGCCAACCTGCATGGCACGGAGAAATGATTTGGGCAGACTGCATTGGCCGACCGGTATGGCGCAGATAGGTATCAGATCCGGCCAACCTGTATGGCACGGAGGAATGATTTAGGCCAACTGCATTGGCCAACCGGTATGGCACGGATAGGCATCGGATCCGGCCAACCTGTATGGCAAGGTGAAATGATTTGGGCCAACTGCATTGGCCGACCGGTATGGCACGGATAGGTATCAGATCCGGCCAACCTGTATGGCACGGAGAACTGATTTGGGCCAACTGCATTGGCCAACCGGTATGGCACGGATAGGTATCGAAT
>Ga0137409_10002974_pt1 | contig 18015 bp, 24 predicted proteins | sample CZODoug1_16funga_FD_122059 | JGI IMG/M metagenome (GOLD analysis project Ga0137409, IMG submission 122059) | Vadose zone soil fungal communities from Angelo Coast Range Reserve, California, USA - CZODoug1_16fungal (Hybrid Assembly) | ecosystem: Environmental > Terrestrial > Soil > Vadose zone... | reverse complement strand
TATTCCTAATCTTATACAAATCGATACCCTGGTGTTTTTTTTGGACCAAGTACGATACGCGATGAAATATGAAAAAAGGAATGCCTATTTTGGCGCAAGCAGAGTTGAAAATATTCAAACATTGCCTTTTGAATGGTATTTTGAAAGGCAATTGGGTGGTGGCAACTTATCTATTTACTTTAAACCTGACAAAAACTATCCCATAGAAATACATGGCATTTTTAGATTGCCTCCGGTGGTATTGGGACAAGATTTAAGTTTAACGCTCGACCAATTTTATAGAACTTATTTGCGTTATGCCCTAGCAGATAGAATCTGTGCAGAAAATGCGTATGAAACGCCGGATAGAGTAAAAGAAGAATTGAGTAAATATGAATCGTTTATTAGTAAACGTTCACGCCTTCTTGATTTGCGGGTTGAAAAAACGTCTACATTACAAAAACGCGGCACTTTTAACTGGGCATTTATAAATTTAGGAAAAGGATGGATGAAACCTTATTAAGTAAGGGGACATCTTGTATAAAAAGGGAATTTTATGGCGCGCACACAAATACAATCTGTGCCAGTAAATGTGGTGGGAAGTTCCACATTTGGTCGTTATCCTAAAATTTCATTAGAAAAAACCTATAACATGTTCATCTCTGATGAATGGCTCATCAATTATGCGGGTTTTCAAAAAATAGTTGATATTTTGCAAAATGGTGCAGGCGAAGGAAGAGCCCTTTATAATTCTATTCGAGGCGGATTTTTAATTGCCGTAGTATCCAGTTCTGTTTATAAAATAGGTAATAATTTAGTTCCGCAATTTATAGGAAATATAAACACTATAACGGGCGAAGTCATCATCGATGAAAATTTATCGAATCAGATTTGTATTGTCGATGGAGAATCTGCTTATATTTATAATTACATAAATAATACTTTAACCGAACAAACTCTCACCTTTTTAGGAAATCCAATCATTCCTAATTATGTTTGTTATCATAATACGTTTTTTTTGATTGCTTCTTCGCCCATTAGTGATAATTCTCAAAATTGGTATGCCTTTGAAAGAGCTACCGACAATACCATTGCGCTTAATACACAATTTAGTCTTCAAACTAAACCAGACAGCGCGATTGCGGTAAAAAGATTACCAGGAAGAGGGAATCATGTGCTGGTATTGGGCACTACGGTATGTGAAGTTTGGGGACAAGTTGGACAAGAAGAAAATTATAGACGAATATCCTCGTTTAACATTGATAATGGATGTATGTCAATTGCGACCATTGCGGCCAGTGATGAATTTATTTGTTGGCTAGCTAAAAATGAGAATAATTCAGCTTCTATATTAATGACAAATGGTTCCTCTACAAAACGTATATCCTCGGACGGTATTGATTATTTATTGTCCACTATAAAATACCCAGAACAATCAACAGCTATTTTTTTTAGACAGGATGGTCATTTTTTTTATCAAATCACTTTTTTTAATCCGGCTGATAATTTAACTTTATTTCATGATTTTAATACTGAAAAGTTTTTTCATGCTTCTGATGAAAATTTAGATTTCCACCCTGCCAGACAAATCGTCTTTTTTAATGAAACTACCTATTTTCTATCTCTGAATGATGCCAGTATTTATGACATGTCAACGAAATATGTGACCTATAACTATAATTTATTGCCGCATGTTCTGGGGAAAGTCATTCCAAGAATTCGAATTTGTAAATCGATAAGACTGGAGAATTCGGCAAAATTTAGAATAAGAATGTTTACTTTCTGGTTGGAACAAGGCGTAAATGACAATTATATCATGCCATATCCTCCGCAACTTTGTTCTGGTTTTCTTATCACGCAAACAGGGAATCATCATATTGTGACGCAGCAAGGTGACGAAATGTTTGCACAAAGTGGCCAATGTGTTTCCGTTTTTGATGTTCCACGTGTGGATTTATCTTTTTCTAAAAATGGCAATGAATCATTTAGCAATGTTGTCGGGGATGATTTAAATCCTCAAGGTCGTTATCAAAATCAAATAAGGTGGTGGAATTTGGGGCAAGCTAACGAGTTAACTCCACAGTTGAGATTTTGGGGATTCCAACGTTTTGTTGCAAAAGATGGCGTAGCTGAAGTGATTCTATGAGTATTTCACCACTCCCTGTTTTTTATGATATGTATTTTACTGAAAAAGATGGCAAGTTAACGGCTGATGGATATCTTTATAATGATCAACTTTTTCAAACGTTAAATTTCGCTATTATTTTGCTTAATACCTTAGTAAATAGTGCTATTATTAACAATAGGATTGTAAATAATGGCGTACAGATTCCGCAATTTACAACTGCACAAATCACTGCACTTGTACCTACTTCTGTTGTTGGAACCGTTTGGTTCAATACGACACTTGCTAAGTTACAAGTACTCACGGCACCAGGAGTGGTTGAAACCGTTACAAGCACATAAGGAGATGTGAAATGAGTTGGTTAAGTGATTTTTTTAAAGGTGGCAAGAATCCTGCAGACTCTGCAATGCCATACTTAAATCAAATTCCAGGCATGGAAAAGCAATATTACGATCCATTTATAAATCAGGGACGAGAAGCCGGAAATACATTATCCCCTCAATTTAATCAAATGAGCTCTAATCCAGCTGACTTTCTCGAAAGTATCATGAGCAAATATCAGCCTTCTCGTTCTTATCAATTGAGAAATGAAGAAGCATTGCAGTCGGCTGGTAATACGGCGGCGGCTGGTGGAATGCGTGGAAGTTTGAGTGATATTAAAAATTCCTCTCGTATTTCAGATGCACTTTTAGGTCAAGATATGCAGCAATGGTTGCAAAATGTGATGGGCATTCAGCAGCAGGGTGAGCAAGGATTGGGCCATCAATTTGATACAGGATATGATGCATCAAAATCATTGTCAGGCGATTTGTCGAATGTATTGGGTGAGCAAGCCGGATTAGCTTTTCAGGGACAATCAAATCAAAATAAAAGCCGAAGTGATGCATTATCTGGAATTTTACAAGCCATCGGAGGTATTGCAGGTTTTGGGTTGCCAGGTGGAAACACTGTTGGAGGTTCTCTTTATAATGGTGTTAAAAATAGATTTTTTTAAAGGAATAAATCATGCCATTTCAGCCAATTAATTTTGCCAATATTGAACCACAAGGAAATCCAGGCTTGCGAGATTTTATCTCAAATTTAGCGATGGGTTATAAAGCCGGTCAATTGCCTCAACAATTAGCACGACAATCAGAACAAGAAAGACTTGCAAATGCTATGCAAACCTTACTATTACAAGAACAGCCGCAAAAATTTGGCGAGGAATCGCAAGGGAGACAACTTGAAAATGCCTTAAATAAATTTAAAGTCCAGCAAGAGCCACAAAAATTTCGTTCAGATATGTCAACCGCTGAAATGGCTCGTGCATTTCAACAAGCTCAGACTGGCAAAATAAACACTATGACGCCTTTAGAAGCAAGAGAATTAGTGCTTAAAAATCAGGCATATCCAGAACTGGTAAAATCACAGATTGCTAATAATCTTGCTTTATCAAAACAAAGAGAATTAGGTATAACTGGTCTCGGAACTGGCGGAAAAGAAGAATATTTATATCAAAATTTGACTGCAAAAAGTAATCCACAATTTAATTCACAACAAGTATTTGAGGCAGCTAATGCGGTTCGTGAAGGAGAAACAGCATTATCCGATGGTACACCAATAAATATAACACCAGCCATGACAGCTTCTTTGGATAGAATTGCAAAATATGGAACAACATCAGACCTTATTTCAAATGCTATAAGAGGAACGCAAGCGGATAAAGAACTAGGTGTGTTAAGTGATTACATTAGCAAAGCTATCAAACCTTATGCAAACACAATTGCTGGACGTAGTCCTAAACAAATTATGGATACTTTTTCAAATAAAAAAGAAGATCAAATTAATTTAGGAAGATTGGCTGCTTCACAACAATTGCAAACGGATTTGGCAGCCAATCAAAATATAATAAATAGTGGGCGTCCTACTGCCAGTATTACACGTGAAATATTAGGTGATAGTGAGACTAAAATTAAAACAGAATGGCCTTTCATGTCTAATGTGGCTCGTCAAGAATCTTTGCGATATATCAGAGAAGCATTGGACGCGACTTTAAAAGCAAAACAGTCAGTACGTCTAGGCGCATCGAACATTAACCCACGTGAATCTAGTGAAAATAAAAAAAGATTGAAATTTAATCCAAAAACTGGGGATTTCGAATGATTGTAGAACTTCCGAATGGCCAAGAGCTTGAGTTTCCGGATGGAACGGCGCCTGAGGTAATGAGAAATGCTATACATAAGAATTTCCCAGAATATCAGGCTATGTATAAAGAAAACACACAAGATTCACCAGAAAAATCAAGCGATAAAGAAAATATATTGCGATATGGTATAAAAGACCCACTCATAGGAGCTTTAAATTTTGGCTCTCGTGGCGCGACATCTGCTGGTAATCTTGCGATTGGATTAATTAATAAATTAGGTGGCAATCTTCCAAAACAAAAAGAAAGTGACTTTTCGGAAATGCTGGGTATTCCCGAAGAGAAAAAAAATCTTGCCGATAAATTAATACAATTTGCGCCAGAAGTTGCTATTTCATTGGCGGCTCCTGCTACTAGATTGGGAAAAGTCGGAGACATATTAGAAAGACTTCCAGGATGGGGTAAATATCTAAAATCGGGGCTTGGAAATGCTTTATCTCAAGGTGCTATTGCAGCAAGTCAATCGCCTGAAAATCAAGGAGAATCAGCACTCGAAGCTGGCGCGGTAACTGCTCCTTTTTCGGCATTATCGGAAGCGGTAAAATCAGGAAATCCTACCATTCGGAATATAGGACGCGTATTAGGTGGACTTGGCGTAGGCGGACTTGGATATTATGGCGCAAAATCTATTGGCGCACCTGAACCTGCCGCGGATTTATCTGCTTTATTGGGTGCTTCTTTGGGCGGAAGAGGCGGAAATACAGTTTCGCGTGTTGCTAAAGATGTATTAAAAGGAGTTGAAGGAACGCCTTATCAAGAGTCACTCGATGCGGCCAAACGTTTGGGATTAACTTATATTACACCTGCTGAAGCATCAGGTAATCCATTTACTGGCGGCGTCCAAGGAAGTTTGGGTAAAACCGAAAAAGGCGCACAATTACTTTATGAAAGAGGGAAAAAACGCGCTACAAGTGAGGAAAATGCTATTGAAAATTTATTTGGCAATATTTTTCCAAAAAAATTAGAAGAAAGGAAAAATTCACTTTATAAAAGTGCAGAACCTATAAAAATACCTGAAAAAGAATTAGCCGACATAAAAGAAAATGACATCTATAAGGATGCATTAAAAGAAGTCAAAAATGATGTGGCATATAGGCAAAAATTAAAAGGTGTTCCGGAAAATAGTATTCAATATCTTAATCAAGTAAAAAAAAAGATGGATGATATGATTGCGGAATCGCCAAAAGACCGCGGTAATATTATTAAAGATACAAAAAATGAACTTACGGCTATTTCAGATAAAGTATCACCGGAGTATAAAGAAGCACGTCAGTTAGCGGAACGTGGTATCGTTCGTAAAGAAATTGAAGATTTATTTAATAAAAAAGATGAAACAGGAACCAATCTTTTTAAAACGCTTTTATCAAATAAAAGAGATTATAGTGAGCTTCAAAGCCGATTTAAAAGATTGCAAGAGACATCAACAAGTCCTGAACAAATTAAAGGAATGAAGACGGCTCAGCAACAATTAGAAGATATGAAATTGATATTTGGTCGATTGATTAATATTCCAACCGCTAAAACTGCTGAAGCATTAGCCAGAGGCAGCATGTCAAAAGAACGTAGTACGATGCAGGCCGCTACACAAAAATTACGAGAGATATTATCAGGAGGAAAATATGATAAGGCAGCTGTTGAATTGATTACCAATCCAGAATGGGCCAAATCGTTAAATAATTTAAATAAAATAACAAAAAAAGATAAACTGATAGGTTCATTATATAACCTGCTTGGTAAAGCAGGTGGGCAAGCTGTAGCTCAATAGTTATACGATTTTTCCGTACAACTGAAGGAATAATTTTTAAAAGGATTTAAAAATGGCATTAGATGATAGATATTTCGTCACAAGTGATTTATCACCTTATTTTGTTGATAAAAATAGCGGTTTACCTTTAGCCAATGGGACTATCACATTTTATAGAGATGTCGCTAGGAATACACCAAAAACCGTTTATCAATTAATTGGCGCACCTCCAAATTATGGATATGTTCCTTTATCTAATCCTGTTCCTTTAAGTTCTGTGGGTCAGCCACAAGATGGTACGGCTGATAACGTAATCATTTATTACTTTCCTTACGATAGTGATGGAAATTTAGACCTTTATTATGTTGTTGTTAAAGACAGTAATAGTGTAATGCAAGAAACAATAGAAGCGTGGCCTAATGTAACGGCTGCTGATAATCCTACACAAAATGATTTTTCTATTTCAAATCAAGCTTCTAATTCTCAATTTACCCAAACTTTTTTAAATAGTAATGGTCCTACTATTTACAATGTGACAGGAGCGTCTAATCAAGTATTTTCTTTTGCTCCCAATTGGGATTTTGTTATCAGTGGAACAGGATCTGTAACCATTCAACAAATAGCTGTCCCTGGAAATGACAAAGTTATTACGAGTCCTCCTTATGTTTTAGACATTACATTATCTAGTGGTATTACAAGTTGTCATTTAAGGCAAAGATTTAATACAAATTCAGGTTTATGGGCTAGTACAGCCTCTCAATCAGTTTTTTTATCCGGTAGTTTCATTGCTATTAATCAATTAGCGGGTAATTCCAGTGTAGAAATGTTCTATGCTGAATCAACCGGTGGGTCACCCATATCGATTCTACAAGAAACCTTTGATAACTCCGGATATAAACTTTTAACGGGTGCGACAGCAACGCCTATTCCTTTATCGACTAATACGGATACTGGAACGGATGGATATATAGATATTTATCTATCATTTTTAGCTAATTCACATATCAGAATTAGTAGTATTCAGATTGTTCCAACTTTAAATCAAGCTGGCGCTTCTCTTATTCCTTTTGAACTTAATACATCTAACCGCGAACAAGCGTTTATGGGTGACTATTATATTCCAAGATTAAATAACAGAGCGTCTGATAGCATTCTTCAAGGCTGGGATTTTACTGTGAATCCTTTTCAATTTGCGGCTTCTGGAAATATTACGAATATCGCTTCTTATATTTGCGATCAAACAATTGCCAGAGTGGGTTCAACCGTTTCCGTCGCTTTTTCACAGGATACAGTAACCAATGGATTGAAATTTATTACATCGGGAACAAATGATTCTTTTTATATTATGCAGTATTTATCAGGGGGCGATGCCAAGAAAATATTAGGTACGCCACTTTCTGTTAACGTATTTGGATATGTAACAAGTATATCGAACCCAGTTACAATGAAGGTTTATCTTTGCCGAGCACCGTCTACTTCTTCCATTCCTATTTTACCTATTTCCATTGGGAATGTAGATGTTTTAGGGACATTAACTTTAACTGCGTCTGGATGGACAATTATTCCAAGAAGTGGATTAGATACGGCAACTGCTATTTTGCCAATAGCTTCAACAAATACAGCAATTAATAACGTAAATGATAGTGGATTTTCTCAATGGGAATTAATCGATAATACCCAAATTGGTGATACGGAACATTTTGCCATGGTGGTTACATTTGCTTATGTCGATTTGAATACGTCTATTACGATTAATTCAATTTCTTTGACGCCAAGCGAAATTCCCTCAAGACCTTTAATAAAAGGTACTAATGAAGTGCTTAGAGAATGTGAATATTATTATGAAAAAACATATGATCAAGGTCTTTATACAGGCGCTTTGTCTGGAAATGGTGCTGTTATATGGCCACAATTAGCATTACCTAGCGCTGGAATTAATTTGAGTGCGCATCCATTATTTATTTCTGCTAGGTATGAAGTTGCAAAACGCATTCCTGTTACGCCTTCTATTTATGCATTAGATGGAACCAGTGCAAATCTATCTATTATATTTCTACAGAATAATAATAATTTAGGTACTTCTGATACGCCTATTACTAATTGGACATTCTCAAATTTAGGAGACACAGGATTTTCTATGCAACCAAATGATATTGCAACTATATTAGGACAGGTGCCTTTTAATAATGCCCAACCCACTACCATTCAAACTGTGGCACAGTTTCATTTTATCGCCGATGCAAGATTAGGAATTATTTAATTTTTACTAAAAGGAATTAGAATGAATACACCTACCCCCTATCTATCACAACAGCCAAATGATGATTTTAGTCTTCGTTTTTCTAATTTATTATACAGTGTGACCTTAGGTGCATCTGTTGATACGACATTAATAGTTCCTTCCGTCGCACCACGTTTTAAAGCGTTAATTAAAATTAAGCAAGGATCAGAGATTTGGGTTGCTTTAAATAATGCTGCCACCCTTCCTGTTGGAAATACATTTTTATCAACACAATCAGAACTTGTAAATGTAACACTTTGTCGCGAAGTAAGGGCCGGCGATATTTTGCATTTTATTACTGCTACTGCTGGCACAGATGTAAGTGTTGCGTTTTATGGACTAGGAACCAATAACTAATAATTACTTTCTAACCAGGAGCCATGGATGGCAGACGTACGCTTTGATCAATTTGTAGATGGTGGAGAAATGCAAATCGGGGATGTCCCTGTCGGTTTGCGTCTTAGCGATCTCGCTAATAATTACAAATTTAATTTTCCCGGAACTGGTATTAAAGACAGTAATGGAAATTATCTTTTTCAATATTAAACTGCCAGTACATTTGCAGTTAATAATCTAAAATTAATAAATTCTATTTCAGGCAATTCAGTTATATTAACTGCGGCTGGTGCTGACCCAAATATTGGAATCATTATACGTCCTGTCGGAAATGGCGTATTAACATTAGATACACTTAAATGGCCAATTGCCGATGGATTACCAAATTCTTTTATTTTTACTGACGGATTAGGACAGCTCCAATTTACAAACGGAAGTATTATTACTTTCATTACAGGTACAAATAATCAAGTATTTGCTAATAATACATTCGGTGTTCCTCAAACGGGTAATGTCACATTAACCCTTCCTCAAGATATTGCTATTACCAGTTCTCCTACTTTTGATGCGCCTATATTTACGGCACCTTTATTAGGAACACCTGCGTCTGGCATTTTAACGAATTGCACAGGATTGCCATTAACCACCGGAGTTGTTGGGATATTACCTCCTTCTAATGGAGGCACTGGCGTTAACAATGGTGCATCGACCTTGACATTAGGCGGTTCATTAATGACAGCCGGTGCTTTCACCAGCACATTCACGATGACCGGCAATACCTCGGTTACCTTCCCAACCAGTGGAACATTGGCCACAACTGCTCAGCTTCCAACGCCATCGCCCTTAACTGAAGTCGATGACACAAATGTAACAATGACGCTAGGCGGTTCGCCTGCAACTGCTTTGTTACAAGCAGTTTCTATGACATTGGGATGGAGCGGCCAACTTAGCCTTACCCGCGGCGGAACAAATGCGAGCTTAACGGCAGACAATGGTGGTATTATTTATAGTACAGCAACTGCTTTGGATATCTTAGCTCCCACCGTCACCCCAAATCATGTCTTATTATCTGGTTCAAGCGCGGCACCTTTTTGGTCAAGCGCTATTTATCCGTTCAGCACAGTAGCTAATGAATTACTTTATAGCAATACTACTGATTCTATTACTGGATTAGCTACTATTAATAGTGCTGTCCTCGTAAGTACAGCCGCAGGCATCCCAGGCTTTACGTCTTCAATGACAGACGGACAAGTTGTTATTGGAGCTACCGGTGGCACACCTATTCCATCGTCGCTAACAGCTGGGACAAACATCTCTATTACGAATGGCAGTAATAGCATTACGATTAGTGCGATAGGCGCAGGCGTAGTACCGTCCCCATTAACAGAAGTCGATGATACCAATGTCACAATGACATTGGGCGGAATACCCGCAATCTCTCTTTTACAGCCTGTCTCTCTTACTCTCGGGTGGGCTGGACAACTTAGCCTTACCCGTGGTGGAACAAATTCTAATTTAATCGCAACAGACGGCGCAATGGTTTATAGCACGGCAACCGCTCTTGTTTTGACACCTGCTTTAACAGACGGCCAAGTTGTTATTGGAGCTACCGCCGGCCCACCCATCCCATCAACTTTAACAGCTGGCACTAATATTTCAATTACGAATGCCAGTAATAGCATTACGATCAATGCGATAGGGGCAGGCGTAACACCTTCTGCACTGACAGAAATCGATGACACAAATGTCACAATGACATTAGGTGGCACCCCAGCGACAGCCTTGTTGCAAGCAGTTTCCATGACGCTTGGCTGGACAGGCCAATTGAGCATGGCGCGTGGCGGAACAAATGCTAATTTAACAGCAACTCAGGGAATAGTTTTCAGTACTGCAAGCGCCATGTCTATTCTGCCTTCTGCCGCTGGCGCCGCTCTCGTTACCAGCATTACAGGTGCACCTACATTTACGTCTCACATGTTAGATGGACAAATCGTTATCGGAAGAACTACTGGAACTCCGGGCGCTGCTAATTTAACCGCAGGCACCAATATCACGATTACGAACGCACCTGGTAGTATTACGATTAGTGCAACAGGAAGCGGCGGAGCTGGAGGATTAATTGCAGTTCAAGTTTTCAAAACAAGTGGAACTTATACCCCAACATCTGGAATGGCGAATTGTTTAATTCAAGTCCTTGCGGGAGGAGGAGCGGGAGGAGGCGTGCCAGCCGGCAATATTGCATTAGGCACAGCTGCTGGAGGAGGAGGGGCAGGTGGATATTCTCAATCTTATGTACCTTCTGCGACAATTGGTGCAAGCCAAGCCGTTACTATAGGCGCTGGAGGGACTGGTGTATCTAATAGTGCCGGTAATAATGGTAGCGATAGCTCAGTAGGTGCTATTGTCATTGCAAAAGGTGGCACTGGCTCACCTGTTGGCACAGGAGCAACCGGCAATGTAACTAGTATAGGTGGTGTTGGCGGCATAGCAGGAACTGGCGATATAACATTTCCTGGAGGAGCAGGAAATTGGGGCTGGTCTGATGGAGGAGGTGGTGTGACCGCAAGTTCCGGGATGGGTGGTAATAGTTATTTTTCGAGTGGTGCTATAAATGTTACAAGTACCAACTCAGCAGGTGTTAATGCAGGCGCTAATACAGGTGCGGGTGGTTCTGGAGCTTGTTCAGCCGGTGTTGGTAGCGCAGCGCAAGCAGGCGGAAATGCTGGATCCGGTCTCGTTATTATTTATGAATATAGCTAATAAATTTATTTGGCTATATTATATAGAGTCAAAAAGGATTTAGTAAAATTTATCAAGGAAAAAATAATGCCAATTTTAGATGTCCAAATCAATCAAGTGGGTCAATCTGGTGTTTCCCCGTCCATTATTTTTATTTTAACCGATGATACATTAGCCGAAGTGAGTGCCTCTGGTTATCTAAATGGCATCGTACAAAAATTTGGAATTCCATTATCTGAAGAGATGTTTGCCGTTGTAACAACAAAAACAGCACCCAATGCGACATCGATGCAAGTAGGTACATTTGGCATTAAAAAATTAAACAATAACTGGTCCCTTATTGATACTACTTCCCTCGCACCTAACAATATTTTACTACCAACAACTTTAAATCACATTGCCACTTATACTGATGCAAATGGTGGTTTATCTCAAGATGCGCCGGTTGCAATTAATAATGGAAATATACAAGCTGGGATGTCAGGAAGCGTTGGCGCATTTACGAGTTATCCAGCAACTGTAGGTAATGGTTCTTTCTCATTCGCAGCTGCCAATGCAGGCGGTGTTTTCAATACTATTATTAGTAATGGAGCGATGACGCAATCAACCTTATATACTATAGCGGATATTGGCGCTGCATTTGGATACATTCCCGTGACTCCTTCTCCTATCCGTATAAAATCTGCTTCACAGTCAGGAACAAGTGCTTTGGCAAACATTTTTTTATTCGATACATTTTGCACGACCACAAGTCTAGTAATAGGTAATTTTAGTGCTCAAGCAAATCCTGCTTCAGTATTATCGATTACACCTGCAAATGGCGCATTTACTTTGTCAGCTTCTGCGGCGCCAGGAAATCTTACTTTTAACTATATTATTATTAACTAAAAAATTTATTTCATTAAATAAAGAAATTCATCAAGGAGGATGATAATGCCAATTTTAGATGTCCAAATCAATCAAGTAGGTCAATCTGGTGTTTCCCCATCCATTATTTTTATTTTAACCGATGATACATTAGCCGAAGTGAGCGCGTCCGGTTATCTAAATGGCATCGTGCAAAAATTTGGAATTCCATTATCTGAAGAGATGCTTGCCGTTGTAACAACAAAAACAGCACCCAATGCGACATCAACGCAAGTAGGTACATTTGGCATTAAAAAATTAAACAATAATTGGTCTCTTACTGATACTACTTCCCTCGCACCTAACAATATTCTACTACCAACCACTCCAAATCATATCGCTGGTTATACCAATACTAGTGGTGGATTATCGCAAGATTTAAATCCTTTAATTAATAATGGAAATATACAAGCTGGGATGTCAGGAAGCGTTGGCGCATTTACGAGTTATCCAGCAACTATAGGTAATGGTTCTTTCTCATTCGCAGCTGCCAATGCAGGTGGTGTTTTTAATACTATTATTAGTAATGGAGTGATGACGCAATCAACTTTATATACCATAGCGGATATTGGTGCTGCATTTGGATACATTCCTGTGACTCCTTCTCCTATCCGTGTGAAATCTGTAGCAGCTGCAGTCGTTGCAGGTGGCGCAGCGGCACAAGTTATAACCGATGCATTTTGTACTTCTGCTAGCAGTGTAATAGGTAATTGGAATACACAAGCCAATTCGGTTACAGTGCAAAAGATTGTTCCTGGCAATGGATCATTTACGGTTACATCCTCAGGCGATCCAGGTGCCAGTACATTTAATTATATCATCACTAAATAAAGGAATTTATCTATGACAAAAGACATTTTAGAAGTCCGTATGAAAGAATTAGTAGCGGCACTTAATGAAAGCGCTGAAAATTTCCAACGGTTAAAGACACAAATAGACAATGTTACCAACAATCATAATTCATTAGTTGGCCGTCTTGAAGAAGTCAAAGAAATGTATGGAAAGTTAGATAAAAGTGAATCTGAAAACCCAGTCGAAGTTCATGTAGCGGAATAATTGTTTTTTTCCTCGTGGTAGTAATGACAGAGCTGCAGTTGTTTATTTTTAAACAATTGCAGCCATGTTATAGAATATAGGATGTATTATGCGGGCTATTAAACGATTCATTCGACAAACGCTAATTTTTCTAAAAAATCCTCTCATATGTATTATAATATACGTACTTGCAATAGTGTTTTCGATACTTTTCATGCACGTATATGATTTATATCATCATCACTATAAAATGTATAATTTATATACAATTTAAGTAAAATGCCTTTTATATCGCCATATATATTCTATATATATAAGGTATGCACATGTTTATTCACAATATTTGTGGATAAATCCTCGGTTTTGACAGCGCTAACCTATTTCTGATAAGGTGTTTTTAGTAGTTTCTATTTAATTATATTGAGGAGATATTCATGCGACATGTAAAACAATTATCAGTGGCTTTAATTGCATTAGGATTAAGTGCTCCTGTTTTTGCTAACAATTTAGTTTGTGTCCCAAGTCAAAAGGGTGGCCTTAAAGTGGCAGTTGATGCATTATATCTTCGCCAAAATGCCGTGAGTAATGTCAATGATGATAGTTATGATTGGGGAATGTATACACAAGTAGGTTACTTATTTCCTTGTACTGGAAATGATTTAACCGTGAACTACACTTATTTTCATCCAAGTAATAAGGATGACAATGAAAGAATTGATTTAGATAACGTGGATTTAGAATTTGGTCAACGTCTTACAGCCGGTGATTTTGATATCCGGATGTTTAGCGGCATTCGTTATGGACATATTAATTATTCAGTAAATGATGACGTGCAATCATTAACCAGTAAATTTCATGGTTTCGGACCTCGTGTTGGTATAGATGCCCGTTATCAATTATCCAGTGGTTTTGGATTAGACACACATTTGAATACGGGTTTAGTAGTAGGCACATTGAGCAGTAAGTACCAAAATAAAGAGTATGCCGAAAAATCAGATCCCATTTCTTCCAATGCCAATCAATACGAAAGCATGACGCAGGTTATGTCTAATGCCTCCGCTAAAATAGGTTTAGATTATACGTGCCCAATGAGCTGTGGAAATAAGACCCCTGCAGCGTTGCTTGCATTTGAAGTAGGTTATCAGACTGACCATTATTTCAAAGCATTGAAAAATGTGTCATCTGGACAATCTGGTGAGTTGAGTACCTCTGGTCCTTACGTAGAAATTAAATATTACGCATAATATTTGGTAATATTTAAAAAAGGTTAAAAAGCTATCTCGTCCCCATGAGGTAGCTTTTTTTTATGTCTTAAATCAGGATGATTATAAAGATGGCTATCAAAATATCAGTTAATTTTTAACTTTAATTCCATCTATTACTTCTTTCAATTTATATAGAGACTCATCAATAATGGCATTAAAAATATCTTCTGGTCTTCCCATACCATGCTTGTAAACTTCTTGCAGTAAATCTTTAGCGACTTCACTTAAATGTATTGTTACGACAATTCCATTACAGTCATCGCAATCTCTTATTGATGAACCCACATAGTTTCTCCAATTAATTATACGAAAAAATAGAATAGCTTATTTTCCAGTTCGTGAAAACTTTTCACGATTGGGATTTTTTATTTAAATTTCTAGTTACATTAAACCCCCCTTTAGTGTAACTAGAAATCATTGATAATTTCCGATCGCCATGCTTTAATGTTCAGTAACATTAACCCGTTACACATTGCTTGTCCGGTTAATATAAAAAATATGGTTTAATATTACTCTTCTCACACGGATGAATTTAAATATATGGATATATCCATATATTTGAGGATTCCTTTTCATGAAAATAGGCTATGCTAGAATTTCTACTGCCGACCAATCTCTCCAACTCCAAGTGGATGCTCTCAAAGAAGCAGGCTGTGAAAAAATTTATCAAGAAGTTGCAAGCGGAGCCAAAACCGCTCGCGTTGTTCTTGATGAGCTTATGGATCATATCCGTTCTGGTGATGTGTTGGTCGTCTGGAAATTAGATCGACTTGGCCGAAATCTTGCGCATCTCCTTCATCTGGTTGATGAATTCAAAAAAAGAGATATTTCTTTTATTAGTCTAAAGGACAATTTTGATACTAATACGGCACAGGGACTTCTTTTATTGGGATTTTTTGGAATATTAGCGGAATATGAGAGAAATTGTGCCCTTGAAAGAACTCAGGCCGGAATAGCAGCAGCACGTGCACTTGGCAGAGTAGGCGGCAAACGAAGCTGGGAAGAAACTGGTATTCCAGAGCATGTAATAGAAAAAGCCAAAGTAGCTGAAATCTTATATACTTCTAAAGGAATCACTACGAGCGCCATGTTAAAGCAATTAAATATTTCCAAACCAACTTTATATCGTTATTTAAGACAACGTGGCGTAAAAATTAATGAGCCTATCCAGAAGATATTGGATTACAGGAATAAGAATAAGGAGGTTCTGTGTGGATGATGCAGAAGTATACGATATAGAAAAACAAATTAAATCTTTATTAAACTCTGAAGAAATGGCAAAAATTTACTCAAATATTGTTGTTTATGGTTATGCAACTATTAATAGTTATTTTAAATGCGTGGAGCCTGATATTATTGAATTTGATTGTAAGGATAAAGAATAGCCAATGAATGACAATGAACAAAAATACATATTCAAATTAAATAAATATCCCGGATATGATGACGGAGGAATTCCGTGGAGTACTATATTTTTTAAAGAAGAAGATATATTGCTTAAAGATATGTTGAAAATGACAGAATCTTTTCTAAGAAGATTAGATAGATTAGATAATAGGTTAGACATATTGCAGAAAGGATTAAAACTTCTGAATATTTGTGTGTCTTTAGGATTTCTATTTATTTTCTTAGAAAATGGTCATATAGCGCGCTGGATTTTGTAATTAAGAATTATTCTCATCTAATTGCCCATATAACTTAATATATTCAGGATATGGTATAAGATTGCCATTTTTATCAAAAAACATCATATCGTGAAAATAATAATTTTCTTTAGGCTTTCCTTCATTTTCCATCGGGACGAAATCCTTAAATTTAAGTTTGTAATAACCCTTTTCACATTTTAAAGGAATACTATTTATAAAATTAAAAAGTTTGTCATTTTCCATCAGATTCCTCTTTTACACTGTATTTTTTGATAATTTCCTTTAATTCTTCAGCCAATAAAAGGGATTGGTACTTACATGATTCTTCATTAAAAACTAATTTTCTGTTATCCATTGTTCTTGTAAATTTATCCATCCATTTACTAAATGCCATATATCCTATAGGCGTCACTTTTTGGTGCCAATAATCCAGGTCATTTTCCATCGGAAGCCTCTTTTTCTTCACATTCTTTTAGAAAATTTTGAGCCATTTTTAAAAACAATGGCATCCAGCTCCTATATAATTCTGATCCTTTTTCATTCAAGGATTCTCTGGAGAGATTTTCATTATCGTCATCATCATCTTCACATGCTTTTTGTAACAAACAATACATAATTTGGAAATCACCAAGTAATTTTAAAAAATCCATCTTAAGTCTTTCTTCATTTTCCATCGGAGTCCTCTTTTTCTGAATAGTTTTTTAAATTATTCGCCCATCTTTTTTGTAGAAGTTTTTTAAATGCCATATCTTCTGTTAATTCCTCAAGGAAAGAAATTCTCTTTTCTAATTGGACCAATTTTTGTAATCTTTTATCTCTTTTATATCCCATATAATTCGCAATTAAATAAGATATACAAAAGGACAAAATAAATGAAATAAAAGGGATATACCAAAATATTGTCATAATAATTCCTCGTTTCTCATTGTCATCTGAACTACCTCGGGAAATCTTATTTCAGGTGATATCGGCTCTAGTCTTCAACTTCAATAATAGAATGATTTATTCCAGTTTTTCTAATTTCTAAGTGAGTTTTTGAAATAAAAGGCTTATAATCCCCATATTCTGTGTCATTTACTATTTTTATAGTTTCAATAGGGATTTCATCTTGGTAAAATCCATTATTACAAATTAATGTATGGCCTATACTTTTAGTATGCGTGCATGTAATAACTTTTCCGTTATTAAGAGTTATCGATATTTGATGATTTTCTCGTTGGCTGCATGAGGTTATTGTCATTAGTGCTAACAACGCTAAAAAAATTTTCATGTTTACTCCTGAAGTTCTTTCATTATCATATCAACGATCTGCGGAAATCTTATACCCGGTGATTCTTTTTCTAATCTATACCAAGTAACGCCATTTATTGAATAAACCGTATAATTTTGTTCATATTTAAAAAGGAATTTCTTCATCTTCCGTAGAAAATGGTATATCAGTTCCATGGCTATCCTCTGGTTTTATAAAATTATCTTTCTTGGCATTTGGGATAAATTTTACTTCATTTCCTATAATTGAGTGCATCATGCGATGCACCCCATTCTCTTCTATTTTTTTATTGCTTATTTCCCCTTCTATATAGACTAAATCGCCAACATGACAATATTTTTCAACAATATCGGCAAGTTTATTGAAGAAATTCACTATGTGCCAAGTAGTTATTTCGGTAGATTGTCCTTTTGAATCAATATATTTTCGATTTGTTGCTATTGATAATGTGCATATATAAGACCCATTTCGTGTTTGCTTATATACTTTTTTACCTACTCTTCCTAA
>Ga0137409_10002973_pt1 | contig 18015 bp, 15 predicted proteins | sample CZODoug1_16funga_FD_122059 | JGI IMG/M metagenome (GOLD analysis project Ga0137409, IMG submission 122059) | Vadose zone soil fungal communities from Angelo Coast Range Reserve, California, USA - CZODoug1_16fungal (Hybrid Assembly) | ecosystem: Environmental > Terrestrial > Soil > Vadose zone... | reverse complement strand
TCAACGCGCACCAGACCATTTTCGACGCCCAAGCGGCCCTCGACGAACCAGCGTATCGCAAGCGGGTAGATACGATGCTCCTGCCGCAGCACCCGAGCGGCTAGCGTCGCTTCGGTATCTCCGGTACGCACCCGCACCGCGGCCTGAACGATGATGGGGCCGTGATCGACTTGAGGCGTCACGAAGTGCACCGTGCAGCCGTGGAGCTTCACGCCCTCCTGGAGCGCCCGCCGATGCGTGTGCAGCCCTGGGAAAGCAGGCAGGAGCGACGGATGGATGTTGATCATCCGACCGGAGTAGCGCCGTACGAAATCGCCTCCGAGCACGCGCATGAACCCCGCAAGCGCGATCAGGTCGGGCGAATGCGGATCGATGGCGTCCGCGAGCGCAGCTTCGAATTCCCCGCGCGAGGCAAACGCCCGATCGTCGACGACCTGGGCGGAAAGGCCCGCTTGCGCGCTGAATTTCAAGCCGGCAGCGTCGGGGCGATTGCTGAGCACGGCGGCAACCTGCGCGGGAACCCCGGCGCGGACGATAGCTTCCATGTTGCTGCCTCTGCCGGAAATCAGGATGACAATCTTCTTCATGCGCTCATTCTACCGTCCGTCAATACACCCGCTCGACGCGGTAGCCCTGCTTTTCGATCAGGGCGAGCATCCCGCCCGCACCGTAGAGGTGGTTCGCGCCGACGGCGATGAAGGCGCCACCCTCGCGCAGGGGAACGAACAGGCGGTGCGCCATCACGATCGAGCGGTCTTCCACCACGCGCTCGAACAGGATGCGGTAGTGCTCAGCCACCTCCGGATAGCGCTCGGCAGCCCGGGCGCTCGAGGAGTGTATTCCGGCGAGGTCGCGGTTCATCCAGGCCTGGATGGTCGGCTCTATCAGCGAAGCGAGATCATCGCGGTGACTGAGCGCATGTTTCAGCAACGCCACTTGTGTGTCGAGCGGGATGCGATCGAACACCGAAATCTGCTCCTCTACGCCTTCCAGGCCCAGCACGCGCAGCTTGCGGGCGCGCGCGAGTTCGACAAGTTTCTGGTCCAGCGTGACTTTTTCGTAGTCTTCGGGGGTGACCGTGACGTTGGCCAGCGCCGCCCAGGGCTTGAGCCGCGCGACCACGCCCTCGGGCACTTGCCGCTCGTTCAGGATCCCGACGAGCTGGGCGTAGGCTTCGGCGCCGATCAACGGCTTGAGCCGGCGCCCGTCCTCGAACTGGCCCGCCTCGAAGAAGCGCATCGCCTCGCGCTCGCCCTGAAAGCTCTCCGCGTAGTAACGCCGGGACCGGGCCAGAGCCCGGCTCACCGGATCGGGTATGTCGAGCACCCGCGGATCGGCCAGGTGGATGGTGCCGAACACGTGGCTGGGGGCGATTTCTGCCTTTGAAATGCGCCACAGCAGCCCCTTCGTGAACCTGCTTTCCGGCGGGCGCGTCTGTGTCCGGGCCGGAAAAGCCAAAGCGACGGCAACCAGGCACGCGAAGACGAGACCAGGAGTGCGAGGCATGTCTCTAGGCGTTTCGCCCGGGCGCGGGCTGCGGGAACCCCGGCGGCGCCCCTTGAGCATCCGCCTCGAAGAGCCCCTGGAGCTGCTCGGCGGCCTCCTTGGCCGATTGTATGAGCTTCGCTTCGTCGTGCTGCACCGCGTACTGCGCCTCGACCTGCTGCTCATCGTGCTGCCTGAACAGCGACATGGCGCGGTCCGACGCTGCGGTGTCGAATCCCAGGGAAAGCAGCGCTTGCCGTGCCATCTCGAGGCTTGCCGGAAACGTCTCGCGCCAGATGAGCTTTACGCCCAAGTCGCGCAGGCGAAACAGGTGCACGCGGTTGCGTGCGCGCGCGAGTATCGGCACGTGCGGATAGTGCTTGCGCACGACCTCCGCGGTCTTGACTGAGGCTTCGACGTCGTCGATCGCAAGAACGAAGAGCTTCGCCTCACCCGTTTTCGCCGCTTCGAGCAGTTCGAGCCGCGACGCGTCACCGTAGTACACCTTGCTGCCGAAGCGCCTGACGAAATCCACCTGCTGGTAGCTTGCTTCCAGCGCGGTGAACGGAATGCCGCACATGCGCAGCACGCGCGACAGGATCTGCCCGACGCGCCCGTAGCCCGCGATGATCACCGGGTTGCCGGGGCCGGTGATCGTGTCGAACTCGGGCGCTGCATGACGCTCGAGCCAGCGGGCGAGCAGCCTGTCCTGCACCGCAAACGCGGGCGGCGACAGCAGCATCGAAACCGTGACGACGACCACCAGCAGCTGTGCTGTCTCGGACTCGAATATACCCAGCGCTCCCGCGGCCGCGAACAGGACGAACGCAAACTCGCCGCCCTGCGATACCGCCAGCGCAAGGCGCTGCGCGGTCTCGGCCGGAGCGCGGCCGACTCTCGCAATACCGTACATCAGGGCGAATTTCGCGGCGGTAAGCCCTGCGGCCAGGCCGAAGACCGCCAGGGGCCGGTTCCAGGCCAGCGCGAGATTGGCGCTCATACCCACAGCCATGAAGAACAATCCCAATAGCAGACCCTTGAAGGGCTCGATATCCGCTTCGAGCTCGTGCCGGAATTCGGAGTCGGCGAGGAGCACGCCTGCAAGAAAAGCACCGAGCGACGGCGACAGGCCGATCTTCTGCATGATCAGCGCGGCGCCCACGACGAGCAGGAGGGCGGCAGCGGTAAATACCTCGCGTCCGCCGTAGCTCGCGACGATCTTCAGTACCGGGCGCACTACCAATCGGCTCGCGGCGATGACTATCGCAATGACCGCTACGGCCTTCGCCGCGGCTGTCCACCCGCCTGCGGCATGGGCACCGGCATCGCTGAGCAACGGCAGCAACGCGAGCAAGGGGATGACCGAGAGATCCTGGAACAGGAGCACCGCGAAGGCCTCTCGCCCATGGCGCGTCGCAAGCTGCTTGCGCTCGGCGAGAGAAGCGAGCACCAGAGCCGTGGACGACATCGCCAGCCCGAAACCGGCCACCAGGGCTGCCTGCCACGACAGGCCGAACCAGAGCGCCAGGGCCGCTAGGACCGCGCCGGTGACGACCACCTGGGCGCCGCCGAGCCCGAACACGGGACGGCGCAGCACCCACAGCCGGCTCGGCTGCAGCTCGAGACCGACTAGGAACAGCAGGAGCACCACGCCGAATTCCGCGAACTCCAGCGTGGACTCGACCTCCCCGGTCATGCCGAGGCCCCAGGGGCCGATGAGCATGCCGGCACCGAGATAGCCTAGAACCGCGCCGAGCTTGAGGCGCTGGAAAAGCGGCACGAGCAACACCGCGGTGAGAAGAAAAACGGCAGCTTGTTCTAGAAAATGCATGGCACGATCCGAAAGGGGCGATGCTCCGCATTATGCGCGAGCGACACGGAGGACGGAGGGCCTCCTGGAAGGCGTCTCTTATTTCTTCGGCAGCCCGACGACAGCGGTCAGCATACTGATCGAGCCCAGGTCGTAGCCGTCGACGGGAAAGGCCATCGATTCGTCTGCGCCCTGGAGCCCGGCGATGTAAAGGAGCGGAAGGTAGTGCTCCGGGGTCGGCACCGAGAGACGCGCGTCCTCGCCAAGCTTCTCGAAGTCGACCAAGGTGCGGTGATCGCGCGTGGCGAGCGCCTCGCGAATCCTTTCGTTGAACCGCACCGCCCAATCGAAGGCCTGACCGCCTTGGCGCCGCATCAGGCGCAGGTTGTGCACGACGTTGCCGCTGCCCGCGATCAGGATTCCCTCGTCGCGCAGCGGGGCGAGTCGCCGGCCGGTCTCGTAGTGGAACTGCGGCGGCTGCGTGCCGTCGATGCTCAACTGAAGGACGGGGATGTCCGCCCCCGGATACGCGTGTTTCAGCACCGACCAGGCGCCGTGGTCCAGTCCCCAAGACTCGTCCAGGCCCACGTCCACCGGCGCAAGCAGCTTGCGCACCCGCGCCGCGAGCTTCGGTTCCCCAGGCGCCGGGTATTGAACGTCGAACAAGGCCTGAGGGAAGCCGTAGAAGTCGTGGATCGTCTTGGGACGGCTCATCGCAGTCACGGCGGTGCCTTCCATGAACCAATGCGCAGACACGCACAGGATAGCCTTGGGCATCGGGATCGATTCGCCGATCCCCCGCCATGCCTCCGTGTATTGATTGCGGTCCAGCGCATTCATCGGGCTGCCGTGCCCGAAAAACACGACCGGCATCCTGCTCCCGTTGCGTGGCATGGATCCGGTACTCAGGCCAGATCGAACAACAGGACCTCGGCGCCCCTGCCCCGCTCGAGCACGAGCTCGGAGGTGTCGACGACCTTCAAAGCGTCGCCGGCTTCGAGCGGCTGGCCGTTCGCCATAACCTTGCCCCGTGCGACGTGCATGTAGGCGCGCCTGCCCGGCCGCAGCGTGTGGACGACCCGGTCCGCGCCCTCCAGCAGGGCCGCGTACAGGAACGCATCCTGATGGATCGTCACCGAGGCATCGCGTCCGTCCGGTGAGGCGAGCAGCCTGAGGTTCCCTCGCCTTGAGGCCGCGTCGAAATGTTTCTGCTCGTAGCTCGGCGCGATTCCAGCGACGTTGGGCTCGATCCAGATCTGGAGGAAGTGCGTCACACCGTCCTTCGACTGGTTGAACTCGCTGTGCATCACGCCTTTTCCGGCGCTCATGCGCTGCACGTCCCCGGGCACGATGGTCGAGCCGTTCCCCATGCTGTCCTTGTGGGCGAGCGCCCCCTCGAGCACGTAGCTGATGATCTCCATGTCGCGGTGGCCGTGCGTGCCGAAGCCCGTGCCCGGCTGAATCCGGTCCTCGTTGATCACCCGCAGATGGCCGAACCCCATGTTTTCGGGATCACGGTAGTCGGCGAACGAGAAGCTGTGGAACGAGCGCAGCCAGCCGTGTTCGGCGAGACCGCGGTCCTGGCTCTTTCGGATTTCCATCATTGCACCGTCCCCTGTCCAGCAGGCGATATGGGGCTGCCCCGGCGTTTCCTCAAGGGGTGATGATCTTCATGTTGAAGGCGCGCTCGACGAACCAGATGCCGGCGACGCTCGAGATGGCGAGCGAACCGCCGATGAACACCAGGCGGCGATAGAGCCAGGTCGCGCGCAGCCAGTAGGCCGCGGGCAGGAATGCGCTCACGATCGCGAGCTGCCCCACTTCCACACCCAGGTTGAATCCCACCAGGGCGATGAGCAGCGCATTCTGGGGAAGGCCAAGATCCCTCAGCACGCTGGCGAAGCCGAAGCCGTGGACCAGGCCGAAGAAGAAAGCCACCACCCAGCGCCGGCCATGGACGAGCGGAAACACGTTGTTGAGTGCGGCGAGGACCACGGAGGTCGCGATGGCCGACTCGACCAGTCGCGAGGGCAGCGAGATCACGCCCAGGGCGGCGAGGCTCAGCGTGATGGAGTGGGCGACCGTGAACGACGTGACGATCTTGAAAACGTCCCAGAAGGCCGGAGGAAAGCGCTCGACCGCCGCCCAGCGCCCGCCCGCGAACACCAGCACCGCGGGCAGGAGCAGCGACAGCAGGAACAGTATGTGGTCGAAGCCTATCCAGATATGCCACACGCCCTCACGGGCATAGTCGAAGAACTGGGTAAGCGCCGAGATCCTCTCCAATTCGAAGGATTGCCTCGCCCGCTCCGGGCTGAAGATTCCGGTGCGCGTTCCTCCGCCGTGCTCCAGGCGCAGCAGACCCTTGTGTTGCGGATCGATATCGGCGAAGAGGCTGTAGCTGATCTCGATGGCGTGGGACTCGATCTTGCAGGCCCCTTCGAAGCGCATCACCGAGTAGGCCCCGTCGCTGTGGTCATCGGCTAGAAACGCGGTGGCGTGCAGCGGGCAATCGGCGCCGCCTGAGCGCAGCTTCAGTCTCGCCAGGGAATACGCGGCGATACCGGCGTGGTGGGCCTTGACCTCGCCCCAGGTGATGTTGCCGTCGCCGTCGTCGTCGAGACCAATCGCGAAGTCGAGGTCGCGCAGAGCGATGTCCCATTGTCCGCTCACCGCGGTGCCTTCCACGCTGATGGCGAGGTAGCTGTCGCTCGGCTTGTGTGCGAGCGCGCTCGAAGCGGCGAGCGCGAGGGACACCGCAATCAAGGCTTTCATCGCCTTCCTCACGGCTTGAGCACCTTGAGTTGCTGGGCGGTCTTGCGAAGACCGGGATCCTCGTGACCGGAGCGCTCGAGCCAGTCGAGCGCGTCCTTGGCGGCGGCCGGGCTGTTCATCGCGAGCGCCGTCTCGAGAAGGATGCGCGCGTCGCGCGGCTCGCGCTGCAGTTTCCAGTTCTCCTGCGCGAGCGCGAGCGCCTTTTCCTTGCTCCCCAGAAGGTACAAGTTGAAGCGGGCTTCCTCCTGTTGATGCAGCTTGTCGCCTCGCAGGGCCGCGGCATCGAACCGCGATCTCAGCGCTTCGATGTGCTCGGCCGCCTTCGGGGCCTTGAGCGCCTTCTCAGCGAGAGCGAGGCGGAGCAGCAAGATGTCCGACCTGAACCAGTCGACCAGAAGCGGCATGACCTCATCAGGGCGTCCTTGGTCGAGGAGGAAATCGGCATAGGCCGCGAGCAGGAACTGGTCGTTGATCGGCTCGAAATAGGCAGCGCGGAAGTGCTCTTCGGCCTGCTTCGTGTTGCCCATGCGCAGCGACATCTCGGCGAGGCGGGTAAGCACCCAGACTTTCAACTCCGGCGAATTGTCGTCGCCGCGGGCGAACGCCTCCGAAAGCGCGCTATACGCTGTGGCGGCCTTCCCCGTAGTGCCATCCAAGTAGGCAAGGCATCCGACAGCGTAGAGATCCGACTCGATATCCCTCAATGCCAGGCAGTCCTTGCGTGCCTGCTCGTAGTTGGCCTGCACCATGTCTATCGCCGCCCGCCAGGACCAGGCACGCGCGTTTCCGGGGTCTTCGTGCGTCGCGGCGGCAAGGTCCTGCCGGGCGCCCGAGAAATCGTGGCTGTACTGCTTGAGGATCGCGCGCATGACGAGCGCATCGAGCGGAGGTGCGGTCAAGTCCCACCAGGGCTTGAGCGCCGCCTGGGCATAGCCCACGTAGCGCGGATCGCCCTCGGAGTTCGCCAGCGAAAAATAACGCTCCGCAAGCCGGATCGCAGTGCTGCGCTTGCGCGGGTTGGCTGTGAGCTCGGCGCGCAGCTGCCGCAATTCGCGAGCGACCGGATCATTCGGCCGCACGGGCAGGTGCTCGAGCACGAGTGAGTCTTCCTTGGGAACGTAAGGCGCGGCATGGCCAGTGATCGCGACCGACGCGAGGGCGAAGACACGGAGCCAATCAGTGACCGTGCCGATGATGTATGTCCGGATAGTGCTCATGGCTGTGGCTCATGGGAACGTGAGCGTGAGGGTGCGAGTGGGGCTCGGTACCATCCCAGGCGAAATCGTGCTCGTGGCGATGATGCTCGTCGTGCGTATGGGAATGCGCGTGCGCCAGCGCTTCGTGAAGGTGCAGGTGCCGATGGCGTTCGAAGAGATGCAAGGCAACACCCGCCGCGATCAGCACCGCCGCGAGCCAGAAGAGTGCGTCCGGGGCCTCGCCGAGCAGCGCGAACGACATCGCCGCACCTATAAAAGGCGCAGTTGCAAAATAGGCACCGGTTCGCGCCGTGCCGAGCAGACGAAGCGCCACGACGAACAGCGCAAGACTCACCCCGTATCCGAAAAACCCGACTACGGCCGCGGCCAGCACGGAATCCAGCGCCGGCCGCGTGGCACCGAGCGCAGCCGACGCGCAGAGATTGACAGCGCCAGCCGCCAACCCCTTGATCCCCGATATCTGGACCGGATCGCCAGCCGAAATCTTGCGGGTGAGATTGTTGTCGATGGCCCAGCACAGGCAGGCGCCCGCGACCGCCAGCGCGGGCAGGGAGGTCGAAATCCCACCCGTTGGCCAACTCAGCACCAAGCCGCCGCATACGATTGCGAGCATCCCGAGCATGACGCGCCGATCGAAGTTCTCTCGGAACACGAACCAGGCAAGGAGTGCCGTAAACACCCCTTCCAGATTCAGCAGGAGCGACACCGTCGACGCCGAAGTCAAGGAGAGAGCGAGCATCAGCAATACCGGTCCGACCACGCCCCCCGAGGCGATGGCGCCGGCCAGCCACTTGTAGTCGGTAGCCGCGAGCCTGGGGCGGCCGGGAACAGGCCGAATCCACCGGCGCAGCAGCAGCCACGACCCCAGCCCCAACCCCGAGCCTGCATAGAGAAGACCGGCAAGCATGAGCGGACCGATTTCTCCTACGAGGAGCTTGGCAATCGGAGTGCTCGCACCAAAAAGGGCCGCCCCGAGCAGTGCGTAGGCGATCCCCTTGTTCACTTTGAGACCTTCATATGAGTGCCACCGGTCCGGCGGAAACGCACCCGGCGCCGATGCCCCTGGCACGTCGAATCTTTCGCATTTTCAGCCATATATGCTAGGATACGCCGCGGTTTACCTGCTTCCGGTGACCGGACCATTCTAATAACGCTCAGAGGAGACGTTGAATGAAGAAGCTATTGTCGTTGTTGGTAGCCGCGGTCTTCGCGGTGTCGAGTGGGTTTGCGGTCGCCGCGTCCCACACCGGTGCACCGATGAAGAAAGATGAGATGAAGAAGGGCGACGGCAAGGACGCAAAGAAAACGAAGAAGAGCGACAAGAAGGCCGCGAAGAAAGACGGCGCGAAGAAGGACGAAGCGAAGAAGTAAGGCTTCGTCGCATCAAGAAAGGGCAGGAGCGGTTTCCCTGCCCTTTTTTATTTGCCTGGGCTCCACCTAGGTTCGCTCCGGAGCCGCGGCTTCGCGCTCTGCAATCTCCTTGTGCACGGCCGTCATGTCGAGTTCCTTGCCCTTGGTGATGACCTGCTCGAGCGCAGCGCCCGGCAGCGCACCGGCCTGCGAGAATAGAATCACCCTCTCGCGAAAGAGCATCAGAGTCGGTATTGAACGGATATTGAAGGAGGCAGCCAGCTCCTGCTCGTCATCGGTGTTCACCTTGCCGAAAACGATGTCGGAATGCTTCTCCGAGGCTGCGTCGAATACGGGAGCAAATCCCTTGCACGGGCCGCACCAGGGCGCCCAGAAATCGACGATCACCATGTCGTTGCCGTTCACGATCTCCTCGAAATTGTCTTTCGTCAGAGCGATTATTGCCACGCGCTAGTCTCCGGATCCTTCAGTCGGGAAGTATTTTCGGTGCGGGAAGTATACCAGGGGCCTCTGACGGGAGAGCTCAGCGCAGCGACTTCAGGAAATCGGCAATCGCGCTCCAGTATTCGGGTTCGCCCGCGATGCTGTCGTGATCAGCGCGCGGGACTTCGCTCCACGCCTTCCGGCCGCGCCACGCCTCGAATAGCGTGCGCGAGTGCGATACAGGGATGATCCGGTCCTCTGCCGCGACCACGCACAGGAGCGGTGTGTCGATCTGCGGCGCGCGGGCAAGCGAATCGAAGCGGTGGCGAAGCATCAGCGATATCGGCAGGAAGGGGTAATGGCGCTTTGCCACTGCGCCCAGGCTGTCGTAGGGCGATACCAAGATTACCCCCCGCAGCGGGCGCTCCGCCGCAAGGTAAACGGCTACACCGCTCCCCAGGCTGCGGCCCATGGCGACGATGCGCGCTGAATTCACGTCGGCACGTTGCCTCGCATATTCGTGAATTGCGATGGCGTCCGCCAGAAGCTCCCGCTCGCCGGGCTTGCCCTCGCTCTCCCCGTATCCGCGATAGTTGACCAGCAGTACGGACCAGCCTGCAAGGTTTCCCGCAGCCTCGCCCAGCCAGGACACTTCCTCCGCGTTCCCGCCGAAATAGATGACGAGCGGCGCGGGCGCGCCCTTGCCTTTCACGAGCCAGCCCCGGAGCCTGACCCCGTCCGCAACGGGTATCGTGATCTCTTCGACGTTGGGGCGGTGCGTCGGCCGGTGTTCGAGCGAGCGCGGAAAGAAAATCATGCGCTCCTGAAAAAGCCAGATGAGGAGGGGCACGCCGAGCGCCACGCCAAGAACGATCTTCAGGAACGAGCCGACCATCAGTGCAGCTTGACCGCTGGTTCGGTGCCCCGCTTGAGAAACCGCGCCAGCGTGTCCAGCACCACGCCTATCGGCCCGTGCAGTGCGTAGAGATGCATCTTGTACAGCGAAAGGTACATGATGCGTGCGAACCAGCCTTCGACGCGGTAGCTCCTGCCGGAGAGAAACCCCATCAGCGAGCCGATGGTGCTGTATTCGCCGAGCGACACGAGCGACCCGAAGTCCCGGTAGCGGAAGGGCGCGAGGGGCCGCCCGTCCAATCGATGTGAAATCGAACGCAGGAGATGCGAAGCCTGCTGGTGCGCCGCCTGCGCAGCGGGGGGCACGGCCGGGCCTGTCTCGCCGCGGGGAAACGCCGAGCAGTCGCCCAAGGCAAAGATGTCCGGATCGCGAGTCGACTGCAGGGTCGGCAGAACCACGAGCTGGTTGATCCGGTTGGTCTCGAGCCCATCGAGATTTCTCAGGACGTCCGCCCCCTTGATTCCCGCAGCCCACACAGTGAGATCGGCGGGGAAGGCATTTCCGCTGCGGGTTTTCACCTCGCTCGCCGTGACTTCGACGACTTGTTCTGAGCAAGCGACCCGCACGCCGATGTCCTCGAGGGCTCCTGTCACCGCCTTTGCGATGCGTTCCGGAAGCATCGGCAGGACCCGCGGGCCTGCGTCAAGGAGGGTGATCTGGAGAAACAGCTTCGGGTCGATGTTCTCCAGGCCGTAGGCCGCCAGTATGCGCGTGGTGTTGTGCAGCTCGGCGGCAAGCTCGACGCCGGTAGCGCCGCCTCCGACGATGACCACGCGCAGCCGCGCTGGTGCGCTTTCGGAACGATAGTTGGCCTGAATGCAGGCGTTGATGAGTCGCCGGTGGAATCGATCCGCCTCGGCCGCAGATTCCAGCGCATAGGCGTGCTCGGCAACCCCGGGAACGCCGAAGGTGTTCGCGACGCTGCCGACCGCGATCACCAGCGTGTCGTAAGGCAGTCTGCGGCGCGGGATGACTTCGGCACCGCGCTCGTCGACCGTGGAAGCCACTGCAATCTCGCGGCGCTTCCGATCGAGTCCCTCCAGGGCCCCGCACCAGAAATGGAAGTGATGCCAGCGCGCCTGCGCGAGGTAGTCGAGCTGGTGCGCATGTATGTCCATGCTGCCGGCCGCGACCTCGTGCAGCAGAGGCTTCCACAGGTGCGTCTCGTTCTTGTCTACCAGCGTGACCGCGGCGCGCCCCGTGCGCCCAAAGCGATCGCCGGCGCGGGTCGCGAGCTCAAGACCTCCCGCACCGCCCCCGACGATGACGATCTGGTGTGGACGACTCACTATTTTCGGAATAACCGTGGAAGGAAGGCTGCTATGATTTTCCATGCAGATTATGCATGACTCGACCAAGCCCTACCGGGGACGATTTGCGCCCTCACCGACTGGCCCGCTGCATTTCGGTTCTTTGATCGCCGCGGTAGGCAGCTACCTGGACGCACGCCGGAACGGAGGCGCTTGGCTCGTGCGCATCGAGGATCTCGACAGCCCGCGCGAGGCAAAGGGTGCCGCCGACGCGATACTCCGGACACTCGAGGACTACGGATTCGAGTGGGACGGGAGCGTGATGCGGCAGAGCCGCCGCGGGGCAGCGTACGCCGCGGCGCTGGAGCATCTGGAGCGCGACGGAGCGGTATTTTCCTGCGCCTGCACCAGACGGGAGATTTCCGACTCGACCCTTGGAGGGACGAGCGAGCCCATCTACCCGGGCACGTGCCGAAGCGGAATTCCTGCCGACCGCAGGGCGCGCGCCATCCGGGCGCGCGTCGACGATACCGCGATCGCTTTCGAAGATCGGCTGCAGGGCAAGATCGAGCAGAACCTGGCTGCCGAAGTCGGCGATTTCGTAGTGCGGCGCGCCGATGGTCATTTCGCCTATCAGATGGCGGTGGTGGTCGACGATTTCGAGCAAGGCGTGAGCGACGTCGTGCGCGGGGCGGATCTACTCGCCTCGACGCCGAGGCAGATGTTGCTGCAGCGCCGACTAGGGTATCCGATCCCGCAGTACTTGCATCTCCCGGTCGCGGTAAATCGGAACGGCGAAAAGCTGAGCAAGCAGACCTTGGCCGCGCCCCTGGCACCGTTGGAAGGTTCCCTTCAGCTTTGGCGAGTCCTCCGTTTCCTTGGCCAGGAGCCGCCAGCGGAGCTGAAGGCGGAGAGGATGGCAGCTCTTTGGAGTTGGGCCCTAGCCAATTGGCACCCGGACAGGATCCCTCGCAGTCGAATTCTCCCGGAGGACCTCGCCTGATTACGAGGTCATTTATCCTTTAAGAATAACATGTTATAAGTAAGTCGCTACTGACTTACTGCCTGCGAGCTCTCTCAGATATTGCACTGCACCAGCTTTCTCTTGACACGGCTTGTTTTGGAGGTAGAATCGCAGTTTGTTGCAGTGCAATAACCGATGCAGGGCCACTGACCACAAGCCACAAAACACCCATCCCGACTACTCTGGAGAATGAACATGTACTTCACCCCTGAACAAATCGCCGGCGCCAACAAGGCCGGCGTCGAAGCTGTGCTCGGCTTCGCCGGTTCCCAGTTCGCCGCTTTCGAGCGCCTGTCTGCTCTGAATTTCAACGCAGCCAAGGCTGCCTTCGAAGAAGGTCTGGGCCGCACCAAGGCGTTGCTCAGCGCCAAGGACGCCCAGGAGTACCTGAACCTGAACACCGCGGCATCCCAGCCTGCCCTGGAAAAGGCCATCGCCTATTCGCGCAGCGTGTACGAAGTAGCGGCGCAAGCGCAGGGCGAACTGGTCAAGTTTCTCGAAGCTCGCGCTGCCGAGTTCAACAAGAACCTCGTCGGCATCCTCGACAAGGCTTCGAAGAATGCCCCGGCCGGTTCCGACGTCGCCGTAGCGGCAGTCAAGTCCGCCATCGCCGCAGCCAGCACCGCCTACGACAGCTTCAACAAGGTCGCGAAGCAGGCCACTGAAATCGCCGAAGCGAACTTCAACGCCGCAACCACCGCAACCGCCGCACCCAAGGAAAAGAAGCACGCGGCAGCTGCCTGACCGCTTTCAGGTCCCCCGCGCCCCCGGTTCTCCTCCTCCTCTCCGTGGGCGCCCTAAAGCCCTGGCGCAAGCCAGGGCTTTTTGTTTGCGTCCCGTCCAGCCGACCGGTCAGCCTTCCTTCACCGGCTGCCAGTTTCCGCCGAGCGCCGTAACGCCTTCTTTCATCCGCTCGATGGCAAGCGCCACTTCGTCGGGCGCGCCGCGTACTCCGAGCTCGATGTGGCGACGGATCCCGTTCTCTCCCATGCTGGGAAGGCTGAATGACTTTAGCCCCAGGAATCTCGATTCGATCTCGAGCATGAGCGGCGTGATGGTCGATTCCGCCAGATCGTATACCACGATCGACGCTTCCGATTCAGGCACGCGATGGAACAGGGATGCGTAGTAGGTGTCGAGCACCCACTCGGTCATAGGCCACGCCATTACGGGGAATCCAGGAACGAAGTGGTGATCCCCGACAGAGAATCCCGGGATACGGTTGTAGGAGTTGGGAATGATCCGCGCCCCGCGCGGAAACTCTCCCATCTTCAGGCGCTGGGGTGTCACTACCATATCGGTGCGTGACCGGATCGCCGCTGCCGCGTCGGGATGCAGCTCAAGATCGACTCCGAGCGCGTCGGCGGCGCACTGGCGCGTGTGATCGTCGGGCGTAGCGCCGATGCCGCCGAAGCTGAACACGAGGTCTTTCGAGGCGAACGTGCGCCTGAGGGTCGCGGTGATCAGCTCGGGAATGTCGCCCAGATACTCGCACCATGAGAGCTTCATGCCCCGGGCGGCGAGTATCTCGATCAGCTTGGCGAAATGCTTGTCGGCGCGCTTGCCGAGGATGATTTCGTCGCCGATGATGATCGCTCCGACTCTCATATCCGCCTCGCACTGCCTTCAACAGGCTCGTCCCGTGATTCGGCAAGCCGCGCGAGCCCGTAGTGAATGAAGACGAGCCCTCCGTACACGGGCATCGCGAGGCCGACCAAGGGTACGTGTCCGATGAGCGCCACTGCGACGCCGAGCAGAAACAGCTCGCCGCGATTGCGTGCGACCACCTCCGCGATCTCTGCCGCAGTGGCGTGCTCGGCCAGGGCGTCATATCGATAGACACGTTGATTGAAGTAACCGACGAGGACGACCGGCAGGACCGGCCACAGCAGCGGGAAAAGCCACAGGGGCAGCGTGACAGCGAACAGAACCAGGAACACAACGAGGGACACCAGAGCGTTCCACAGGCTGCCTGCGAGTGTTCCGCCCTTTCGCCGCGCGAGGTCGGAATACTCGCGCTCGCCGACGTGCACCACCATCGCCGGCATCGAAACAATGCTGATGATCAGCACCGCCGTGATCAGCACGACCGGCACAAAGAGGAACAGCAGGAGCAGCCACCCCAGCCACGTCGCAAGGAGCGTGAGGGGCCACACCGAAAGCGCCCACCGATAGGCCGACCATTGGTGCAATTCCAGGTCGACCCAGGTGATAGCCTGGCTCCAATACAACGCGGCGAGAGTCGCCCAGATCGCGAGCGCGACGAGTATCGGCCATACCATGAGCCAAAGCATCCTCGGATGCAGCAAGCTCGCGAGGCCCTTCAGCAGCGCCGCAAAGATCCTCTCCATGTTCCGCTCTTACCTTCCCGTAGTCTGCCACATCTTCGTCAGGCGCTTGACCGACACGGGCACGGGTGTCCTGAGTTCCTGCGCGAAGAGCTGCACGCGCAATTCCTCGAGCAACCAGCGGAACTGCTCCAGCCGGGAATCGGACTCGCCCGATTTCGCCTGCTTCAGCTGCTCGCGCTGCCACTGCGCCAATAGCGGTGCCAGTTCCGCGGCCGGGCGCGCATCCCGCCGGGGATCCGAGCGCAGTTTTTCCAGCCGGAGGGCCGCCGCTTTCAGGTAGCGCGGAAAATGCTGCAGCCGTTCGTAGGGCGTGCGCTCGATGAAGTTTTTCGACAGCAGACGCCCGATGTTCTCCTGGACGTCCCGGCAGGGGGCGGGAAATGCCTTGGACATCTGCTGCAGTTTCTTCTGCAGCGCAGCGTGCTCGGCCAGGATCGATGCGACGAGCCGGGCAATCTCCTGAGCGAGCAGGCCCACGCGGGAGCGCGCTTCGTCGCAACGCCGCGCGAACTCGGCGTGCGTGCGCGGCAAAGGATCCTGCATGCACGCCCGGTCGAACGCAGCAGCGAGCACCTGGGAGCGTAACTCATTGCCGACCCCAAAGGCGGTGAACTGCAACGCCATCTCCTGCATCCCCGGAAGATTCTTCTCGACATAGCGCGCCTGGTCCTTCAGCTGCAGCATGAAAAGCCGCCGCAGGCCGGCGCGGTGGGCCTCGCGCGCCTTGCCCGCCGAATCGAACACCTCGAGACTCACCGCATCGCCGTGGTCCGCGAGACCCGTGTAGCCGATCAGGGTCTGCGAACCCCGGCGGACCTCTGCGACCTCCTCGAGATCACCGAAGGCCCATTGCGTGACCCTCTCCGACGGAGACTCGGCCTGCGCGAGTTCGGCGAATCGCTCGCCGGCCGCATCGCCCAGCTCGGCGCGCAACTGCGCCAGGTTGCGGCCCATCGCGAGCTGCCGGCCATTCTCGTCGACGACGCGGAAATTCATCGACAGGTGCGCGGGAAGCATTTCCAGGCGAAACGCGTCGGGGGAAACGGCGAGGTTCAGCTCGCCGCGCGCATGCCGGGCTATGGCCTGAGGGAGCGGCTCGTTGGTGGACTGACCTGCCGCGAGAAGCGCGTCGACAAACTCGGGCAGAGGGCCGAGCTGATGGCGCAGCTTCTGCGGCAGCGACTTCGCCAGGCGGGTCACCTTCTCCCGTACCAGGCCGGGCACCAGCCAGTCGCATTTCGTGGCGTCGATCTGGTTGAGCGCGAGGAGCGGCACCGTGAGGGTGACTCCATCCCGGGGAGAACCCGGCTCGTGATGGTAGTCGAGGACGAAGCTGCGTCCGGCCATCTCGAGCTGATGCGGGTACTGCTCGGTCGTGATTCCCGCCGCCTCATGGCGCATCAGGTCTTCGCGCCTGAGGAACAGCAACTTCGGGTTCGCGCCCTCGGCCTCGCGGCGCCAGCGCTCGAAATCCGCACCGTTGTGGATACCCTGGGGAACGACGCTGTCGTAGAAGGCGTAGATCAGCTCGTCGTCCACCAGCACGTCGGGCCGGCGCGACTTGTGCTCGAGCTGCTCGATTTCGCGCACCAGCCTGCGGTTGTGCGCAAAAAAGGGAGCGCGGGTCTCGTAGTCGCCTTCGACCAGCGCCTGGCGCATGAAGATCTTCCGCGATTCGACCGGATCCATCGGGCCGTATTGCACCCGCCGTCCGGCATACAGCGGCAGGCCGTAGAGCGTGCCGCGCTCGAACGCGGCGACATGCGCCGCTTTCTTCTCCCAGTGCGGCTCGTAGCGGTGGCGCCTTACGAGATGCGCACCTACGACCTCCAGCCACTCGGCGTCGATCGTGGCGACGCAGCGCGCGTACAGGCGCGTGGTCTCGGTGACCTCGGCGGCCATGACCCAGCGACCCGCCTTCTTCCCCACGCCCGACCCGGGGTGGACCCAGAAGCGGATGCCGCGGGCGCCCAGGAAATTTCCTTCCTCGGTTTTCATGCCGACGTTGCCGAGAAGGCCCGCGAGCAGCGCGCGGTGGATCTGGGCGTAGGTCGCGGGCGTCTCGGAGATGCGCCAGCCGAGCTCCGCGACCACCTCCTTCAGCTGCCCATGGATGTCGCGCCATTCGCGCATGCGGTTGTAGGACAGGAAATGGACGCGGCAGGCCTGATGGACCTTGCGGTTCGATTTTTCGTGCTGGAGAGCGTCCTCGAAGAATTTCCATAGCTTCAGCCAGGACAGGAAGTCGGACTTTTCGTCGTCAAAGCGCTTCTGCGCCTCGTCGGCGGCGCCGGCTCGCTCCGCGGGCCGCTCGCGCGGATCTTGCACCGAGAGGCCTGCGGCAATCACGAGCACTTCGTGCAGCGCGTTTTCCGCCCTCGCCGCGAGCACCATGCGCGCGATGCGCGGATCGACAGGAAGCTTCGCGAGCTGCCTGCCGGTCTCGGTCAATTCGTTCGCCTCGTCGACCGCACCCAGCTCGGCGAGCAGGGCATAGCCGTCCTGGATCGCGCGCGGCGCCGGAGGGTCGAGGAAGGGAAAATTCTCGATTCCGCCCAGGCCCAGGGACTTCATCCGCAGGATGACGTTGGCCAGCGAAGAGCGCAGTACCTCCGGATCGGTGAACGCCGGCCGGCGCCCGAATTCGTCCTCGGCATAGAGGCGCACGCAGACCCCGCTCGCCACGCGGCCGCAGCGGCCGGCGCGCTGCTTCGCCGAAGCCTGCGACACGTTCTCCACCCGCAGCTGCTCGACCTTGTTGCGGTAGCTGTAGCGCTTCACCCGCGCGAGGCCCGTGTCCACCACGTAGCGGATTCCCGGCACGGTGAGCGAGGTCTCCGCCACGTTTGTCGCGAGCACGATGCGCCTCCCCCCGTGCGCCTTGAAGACGCGCCCCTGCTCCTCCGCCGAGAGCCGGGCGAACAGCGGCAGGATCTCCGTATGCGGCGGGTGGCGCTTGCGCAGCGCCTCGGCCGCCTCGCGGATCTCGCGCTCGCCCGGCAGGAACACCAGCACATCGCCCTGCCCCAGACGCGCCAGGTCCTCGACGGCGTCACTGATCGCATCGTTCAGATCGGCATCGCCGTCTTCTTCGAAAGGGCGATAACGGACCTCGACCGGGTAGAGCCGCCCGGAGACCTCGATCACCTTCGCGCCGTCGAAGTGTTTGGCGAACCGCTCCGCGTCGATGGTCGCCGAGGTGACGATCAGCTTGAGATCGGGCCTCCTCGGCAGGAGCTGCTTGACGTAGCCGAGGAGAAAATCGATGTTGAGGCTGCGCTCGTGGGCTTCGTCGATGATGAGCGTGTCGTACTGCCTCAGCTCGCGGTCGCCCTGCGTCTCGGCGAGCAGGATGCCGTCGGTCATGATCTTGATGTAGGAGCGCGCCCCGAC
>Ga0137409_10002972_pt1 | contig 18016 bp, 12 predicted proteins | sample CZODoug1_16funga_FD_122059 | JGI IMG/M metagenome (GOLD analysis project Ga0137409, IMG submission 122059) | Vadose zone soil fungal communities from Angelo Coast Range Reserve, California, USA - CZODoug1_16fungal (Hybrid Assembly) | ecosystem: Environmental > Terrestrial > Soil > Vadose zone... | reverse complement strand
GACGGGCGGGGCCTATGCCACGACGTTGACCGTGACCGGCGCCCAGGGTCCGGTGCTCTGGACGATCACCTCGGGCTCGATGCCCGGCGGTCTTTCGCTCAACGCGACGTCGGGCGCGATCAGCGGCACCCCGACGATCGTGGGGACGTCGACCTTCCAGGTGCAGGCGACGGACGGCTCCGGCCAGTCCGCCCAGCAGCAGTTCACCGTGGCGGTGAGCGCAGGCGGCGGGGGTGGTGGTGGCGGCGGGGGTGGCGGCGGAGGAGGCGGCGGCTGCGGCTTGATTGGCCTCGAGCTGGCCCTGGTGTCCCTGCTGAGGCAGCTGCGGCGTCTAGTCCCGCGTCAGGTCACCAAGGGCTAGGAGGCCTGGATCGGGCAGCTGATGCGGGAAACAGCTCCACCCCGTCGAGGCTGGAGATTTTCTCAACAAGTCGCCCAAAGTTCGCCTGCATTGCATCTTCGAATCGCGCGATGGGGATCCCGGGTCCCACCCTGGGCGCGATGAGGATCTCTTCTGGAGATTGAACGGTTCACGGGAGCGACAGGGGGTTTTGTGTCTTTGGTGTCTTGGGGTTGTTCTTCCGCGGCGGGTGGTGGAAGCGAAGGGGATCGAACCCTCAACCTCGTCATTGCGAACGACGCGCTCTCCCAATTGAGCTACGCTCCCATCATTCGCCGCGGCAGGGCAGGGATTAAACCACAGCCCGCCTGCAAGGTCAATCATCCCCCGAAGAATCCAATCGGAGGCTGCTTTCTCCGCCGTCGATCCCGGTTTTCCTGCTTCCGGCGCTCGTCGAGGACCCGGCCCCAGGCGAGCGCCCGCCGGGCCTCGCCCTTCCCCTGCTTCGTGCTGCGGGGCCTGCGGGGCAGCGGCATCACCCCCCTCCATCGTTCCTGCTGCTGCATGGCAAGTCTGGAAAATCCCGCCCCCTCATGCTATCTTGCCCCGCCATGAAGACTAAAGTCACCGGCACCATCGTCGAGATCCTCGGCGACGAGATGACCCGCATCATCTGGGACTGGATCAAGGTCAAGCTCTTGACCCCGTTCGTCGACCTGACCCTCGAAACCTACGACCTCGGCATCCAGAACCGCGACGCCACCGAGGACAAGGTGACGGTCGACTCCGCCAAGGCCATCCAGAAGCACAAGGTCGGCGTCAAGTGCGCGACCATCACGCCCGACGAGGCGCGGGTCAAGGAGTTCAAGCTGAAGAAGATGTGGAAGTCCCCCAACGGGACGATCCGCAACATCCTCGGCGGGACCATCTTCCGTGCCCCCATCGTCTGCAGGAACATCCCCAAGCTCGTCCCCGCGTGGACGAAGCCGATCGTCGTCGCCCGTCATGCGCATGCCGACCAGTACAAGGCGCAGGATGTCCGCACCGACGGCCCGGGGACGCTCAAGCTCGTCTTTGAGGGCAGGGACGGGAAGAAGCAGGAATGGCCGATCAACGAGTTCACCGGCCCCGGCATCGGCCTGGGCATGTTCAACACCGACGAGTCGATCATCGAGTTCGCGCGTTCGGTGTTCCAGTACGGCCTTATGGTCAACTTCCCGGTCTACCTCTCGACCAAGAACACGATCCTCAAGGTCTACGACGGCCGCTTCAAGGACCTCTTCCAGCAGGTCTTCGAGAAGGAGTTCGCCGCGACGTTCAAGCAGAAGGGCCTGACCTACGAGCACCGGCTCATCGACGACATGGTCGCGCAGGTCCTCAAGTGGGAGGGCGGCATCCTCTGGGCCTGCAAGAACTACGACGGCGACGTCCAGTCGGACACCGTCGCGCAGGGCTTCGGCTCGCTCGGCCTGATGACGAGCGTGCTCCTCTGTCCGGACGGCGTCACGATGGAGGCCGAGGCCGCGCACGGCACGGTCACGAAGCACTACCGCGACCACCAGGCGGGCAAGGTGACGAGCACGAACCCGATCGCGTCGATCTTCGCGTGGACCCGCGGCCTCGCGCACCGCGCCAAGCTCGACCAGACCCCGGACGTGGCCCGCTTCGCCGACGCCCTCGAGGCGGTCTGCGTCGAGACGGTCGAGAGCGGGAAGATGACGAAGGACCTCGCGCGTTCTCTTCATGGCGAGCTCGAGCCTCCCCAGGACAGCTGGCTCCCCACCGAGCCGTTCCTCGACGTGCTCGCCGCGAACCTCCAGACGAAACTGCAGAAGTAGGGGGAGATCGCGCCGTCGCCGGTGTCCTTCCAGAGGGAGCGGGGGACTCCGCTACCTTGCTGCGAATCCGGATTCGCAATTGCGCAATGCGGAACGGGCCGGTAAAATTCGAAGGTTCTCCAAGGAGATTTCATGAGCGTCCAGGAGCCTGACGAGCAGCAGAAGACCGAGGAGGAGATCGGCGGCGTCGACCGCGACCCGCAGGAGACCTCCGAATGGATCGAGGCGTTCGACCAGCTCCGCGTCTACCACGGCGAGGAGCGCGCGCGCTACATGATCCGCCGGCTCCATCAGACCGCGCTCGAAAACGCCGTCGAGCTCCCCGAGCTCGTCCAGACCCCGTACATCAACTCCATCCCGGTCGACGAGCAGCCCGCGTATCCCGGCGACCTCGCGATCGAGAAGAAGATCCGCGCGATCATCCGATGGAACGCCGCCGTCATGGTCCACCGGGCCTATAACCGCCACCTCGAGCTGGGCGGCCACATCGCGACCTACGCCTCCGCGGCGACGCTGTACGAGGTGGGCTTCAACCACTTCTTCAAGAGCCGCGAAAGCGGCCAGCCCGGCGACTCGATCTACTTCCAGGGCCACGCGTCGCCCGGCATGTACGCGCGCGCCTTCCTCGAAGGCTACCTGACGGAGGAGAACCTCGAGAACTTCCGCCAGGAGACCGGCGGCAAGGGCCTCTCGTCGTATCCGCATCCCTGGCTGATGCCGAAGCTGTGGGAGTATCCGACGGTGTCGATGGGCATCGGCCCGTTGAACGCGATCTACCAGGCCCGCTTCAACCGCTACCTGCTCAACCGCGGCCTCAAGGACACCAGCGGCTCGCGCGTGTGGGCCTTCCTGGGCGACGGCGAGTGCGACGAGCCCGAGTCGCTCGGCGCGCTGTCCATCGCCGCCCGCGAGAAGCTCGACAACCTGACGTTCGTCGTGAACTGCAACCTGCAGCGGCTCGACGGCCCGGTGCGCGGCAACTTCAAGATCATCCAGGAGCTCGAGGCTGTGTTCCGCGGCGCGGGCTGGAACGTCCTCAAGGTCGTCTGGGCCGGCGACTGGGACCCGCTGCTCGACGCCGACGAGAGCGGCCTGCTCGCCAAGCGGATGGGCGAGGTCTGCGACGGCGAATACCAGAAATACGTCGTCGAGCCGGGAGCCTATACGCGCGAACATTTCTTCGGGCGCTACCCCGAGACCGCGAAGCTGGTCGAAGGCCTGAGCGACGACCAGATCCGCGGACTGCGCCGCGGCGGCCACGATCCCGAGAAGGTCTACGCGGCCTATCACTGGGCGACGACGCAGTCCAACGGCAAGCCGACGGCGATCCTGGCCAAGACGGTGAAGGGCTGGGCCACCGGCGACATGTCCGAAGGACGGAACGCGGCGCACGGCGCCAAGAGCTTCAAGGACACCCAGATCCGGCGCTTCCGGGACCGGCTCAACATCCCGATCCCCGACGAGAAGCTGGATCCGGAGAAGCCGGCCTACTTCCTGCCCCCAAAGAACAGCCCGGAGCTGGAATACCTCCACGAGCGCCGCAAGGCCCTGGGCGGCTATGTCCCGCGCCGCGTCGTCCGCACCCCGAAGGAGGAGCTCCCGCCCCTCAGCGTCTTCGAGGACAACCTGAAGGGATCCACCATCAAGGAAGCGTCCACGACGGCGGGCTTCAACCGCGTGCTGTCGAAGCTGATCGCGGACCCGAAGATCGGCAAGCGCATCGTCCCCATCATTCCCGACGAAGCCCGGACCTTCGGCCTCGAGCGCCTGTTCGGCGCGGTCGGCATCTATTCCTCCGTCGACCAGCGGTACGAGCCGGTGGACATCGCCCTGAAACAGACCCAGTTGCACTACCGCGAATCGAAGGACGGCCAGGTCCTCGAGGAGGGCATCAACGAGGCCGGCTCGATGGCGAGCTTCACCGCGGCGGGCACCGCGTACGCGAACCACGGGATCAACATGATCCCGTTCTACATCTACTATTCGATGTTCGGCTACCAGCGCGTCGGCGACCTGATCTGGGCCGCGGCGGACAGCCGGACCAAGGGCTTCCTGCTCGGCGCGACCGCCGGTCGGACCACCCTGAACGGCGAGGGCCTGCAGCACGAGGACGGCCACAGCCCGATCCTCTTCAGCGCCGTGCCGACCTGCCGCATCTACGATCCCGCGTACGCGTTCGAGGTCGCGGTCATCATCCACGACGGCCTCAAGCGCATGTACCAGGACCAGGAGAGCTGCTTCTACTACCTGACCCTGTACAACGAGAACTATATGCAGCCTCCGATGCCGGCCGGCGTCGAGGACGGCATCGTCAAGGGTCTGTATCTCTACAAGGCCTCCGACGCGAAGAACAAGGCGCGCCGCGTCCAGCTGCTCGGCAGCGGCGTCCTGCTCAAGGACGTCCTCAAGGCCCAGGACCTGCTCGCGGAGAAGTTCGACGTCGCCGCGGACGTCTGGAGCGCCCCGAGCTACGTCCAGCTGCGGCGCGACGCGATCGAGTGCGACCGCTGGAACCTGATGCATCCCGACCAGGAGGAGAAGGTCCCGTACGTCGTCTCGCAGCTCGGCGCGACCGAGGGCCCGATCGTCGCGACGAGCGACTATATGCGCGCGCTGCCGGAGATGATCGCCAAGTGGTTCCCCGGGCGATTCTTCGCTCTGGGCACCGACGGCTTCGGCCGCAGCGATTCCCGCGAGGCCCTGCGCCGCCACTTCGAAGTCGACACGAACCACACGGCCTGGGCGTCCCTCGTCCAGCTGGCCCGCGCCGGCAAGTTCCCCAAGAAAGACCTCGCCAAGGCCCAGAAGGACCTCGGCATCGACCCCAACAAGATCGATCCCTGCTTCGCCTGACGGGAGAAATCAACCAGGTTGATTTCTCCACCGCCACTCTGACAGCCCGTCAGAGTCCGCCCCAACGAGCACCCACAAGCTTCTAACTTCCAGCAGGTTGCACCTTCTGGGATGACAACGCCATGGCACGACGTTTGCATTATGCAAAGGGAAGGAGGGTCTCAGACCCATGCAACTCGACAAACTGACCGAAAAATCACGGGAAGCGCTGCAGGCGGCCAGCAGTCTCGCCGAGAACTGGACCAATCCCGAAATCGAACCCGAGCACCTCGCCGTCGCCCTGCTCGACCAGGCCGACGGCACCGCGGGCCCCCTGCTCCAGGCCGTGGGCGCCGATCCCGCGCGCGTGAAGCAGGACTTCTCGCGCGAGCTGTCGCGCTTCCCCCGCGTGCAGGGCGACTCGAACCAGATCGGCCTTTCGCGCCGCATGCAGGGCCTCCTGCGCGGAGCCCAGAAGGAAGCCGACCAGCTGAAGGACGAGTACCTCTCGACCGAGCACTTCCTCCTCGCCATGGCGAAGAACGGCGACCCGACCGGCGCCGTGCTCAAGAACGCCGGCGCCAGCCACGACAAGCTGCTCGCCGCGCTGACGAAAGTCCGCGGCAACCGCCGCGTCACCGATGCGACCCCCGAGGCGAAGTACAATACCCTCACGAAATACTGCCGCGACCTGACCGAACTCGCCCGCAAGGGCAAGCTCGATCCCGTCATCGGCCGCGACGAGGAGATCCGCCGCGTCATGCAGGTGCTCTCCCGCCGCACGAAGAACAACCCCGTCCTCATCGGCGAGCCGGGCGTCGGCAAGACCGCCATCGCCGAGGGCCTCGCCCGCCGCATCGTCGAGGGCGACGTCCCCGAGGGCCTCAAGGACCGCCTCGTCATGGCCCTCGACATGGGCCTGCTCGTCGCCGGCACCAAGTTCCGCGGCGAGTTCGAGGAACGCCTGAAAGCCCTGCTCAAGGACATCACCGATGCCGAGGGCAAGATCGTCCTCTTCATCGACGAGCTCCATACGGTGATCGGCGCCGGCGCGACCGGCGAAGGCGCGCAGGACGCCGCCCAGCTGCTCAAGCCCGCCCTCGCGCGCGGCGAGCTGCGCTGCATCGGCGCGACCACCCTCGACGAGTACCGCAAGCACATCGAGAAGGACGCGGCCCTCGAGCGCCGCTTCCAGCCCGTCTTCGTCGGGGAGCCGACCGTCGAGTCGACGATCGCGATCCTGCGCGGCCTCAAGGAGCGCTACGAAGTCCACCACGGGGTGCGCATCTCCGACGACGCCGTCGTCGCCGCCGCCACCCTCTCGCACCGCTACATCAGCGAGCGCTTCCTGCCCGACAAGGCCATCGACCTGGTCGACGAGGCCGGATCCAAGCTGCGCCTCGAAGCCGACTCGATGCCGTCGGAGCTGGAGAAGGTCACGCGCCGCATCATGCAGCTCGACATCGAGCTGGCGGCCCTGAAGAAGGAGACCGACCCGCACGCCGTCGAGCGCCGCCGGAAGATCGAGAAGGAGCGCGCCGAGCTGACCGAGAAGTCGGACCAGACGAAGCGGCGCTGGGAGAACGAGAAGGCCGTCGTCAAGCGCCTCCGCGAGCTCAAGGAAAAGATCGAAAGCGAGCGCACCCGGGCGGACCTGCACCAGCGCAAGGGCGAGCTGGAGAAGGTCGCCGAGATCCGCTACGGCGTGATCCCCGCCCTCGAGAAGGAGCAGGAGAAGCTCAACCAGGACCTGACGAAACTCCAGGGCGACCAGCCCCTCATGAAGCAGTTCGTCGACGCGGAGGACATCGCCGCGGTCGTCTCGCGCTGGACCGGCATCCCGGTCTCCCGGATGCTCGAGAGCGAGAAGTCCAAGCTCCTCAAGATGGAGGACCGTCTGGCGCATCGCGTCGTCGGCCAGGAGGAGGCCGTCAAGGCCGTCTCCGACGCCGTCCGCCGCTCGCGCGCCGAGCTCTCGGATCCCCACCGCCCCATCGGCTCGTTCCTCTTCCTCGGCCCGACGGGGGTCGGCAAGACCGAGCTCGCCAAGGCGCTCGCGGAGTTCCTCTTCGACACCGACGAGGCCGTGATCCGGCTCGACATGTCGGAGTATATGGAGAAGCACAACGTCTCGCGGCTGGTCGGAGCCCCTCCGGGCTACGTCGGCTACGAGGAGGGCGGCGCGCTCACGGAAGCCGTGCGCCGGCGCCCCTACGCGGTGGTGCTCTTCGACGAGATCGAGAAGGCCCACCCCGACGTCTTCAACGTCCTGCTCCAGGTCCTGGACGCAGGCCGGCTGACGGACGGCCAGGGCCGCATCGTGAACTTCAAGAACACCGTCGTGATCATGACGTCGAACGTCGGCTCCGAGCTGCTCCGCGAGGGCGGCACGAAGGAGGACGTCCTCCTCATGCTCAAGACCCGGTTCCGTCCGGAGTTCCTGAACCGTATCGACGAGACCGTGGTCTTCCACGGGCTGGACGCGGTCCATCTGCGCCGGATCGTGAGCCTGCAGATCGACCTCCTCCGGAAGCGCCTGGCGGACCGCCGGATGACGCTGGAGGTGGGCGACGAGGTGCTGGACGCGCTGGCGAAGGAGGGCTTCGACCCGACCTTCGGCGCGCGCCCCCTCAAGCGGCTCATCCAGCGCAAGCTGCAGAACCCGCTCGCCATGCAGATCCTCGAAGGCAAATTCGCCGACGGGGACACGGTGAAGGCGACGCTGTCGAAGAAGACCGGCGAGATCGAGCTCGCGAAGAAATAACCCTCCCTCTCCAAAGGAACGAAGGGAGCTCCGGGGATCCCGCGATCCCTCGGGCTCCCTTCGTCTCCTTCGGCGCGTATGATGAATTGTGAAACGCGCCCGCCCTCCTGGATCGCCGCTCCCTGTCACGGCGCCGCCGCGACTCCGTCCAATGCACAGTTGGGGAGGGACCCCGGGATGAGCCGCTACGTGATGAAGCAGGACTGGTTTTGCATCGGCACCGATTACACCGTCAAGGATGCCGCGAACGACCCGGTGCTCCGCATCGACGGCAAGGTCTTCTGCATCGGCGACCAGCTCGAGATCAAGACCATGGACGGCCGCCGGCTTGCCTATGTCGACCAGAAGATGTTCTCGTGGGGCCCCACTTATGAGATCTGGCGCGCCGGCCACCTCGCCGCCGTCGTCAGGAAGTCGCTCTTCACGCTGCTCCACTGCAAGTTCACCGTCGACGTCCCCGGCCCCGACGACCTCGTCGCCACGGGCGACTTCTGGGACAAGGAATACGAATTCTCCCGGCAGGGCCGGCGCGTCGCGACGGTGTCGCGAAAGTTCCTGGCCTTCAACGACACCTACGGCATCGAGGTTCCCCACGGCGAGGACCCCATCCTCGTCATCGCCTCGGCCGTCGTCATCGACCTCTGCTGCCACGGCGACCGGAAATGACGGGAGGATGACGTTTTCTTCATCCGCTCCGGATAGACCTTGCCGCGGCGGGCGAAGCCACTAAGATGTCGCCATGACCCGCAAAACCCAGCTGCTCCTCATCGGCGCCGTCGTCGTCCTGGTCGCCGTCGGCGCCGTCCTCCGCAACCCCCTGAAGAAGGGGTTGAAGCTCGGCTCGAAGCACGCGGCCTCGACCGGCCGCTTCCAGAACCCCGAAGGCGTGGCCTTCGACAGCCTGGGGAACATCTACGTCGCCAACCAGGACGACGGCAACTTCATGATCCTGGACAAGACGGGCAAGTTGCTGAAGGAGTTCAAGACCCTCGACGGCTACCGCGACGGCAAGGGCCAGACGAGCCAATTCTGCCGCGGCCTCTATATCCGCGTCCCCGAGCCCTTCCACGTGTTCACCACCGCGGTGCATAACGGGGTCGAGTTCGACGCGGCCGGCGACAAGCCGAAGCTCCTCCGCACGTTCGGCTCCCAAGGCGACGCCCCGGGACAGATGGACGGACCCGAAGGCATCTGGCGGGACGTGAACGGCGACGTCTACATGACCGACGAGCACAACCGCCGCATCAACGTGTTCGACAAGGACGCGAAGTTCCTCCGCACGTGGAGCGTGCCGCAGGACCCGCAGTCGGTCATGGTCTGGAAGGACCGCGTCTACGTCTCGCTCGACAAGCGCGGCTACCTGTCGTGCTGCTCCAAGGACGGGGTCGAGCAGTTCCGGATCGGGCACGCCGTCATGTTCCCGTACATCCTGTACGTGACGCTGCCCTGCGCCGTGATCAGCCTGGCCGCCTTCATCGCCCTGCGGAAGCCGCAGCTCGCGTGGACGGCGTTCCTGGTGTTCCTGGGGACGGCCGGCGCCGGCTGCGCCTGGGATTACTGGCGCCACGATCAGCCCGGCGAGTACCGCCTCTGCGACGACCTGCTGGTGTCGCCCGACGGCACGGAGCTGTTCATCGGCGACCGCCACAACAGCCGGATCCAGGTGACGGATCTGGACGGCCGCTTCAAGCGGACGTTCAGCGGACCGGGCAGCAAGCCCGGCGAGCTCAACGATCCCAAGCAGCTGGCCTTCGACGCCGACGGCAATCTCTGGGTGGCCGACAGCGACAACCACCGGCTCTCGTGCTTCACGCGCGAGGGCAAATTCCTCCGCCTGCTGGAGTAACGGCTCTGCGGGCATCCCGCATCAGTGAAGTCGCCCCCCCTTCCTCTTCTCCGGGGGGAGCTGCCGAAACCAGCCCGGCATGGGGAGGGTTGTCGCCGCGCGGGGGGATGTTGCGTTACGGATGCCTGATGCCGTACTTCAGAATTCGTCTTCCGTCAACTGCACGTCCAGCGTCGCCGCGTACTTCTCGAAGCCCAGCGTCCCCGCCAGCTTGACGGCGGACGCGTGCGCGTCGAGCGTCCGCCACATCGGGAGCAGGTGGACTTCCAGCGCGTGCGACATGCTCGCCGACGCCACCATCCGCGCATAGCCCTTCCCGCGATGGTCGGGATGCGTGATGACCCCGATATAGGCGAGCTGGCCGGCGAGATTCAGGTACCCCGACGCCGCCACGAGCTTTCCGCCCGCGAAGAGGCCGAAGTTCGTCAGGCGGTCGACGGCGATCTTCGACTGCTTCCAGGCCGTCTCGCCGCAGCCCTCCGCCAGCTCCCGCGTCGCAGCCTCGTCGGCCGGCGTCAGGAGGCGCGCGTCGCTCTTCACGGGCTTGAAGCCGCCGCGGTCGGCAAACCCGACCCACGCGGGGCCGGTGACCTTGTCCGAGCTGATGACGAACGTCCGCGACAGAAAGGCGGCGTTGAACGCGTCGGCGGGCGTCGCCCCGCGCAGCTTCGAACGCTCGATGTCCGGCGTGGTGGCCGGGACGGAGACGATGCAGGCGTCCTTGCGGCGGAAGACCAGGGCGCCGTCGAAGGTGCCCAGCGCCTGGTGGGTGAAGACCTTCGTCTCCTTCCCGTTCAGGTCCGCGTCGCTGCAGCCGAAATAGCCGGCCCAGTACGCGTCGATCTTCTTCTGCGTGTCGGGCGACATCATTATTCTTCCCAGGCCATCTCGCCGGGCTTGCCGGCCTTCGCCTTGGAATCGGCCGGCTTCGCCGCCTCGGGACGCTCGCCCGGACTGCGGAGCTCGACGCGCTGCACATCCACCAGCTTCGCCACGAGCGCGGGCAGGACGTCGGCCGGCCGCGGCTGCGGCGGCGCGGGAGGCGCCGGCATAATCGGCTCGAAATCGATGACGACGTCGAACGAGCGGCCGTCCGCCGTGAGCTTCGCCGTGACGCCGAGGATGTCGTATCCCCGCCGCCCGATCTGGCCGAGCAGACGGAGGATGGACCCCTCGGTCTTCTTCACCTGGACCAGCAGCGTATGGCTCATTTGTTGTGGTCGCCGATCACCATCTCGGCGTTGTTCTTGGCGGGAGGAACTAGAGGCCAGACGTTCTCAGCCTGCTCGATCGCCACGTGGGCCAGGAGCGGTCCGCGCTCGTTGAGCAGCCGGTCGATCGCGCGAGGCACGTCCTTCCGCTCCCGCACGAAGAAGGCCGGGATGCCGAAGGCCTCCGCCAGGCGGACGAAATCGGGGTTGTCGGAGAGGTCGATCTCGCTGTACTTCTTGGCGAAGAACAGCTCCTGCCACTGCCGGACCATGCCCAGGGCCTGGTTGTCGACGAGGAGGATCTTCACCGGGATGTTGTAGCGCTTGAGCGTCGCCATCTCCTGGATGTTCATCATGATGGAGCCGTCGCCCGACACGCAGATGACCCGGCAGTCCGGGCGGGCCAGTGCGGCGCCGATCGCCGCGGGAAGGCCGAAGCCCATGGTGCCGGAGCCGCCGCTCGTCAGGTGATGCTCCGGGCGGCGGAAGCCGTAGTGCTGCGCCACCCACATCTGATGCTGGCCGACGTCGCACGCGATGATCGTCTTGTCGTCCGCCTTGTCCGCCAGCTCCTTGAGCATGGCGGGGACGTAGACGCCGTCGCCCGGCGCGTTGTACTTCCACGCGTAGGCCTGCTTGTTCTTGAGGCAATGCTCGCGCCACTCGGCGATCTGCGGCAGCGGCATCGTCAGCGCCTTCAGCGCCGGACGGATGTCGCCCGCGATCTTCGCCTGCGACGCGCGGAGCTTGCCGATCTCCGACGGGTCGGCGTCCATATGGATCACCTTCGCGTTCGGGGCGAACTCGGCGAGCTTCCCCGTCGCACGGTCGTCGAAGCGCGCGCCGATGCAGATCAGCAGGTCCGATTCCTGCACGGCGAGATTGGATTGCTTGAACCCGTGCATGCCGAGCATGCCCAGGAACAGAGGATCGTTGTACGGGAGCGTGCCCAGCCCCTTCAGCGTGTGCACCACGGGAATCTGCGTCGCCTTGACCAGCCCGCGGAACTCCTCTACGGCGTTGGCCATGCCCACGCCGCCGCCCACGTACAGGACCGGCTTGCGCGACGCCTTCAGCAGCGCGATCGCCTTGTCGATCTCGGCGGCCGCCGGCGCGGGGGGGCGCTCCTCCTCAAGATTGCGGGGGAGGAGCTTGAGATCAGCCTTCGCCTCCTGCACATCTCGGGGGATGTCCACCAGCACGGGTCCGGGCCGCCCGCTGCGGGCAATCCGGAACGCCTGGAGCATGATCTCGGGAAGATCCTGCACCCGCCGCACGAGGAAGCTGTGCTTCACGATCGGCAGCGTGATGCCGAAAATGTCCACTTCCTGGAACGCGTCGGTGCCGATCAGGTGCGAACGCACCTGGCCGGTGATCGCGACGATAGGGACCGAATCCATGAAGGCGTCGGCGATGCCGGTGACCAGGTTCGTCGTGCCGGGGCCGGAGGTGGCGACGCAGACGCCGACCCGGCCGGAGGACCGGGCGTAGCCGACCGCGGCGAGCGCCGCGCCCTGCTCGTGCCGGACGAGGATATGCTTGAACTTGGCGCCGACGAGGGCGTCATAGAACGGCATGATCGCGCCGCCGGGGTAGCCGAAGATCGTGTCGATCCCCTCGGCCTCGATGGACCGACACACGAAACTGGCGCCGCTCATTTCCGGCATCGAACTTCTCCTCCCTTTACGCCTTCACTTTTTTGGGCTTCTCGGCCTTCGGGGCCTTCTCGGCACCGTTGCCGTCCTTTTCGGCCTTGGCCGCCTTCTTGGGCGCCACCGCCGCCTGCGGCTGCAGCCACGACATCCGCGCGCGCAGCTCCTTGCCCACCGCCTCGATCGGATGGTTCAGGTCGCGCTCCAGAAGCTTCTGGTACACCGGGCGGTTCGCCTGGTTCTCGAGCACCCACTCGCGCGCGAACTGGCCGGAGCGGATTTCCTCGAGGATCTTCTTCATCTCTTCCTTCACGTGCGCGTCCACGATGCGCGGGCCGCGGGTCAGGTCGCCGTACTTGGCCGTCTCGCTGACGAACTGATGCATCCGCGCGAAGCCGCCTTCATAGATCAGGTCGACGATCAGCTTGACCTCGTGCAGGCACTCGAAGTACGCGACCTCGGGCTTGTAGCCGGCCTCGACCAGCGTCTCCCAGCCCTTCGCGATCAGCTCCGTGACGCCGCCGCAGAGCACGACCTGCTCGCCGAAGAGGTCCGTCTCGGTCTCCTCCGCGAAGGTCGTCTGGATGCAGCCCGCGCGCGTGCCGCCGATGAAGTGCGCATAGGCGAGGGCCTTGTCGAAGGCCTTGCCCGAGGGGTTCTGATAAACCGCGACCAGGCAGGGCACGCCCTTGCCTTCCGCGTACTGGCGCCGCACCAGGCCGCCGGGGCCCTTGGGCGCGACCATGATGATGTCCGTGTCGGGCGACGGCTTGATCTGCCCGTAGTGGATGTTCAGGCCGTGCGCGAACAGGACCGTGCCGCCCTTCTTGAGGTTGGGCGAGATCACGTCCTTATAGAGGGCCGCCTGCTGCATGTCGGGGACGAGGACGCAGACCACGTCCGCCGTCTTGACCGCGGCGCCGGGCTCCTCGGGGGTCCAGCCGTCCTCGGTCGCCTGCGCCCAGGTCTTGCCGTCCGGACGGAGGCCGAGCCCCACGTTGCAGCCGCTGTCGCGCAGGTTCATCGCATGCGCGCGCCCCTGGCTGCCGTAGCCCAGGACGACGATGCGCTTACCGTCGAGCGCTTTTGGCTTTGCGTCCTTTTCCCAGAACATCTTGGTGGCCATTCGTTCCTCCGTTCACCAATCCGATGGGGATCGTCACCGCCCCCTCCGATGCGGAGGAGACCGTCGCCGCGTACTTCGCCAGGACGCCCCACGTATAATTGGGCTGGGGCGGCTTCCAGCCCTTCATCCTCTTCTTGAGATCCGCTTTCACGTCGATGCGGCGCTTCACCGCGTCGATCGTGACGACGTCGCCGTCCTTCACGAACGCGATCGGCCCGCCGTTGGCGGCTTCGGGGGCCACGTGGCCCACCATGAAGCCGTAGGTCGCGCCGCTGAAGCGGCCGTCCGTGATCAGCGCCACGTCGGCACCGAGGCCCTGGCCGACGATGGCGCCCGTCACCTGCAGCATCTCCCGCATCCCCGGCCCGCCCTTGGGGCCTTCGTAGCGGATGATGACGACGTCGCCGGCCTTGATCTTCCGCGCCTGCACGGCGGCGAATGCGTCCTCTTCGCAGTCGAAGACGCGCGCCGGGCCGGTATGGGTCTTCTTCTCGCTGCCGGACAGCTTGATGACGCAGCCCTCGGGCGCGAGGTCGCCGCGCAGGACCGCGATGCCGCCGGTCTTCTTCTTGGGCTTGTCGGTCGTGAAGATCACCGTCTGCCCGACCTGCTCCATCGCGGACTCGACTTCCTTGAACATCGTCCGCCCCGTGACGGTCATCTCGTCCTTCAGGTAGCCGCCGTCCTTCAGGTTCTTCGCGAAGAGCCGCTGGCCGCCGGCCGCGTGGAAGTCCGTCGCCACGAAGCGACCCCAGGGCTTGAGGTCCACGATGATCGGCGTCTTTTCGGAGATCCGGTCGAAGTCGTCGATGGACAGCTTGACGCCGGCCTCGCGGGCGATCGCCAGCAGATGCAGCACGCCGTTCGTCGAGCCGCCGCTCGCCACGACCCCGGTGATCGCGTTGTGCAGGGCGTTCTTCGTGACGATGTCGCGCGGCCGCAGGTTCTTCTTCAGGAGCTCCATGACGAGCTTGCCGGCCTCGACACAGCCCGCGTCCTTCGCGGGATCCGTCGCGGGAATGTCGTTCAGGCCCATCGGCGAGAGCCCGAGCATCGTGAGGGCCATCGACATCGTGTTCGCGGTGAACTGGCCGCCGCAGGCGCCGGCGCCGGGGCAGGCCTTGTCCTCGACCTCCTTGAGCGCGGCCGCGTCGATCTTCCCCGCCGCGCAGGCGCCGATCGCCTCATAGACGTCCTGGATGGTCACCACCTTGCCGCTGGTGAGGACGCCGGGGGCGATCGAGCCCGAATACAGGGTCAGGCCGGGGAGGTTGAGCCGCGCCAGCGTCATGGCCGTCGCGGGAATGGTCTTGTCGCAGCCGGAGATGCAGACGACCGCGTCCAGCAGGTGGCCGCGCACGGCCAGCTCGAAGGAGTCGGTGACGATCTCGCGGGAGATCAGGGAGCACTTCATGCCTTCCGTGCCCATCGCGATGCCGTCGGTCACGGTGATGGAGTTGAACTCGATGGGGGTCCCGCCGGCGGCCCGGATGCCCTCCTTGACTTTCTCGGCCAGGTGGCGCTGATTGATGCTGCAGGGGGTCACGTCGGTCCAGGTATGGCAGACGGCGACCAGGGGCTTGTCGAGGTCGATGTCGGTCAGCCCGGTGGCCTTCCACATGGCCCTGGCGCCGGCGCGGGAGGGGCCTTTCTTGATTGTGTCGCTGGGCAGCGTCATGTCCGAGTCGATTCTCCGGGGGGAAGGCCGACAATCCTACGAGACCCCGGGGCTCCTTTCAAGGCTAAAAAAAACCCGCGCTCCATTGCGGGAGCGCGGGTTTCAGAAGTTCTGCGGATGGTCTGAGCGCGCCCCCTACCTCAGGGGAAGTCGAATAATCCGGGTAACTCGAGGGGTCGGGCTCATCAGGAAGGCGAGTATAGGCAGGGTCGACTTCGAAGTCAACGACTACTTCGGGGCTTCGGCGGCCCCAGGAATCACGATGCGGAGATCGGCGGCCGAGGGCAGCACGGCTTCCTCCCGGAGGATCTCCGCCCCGCGCCGGACGCGGAGGACCAGGGGGGCGGACCCCGGCTTCGCCGGAACCCTGAAGCGGCCCTCTCGGTCGGCGCCGAATCCCTGGGTGAGCGTCACCCCGTTCGCGTCGACGGTATACGAGTAGCTGTACACGGAGCGGAGCCGGCGGGATCCTGCCGTGCGGGCACCCCCGCCTCCCCCGGTCCGATGCTCGTTCAGAACCGGAACAAACCCGTCCGGGAACGGAATCATCTGCCGGGACTCCACGAGGACGTCGTCGACCGCGGTGCCCCGGGCGTCCACCACACGGCCCTCCACATAGACCGGCTTTGAGATGCGCAGAACGATCGACGTGTCCGCGCCTCCGATGATCGTGGCCGTGGCGGTCATCGGACTCCACAGGCCGCCCGGCGAATACAGCAGGACGGCCTTCAGCCCCGGCGACAGAGGGCCGAGGTCGAACTGGTTGAGGTCCGTGTGGCTGACGGATTCTTCGACCGATCCTTCCCGGTCGATCGCCGAGGCCCGGAACGACCCGGACTCCTTCAATCCGTCCAGATCGAGCGTGATGCGAAGCCACCCCGATCGGGGCGACGAGGGCGCCACGGCCTCCACCGGACTCTCCGATGTCGACGTCTCCGGCGGCTTCCCCGCGGAAGAAGGCGGATCTGCGGCGCTGAACTCGACGTCCCCCTCCGGCAGAGCCGGCGCGGGTTCCGAATGCCACCCGACGATGGCGATGAACACGACTGTCATCAGGACGGGGAGGATCAGCGCGATCTTCCGGCCGGACATCGGCTACTTCTTCAGCATGCCCCGGACGCGCAGCCAGTCCGTCAGGCGATCCGGCCAGCTCTTGAGGACGGGATCCTTGAGCCCCAGGCCATAGCCGTGCTTGCCCTTCTCGTAGATATGCAGTTCCGCGGGCACGTTCGCCTTCTTCAGGGCCGCGTAGAAGTCGATGCTGTTCTCGGCCGACACGCCGTCCTCCGACGTATGCATCAGGAAGCACGGCGGCGTCTTCGCCGTCACCTGCTTCTCCGGCGACAGGAACGTGCGCAGCTCCATGTCGTTGACCTTGTCCCCGAGCAGGTTCTTGGTCGACCCCATATGGGTATAAGGAGCGATCAGGCTGATCACGGGATACGTCATGATCGCGAAGCTGGGCCGGCTGCTGACCTTCTCGATCGGGTCCTCGGCGTCGGGCTTGCCGTCGTCGAAATGCGTCGCCGCGGTGGCCGCGAGATGCCCTCCGGCGGAAAAGCCCCAGACGCCGATCCTGTCGGGGTCGATCTTCCACTCGGCCGCCCTCGCGCGAAGCATCCGGACCGCGCGGTTCACGTCGTTCATCATCGCGGGATGGTGATAGCGGGGCCCGAGCCGATACCGGAGCACGAAGCCGTGGACGCCGATGCCGTTGAGCCACTGCGCGACTTCGTCGCCCTCGTAGGACGTCATCAGGCCGCCGTAGCCGCCGCCGGGACAGACGATGCAGGCGGCGCCGGTCGCCTTGTCCTCGGGCGCCAGGAACGCCGTGATCGAGGGCTTGTCCTTCTCCTCTTCGCCGACGGCGCCCGGAGCGCCCTTGGGCCAGAGGTATTCGGGCGCGGCAGCGGGGGCCGCCAGGAGCGCCAGGAGCGCCAGCGTCTTCATCCTTAGCCCTTCCTCAGCAGGCCGCGCGAGCCGAGCCATTGGGTCAGCCGGTCGGGCCAGGTCTGCAGCACCGGGTCCTTGGACGACATCCCGAAGCCGTGCTGTCCCTTCTCGATGATGTGAAGTTCGCACGGCACCTTCGCTTTCCGAAGAGCGAGGTAGAAGTCGATGCTGTTCTCCGGCGGGACGCCGGTATCGCCCGACGTATGCAGCAGGAAGCAGGGCGGCGTCTTCGCCGTCACCCGCTTCTCGCACGACAGATCCTCGTTCAGCTCCGCATCGTTGAGCTTGTCGCCGAGCAGGTTTTTGCGCGAGCCCTGATGGGTATAAGGCTTGTCCAGCACGATCACCGGATAGATGAGCACGCCGAAGTCCGGCCGGCAGCTGACCTTCTCGACGGGGTCCTCCGCGTCGGCCTTGCCGTCGTCGAAGTGCGTGACCGCGATCGAGGTGAGATGGCCGCCCGCCGAGAACCCCATCACGCCGATGCGCGCCGGGTCGACCTTCCATTCCGCGGCCCGCGACCGGACGGTCCGAAGCGCGCGCTGGACGTCCAGCATCATGCAGGGATGATGGTACTTCGGCGCGAGTCGATAGCTCAGGACGAAGGCGCTGACGCCGATCGAGTTGAAGTAGGTTGCGACCTGGTGGCCCTCGTGGTCCTTCGCGAGACCGCCGTAGCCGCCGCCGGGGCAGATGACGATGGCTGCACCCGTGGCTTTCTCTGGAGCGGGCAGGAAGGCCGTGAGCGTTGGGATATCCTGCTCCGCAGTGCCTAG
>Ga0137409_10002971_pt1 | contig 18017 bp, 18 predicted proteins | sample CZODoug1_16funga_FD_122059 | JGI IMG/M metagenome (GOLD analysis project Ga0137409, IMG submission 122059) | Vadose zone soil fungal communities from Angelo Coast Range Reserve, California, USA - CZODoug1_16fungal (Hybrid Assembly) | ecosystem: Environmental > Terrestrial > Soil > Vadose zone... | reverse complement strand
CTCTTCTTCGTCCTCAACAGACGACTCGACCCTCTTGCTGCCGGCCATAGACAGTCCCAGACCGCCGATCAGGCTGACTGCGGCAATCGAGGGAATATCGCCACGAAGCACCATGGCGAGTGCGCTCAGACTTACAACAGCGCCGACAGCTATCAGTCCAACCGGCACCTGGCGACTTCCCACCCGGACGTTAATCGGCGTCGAAAACGGCTGAGGCTCACGGCACGTCGACCGCAGGCGAAGAATGGCCGCGATCTTCAGCAGAAGCGTTGCCGCGATCGCGATTCCATAGGCTCGGCTCAGCCAGCTGACTTGAGCCCCGCTTGCAAAGGTAACGAGCACGGCTGCCGCTGCAGCCATGTTGATGGGGCCGGCTGCGGTAAGCGTGCCTTGCGCCGATAGACGCCGGAGGAGCTGTTCCGTATCCTCCAGAGCCGCATGCGCGGATGGCACCAGCATGAGAAAAGCGGCCACAAGGACCAGGACGATAACCAGGCCATTTGCCACTGCCGGCAGATCCAGATAGTGCGCGAGGCCTGAGAGAGGTGTACTGACCCATAACCCGGCCTGGTCCGCAGGTACCAGGACGAGAAATAAGAAAGAAGAGAACACCGTCAGGACGAAGACCAGAACAACGATGAAAAAACTGGTTCGACGCACCGCCTCGAGCCGTGGTGGAGCAAATTCATTCGCTGCTCGCGCCAGGGTCCCCCCGCCGCCCAGCGCCGGAAGGACGAGGGCGAAGCCGGTCAATAGGTCCAGTACCTCTCTAAAGAAAGATCCGTTGACTCCACCGCCCTGCAGAGGCGCCAAAGCGAGTTCCAGGACAGGAACGTCGTGGCGCACGACGGTCGCCGCGCCCAGCAGGATCACTGCGAGGATCAGGAGGACGCTAACCCAAACGGCTTTTGCGACGGCCGTGGGAGGGAACTGAAGACCGATTCTGGTTCGGGTCCAGAGCAGCCCGACGAGGACAATAGCTCCGACGGTGACCAGTTCCTGGATCGTCAACCGCGCCGTCACGCTCCACTTCGCCATCCAGACCGCGCCAAAGCTCACGGCGTACTGGCCGCACAGCGCGCAGGCCAGAGCCACGAGAAGAAGCCGTTCCGTCAGTACGGCGGCTGTTGCTATGTTTGCCACACGCGGGCCGAAAACGCGTTCCGTGCGGCCAATCAAACCCCCCGGTACGAAAAAAGCCCAGCTTTCAATGTCGATGGCCCGGACGAACGCGCTTAGCGCGCAGGCTACAAGCACGAACCACGGCGCAGATTCTCCGATGCCGGATCGCGCAACTCCGATCACGAAGAAGGCAGCGATACCCAACTCTGCAAGGGCAAGTGCCGTCGCCCTGGAAACCGACATAAACGACAACAGCGCAGTCGTGGATAAAACGACTCGTACCTGTCGATTCGGTATCAGAGGTGGAGCTGCGGAACTCATGTCTTCATGAAAACACAGAGTCCAGGCGCCGCCAAGTGTCAAATCCGCGACTGAGAAATGCGCGTCGTCAGAGGCACCTGAGCGATGATTTTCAAGCCGTAGGCTTCGAGGGCGACGAGTTTGCGGGGGTGGTTCGTGAGGATTCGCATCGAGTGGATTTTAAGGGCTGACAGGATCTGGGCGCCGATGCCGTATTCCCGCTGCTCGCCGCGGAGGCCGATGGTCTCATTGGAATCACCCCCCTGTTTGCCGTGGTATTCCAGCAAGGCAGAGGCCGCCCGGGAGCGGCCCATTTCGTGCAGATAAAGAAGAACGCCGCGGCCCTCCCTTGCAATCGTCTCCATGGCGCCGTCCATTTGTTCGTGGCAGTGACAGGCGCGCGACCCGAACACGTGTCCCGTCAGGCAATGCGTCTGTACGCGGACCAGGATGTCTTCGCCGTTTTCGATGTTGCCGCACACCAGGGCGATGTGGCTTTCCTGGTCGAGGATGCTCTCGAAAGCGATCATGCGGAAGTCGCCGTGGCGTGTGGGAAGGGTGGTCTCTCCCACCTTGTGGACAAACCGCTCCGTCCGCAGGCGATAGCGGATGAGATCTGCCACGGTGATGATTTTCAGATTGCGCTGCCCTGCAAACTCGATGAGATCGGGCACACGGGCCATCGTGCCGTCTTCTTTCATGATCTCGCAGATGACGCCGGCGGGGGTCAGGCCCGCGATTCCAGCGAGATCCACCGAAGCCTCCGTTTGACCCGCGCGAACGAGCACGCCACCGTCACGCGCTCGAAGTGGGAAGATGTGGCCCGGCCGCGCTAGATCGGCGGCCCTGGTTTTCGGATCGATGGCAGTCAGGATCGTTTGTGCCCGGTCGAATGCGGAAATCCCCGTAGAGACATTGCGCCGGGCTTCGATCGATACACAGAAGGCTGTTCCATATGGCGACGTGTTGCTGTGATCAGAAACCATCAGTGGAATATGCAGCTCGTCGAGACGCTGGCCGGTCATGGCGAGGCAGATCAGGCCGCGCCCGAATGTGGCCATGAAGTTGATGGCCTCAGGCGTCACCTTCTCGGCCGCGACCATCAGGTCGCCTTCGTTTTCGCGGTCCTCATCGTCCACGATGATGACCATCCGGCCTTCCTGGATCTCGGCAATGGCTTCTTCAATCGTTGCGAATTGCATATATTTCACGAAGCCAGAAGCCAGGAGCCAGAAGCCAGAATGGTATTAAGCTACGCATCTAGATTCTTCCTCCTTCTGGCTTCTGGCTTCTGGCTTCTGGCTTCCCCTCTTTTGACAAATACGGCGTAATGAGATTTTCCACATATTTTGCCAAAACATCGAACTCGATGTTTACGGGGACGCCCGCTTTGGCGGCCTTGAGGTTTGTATTCTCGAATGTGTGCGGAATTATTGCGACTGAAAAAGCGTTGGAACGCTTGAGAGCCGCGATTGTCAAGCTGATGCCATCCACGGCGATCGAACCTTTCTCCACGATATAACGCGAGCCGGCCTCAGGATATTCCACTTCGAGTTCCCAGGCGTCGCCCTGGCGGTCGAATTGGCGGATGTGACCGACGCCGTCCACGTGGCCCTGCACGATGTGTCCGCCGAACCGCGAATCGCCCCGCATCGGGCGTTCGAGATTCACGATGGCGCCTTTGCGAAGATTTCCGAGGCTCGTTCGATCGAGCGTTTCGCGCGACATGTCGGCGGAGAAGGTCGTTCGATCACTGGACCGCGCCGTCAGGCAAACGCCGTTCACGGCAATACTTGATCCGGCCCGGAGATCGCTCATGACGTCCCGGCCCCGCACCCGAATCGTGCGGAACTCCCCGGTATCGCTGATCTCGATGACTTCACCAATTTCTTCAATGATCCCTGTGAACATACGCGGTCAGCATGACGTCCGGCCCCGCCGTCTGGATCGTCCAGCCTTCCAGAGCGATCGCCTCGGATAACTTGTCCATGCCTTCACCGCCAATCGCGGGAATTTCACGGCCACCGAGGATTTTGGGCGCCACGAAGACCACTAGTTTATCAATGATTCCGGCTCGGAGGGCGTTGAAAGCCAGGTCTGGCCCGCATTCCAGAAGAAAACTTTGGATTTCTCGGCTGTAGAGCTCCCTGACAAGCGCCTCGAGGCTGTCACGGAAGAGCAGGCCGCCGTCGAAATCCTGTATGCGATTGCGGCGATCCAGGACAATTCGGAGAAGCGGCCGCCGGCGTGGGAGACCGCTGCGGTCCGTGAGCTGGGGTTTGTCGGCAAGGAACGTACCGCTGCCGGTTATAACGGCGTCGCACCGGTGCCGGAGCCGGTGAACGGCGGCGCGGGACTCCTCGGAAGTGATCCATCGGGATTCGCCCTTGCGTGTGGCGATCTTTCCGTCGAGGGTCATCGCGAGCTTGAGAATTCCGAATGGCCGATTTCTGGTCTTGTAAGTAATGAACGCTTCGTTGAGACGCCGTGCTTCCTCTTCGAGGATTCCGGACTCGACCTGAATGCCGGCCTCACGCAGCATTTTGAGCCCGGCGCCGTTCACCTCCGGATTGGGATCTTGCATGGCCGTGACGACCCGTGCGACTCCCGCCCCGATCAGGGCTTTCACGCAGGGCGGCGTCCGGCCCTGATGCGAACACGGTTCGAGCGATGTGTAAACCGTCGCTCCCCGCGCAGCCTGTTCGGCCTCGCCTAATGCAAGAACCTCCGCATGGTACAGGCCATCGTAGGTGTAGAAACCCTCACCGATGATTTCCCCGTTTTTGACGACTACGGCCCCGACCATCGCGCCTGGACTCGTGAGTCCCGCTCCCTGCTCAGCGAGCTCCAGCGTCCGGCGGATATAGGTTATGTCGTCCATGTTATGACGAGGAGAAAACAGGTAAGGGTGTTCCCCTCCTGGGACAGGAGGGGTGGACGCGCCATCAAAAAAAATGCCGCGAAGCCTCCTTTGAAGGCGCGGCCGGGGTGGTCAGTCGTGAAACATCAGTCGTGAAACATTCTCCCGAACTGACCACCCCGTCTGCGCGTTCAAAGGTGGCTTCGCGAAATTTTCTTAATCGCGCAGCCTCCCCTCCTGTTCCAGGAGGGGAACACCCTCGTCTCATCATCTTGTCAAACTTGTTGTTCTTCTTCATGCAGCGAACAAGGATTCCACGAAATCGTCGGCGGAGAATTCAATGAGGTCGTCGAGTTTTTCGCCGACGCCGACGAAGCGAATGGGAATCTTCAGGTCTTTGGCGATAGCCGTGACGACGCCACCCTTCGCGGTCCCATCGAGTTTCGTCAGGACCAGTCCGGTAACACCGGCGCTCCTGGTGAACTCGCGGGCTTGCTGGAGCCCGTTCTGACCGGTGGTTGCATCCAGCACGAGCAATACCTCGTGAGGCGCGCCGGGTATTTCCCGTTTCGCGATGCGCGTCATCTTTTCCAGCTCCGCCATCAGGTTATTTTTCGTGTGCAGCCTGCCGGCCGTATCCACGATCACATAATCGATTTTGCGAGCCCTTGCGGATTGCAGTGCATCGAATATTACCGCCGACGGGTCTGCGCCTGCCTTCTGCTTGATGAGCGGCACATCGGCGCGAGTCGCCCAGATTTCGAGTTGCTCAACGGCAGCCGCGCGGAACGTGTCGGCGGCGCACAGCATCACACTCTTCCCATCCCGCTTGAACCGTTGCGCGAGCTTGCCTATGGTAGTCGTCTTACCCACGCCATTCACGCCGACCATCAGGATCACGAACGGATTGCCTTCGGCCACCTCGGTGGGTGGCGTGTAATTGACCTTGAGGATCTTCCGCAGTTCTTCCTTGATTGCGTCCCGGAGCTGCCTGGGATCCTGGAGTGTCCTGCGCGAGACCTGGTCGCGAATCGATTTCAGGATATCGTTGGTGGTTGTTACGCCGATGTCCGCACCGATCATGATCGCTTCCAACTCCTCGAGCATGCCGGCATTGATTTCTTTCTCGCCCTGAACCAGATCCTGGATCTGCTCGGTAAAGTTCTCCTTCGTCTGCTTGACGGCTTCCTTGATCTTCTCGAATACGGTGGGTTCCCGCTTGGGCGTTCCGAATAATGTTATGAATTCCATAGGGTTGTTGTCCAGGAACCGCAAGGCATTAGCCGCGAATGACGCGAATTACGCCAAATGGGCGCGTCAAGAATCCTTTGATGCGCCCATTTGGCGTAATTCGCGTCATTCGCGGCTGGGTCCTCTTCTTTGCTCCGCTCATCTCTTGGATTCCATCTCGCTCATCAACTTCTTGAGCTTGATGAGATATTCCGGATAGATCGTCTCCTTGCCGCCCTGCGTGGCCTCGAACGGCAGCCCGAGGTCATTCGCAAACTCGGTTGGAAGTGTGTCCAGCGGGAAGCTGGGCACGTATCCCTTCGGCCAGGTGACAATTTCGTCCACGATCTCGTTGCCGAGTCCTCGTGCCCCGGTGTTCTGGGCGGGGTTCAACTCGAAATCCGTGGTTCGAATGAGAGGCTCCTCCAGATAGACGGGATCCTCGGTGAACTGGACGTGAGTCAAATGAGTGCCGTCGCGGCGGATGAAGTATTCGGTCAGCCTGGCCTTGACGCTGGCAGGGACTCCGTTGCGCCGATGGTACCCGTATTTCATATGCGTGGTGGTGACCTTCAGCATGCCGCGTTCGCAGACAGCGGTCGAAAAGCCGTCCCACGTGAATTCCGCGTACTCCGGCGGGGGTTGGCGTCCGTCGGTCCAGATGGTCCGGTCGGCACGCCCATAAACGCCCAGCAGCTTGTACCCAAGCACGTCGCCGTCTTCATTCGTAAACTTCGTTATACGGAAGTTCGGTCCGGGTCCGCGCATAAAGTACTGCGGAGGGTGCGGCAGGGCTTGCTGAGTTGTGAGCGACAGTATGGATGCGTCCCACGTTCTTGCGAGCTGGCGAGCGGCATCATTGATGGGAAGGCCGGTGTAGTCGCCCAGATGCGTGCCCAGCAGGGCGCGATCTTCCCAATCTTCTCGAGACCGTGCGCTCCATTCGCCCGACATGTCACACGTGTTGCCGTTACCGCCCGCCGGAGCCTGAGCAAAGGCGGGCGCACTCGCGGCCACTGTTATCAGCAGGAGCAACCAACTCGCAACCTTCATTTTTTTACTGGCTGCGCCCTATCGGGCTTGCATTCGCAGCCGCTCATTTGTTCTTGTCGATGTCCGGAGCGTCGGGGTTGGACGAACCAACGAACAGCTTCTTGCCGTCGGTGAACGTCACGATACTGCCGTTTGCCCGCTTTGCTCCATCTTTGGCTTGATAGCCTTCGACCAGGATCTCGGTGCCTACCGGCAGGGAACTCTTCGTCCAGCCACGCCGGAGTAAAGCGTTCGGCGCGGCCAGCTCGATCATCCAGTTCGTCGCGGTGCCGTCGTCGCCTTTCACGTCGATGTTGACCCAGGCGTGCGGATTGATCCACTGCATCTTCGTGACTGTTCCTCGGAACTTGACCGGCTTGGTCCCATCAAACTCCGCCGCAAATGCATGGTGCGCCCATACGGGCGCCGAGACCGACAGCATCACAACACCCGCAACCATAACTAAAAGTGTTTTCCTCATTGTATCTCCCACTGTAGCGGCGCTCTGTGCTGCGTAATTCGGGGACAGACGTATAAATCACCCAATTACGGATCAGAGAGCGTTAATCGTAATTGGGTGATTTATACGTCTGTCCCCGAATTACGCAGCACAGAGCCGCGCTCAGGATATTGTGCAAAGCGTAATTACCCTCGTGACATGCATTCGACGATCAGCGAAGTCTGCTCTTTGGCGCGGTCCAAGCCTTCGGAGCGGCCTTTGGCGCCTGTCCAGGAATGGCGACCGGCACCACTGCCAGGATCGCGATACCTAATGAGCGGAGCGAATGCAAGCCCGACAGGGCGCAGCCATCAATAAATGAAGCGAAAAATCGATTTCTCATCCTCTCTTCCTTTGGTCTTCCTTTGGGCCCTTCTTTTACTTCTTCGGCTGCCTCCGCAGATCGCCATAAAGCAATTCTTCGGCAAACTCCACGCATTTGAACTCCGTGAGTTGCGCATTCTTGTCCAGGCGGCGATAGAGGGGCAAACTGATCTTCCACGGCCGCGTAAAGACCATCGGATCTTCAATAGTCGCTTCGTAGTTGATGACATCGGGATTGCGGAAGCTGTATCGCTCAACGACGTGCAACGCCTCGCTGTGGAAGTTGCCGGCCCTGTCGAACCATGTTTGATCATTCATTCCTGTAACGTCAACGACCAGCGTATCGCCTTCCCAATGCCCGTTCGACCATCCCATCCATGTATCCGTCGGGGCCTCCGTGGGTTTGCCCATATTGACGACACGATTCGACGTCGCATACTCATAAGCAATTGCGATGTTGCTCGTCCCCTGGACAATTTGAATCGGATACGGCATGTACGTGGCGCGGGGCACTCCCGGCATGTAGCATTTGACCTCGGGATCCAGCTTCCACCAGTTTGCTTTATTCTCCTTTTTCTTCGCTAATGCCTCCGGACGATACGGAATCTCTCCTCCCTCCACAACGCCCTGGCCTCCAGGAATCGCACCGACGGCACCCAGCTGGAAGAACGGTCCAGGCTGCGCGATATGATCTTGAATGTCCCAGTTGGCGGTCGTTATCGACTGCCAGAGACCGGTGAAGTTTGGTTTGCCATCCGGCATACGCGGTATTCGCTGCGCCTGCGCGGCCTGGCCAAATGCGGAATTCGTTACGAGAGACAAAATGAGAACGGCTAACGCACGAAACATCAAACCTCCATGTGTTATCGGGGACGGTAATTCGGGGACAGACGCATAAATCACCTAATTAGCATTCAAAGTCACGTTTCTTGCTAATTAGGTGATTTATGCGTCTGTCCCCGAATTACCGAATTACTATTTGGGTGCGTCGGGAGAAGAACCGCCGAGGAAGAGCTTCGTTCCGTCAGGGTACGTGATATCTCTGCCGTTGACCCTGTTGGATCCATCTTTCGCGCGATAGCCGTCGACGACGATCTCGGTTCCAAGGGGCAACGAACTCTTCGTGAATCCGCGGCGGAGCAGCGTATTCGGAGTACCGCCTTCAACCATCCAACGCGTCGTCTTGCCGTCCGGTTCTTTCACGTCCACGTGGAACCAGGAATGGGGATTGATCAGCTCGATTTTCGCAACGGCCCCCCGAAATTTGATCGGCTGGTTGGAATCAAATTCCGCAGTAAAGGCGTGATGCGCCAAAGCCGGAACTGTCGCCGCAAGCAGCGCGATGCCGGCAATCATGAATAACTTTGTTCGCATAAGAGTCCTCCTTATTTAGTACCAGATCGATGCTTCACTTTGTCTTCTCTTCGGCACGGGCGCCTCTGAGTATGCCCTCCATGCCGTAATTCCCCTCGTGGCACGCGTATTCAAATATCGGATCCGGAGTCTTCTTCATGGGAATCTGGGCTGTCCAGGGCCTCGTGAATGAGCTTTCATCGTTCGCCGTGAATTCATAGACGATCGTATCCGGAGATGTGCGCGTGAAGCGTTCGATGAGATGAAAGTTCGGGCCGGATCCTCTGAAAGCAGTCTTGTCGGTGAAATTGGTGGTTTCGACGACCAGAGTGTTGCCTTCCCAACGGCCTCGGGAATCGCCCATCAACAGACGGACATTCTGCGGTACATGCGGCCGTCCATCCAAAGGAATGATGCGCGCATCGTGGATCATCTCGACGAAGATCACGACGTAACCGGGAGACTGCACGATTTGATAGTTGTTGTTGTAGGCGCCGGGAAGCATCGGCGGGCCGGCAGTCGGCCAGAGAATGCAGCGGTTGTTGAGCGACAAATCCTCAGGTCCATCGGCAGGATGCAGCCTGCGGTATTCGGCGCGGGCGGCCTGTCTCTTTTGCGCCTCAGGAGTCAGGGCGGGGATTTTTCCGTCGGGCGGATCGACGACCAGCGACGTTCGGCGGCTTTCGACAACCTTCGATCCCCGTTCGAACCAGAATTCGTTGTAGGCGCCGGCGACATCGGCCGAGGCAGTTCCGGGGCGGCGATCGCGATTACCCTGGTCGAGCAGGCGCTTCTCATATTCCGCCGCTTCCTTTTCCGTAAAGAATTCTTTTCCGGCGAGCTCAGCGGGCCGCTCCAGAGGCGTAAGGGTGGCTGTGGTCCAGATTCCCTGAAGGTCCGGCTGGCCATCTGGAGTTTTTGGAGGAGTCCAGGATTTGGCGGTTTGCGCAAACACCGCCAGTGGCACTAACAAGACTAACGCACCGACTGAAACGGAGAATCGATGGCTCATGTGACCTCACGACTGCTTTGAATTCCACTGTAGCGGCGCTCTGTGACCGCCGGTTTTTCCGTCGGTCACACACCGCCGCTACAGTTTATTGCTGCGATCCTTTCTTCGCGGCCGCTTCGGCGGCCCTCTTCTCTTCGGCTCGGGCACCGGAGAGCGTGTTCCTCACGCCGTAATTTCCTTCGTGGCAGGCGTGCTCAAATATCGGCCCCACACTCGCCGTCAGGGGCAGCACTGCGGTCCAGGGCCTTGTCCACGTCGTTTCATCGTCGACGGTGAATTTGTAGTCGATAGTGTCCGGGGCCAGGCGCGTGAACCGTTCAGTCACTTTCATGTTCTGGCTGGCTCCTCTGTACGGGTTCTTGTCGTTATAGTTTGTCGTTTCGATAACCAGCGTCTCGCCCTCCCAATGGCCGCGCGAGTCGCCCATCCACTGGCGGATCTTTGGTGAAACGTGGGGACGGCCGTCCAGGGGAATGATGCGGACATCGTGGATCATCTCAGTGAGAATCATCACGTATCCCTGACCCTGCACGATCTGATAATTGGCGTTGTAGCCGGCGTTCATCATCGGCGGTCCGGAACCCGCCATGATGATGCAGCGTGTGCCTATCGGCATGTTCTGCACCGCGTCCGTAGTGGCGCCGGCCCGCCGCCTCTCCGCTGCGCGGTCGGCCGCTCTCTTCTGTCCTTCGGGGGTAACCGAAGGAAGTTTTCCATCGGGCGGATCGATAATCATCGAAGTCCGCACGCTCGATAAGTGCGTGGACTGGTTCCGGTCGAGCCCGAACTGAGTGAAATCATAGTGCACGTCGGCTATGGTGCCGGGCTCGGTTTGCTCACTTTCGCGCTCAGCCGCCCGCTTTTCAATTTGGATGGCTTCCTCTTGTGTATAGAACTCTTTCGTTACGCCGTTGGGCCGCTCGAGCGGCACATAGGTGGAGTTCGTCCAATACCCCTGCAGGTCCGGCTGGCCGTCGGGCGTACGTGGCGCCTTATAGACCTTCGCCGCTGGCTGAGCTTTTGCTCCAGCCGAAGGCGCCTGACCGGCAACAGAGAGGGTTGCCAGCAGGACGATGCTCAGAACACATATCAAAACCAGAAATCGACGACTCATCTGCATTCTCCTTTTTTAGCGTCGGGCCCACCGTCCGGATTGCTTCGGTACACCGCTTCGCGGCCTTCTTACTACCGGCCGGTCCCCCCACGCCCTTTCTTAGCGTCGGGCCCACCGTCCGGGCTCATCTTACCTGCTGGTCGTTGGCTGTTTTCTCAGATGTCCGTAGATCAAATCTTCGACAAATTCCACGCACTTGAATTCCATGATCTGAGCATTTCGTTCGACGCGCTTGTAGAGCGGCATAGTGATCTTCCACGGCCGCGAAAACGTCTGCGGATCCTCGATCGTAGCTTCATAATTCAATGTGTCGGGGCTGCGCGCAGTGATGCGTTCGACAACGTGAAGTGCATCGCTGTGGAAATTCCCCGCCCTGTCGAACCAGGTCTGCTCGTTGAAACCGGTGGTATCGATGACCAGCGTCTCGCCCTCCCAATGTCCGTTCGACCATCCCATCCAGCTATCGGCAGGCGCTTCCGTTGCCTTGCCCATATTGACGGAGCGCACGGCTCCCGCGAACTCAAAGACCATCATGATCACGTTCGGACTTTGAATAATCTGGAACGGCATTCCTTGATACATGGCGCGCGGAACGCCGGGCAGGTAACACTTGATCTCCGGATCAAGAGTCAACCGCTTCTCAAAGTTTTCCTTCTTTTTTGCAGCCGCCGCAGGCAGATACGGGATCGGTCCGCCCTCAACAATACCCAACCCGGGGGGAATCGCGTCCGCCGCGCCGAGTGCGACCACCCGGCCAAATCCCGCCGCATGGGCCTCGAGATCCCAATTGGCTTCGTTCAACGCCTGCCAGACGCCGTTCAAGTTGGGCTTGGCGTCCGCTGTTCGCGGCGCCCTGTATGCCGGCGCAGGTGTCTGAGCAAAGTGCGTCGTGACGGCCACCAAGAGGCCGGCCACGATGACCATAGAAATCGTCCAAATCACATACCGGTTTCTCATCTGATCGGTCTCCTCTAAACCCAATGCGTTTATATGCTAAATGCCAGTGTCTTTGGGGAAAATAATCTCTTCAAATGAGGTTGATGTCAATTAACATAACGTCGAAAACTATAAAGAATGAATCGGATACTTGCGGCAATCTTTCTTGGGCTCTTTGTTCTCTCTCCCGTCGTTCTGGCAGAAACCCTTCCGCCGCGACTCAGCGATGCGGAATTCTGGCAGATGATCTGTGACTTTTCCGAACCGGACGGCTATTTCAGTTCGAATAACTACTTGTCCAACGAGAACACCTTCCAGCGCGTGATACCAGCACTAAAAGCCGCAATCAGGCCCGGCGGAGTGTATATCGGAGTGGGCCCGGAGCAAAACTTCACTTACATCGCCGCGCTTGAGCCCAGGATTTCCTTCATCATCGACATTCGCCGCCAGAACATGCTGCAACATCTAATATACAAGGCGGCTTTTGAACTTTCCGAAACCCGTGCGGAATTCCTTTCGTTCCTGTTTTCAAGAACGCGCCCGCCGGAACTGGATGCCCGCTCCAGTCCGGAGGATTTGTTCGAGGGATATCAAAAAGCGGCTTCCGATAGAGAACTTTACGAACGCAGTCTTCAGACGATCATCAGACTTCTGACCGAGCAGCACCATTTCACGCTAACCACCTCGGACACCGAAAGCATCGGGCGCATCTATCGAGCGTTCTTTCTTGCGGGACCCGACTTGAGTTACTCGTTCATGGCCGGTCCGCGCCCCGGCCGGACGCCGACCTATTCAGAATTGATGACGGAGACCGATGGCCAGGGCCGCAACTGGAGTTACCTTGCAAACGAAGACAATTTCAAGCTGCTGAAAGATCTTCAAGGCAGGAACCTGGTGATTCCGATTGTCGGCGACTTCGCGGGACCGAAGGCCATCCGCGCCGTTGCGCAGTATCTGGAGGAGCACGAGGCGCCGGTGAACGCTTTTTATACTTCGAACGTCGAGCGATACCTCTTCGAGGACAACGTCAATTGGAAAACCTTTTACTCGAATGTCGAAGCGCTTCCCATTGACGCGAAGAGTACTTTTATTCGTGCAGTCCTGAATGCCCGCGCGTATTCCAATCGCCGCCGAAATGCTATCCGATCGGTGACGTTGCTCTCCTCCATTTCGGAACTGCTCGACGGAATCAAGGAAGGCCGCATCACGATGTACGAGCAACTGAACGCGCTATCGCGCTAACGCTTCGGAGGAACAATGTTTTTGTCGATCGTTATCTCTCTCCTTCTGACACAAGCCCAGCAAGGCACGGCGCAATTGAGGGGTTTCCGAACGGCGCCCGCTCTGTTTCAGCAGAACTGTGGCACGTGTCACGGTAAGGAGGGCTCGCCATCCATGTTCCTGGGATCGGGCTATGGCACCGGCAACTCGATCAATGGCAACGCTCTGCTCGCCTTTGGACCGGAGTAAACACTGTAGCGGCGGTCTATGACCGCCGGCGATCTCACAATTGCGACACTGTCGGCGGTCATAGACCGCCGCTACAGTGAGGAGAAAGCATGAAAATTTTTTGCGTCATTCTTGTGATGGTTCTCTCGGGTTGCGGCGGTTCGCCCACCGAGAAAAAGGAGCCTGCCGCATCCGCAACTCCAGCGCCCACTATGGCATCGCCGAACGCGGAGGTCCCCGCCAAGTGGACCGCCACCGAAGGCATCGATACACCGGAAAGCGTGTTCGTGGACTCTGCATCCGGCTTCATCTTTTCATCGCAGATCGTGGGCATGCCCGGTGAACGCGACGGAAACGGTCGCATAGTGAAGCTGAGCTCTGATGGCAAGGTGATCGACGCAAACTGGGTGAAAGGACTCAACGCGCCCAAAGGCCTGCGCAGTACCAACGGCACGTTGTGGACCGCCGACATCGATGAGGTCATCGGTATCGAGATCGCGACCGCCAAGGTTGGACCACGCATCAAAATTCAGGGCGCACAATTCCTCAACGATGTGGCGGCCGGCGCCGACGGAACCGTGTACGTGACGGACATGATGGGCAACAAGATCTACGCCATCAAGAACGGCAAAGCATCCATATTCGCCGAGGGCGAAGACCTGGAGTATCCCAACGGTATTCTCGCGGAAAACGACCGGCTCGTTGTTGGAGGCTGGGGAAAGCCTGAAGCGGACTTCACAACCAAGGTCCCCGGACATCTCTTCACGCTCGATCTGAAGACGAAAAAGAAGACGCTGATTACTCCCAATCCAACGGCCAACATTGACGGTCTGGAGAGCGACGGCAAAGGCGGCTACATCGTCACAGACTATATCGCCGGCAAACTTCTACACATCACCGCCAACGGCGACGTCCACATGCTGAAACAGTTCAAGCCGGGAACTGCCGACATTGCATTCGTGCCCGCGGAAAATCTTGTAATCATTCCCCACATGAACGAAAACAAGATCGCGGCCTACAATATTTCGCAATGAACTGACGACACGCCACACACAAGGAGGCGTTATGAAAGTGCGGTTTGCTTTTTCGATTTCCATCACGATGCTGCTGGGAAGTCTCTGGCTGATGGCGCAAGTGAAAAACTTCCGCCCGGTCACGGAGGCCATGCTGCGCAATCCCGCTCCCGGCGACTGGCTGAACTGGAGGCGCACGGACAACGCATGGGGTTTCAGTCCGCTGAACCAGATCAACAGGCAGAACGTCCATCAACTGCAGCTCACATGGTCGTGGGCGATGGACGATACAGGCGCGCAGGAAGCGACACCGCTCGTCTACGACGGCATCATGTACCTGCCGAACCCGCGAGGCGTCATTCAGGCGCTGGACGCCGCAACCGGCGACTTGATCTGGGAATATCGTCCTGCGGCGCCCGCACGGCAACCCGCTCCGCGTGCGGCCGGCGCCGGCGAGCAGAGTGTCATTCCGCGCCTTTCACAGGCGCCCGCCGCAGGTGCCGGCGACGGGAGAGGAATCCAAAAGAATATCGCCATCTACGACGACAAGATCTTCGCCACCACCAATGAGGCCCACATTGTTGCCGTGGACGCGAAGACTGGAAAGCTCGTGTGGGACACGGCCGTGGCCGATCCGAAGCTGGGGTACGAATACACGGCTGGTCCGATCGTTGTCCGCGGCAAGGTGATTGCAGGAATCTCGGGATGCAGCCGCTACAAGGAGGACGTCTGTTTCATCACCGGGCACGACGCAGCCACCGGGAAAGAACTGTGGCGCACATCCACAATTGCACGGCCCGGTGAGCCCGGCGGCGACACATGGGGCGATCTGCCGCTGGCCTTCCGCGCCGGCAGCGATGCGTGGATCTCGGGCAGCTACGATCCGGAAACCAACCTCGTTTATTGGGGCACGGCGCAGGCCAAGCCATGGGCCAGGGTCGCTCGAGGAACTGACGGTGATGCGCTCTATACCAACTCGACTCTCGCACTCGATCCCGACACGGGAAAAATGAAATGGTATTACCAGCACCTTCCCGGCGAGACGCAGGACATGGACGAAGTATTCGAAAACATCCTGATCGACGCGGGCGGACGCAAGTCGCTTTTCAAAATGGGCAAGCTTGGAATTCTCTGGCAACTCGATCGGGCGACAGGGGCGTTTATCCGGGCCACCGACCTCGGCTACCAGAACATCGTCCAGGTCAATCCGCAGACCGGCAAGGTCACGTACCTTCCCGGCATGATTCCTCGAGTCGGGGTCGAGGTCGCTATGTGTCCGAGTACCTCCGGATTCAAAAGCTGGCGCGCGATGGCCTTCAATCCTCAGACCAATGCCCTGTACATTCCCCTGACGCTGAACTGTGAAAGAGCTATTTTTGGCGCCGGGCCACAGAGGGTTGTAGGGGGCGGCGGCTCCGGTTCGGTGGGACGCACAAACTACAAACATCCTGAATCCGAGGGGAACCTTGGCGAGTTCCTCGCCATGGACATTCGGACCGGAAGGGTGTTGTGGCGTCAACGCACACCGTCGCCGTCGAACACTGCTGCGCTGTCAACCGCGGGCGGCCTGGCATTCGGGGGAGATTGGGATCGGCACATGTACGCCTACGATGCGGCCACAGGAAAGGTCCTCTGGCAGACGCGCCTGCCAACTTCCGCTCAGGGCTTTCCAATCACGTATCTGGCAAAAGGAAAACAGTACGTTGCGATGCCCGCGGGAATTGGCGGCGGAAGCTGGTCCACGCTGATCACGCCGGAACTGGCTCCGGAAATTCGACGCCCGAATTCCGGGAATACGCTGCTGGTGTTTGCGCTACCGTAGGTAAAACACAAGAGGGGCCAGAAAAATAGCCGCGAATTACGCGGATTACACGAATGGGCGCATCAAGGAATCTTTGGTGCGCCCATTCGCGTAATCCGCGTAATTCGCGGCTATTTTTCTGGTCCCTCTCGAAGAATCAGGCACGCGTCCCCGAACTCGTGTCCCAGATACCCAATCTCGGCCGCGTGACGCCAGGCGCGCCTGAGCGAAGTTTCGTCTGTAAATGCGCGGAGCAGGCGGAAGTGACTTTGGGAAGGTTCGTGGATACCCGTGAGCAGGCCGTCAACGACGCGTGGAGAAAAGTCCTTCGTGATAACCAGTCCGGTCATTCCGGCACCTTCAATCAATTTGCCCGAATGTTGAGCGGCGCAGCCCTCGAGCGCCCGCACGACTGTTGTGCCGACGGCCACAACACGTCCACCAAAAACGTGCGTCGCCTCTATCGCCTCGACAGTCGACCCTGGAATTTCGAAGCGCTCGGCCAGAGGGAGTAATGCATCGAGATCTTCATCACCAGTCGCGCTAAGGCCGGCAGCGTGGGTGAGGTAAGCCAAACGCACACCTTTCCGGCGGAGTGCCAGAAGGATCCGCCAAGACAGCGCTTCTCCCGCCGACGGCATTTCCACCGCCCACGGACGCGCCGCATACACGGTCTGCACAGACCACAGAGCGAGATCCTTCGACAGATACGAATACTGAATCGGTTTGCCGCAGGCGTAGAGAGCGGTCCACAGATCTTCGCCGCTGCGATCAAACCGAACCGTTATCAATCGCGGCGAGTCTGGAGACACCTCGACGACTTCCATTGCGAGGCTCTCACCCACACTAAGGACCGAACCCGGTGTCACTCGCTCCGGGGGATCCCGGAGTTCGGTCGGAGTCCTCCAGTCCCCTGGTCCAAAAAGAGCAGCTTTCCATGTGGAGTTTTCAATCTGACCAAGGAGGCGAATCTCGGCTTCCACACCGGACGCCGTCCGTGCCCGCAGCGATGCGGGGAGCGTGGCAGCATCGTTGACCACGAGAAGATCGCCGGGACGCAGAAACCGGGGCAGTTCAGGCATCAGGGTGTCTTCAAAGGTTCCGCCTTCGGGATCGAGCACCAGCAGTCGCGCCGCATCTCGCGGCGTGCGGGGCTCGCGTGCGGGTATCATGCGACCTCCACTCGTGATGCCACGACTCGCGCACCGGTTTGGAAATCGCCGGCATGGCGAATGATGTCGCATATGCGTTCGGCAACATCCTCAGGCTTCGCCAATGTTGCCGGATCCGCATCGGGCATCGCATCGGCGTGCATCCGCGTATCCATCTCGCCGGGATCGATGCTCATAAACTGAACGCCGGTTCCTTCGAACTCTTTGGCAAAGATCCGCATCATGTGGTCCAGTGCTGCTTTCGAAATGCCGTACGCGCCCCAACCCGGATACGCTTCGACCGCCGCATCCGAACTTATGCCGATGACGAGGCCGCGCCCGCGCAGTGACATTGCGCCCGCGACAGCCTTTGCCAGCCGGAACGGACCGATAAGATTCACCTGAAGAACCTGCTCCAGGTCCTCGCATTCGGTGTCCATCAGCAGCGGCAGAGGAACCGCGCCGAGGGTGCTCGCATTGAGAACGAGAATGTCGACGGGGCCTGCAAGCGCCGCGCTTTGCCCGGCCATTGGGTAAATCGCAGACTTATCGCCGGCGTCGGCTGCGATTCCGTGCGCTTCACCGCCAAACGCGCGAATCTCAAACAGCGTTTTATCCAGATCCTCGCGATGACGTGCAATGAGCGTAACGCGGGCGCCGTCTCTGGCCATCGCTTTCCCCAACGCGCGTCCCAAACCACGACTGCCGCCAGTGATCAGTATCGAAGCGTCCCGGATTTCCATATTCCCTCCTGACGATTCGAATTATCGGCCCGCGCTGACAATAAATCATCAGCGTTGCCAATTAATTGTCGGACGGCT
>Ga0137409_10002970_pt1 | contig 18022 bp, 17 predicted proteins | sample CZODoug1_16funga_FD_122059 | JGI IMG/M metagenome (GOLD analysis project Ga0137409, IMG submission 122059) | Vadose zone soil fungal communities from Angelo Coast Range Reserve, California, USA - CZODoug1_16fungal (Hybrid Assembly) | ecosystem: Environmental > Terrestrial > Soil > Vadose zone... | reverse complement strand
TCCAGGCGGTTGCAACGAAAGTGTCCACCATCAGCTTTCCATCAGCCCCGTCGAGCACAATGATATTCCCGCCCGGCCCAGATAGCAGATACATCTTGTCGCGCAGCTTCGTGGTCTGCACGGGTATGGTAGCCATCCCTGTTCGGTACTTGACCACCGGGTCAACCGGGGCTGAGCCCGGCTCTTGAGCATTCTGTGCCCAGGCGGTGGCTGGAGTTTTCGCCAAGGTTTTCCAAGGCAAACATTCCGCTAGCAGAGCGCCTCCGGCAAGCGCTGAAGTCGCCCGCAGGATTTCGCGCCGGGTGGGCACCTTGGAAAAGTGCACTGGATTCATGAAATCTCTCCTTCGTTACGCGCGAGCGAACGGGAACGCGCTGGGACGAGCCTAGTGAATCGGAATGCGGTAAATATTTCGGTGCGGCGTCGAGCGGTCGAACCCGTAAAGAGAACCATCGGGGCCGGGACGAGCAAGCTCGCTGATTACCTTGACACCACCCAAACCGGTCAAATCCTTTTCCGTCTTGATGCCGGCAAGCGGTAGCTCGGGAAAACTATTGCCATGACGCAACGGAACTATGAACGTCTTGAACAAATCGGAATTAGCGCCGGCTCTGGGTAGCCCCAGATAAAGGAATTTTCCATCTCCGGTCCACCGGACAATGCACAAGCTGTTACATACGCGTTTTTCGATACCGTCGTCAAGGTTATACGCCACCACCCCACGCGTCACCTCCTCACCCTCGATGGGAACCTCGGCAACCACCCACTTGCCGTCGGCTGAAATGGTTTGGAGAAAACGCACTGGATGCGGAATCACCTTCTTACGCGGTCCACCGCCCAGCGGGCGACGGCAAAGAAACAAGCTCCCATTTGAGCGTGCGAGAAAAAACAAGTCGCCAGAGCGGCCGAAGAGGGGATTACTTTCGGTCGAGTCGGAGTCCAGTCGTCGCGGAGGCGTGCGGCGGTCGAGCGATGCCACCCACAAATGAGGTCCACCATTGGCGTCAAACGAATCAAATGCAATTTGTTTGCCGTCATCAGAAAGGTCGAAAGAGTTGGCAACGGACGTCCCAGGCAGTGGCCGCTCGATTAGTCCAGAAGTCAGGTCCGCCGCCCACAACTCCTCGATATCTTTGGGATTCCGTCGTCCCAAGAAATACAACTTCCTGGAGTCCGGGGAAAAAATGGCCCGGGAACTAAGCTGGCCCATGATCAGACGTGCGGAACCTTCGAACGGTACTTGCCGATCGCCTTTTTTGTCATGCACCCAGACAGTGTTATTCACAAGGCCAACCGAGGTCAGCACGGACCGGCCATCCGGAGCGACTGCCAAACCATCTTGTTCGGTCGGTCCGAATGTGATTTGTTCCGGGTTTCCGTGGGGAAATGCTTGGCGCCAAAGATGAAATCCGTTCCCCACGTTAGCGCTGAAAAACATCGACTTTCCGTCTGGCGACCAACCTGCGTAGGTGCACTCGGCGCTGCGGGGGCCAACGATCTCGCCTGAGGAACGGCGATCAAAAGGGACTAGACGGCACGGCATCCCGCCCGCCGAGGTCATCTCGGTCGCGATCAGAACCCACTTGCGGTCGGGTGAAAGGTAGGAGTGGTGCGCCATGCCATCTTCCTGAGCGGGAATGTAAATGTCGCGCTCTTCGCCGCGGCTCTCGGTTGCGGTCACTACCGCCATGTGAATGCCGCTTTTTATTTCCGAAAACAAAATGTGCTGATCATCCACCCATGTAAGCCCGGACGCGTTGGGCAGCATCAACTGGGCTTTGCCGCCGAGCACCGGCACGACCCAGGTATCCCAGGCAGGTACAACCGAGTAAGTTATGCGCGAGCCATCCGGCGAGAACCCCGGATTGGTTTTCGGCGTTCCATCGTGCGTTAGCTGAACAGGTTCGCCTTGGGGGAGAAGCTTGAGATAGAGATCCCCAGGGGTGACGAATGTGTTCGAGCCGCGGAGAAATGCGAGCATACGCCCGTCTGGCGACAATGCCGGAAAAACTGCCGAGTCAGGGAAGTTGGTCAATTGCTCCCACTCCTGCGCAGAGGACGTACCCAAAGGCGTGCGGTAATGCATATACGCACCCGCCAAGGAGACGGCAAGCACTGTCAGCAAGCCGCCGACAGCATAGAGACGTCTGCGTGACGCGCTACGCCCAGCGGAAGACTGGGCACGGTTGCCCGTGCCGGAACTGGGTAAGTCTGAAATAGCTTCCAAGGCGAAAGCCGCATCTCGAACAGAGTGAAACCGCTCGTTCGCGTTCTTCTCCAAGCAGCGTCGCAAGACGCGATCGAAGGCCGGCGGAACGGATGAATTGATCTGCGACAAGGCTGGTGGATCGCGATTCAAGATCGCTTCTATGGTGTCGGCTGCAGTCTCACCATGGAAAGCTCTTTTACTCGAAAGCATTTCGTAGATGATCGCGCCGAGGGCAAAAATATCGGCACGCTGGTCAACTTCCCCACCGCGCACTTGTTCTGGCGGCATATATCCGACAGTGCCCATCATCACTCCGGCTTCTGTTTCTTGCGTCAGAGTCGGGGCGTTAGGAGATGAGGAACCTAGGGGATTTGTCAGCTTAGCTAGTCCGAAGTCGAGAACCTTCAGGTGTCCCGCCGTGGTCAAAAAAAGATTTTCGGGCTTGAGGTCGCGATGGATAATTCCTTTGTCGTGCGCGGCAGCGAGGCCGCTGGCCATTTGCAACGCGAGGTTCACCGTTTTGTGTGCTGGCAACGGGCCCCTCATCAGACATTGCCTGAGAGTTTCTCCGTCCAGGAGTTCCGATACAACGTAGGGGATGTCATCGCTGGTCGTACCCACGTCGTAAATGGCGAGAATGTTGGGATGGTTTAGAGCCGCCGCCGCCCGAGCCTCTTGCTGGAAGCGCCGCAGCCGATCCGGATTATTGGAAAAGGCACGCGGCAGGATCTTGATGGCCACATCTCGGCCAAGCCGCGCATCGTGTCCGCGATAGACTTCGCCCATTCCGCCGGCGCCGAGAAGTGAGTGAACTTCATAATGTTCGAGCTTGGTTCCCGGCAGCAGCGGAGCGCGAGGCTCTGACGATGCAAGGAGATCGGAGCAGGCTTGGTCGCCCGAAGAGAGAAGCGAAACCACCTCCTTACGCAATGAGTCCTCCCCGGAGCAGGCGCGGTCGAGAAATTCGGAACGCCGCTCTCGGGGAAGCTCGAGGGCATCGTAGAGTACGCCCTTCATTTTTTGCCAGCGTTCCGGAGTCATGACGGTCATACCCGGCTCATCTGTTTGTTGAGCCACAAGCGCGCGGTCGTCCAGTCGCGCTTGACCGTGGCGGGGGAAACTCTCAAAACCTGGGAAGTTTCCTCGATCGACAATCCCCCGAAAAATCGCAGTTCCACGATTTGGCCTTGTTGCGGATCAAGGCGGGAGAGTTCCTTTAGAGCGTCGTCGAGCGCGATCAGGCCGACGTCTCGGGCGGTGGGCAAAGCTGTGGCTTCATCGAGTTCCAGCCTCAGGCCGCCATTGCGCTTGATCGCGCGGTGACTGCGAGCGTAATCCACGAGTATCTGGCGCATTAGTTGCGCGGAGACGGCAAAAAAATCAGACCGGCTCTCAAAATGCACCTTCTCTCTTTTGGTAAGCCGTAGGTAAGCTTCGTGCACCAGAGCAGCGCTTTGCAGAGTGTGACCGGGACGTTCCTTACGCAAGTGCTGGCGTGCCAAGCGACGTAGGTCAGCATAGACCAGTGGCATGAGAGCTCGGAGCGCGTCCGAATCCCCTGCTTGCCACTTGCCCAGCAGGTCACTGACAGGCTGGGACCCAAGGCGAGACACCCTAACCACCCTCACGCGGGCAAAGAAGGCCGGCTTGTGAACCAAGATATCCGCGCCTTATAACAAAGTCAATCTGTTGAGATGACGGTACTTATTGACAAAACGAGCCATTGATTTTGCCGGTTCCCCTTGCGGCATGCCCGAGCCCACGAGAAATATTCTTCCATCGAGTGAGCCAATTAGCGCGGCAATCACGCTGAAACAAATCAAGAGCGGGGCTGGGCTAGAAATTGGCTTCGCATCTAACGAGGAGGAAAATATGCGATTCGTGAATATCAGTAAGACGACTTCGGTCTTGGCGGCGACGGTAATTCTGGCAGTGGCAGCTGTGAGCGAGACCAGTCGTTGTTCGCCGGTGGGCGGCGTGCTGATGACCAACATAGGGGCGATAGCCGGTCAAACTAATCTCGGCCCTGTGTTCGGTGATTTGCAAGGGTCCATAGCGGCCACCATTCTGGGACAGGATTCCAACGGCAACTACTTGGTTCAGCATTACTGGGTCAATGCCGCGGGCGAAACCATACTACTCAAAGTGGCAACCCTGATACCGGCCTCAACCAGTCGGCCGGGAGTGGTGCCTGTACTCTGGGGAAACTACAGCTCCGAGATCGCCGGAGGAACGGGCAAGTTCAAAGGCGCCACTGGAAAGATCGAATATTTCGGGATTGCTGATTTCAACGAGAACACGCTCGTCCTGCGATATCGAGGGACAGTTTGCGTGGCCCACTAGAAAACTGCGCTCTTCCGGCACTCGATTCGCACGGAGCGCTTTCTGACTCCACCCGGGGCCCGAGTCGTTGTCTCTCTGTGCCTTGGGGCGTTCTGACTTTAACCGGAGTGCGGGTGAGGGGAGGATCAGACCCCCAACCGTGCCTGACAATGCCTGCGCACGGAAAGGCGGCGGACTCCGTGCGCAGATGTGGTTGATTCCTTAGCACTAGAAAAGGGGAGGAGCAATGTCTGGAGTGGTCACTTTTCTCAATCGTGAGGTTGGCCTTCGCAATCAGATGGTTTTGGTTTGGTTCTGCGCGGTTGCGCTGCCGCTCTTGGCCCAAGCCCCGCCCAACCGAGACACATTCGTGTCCGCAGCGAAATCTACCACCAATTACGGCAGTAACGCATCATTGGTGGTCCAGGTCGGCGGAGGCGCACATCGAAGGCGGTCTTGCTGATCCGTATTCTTGAACGTATAGGAAAATCAAAATCTCGTGTTCGGCGTGGACGAGGCATTGTGGCGAATCGATTCGGTGCTGTCGGTTGGAGGAAGTATTCAGATCGTCCGATTTGTTCCCACGAGGGCGCAGGGCGCTGTTAGGGGTCTGGCGAGGACAGCACGCGGAGTCTCGTACTGCCATCGCGCGATCGTGGCAGCGACGTGATGGAATACTTGGCGAGGTCGGCTTAGCGAGATGCCTTCGGCGCTAGTCGTCGCGCCCACTTCATTCTCTTGCCCGTGCGGTCGAGAAGCGGATCATGCCCGAAGTCTCGCTTTATGGAATCTGCCCAAGAGCGAGGTTTGGGTCGCGGCCTTTGCTCCTGTCTCAGAATCACAAAGATGGCTGCCGAGGTCCGCCGGAGCGCGCGGGGAGCGAACAGCCCAAAGCTCCGAACAGCGTGGTCATGGGGTTCAGGAATGTGTTGCGCCCAGCGGTCGATGAAGTCTTCCAGTGAGCACTGCATGTAGACCCTGCGGCGCAGCCTTTTGTCTTTGTACCAAAACCTGACAGTTCGTTGCGCGATCGAGATGATCCGGCGCTGCGCGATAGGCGGTCTCCTAACGTAGCGACAGGCGTATTGCAGGAAATGTCCTTTGTCTTCGAACGATTGAATATTGATGCTCCACCAGCGGACTTCCAGATGAGTGAGCAGGTCTCCCATTTGATCAGCGGTCAGCTCCGTCTGGAGTTGACCCGCTCGCAGGGCTGCGCGCAGAAGCGTGATCACGGCCCTCCGCCAAGCCTTCATCAGGCCGTCGCGTTCGTAATATGCACTAGAAACCCAGATGTTGGACGATTCGTCCAGCCCTCCCCCCGTGACCATTGTGTGGACATGGGAGTTGAATTCTAATTTCCCGTTGAAGGTGTGGAGAATGGCAAGAGCGCCAACCCTTACGCCATACTCTGCGCTCACCCGCGCCTTCAAGATCTCTGCGGCGATAGCTGACAGAGCCTTAGCCAACGGCGGATTGTTTTGGAAAAAGGGCCAAAGCAGATCAGGCATTGTGAATGTAATCCCCCGATAAAGGGTGTCTGGCAACGCAGCCCGCCGCTCGCGCAGCCACTGCACGTTAGCACGGTAGCCACAACTCGGACAGGCTCGCGACTTGCAGGTGTGATAGACGATGAGTTCCTGATTGTCAGAAGAGTAAACCTCCGCACCCAACTCAGCAGTGCGACATTGCAGCGCTTTGCTGAAAGCCTGGCGAACTGCGGGACGCATCTCATCTCGGTCCCAGTGCGATCGCGCCTGAGACAAAATCTCCTTGAGCGGATGCTGGCATTTCATGTCAGTTTCAACTCCTTTTGAGAAGGCGGCCCGGTGAAAAGATCTTGACCGATCAGAACAACCGTGCGTTTATGCCGACCCACCCGTACCGCGACGGATCCAGGCTGTCGCCCCTCCAGGTGCTGTAGAGCGTCGAGAACCGAGACAACGTCGAGGCTGGCTTTTTCTTCTTTCGGTTGGGCGATAGTCCGGCGGATAACCTTGTTCGTTGCGCGTTCCTCGCTGTAACGGATGAACTGCTCCAACTGCTCGGCCCGCGGCAACCTGCAGAATAGGATGGCGCGGTTGATGGTCAGCGTGTTGTCTCGTAAGGCCCCTATCAGTCTCGGGTGCGCAACTTCAAGTATGGACTTAACGCTGCTAACGTAACGCGGGCATACCCACGCGATGCGGGCAATCTCGTCGCGCACATCAACATGCTGAGCTTCCGGCAAATTTGCCGAACGCTTGTATCTCCCCCCAGCACGCATGTTGTCGAGCGCCCTCTGTTGTAACTTGGTCTCCTGCGTCAGCGCCAAGCGAATACGGACGAACGCGTTCCATCCGCACCGGGTTTGGTGGTAGGCGAGTGTGAATCGGAGGGATTCGTCCTCACTGAGTGCATACTCAACGCAATCGATCTCGTGCTTACCCTCGAATAGTGCCCACCGCCAGCGCCCAATTCCGCAAAGAATTATCCCATCCAATGTGATGAGAATCGGCTCAGGGAGGCACTGGTTCTTCAAGCAAGCTGCTACGTTGAGTTCACCGATTTCACCGATCGCACCCAGTTCCTGCAACGCTGGATGCAGCCGCAGTTGTTCTGGGCGGCGAATGACCGGACGCCACTCTCGCGGGACCATTGTGGTCGGATGAAAAGGTGGCACCGGAACTTCGGAGATACTCGGAGTGTTCGAGGGGGGAATCAGCGAGTAACCGGGGGCTGCGCTCATCGCGAGTACCCCTTTCGCGCCGCCTGGAGCCTTACGACCAAATCTCGAATCTCATCGTCAGTCCTGCCCGCGATTCTTGCCGAATTGATAGCGGCGACTTCACTGGCGGGCCAACCGACTGAACGCGTTCCGAGTCTTAAGGGGTAGGGCCAGAGCCCCTGCGAGATGCGCAGATAGATCGTGGATCGTGAATAACCCGTTTGCGCCTTGACTCCCGACAGACGAAGGATTGTCGGAATCTGCCGGGGTTGCCCAATCTCCGCGGCCGCAAACTGAGGTTCTCGCGTCGCGAGCAGCGAGGCATCCTCCTCACCCCGGCTAGCGCCTAGCGCAGAATTTAGTCGTACAGCACGATTCAAATTCATCCTTGGCTCCCTAAACAGAAGCCAAGTATGCGGAGGAGATTTTCTGTCTGGCTAGTCGCCACAAGCCAAAGGCGTGTGGAAATGTGTGTTGGGCCGCCTTTCGTGCGGGTGCTAAGTGCGAAAATTCTTACTCGCCTGGCGAGTAAAACGAGCGACCAAAGCCCTCAGTGCACGGTCAAGCTGTGAGAGTTCCCGTTCGGAAGCTTCGGCTGACCTTGGACTTCATATCCTGGATCCTTCTGCGCCATGGGTAGAGACCGTCTTCGTCATCCTTGCCCTCTTTCTTATACGCTTCCACGTATGTCGGGGGACATCCTGAGCGAAGCCACTCCGCCGGAATCGGGAGCCCCTGTTTATCCAGGAAATGACAGTACGAGAGGCCGGTTAGGTTCGCCCCAATGGCTTCAAGGATTACTTTGTTTCTCTTGGCCAAACGCCGAGGAGTTTTTCGTTCCGTGGCCACTTTCGCCATACGAGCGATACTCGGATCGTCTGGAACCGATTCCTTTGCCAGCTCGACATAAGCCTGCCCTTCGGCATTCTGAAGGTGCACCTTTATACCATCATGAAACTTGTCGCAAAGGTATTTGAGATACCGTTGACTGGTCGGCTCGTCTTGAACATCCCATAATCTTGTCGGGTCATACGGTGTGCTTCCCGAGGGAATCATTGCCAGAAACAGGGGGGCTCGCCATTCGGGCCATTTCAACGCTGCAACCAGGTCCTCGGTCAGGGGTTGCTTGCAGCACACTTCTTGAATCCAGGTTTTAACGTTAATGCTTTCGATCAATTTCAATTGTTCAACTTTGGCAAACTCGACCGGACATGGGAGTTTGTTTGTGCGGGCGATTTCAAGGAACTCTCGAAACATGCGGCGAACGAGAGTGCCCATGCCGTTTCGATAAAGATCGAAGTAAGCCCTAAAGGTCGCCGGAAGAGTGTTTAGGTTTTCGTACGCGCGGAAACTAGCTGCCGCTTCTGGGCCTGCCCCATCCATCAGTCGCTGGAGGTGCTGCTGGCGAGAATCCAATTCCGCACTCACGACGGCGTGAGGGTGAAGCGCAGCATAGCAGCAATACCCTGTGATGCTCCTGTATTGCCACCTTATGGTCTCAAAATCCCTACGGAGATGTTCAATCGCAAGGACTACGTTCGGTGGCACTTTGCCCGCGACGGTGTCTGCGTTAGCCACGTTACTGAGAACCCCAACCGCTGGAGGACCGACTCGCTAGCGCTCGTTCCCGTTGTCAGCTCCCAGAAACGATAGCGCCAATTCTACAAGGGCAATCCAACGCCGGCGGACGTCTATGCGCCCCTAATTTGTTGGTTGTTTCGTGGGTCGGACCGCAACTGTGAGCGATAAACCTATTGTTTTAATACTGATATGGTTAGAATCTGGCGGAGGGAGAGGGATTCGAACCCCCGGTACCCTTTCAGGTACAGCGGTTTTCAAGACCGCCTGTTTCAACCACTCACACATCCCTCCGCGTGAGGATTGTTCACAGTTTATCAGCACCTGCGAGCGGAACGGACTAAGCGGGATTTCCCTTGCCGCCTATAACCATGAGCGAGCTGCCAAAGGGTATGGGGAAAACACTCAAGGTCTTTTGTTCGAGGAGCGACAGCCAGAATAGAGCCTGATTTGCCCAGTTCGGCGGAATCTTCGGAGCCTTGGGCTCTGCACGAAATACCTGCTCCGCAACGCGTGTCGCCAGCTTCGCCGGGAAGGTCCAGTGGCAGAAGTAGCGGGACTCGAGGATCTCGAGACCTGACCTTTGGGCCAGGTCGCGAAAACTCCCCTTGGTGTAGCGGGTCATATGATGGTTCAGGACATCGTGGTTGGTCCAAAGCGCCATGAAAGCCGGAACTGTAATGATCACCGCCCCCTCGGGCGCAAGCAGATCCAGCGCATGCCGCAAGGCACCTACGGGGTCTTCCAAGTGCTCGAGCACATCCAACATCAGAATGAGGGAATATTGCTTGTTGGGACGGAAGTTCGCGTCAAAAGGGCAGACGAAGATACGGTCCCGATGGGGATTGCCAGGGTTGACCAGATCCGCGGAGGGTTCCACCCCTTCCACGTCCCCAAATTCTGCTAGCCGGTCGAAAAACAACGCATCTCCGCAGCCAACATCCAAAATCTGTTTCCAACCGGAAGCCGGCCGAAGTTGGCGAAGCTTGTCGACGATCATCTCTGAGCGGGAACGCCACCACCAGTGTTTTTCGAAGAGTTCGCGATAGGCCTCGCCGTACTTAGCGTCCACTAGGAATCCCGCGATCCTTGCAGCATCCGATCCGCAGTGGGTGTTCCAATTTCACGCCTTACAATCTTCAGCACAACATAATGCGGCCGCCCCTTGGTCTCCTCATAGATACGTCCCACATACTCGCCGATAATCCCAAGAAAAAAGAGATTGATGCCGGAGAGAAACGCCATGGCCAGGATCATCGCAGTGAAGCCTTGAGGCGAATGCATTCGAAATTTTGCATACAGAGAATAAAGAGAAAATAGCACCGACAAGCAGATCGCCCCGACTCCCAATACAGCAGCAGCCCGGAGCGGCACGATGGAGAAAGCAAAAATCCCATCCGACGCAAGCTTCAGCAACTTGAGGGGGCTGTACTTGGTGCGGCCCGCGTGCCTCGCCGACCGCTCCAGGCGAACTCCGATCTGGCGAAATCCCACCCAGGTTCGCATGCCACGGAGATACCGGTGTTGTTCCGGCATCTTGCGGATCTCTTCGACGACCCTCCTGGACATCAAACCAAAATCACCCGTATCCAAAGGCACCTGGATCGAGGAGAGTGCAGACATCAATCGGTAGAACAAGTAATAACAAGCGCGCAGCCACCACGACTCTTTCCGGTTCGTCCGTCGCACGTAAACCACGTCATAACCTTGCTGGTAGTGCTCCAATAGCACGGGGATGGCTTCGGGCGGATCTTGTAAGTCGCCGTCGAGCATTACGACCACGTCACCGGATACTAGGTCTAGGGCCGCTCCCAGCGCGGTCTGATGGCCAAAATTGCGGGAAAGCGATACGGCCACGATCCGCCCATCCTTTTCCGCTGCTTGCTCCAGAAGCTCGAACGTGCGATCGGAACTGCCGTCATCCACCAGCACGATCTCGTGCGGACCGCCGGGAAGGCCATCCAGCGCCGCTGTAGTACGGCGCACCAACTCGGGAACTACCGCCTCTTCGTTGTAGACAGGAATTGCCAGAGAAACCCGCGCAGGTCTGCTCATCCCCGTAACCTTCCCTTGAAGTAGACCATGTTCCAAAGCGTGGTACCCAAGCCCGTCAAGAGATAAGGCTCAAAGATCACAGGCTCGAAGAGCCTTCCGAATAGATGCCGCCACTCTTCGAGAGGCCGCGCAAACTTGCCTCGATCCCAGTGCGCCAGCACCCGTGCAATCGACGGTTGCTCCGGTAACACTAGTTCCAGTATGTGAATATGACCATCCTCAGCGAGCAACGACTGGAGGTGGGTTAAAATTCCCAGCACATCACTCGTGTCCAGGTGATGGAGGAAGCTATTCACCAGTACGAAATCGAACCTGTCTTCCGGAGCAGCAACATATTTCCGCACGTCGGCCACCACGAAATTGCGTCCGTAACGCTTTCGTGCAGCCCGAATGTAGCGCTCGTTGAAGTCGATTCCCAAATAGTCCGCGTCGGCAAAAAAATTCGTGTTCGTGCCAGGCCCGCAAGCGACGTCTAGCACCCGCCGTACGGATTTCATGGAGTTGTGGGCCAGCACAGGCACAAATTTCTGTCCGGCAAACGGTGCCTGCCAGGCGCGGTACACCCAGGTGCGCTCCAAAGCGCGCGCCGCCAAGTTCACGTTCGCCACCGCACGTCAAACCTTAGTGTGGCCGCATGATTGGGAAACTCCTGCTCAAGCGCCGCTTTCAGGTCGTTCGGCACCTGGCCGGAGAAGGTCGGGATGCGGTTGAGTACAACTAAGTTGACATTGTGCCCTCGAAGGCCGGCAAGAATTCTCGCCGTGCGGTCTGTGCGTTCATCAAAAAAGTCAAACAAAGTCCGGCCGGGATTCTTAAACCCGAAAAGAAAGTACACTTCCGGGCAATCAGGCGTGCAGTATAGATAGGGCCCACGCGCGTGTTCCAAAACAATCCTGGCGAGATCGGTATATTCCTTTGCGTCTATACTGTCGATACGTAATGGTCCCACTCGGGGAAGCGCGAGGGTGGCTTTTTGGATGTCAGGCGCATAGATGTTTCCCATCTTAAAGACGAATCCTGGTGTTACTTCAAAGACCGCATAGGACAGGAAAAAAACGACTACTCCCGCCAGAGCCAATCGAGGTATCTGCCGAACCATGGAGAGAATCGCCGTCACAGCCAACAATAGGAGTGGCGCCACGTAGCAGAAGTAAGTAGCGCCGGTGAAAGGAAACTGAATCAGACTACACGCAGCGGTAACAGACAACAAAAGGAACACCTGCTGCCGGCGACGATCGTCTATCTCTTCCAGTCGGCATTTGCCAATTAGAACCACGAGCCCCAACACCACCAGGACCGGCAGAAGAGTCCAGGTGGCAGTCCAGATCCCTCTGTAGAAATGAGGACTCATGCGCATGGAGACCAGCAATATGGGCACACTCACCAAAACAAGACTTCCAATGCGTCTCCGTGCTCGTGGGCCGGTAGCGAAAATGGCCGCGAGAATCGCCAAGTCGGCTGCCACTCCACAAACAAACCAAAGCGGCACCTGGATGAAGCTGGCGAAAGCGAACCTCTTGGCTGGTAACACGAACACCCCATACAAAAATTGTGAAACAATCCCGCCCGCCACGTAGGGTGCCAGGAAAGCCATGACGGGAACTGCGACTCCGCCGCCGAACACCGCCAATTTCCGCAAGAGAACAGCAACTCTTTGATTCTTGCGGTTGCCGAGTGCAAACTCGTGCCAAATGATGGTGGCGCAGAGGCCTAGTTCCGGAACTATGAAGTAGAAGAACGAAACTAGGCCGAGTCCCTTTCGGATGAACACCAAAAGAACGCAGTTGTACAACAAAACCGAAACGACCAACAGCGTTCGGTACGCATTCCTAATGCTCCGGCCTATAGGACGTTCATCAGCGGCAGGTTCGCCGGAGAAAAGAAGAAACAGCAAAATACCGGCGATGAAAAAAAGCCCGCTGACCTTGAACAGAAAAGACATACCACCGCAGAGGCCCGCAACGAACAGCCACCACTGGCTCCGAGTCTCGATGTAGCGCAAGACCGATCCAACTCCGAAGCTGGCGAAGAACAGGTTGTACCAGGATGGCATTGCTGCGGCATAGTTCGGCACCCCCCAAGCCACGGCGAGCAGTGTGACAACTCCCGCAAGGGGGGCGGATACAAAACGGGACGCCACGTAATAGACAGAAGGGACCCAAGCCAGGAAAAAAAGATAAAGCACGTAACGTAAGCTGCTCAGTTGAGTTCCGAATACGTGAAATCCAAGCGCATTGAGATAGCTCAGTCCTCCCGTATAAATCTCGTCGAAATCGTGATGGGGAATATCCCCTTGCAGTACGCGTTCCGCCGATTGGGCCAGTGCGCCTTCGTCGTGGGTAACCCAGCCACGGTTCAGCTCCTTGGCCATATACAGCGCGCTTAGAAGAAAAACGAGAACAAAAACCAGCCGCCCAAGGAGTTCGCGTGATTGCCGCGCTGGCCTACTGGATTCTGATGTAGGGGAATTGCGTTCTTGTAAAATGATCATCGGCCCGTGCTGAATCCGCCATTTGGGGTCAAAATGAAACTCTATATGATCGCGACTGGCAGCGCCATTCGAGGCTGTGAATAAAGCGATCCGACGGTAGACCGAGTTCGCAGGCTGAGATCGCAAGCAGGTGCAGTGAGTGTGGCATGGAGAGTAACGGAGTGCGAGTGCTGGTAACAGGCGGTGCCGGCTACATCGGCAGCCACACGGCGAAAGCGCTGGCCGAGGCGGGCTTTGAACCGGTAGCTTACGACAATTTGTCGGAAGGACACCGCTGGGCAGTCCAATGGGGCCCGCTGGTCGACGCGAATCTGTCGGATCGAACTCGTCTCCAGGAAACTCTCCAACAGTATTCGATCGAAGCCGTCATTCATTTTGCCGCGCACGCCTATGTGGGCGAGTCCATGCGCGAGCCGCGAAAATATTTTCAGAACAACGTCACGGACGCACTGGCCCTTCTGGATACACTGTTGGACGCAGGAGTTAGGACATTTGTTTTTTCCTCCAGTTGCGCGGTCTACGGCCTGCCAGATGCCCTACCCATTGCCGAATCGGCCCTGAAGCAGCCCCTAAACCCGTACGGGGAATCGAAACTATTTATGGAACGGGCATTGAGCTGGTACGCCGCCGCCTACGGACTGCATTCGGCCTGCCTTCGCTACTTCAATGCGGCGGGGGCGGATGCAGCCGGAGAACTTGGCGAAGTCCACCGGTGCGAAACCCACATCATTCCCCTGGTAGTCGAATCCGCTTTAGGCACGCGGGGTCCAGTAGAGGTGTTCGGCACAGACTACCCTACGCCGGACGGCACGGCAGTCCGAGATTTTGTTCACGTCAGCGATCTGGCCGATGCTCACGTTCTCGCCCTCCAGCGCCTCCTGAGCGAAAAGAAGAGTTTCGCTGTCAATCTTGGCACCGGACGCGGTGTTTCTGTATTGGAAATTATCCGCGCCGTCGAGAGACAAGCAGGCGCTGTAATCCCTTGGCAGCCCGGTCCGCGCCGTCCCGGCGACCCACCCGCTTTGGTCGCTGATGCGTCCTTAGCTCAAAGCCTACTCAACTGGAACCCGGCGCGGTCGACACTCGCCGAGATCGTCGCTTCCGCATGGCGGTGGCACCAACGTCTGCCCCGAGTGGAAGCGTAGTACGGCAGAAACTGTGCTAAACCCAGCGCCGCACGCGCGAGCGCTCGGGCGCGATAGCGCGCGCCTCTTCCGCAATGGCAGACGGTGAATCCTCCGCCAGGGCGATGTGGCTTGCGGTACTGCCTTGCGGCGTCTCTTCCTCGAATAGCAAATGGACGACGGGACGCAGCGCGCTTGCAGCCGCCTCCAGGCCGTTAATTTCCAAGGCCAGTTCCGCCAGTTGGACTCGCTTGTTGCGCAACACTAGATTGATGTCTTTCACCGACTCCCCCTCTGATAAGTTCCGCGGAAACTCCCTGAACAGGTTTGCATTTTGTTGGCCATGGATGCTGTGGGTGCGGCAGCGCTGTGGAAAACCCGGCGCCAGCGCGGAAACGCTTGCAGGGATTCGGCAAACTCGAGTGGAGGAAGCTACCGATAGTGCCGGCAAATACTTACGTGTTGCGTCGCAAACGCCTACCTCGGTTTCATCCTGGTTTGTCGATTCCAAAATGGGCGCAAAAAGAGTGTGAGTTTGGGACATAATGATGCGTAGGCAATGAGCCCCGATCAAACGAAAACGCCACCTAAGCGCCAAGTCCCTCGTTCTTCCAGTTCTCGCCCCGAGCTTGGATTCCGGTACTGGATGGAGCGCGTTCTCGAGGAAGCCAAACTCGCCGAGCAGGGTTTCGAGCCCGACCCGGTTCACGACCTGCGCGTAGCATTGCGGCGCTGCCGGTCCATGGCCGATGGATTTCGCGCCATTGATCCCGACCCAGCCTGGAAATCCATGAAACACGCCGGAGGGCGCGTATTTCGCAGCCTGGGCGACCTGCGCGATGTGCAGGTCATGCGGGAATGGGCGCGGAAGCTGGCGCCGCCGGAAGATCCGTTACAGCCTTTGCTGGATCAGGCACTCGCAGCGCGCGAAGAGGCCCTGAAACGCGATGCCCAGGAGAGCCTCAGCCGTTTGGATCACAGCGAGTGGCGCGCGTGGGCGGAACACCTATCATCGCGCGCGGCCCGGGTGCGGATTGAAAGCCCCGTGTTCCAATACATTGCGCTCGAGCGCTGGCACGAGGCCTATGAGTTGCATCGGCATGCCTTGCGCAATCGCAGTCAAGTTGCGTGGCACGCCTTGCGCGTTGGCATCAAACGCCTGCGCTACACGGTGGAGAACTTTCTGCCCGAGAGGCATGAGCGCTGGGGCAAGGAGCTGAAGTACCTGCAGGATGCTCTCGGCGAAGTCCACGACCTGGATGTTTTGTGGGAAAGGATTCGAGCCCACGGGTTCGAAGATCGCGAGGCCGTGGCGCGCTGGCGGACGCGAGTCGTGGAAGAGCGCGCCCGCCGCATCGATGCATATCGGGAAAGAATGGTAGGCCCGGGCTCCCTGTGGCAGGTCTGGCGAGGGGAGTTACCTCAAGGGCAGGGCCAGCACCGGGCGCTATTAACGCGCGCACAAACGCTCGTCGCCTTCAGCGGAGCCAGCGTTGCCCATGCCCGGCATGTGGTTCGGTTAGCGCTGCAGGTGCACGACGGGCTGCAGAAAGGTGGCGTATTTATAGAGGACGCGCCCAGCGCTCGCAACGCCTTGGAACTGGCCGCGATGCTGCAGGATGTCGGGCGGTTTCGCTCCGGACGCGGCCATCACAAGCATTCGTATCGCATGCTGGGCCGCATGGCCGCACCGCTGGACTGGTCCGGGGACAATTGGGAGATGGTGGCAGGCTTGGCCCGGTACCACCGCGGAGCGCTGCCGGAAACGGGCCACAGCGAGTATGGGAATGTTCCAGTTGGCCAGCGGAAACGATTTCTACAACTGGCTGCGGTGTTGCGCTTGGCCAACGCCTTAGACGCCGGGCACTCGGGAACAGTTCGGTCGATCAAAGTGGTACGTACGCCCGAAACAATCCAACTCCTGGCCACTGGATATGACGATCCGGATGCGGCAACGGGGATCGCTATCGCCAAGTATCTGCTCGAAACAGCCTGCGGCTTCCCGGTAATCCTGCGTGGCGTGGAAGCGAAATCAAACCTAGTGATGATGCCGCCCTCCGAACACACCCCTCGTCCCAGGCGTGGCGCTATCGGCAAACGTCGGGCCGCGTTATCATAGAGTTAGCGCGCTCGAAGGCGGTATCGTAGAGCGGTCCCACAATAAGCTCGATGCGGTTCCAGAAGAAGTGACGTTTCGTCCCGGCTTCAGGATCCTGCCCTGAGCGGAGTCGAAGGGGGACGGCCCCGGGGCTAGAAAACTCGGGACTTTCGCCCCAGAAGTTACGCAGATCGTTTCAAGGAAACTCATGCTCAACGGCAAACGCATCGTGGTAGTTCTACCCGCTTATAACGCGGAAAAGACGCTGGAAGCGACCGTCCGGGAACTGCCGGAAATGGTCGACATCCGCATTCTGGTGGACGACCACAGCAAAGATGGCACGGTAGCACTCGCCGGACGCCTGGGGCTGCAAGTCTACGTACACGATCAAAACTACGGTTACGGCCGCAACCAGCAGACCTGCTACCGCGAGGCTCTGGCTGCAGGCGCCGACGTGGTAATCATGGTGCATCCCGACTACCAGTACACTCCCCTGCTGGTTACGGCCATGGCAAGCATGGTGGCGTATGCGGTTTATGACGTGGTGTTGGGGTCACGAATTATCGGCGGCCAGGCGTTGCACGGCGGGATGCCTTTCTACAAATACGTGGCAAACCGTCTGCTGACGGCGTTCGAGAATGTGTTTCTGCGAATCAAACTGTCGGAATATCACACCGGCTACCGCGCCTTCAGCCGCAAAGTTCTGCTGGAACTTCCCCTGCTTGAGAATTCAGACGATTTTGTCTTCGACAACCAGGTTCTGGCTCAGTGCGTGAATTTTGGATTCCGCATCGGAGAGGTATCGTGTCCGACGAAGTATTTCGCGGAAGCCTCCTCCATCAACTTCCGGCGCAGCGTGACCTACGGCTTAGGCGTGATCGGAACCACATTGCGGTTTGCGCTGCAAAGAACCGGCCTGGCTCACTTTCAGATATTCAGCCCTAAAGGCAGGAAGCTGGACGCCGCAAGCGCAGGCTACTATGCGGCCGGCACGGCGGAACCCCCGGCGAGTGGCCGTTAGGAACCGAGGGCCAGCATCAGCAGCCACGCATTCAGTACGGCAATCAGCACCGCGGTAAACCACGCAACTGATTTCAGCCAGAAAGCGTTAACAAACTCTCCCATTTTTTTAGAGTCACTGGTGAACGTCACCAGCGGAAACACGGCAAAACTCAGCTGCATGCTCAAGATAACCTGACTTAGCACCAGAAGTTTGGCGGTGCCACGGGTTCCCCAAAATGCGGTGACCACCACCGCCGGGATGATGGCCACAATGCGCGTAATCAGGCGGCGCAGCCACGGTCGAAGGCGAATATTCAGGAAGCCTTCCATCACCACCTGGCCGGCCAAAGTTCCCGTCAGTGTAGAGTTCTGGCCCGAAGCCAGAAGGGCCAACGCGAACATTGTGCTGGCGCGGGTGACTCCTAGTAATGGTGTG
>Ga0137409_10002969_pt1 | contig 18024 bp, 12 predicted proteins | sample CZODoug1_16funga_FD_122059 | JGI IMG/M metagenome (GOLD analysis project Ga0137409, IMG submission 122059) | Vadose zone soil fungal communities from Angelo Coast Range Reserve, California, USA - CZODoug1_16fungal (Hybrid Assembly) | ecosystem: Environmental > Terrestrial > Soil > Vadose zone... | reverse complement strand
CGCGCGGCGGCTTCTTCCACTCCGACAAGATGCGCGTCGTGGAGAAGTTCACCCGCAAGGGCAACGAGATCCGCTACGAGGTCACCGTCGAGGACCCCGAGGTGCTCGTCGAACCGTGGGTGATGGCGCCGCGGACCATGCGGCTCAGCCCGGGCTCCGACGGAATCCTGCCGGAGCGCGGCAACTGCGAAGTGTACGAGCTCGAGGACATCACCTCGCAGATTCGGCACTAGGGATTCGCCGCACCTCGGATCGCACGCGACGTCGCTAGTGGCGCAGGTTGTACCGCGCGACGACCGGAATGGCGTCGACGTCGTACCGCACGACGACCGGCGCGGCGTCGACGAATTCCCCATTTGTCATCATCGGCCGGAAGCGCCTGTTCTCGATCCTGGTGATCGCGTCGAGCCTCTCGTGGCGCGAAACGTCGGGCGTCGCGTCGCGGATCTCGACGTTCACGGCTCGTCCCTGCTCAGTGACGTTGAACGCGACGTCGATGTAGCGACCCGACCCTCCCACCGGCTCCGAGAACGGATTGCGTCCGAATCCGGGAAGGACGACAGGTACCCGCGGCGCGAAGATCCGGTCGATCACCGCTTGCGCCACTCCCTCTCGTTCGAGCTGCCGGTAAGCCCGCCGATAGGTCTCGAGCGCCCCGCCGCAGCCAATGCAGTCGCCGGTCGGCAGCCGGAACATCAGCTCGGGGAACGGGTGCCACCACGGCGGGCCGACGACCTGCCAGTCCGCTATTCGAATCAGGGCGTCGACCCGCGGCACCGAGCTGCCGACCTCGTAGGCGAGCTGGTCGACGAGGCCAGCCTCGTCGGCGCATGGGTCGAGCGGATCGACGCGATAGCGACGGCAGTCGTCGACGACCGCGGCCGCGAGCTCATCCAGCCGTCCGCTCGCATAGAGGTCGTTGCCAAGAATCGTCCTGACCGCCGTCCACCTATAGGTTTGAGCTTCGCCCCAAAGTGCGCCGATCACGTCGCCCCTGCTGCCGGCTCGGCACCCGCTGGCCCCATGCGGCTGCAACGGCCCGCCGGAGTAGTAGCAGCCGAGATAGATCTGCGGCGGGAACTCGCCGCTGCGATAGCGTTGCAGCACGCCCGCTCGCCTGGCCGCGAGGTCGTGCCAGATCGGCACGGTGCCCAAGTCGCCGGGATGCTGCTTGACGAGCTCGACCAGCTCCTGCTCGAGCGCCCAAGAGCGTTCCACGTTGCCCCGCGACTCCTCGGTCTGACTCAGCAGCCCAATCAAGGGCGCTTGCTCGAGGGACTTGAGGCCGAGATTCATGCGGACGATGCCGACGGCTCGCTCGGCGGCGGCGATCGCAAGACCGCGGTCGCCGTGCTCCCGGTAGAACAGGGCCAAGTCCGTCAGCGGCCCGATCAAGTCCGCGGCGTTGATGCCGTGGAGCGTTTGCTCTGCCTCGATGCGGGCGATCAGCTCGCGCTGCTCGTCGTTCGAGCCGGAGTCGAGGGAAAGCTGTGAAACCTGTGAAACACCGTCGCGAGGCGCGCCGACGGCCGCGAAGGCCAGGAAACCGGCCGCCGCCTTTAGCCACAGACGCATAACGACTGGGACCATCGCCCAACGATACCACGGCGCCCAGGGTCTGACCCCGCAGGGGTCTGACCCTAATTTGCCCCTATTCGCAAACGAAGCTCGAGGAAGACTCGAGGTCCCCCGAGCCCTGGTACCGCGCGACCCTCGGCCAATCGCAGAGCGGCCGCGACCGGGTCTTGCTCCAGCCCGGCGGCAGCTCCGCGTTGTCCGCCCGCACCGTGGCCGTCACGGCCTGCGGCGCCTTGCCATGCTCCACCCAGTCGACGAGCGCCGCGAACAGATCGAAGCGGTCCGTGGCCGGCCCGCCGCCGCAGTGCGTCATGCCCGGCACGGGATAGAACCGAGCGAAGCCGCTCGCGTCGCCGCCGTTGTTCAAGCGGACCTTCTCGTACCAATCGATCGTGGCCTGGAGCGAGAACGCGCCGTCGCTCGCGCCGTGATACACGATCACTTTGCCGCCGGCCGCCTTGAGCTCCGCGAGCTTCGGTTGCCGCCAGTCGGTGGGTGCCATGAAATCCATCGCCGACACGGGGAAGTCGGCGCTCGTGACGAGGATCTTGGACGCGCCGCGCTCCACGTCGAAGTGGCGCAAGTAGTCGAGCAGCGCCGCCGGCGTGCCCGCGACGCGCGTGGGCGGCGTGCTGAACACCCCCGCGAGCGAGCCTGCGCCGAGCGTCGCGATCAGCGGCAAGCCCTCGAACCCGGGGATCGGGCTCTCGAGCTTCCAGGTACGCCAGCCGTCCGCGCCCAAGCCCGCGTCGAACGGCCACGAGGTGTAGAGCGCGCGTCCGCCCTTGTCCTTCGGGCCCGCGAACGAGCGAGTGAGCGCCGCCACCTGCTGCTCGTTCAAGCAGGCGCCCTCGCCGTTCGCGCCGCACTGGAGCTTTTTCAGATCGAACGTCTTCTGGCACGCGGCCACGTCGCCGACGATGCCGTCGGCCGCGCCGTCGAGCGCATCGCACTGCTGTTTGACCCCGTCGGCCACGAGCCGCATGTCGTCGCGCGAGAACGCGCGGCGCACGTCGCCGCCGGCGCCGTCGAAGCTCTGGATGTCCCAGGCGTGCTGGAGCGCGACCATCGGCAGGTTATAACCGGGCGCACCCGCGAGAAATCCGTCGAACTCGCGCGCGAGGCGCGTGGCGCCGACGAGCGCATGCCGACCGCCGTTCGAGCAGCCGACCATGTAGGAGCGCTCCGGGCGCCGGCCGTAGTAGCGCTCCACGATGGTCTTCGCGAGCGGCGTGAGCGTGACGTTCGCGGCGTAGCCGTAGTCGAGGCGCGCCTGCTCGTCGAAGCCGAACAGGTTGCCGCCGACGAGGCCCGCGTCGCGATTCGCCTGGCCGTCGTGACCCGAATCCGAGCTCAGCACGGCGTAGCCGCGCGCGAGCGCGTTGTCCGGCTGATTGCCGAGCAGGTTGCCGTAGGCCGGCACCACGGCGCCGTCGTTGCCGCCGTTCACTTGGTCGAAATAGCCGCCGTTCCACCGGTCGGGCAACCGCATCTCGAAGCCGATCGCATAGGGTTTGCCGTCGCTACCCGTGCGCTCGTTGACGGCGCCGCGCAGCACGCAGTGCGGGCCCGCCCGGGGATCGTCGGTCACGGCTGCGGCCGAGACGATGCGCGTGGCCGTCAGGCCGAGGCGCGTGAAGCTCGCAGCGTCGCAAGAAAGTGCAGGCTGCGCCGCCGGCGCCGTGGCGATCGCCAGCGCGGCCATCGGCACGGCCCAACGGAAACCGGAATTCAGGCGCGCCCTCGTCATCGCGACACCACCCCCCATCGTGCGGCCAAGGCAGCGTAGCGGCGCCCTCGTACCACGGCAACTCGGAGTGGCCGCCGCGCTCGGCCCGAGCAAGCGCGGCTCGGGAATCGGCAGATTCAAAAGAGCGGTAACAGCTGCGGCGGTGCTCGCGCTCCGTCGCATCCATTGCGATCGATCCGGGAACGCGGCCGCCATGGGACCTCACGAGCGAAGTGGGCGTGGCCACACACAAACGGCCACGCCCACTCGAAGCCCACGAGCGGCTATGTGAAAAGCATCAGAACTCTAGCCGCGACGATTCATCCCCCGGACCGCCGGGGCCATGACAGGTAACTTTGGCTTGAACGTAATCTATGGAGGTCAACCCGTAGTAGTTGTCGTAGACATAAATAGAGCCGGTCGACGAGAGGCCGTGTTGGGGAATGGTGCCGACGTACGTGCCGTAGTCGTAGTAATAGTCCAGGTCTACGTCGCAGCCATCTTGGGCGTCCGTGGCATTCCAACCGAAAACGTAAACGCTAGGGTGCGGCAGAGAGCCACTGGAGATGTAGTAATAGGAATTCGGGTCCGGCGCTGTCCTGTACACCACCACCGAGGCGGTATTTGAATCGTAACTGCTGCTTGAACCCAGGACCGTCACGATCGTATGGACGTAGTAGTAGTAAGTGTTTTGGTATTTATTGGTAAAACCCTTGGAGGTGCTGGCGGCAGGGGTATTCCAGTTTCCCGAGCTGCCGCCGTATTCAAAGAGGGTACTGCAGAACGTGTAATTGAAACCATAACCGCTGGGCTCATCGTGACACCCCAACGGCGTATCCGGGAAGCTCACGGTGTAGCTCCCGTCGTAACTCGGTGACGGCGAGATACTCACGGCCGCCCAGACCATCTGACTAGAAAGAAGTAGCACCAACGTGGCTGCAGCGCGGAGTCCCTTGTGATCCAGCCGCTTGAACGTCTCTGTAAGTCCAAAGTTTGTTTCCATCGTAGTTTCCCCTGTATCCGAACAAAGACTCGACTTGATGAACACTCCGCCGGCCCAAGCCGGCGGCTCCCGGTTACGGCCAAAGGCCCAGCTTCGATCGGCCTCGGGCCAGTTACGCGACAAAAGTGATCGTCAGGTTCGGGCGACTCCGCGTGATGGCCTTTGCAGCCCGTCTCGGCATCTTCTTAGTATTGAACATTATTCAAAACGGAGGCATCATGCAAGTAGATAGTGGGCGCAAGCATATTAAATTTGCGTGACGAGCGCCGATCGATTCGCAAACGTAGGCGCGAACCGTCGCCTTCTCGCGCGCGCTCATGCACACTGAGCGAGGAGACATGTCGATGATGATTCGCACAGTGTCGCTCGCCTCAACGAGCGCTTTGGTCGGCGCGGGGCTGACCTACTTCTTGCTGGCCACGCCGGAAGCCAGCAACCTCGAGCCCACGGTGCAGAGCTCGGCTAACGATGGCGCGCGGGTCGCTTCGCACGAGCCACCGGCGACCGTCGCGATAGAGCCGCGCTTGGTATCGTTCCTCGATGGACGCTTCGACGTCGGTGAGCGAGCCGCTGTTTATGGAATCGCAGCGAAGGCTGGAGTCGAGACGCTGCGAGCGATGGCTCGGGAGCTCTGGGCTAAGGACAAATCGGCCAACAGGGAATTCGCGCTCGACGTGATCTTTTCACGAATGACGGAGATCGATCCCAACGCGGGAATCCAGCTCGTCCAAGAAGGCAGCCCGGACCGCGAGCAGTTGTTTGCCGCCGCCCTCTCCATCATTGCTGCGCAGGGTGTCACGGAGGCGAACATGAGTCGCCTCCTGAGCGTCCTACGGGAGCTGGACGAAAGACGGTTCAGGACTGCGGCCCTCATGCGCCTAGCCGACTCCCACCCGGACCAAGCAGTTGCGCTTGCCGTCGCGCTGCGCGACCGGGGGCTTCGCATCGGGCTGCTGCGCGAGATCGCGATGGCCTGGTTCGCGCACGACCCAACGGCCGCTCGAGCTGCGCTGGCCACCCTCGCCGACAACGCAAACCGGCGGGCGTTCGAAGCGGGCATCAGGACGCGGCTTGCACAGACCGATCCCGAACAGGTGTTGCTCGAAGCGGGGCGTCGCGCGACGCTCTCCGACGACCCCTCGGACACGGCGTCGGCCGCCCGAGAACTGGCCAAAACCGATCCCAGGCGAGCGCTCGAGCTAGCGGATCGGCTCGCGGGCGAGGCGCGCGAGACGGCTCTCAAAGCGGCCATTCACGAATGGAGTAGCACGGACCCCTATGGCGCGCTTGGCTTGGTCGAAAAGCTTGGGCAGGGGCGAGATCGTGACGCACTGCTGCAAGCGGTCGGTCAAGAACTCGGCCGTCAGGACCCCGAAGGCGCGTTGGCCTGGTTCAGATCGCTCAGCACCATACCGCAAGGGCTCTATGGGGCGATCCTGCAAGGCATAGCCCAAGACGAGCCCCGACGTGCTCTGGAGCTCGCGCTGGATAGCACCGACCCGTCTGCCGAACAATCCTTGATGCTATTCACCTCGGCCGCACTGCAGTCCGGGGATGTTTCGTTCGCCCACGTCGCCGAACGAATGATCGCGATGGACAACCGTGCCAGTCGCGAACCGGGTATCCAGCTCCTCTTGAGCGCATGGGTGAACGACAAGCCCGAGGAAGCCCTGCGCTGGATCGCCGGCCACAGCGACAAGGTGGGTCGCGCCGCACTCGGCCAGGCGGCCGCGACGCTGGCACGGAAGGATCCGGACGCGGCAATCAGGTACACGGAAACGCTGCCCGCCGAGTACAGGGACGGATGGATCAGTGCCGTCGCATTGGGCTACGCCCAGCACGATCCGGCCGGCGCCAAGGTGTGGATGGAACAGTTCCGCGGTAAAGCGATTTACGATGCCGGCATGACCGCCATCGTGCGTGCCGCAGTCATTCAGCATCCTGCCGAGGCGGCAGCGATGCTACCGAGCTTCGCCGAAGCAGCCACGCGCGATGAGGTAGCGACCAACGTCGCCCAACAGTGGTCCATGCGTGAGCCGCGCGCGGCCCAGGACTGGGCGGCAACGCTGCCGGCAGGGCCCCTCAGGGATGCCGCTCTGACCGGCACCATGATGATGAGCGACGAGGTTCCGGAGGCGGCGACGCTCGTGCTTTTTCAGTCCGATCAGGCGCGTCAGCAGGCGATCCTCAACATTGCCTATCGCAGGGCCCGCGACAACGTCGACGACGCGCGCGCGATTGTAAAGCGTCACATAGCCGATCTTGGCCTGCGCGGCCAGGCGGAGCAAAAGTTCCAACGAATCGAATCGCGGCCACACGGTCCGTTCGGGGACTAGCTCGATCGCCAGTGCTGGTTAGAGCACGGGCCGGTTGCGCACGAACTGCGAGACGATCCACTTCTCGCCGGGGCTCGGCTGTCGGCCTGCGTGCAGCATGCGCGTGTCGGGCTTGCCGTCGGCGAGCGCGTTCACGAAGAACAGCCCCTCCCCGCGCCTGCCCTTGTGGCTGACGTCGAGCCGCGGGAACGCGGTCTCGCCCGCGCCGTAGTCGTCGTTCAAATAGATCAAGAAGGTCACGACGCGCTCGCCGCGCTGCGCGAGCTCTTGCTCGTAGTTCGGCACGTCGGGGTCGATGAAGTCGTAGTGATTCGTGATCTCCTCGCCCGGACCGTAGTGCAGCACGCTGATGGCCTCGAAGTGCCGAATTGTCGTGCCGAGGCACGCCGCCATGCGCAGCTGCGCGAGCACGAAGACGAGATCCGTCTCGAGCAGATTGAAGCTCGCCGCAGTGTTGGTGCGGCTCGAGCCGACGGTGACCTCTCTCTTCAACGCCTCGTAGACGAGCGCGCGTGTAAGTCTCGGTCGCGCGCGTCCGACGAGCCAACGGCACACGGATTGACTCACGAATTGCGGATAGGAGCGGACCAACGGGCTCGCGCTCAAGTCGACGGATGGGGGCGGCGTACCCCACGCGCCGAGATCGATGCGTACGCCGAGCTCCCGCCAGCGCTGCGCGCCGCCGACGCGATCCGCGTCCGGGGACGCGGCGGCCAGCACCTCGAGCTGCTCGCGGGCAGGCAACCAGCCGCGTTCCGCCGCGACTATCAGGCTCTCCAACGCCGCGGCGAGGTCGTGCTTCGGGCTCGTGCCGACCGCATAGAGCGTCGCCAGCAGGCAGGCCGCCTCCGCTCCGCCGGCGGCGCTCGCTTCCTTGAGCAAGCCCGCGCCGTCGTTCGGTAGGCAGGGAGCGCGGTCGCCGACGAGCAGCCGCTTGCCGAGACGCGTCGTGGCTTCGACGTCCTTCTTGCGCGTACCGGCGATGAGATGGTTCACGGCGTCGCCGTGCGCGCCGGCGGCGTCGGCCTGCTCGGCGCACCGCACGTCCGCGGATAGCTGCTCTGATGCAGGATGCGACGCCATTCGCTCGAGCCCTTCGTGCCGGCGAGGAATCGCCGGGAGAAGGATTATGGAGCAACGGCGAGCACGAGGCTCGCCGTTGCGTCCCTAACGTTCCTACGGGCCTAGAAGCTCGCCTTCAAGCCGACGTAGAAGGTGCGGCCCAAGATGTCGTAGAAACCGGCCTCGGTCGTGCCCGATCCCGTGCTCGGCGAGGGATCTTGTGCCGTGCGACCACCCGTCCACACCGCAGGCGCGTCGAACAGGTTGTCGACGCCGAAGCGCAACGTCGTCTTCCCGTTGATGTTCCAGGCGCCCGAGAGATCGAAGATGTCGTACGACTCCTGCGCGCCGGTCTGCGTCGACGTTGCCACCACCACCTGCGTCGCATCGAGGGCGGTAGGCAGATGTCGCCAACGCAGCGCCGTATTCCACTTGTCGCGGCCGTAGTTCACGGTCGTGAACGTGCGGTAGTCGTACGCGCCGTTGTTGAGCGACGTGCCGGGGTCCGGTCCCAAGCTACCCTTCCAGTCGATCACCTTCGAGGCAGATGTGGCCTGGGTCTTCTCGTCGAGCAGCGAGCTGATCATGAAGTTCACACCAAAGTTGCCGCCGACGAGGTCCGTGCGCCAGTCAGCCGTGACGTCGACGCCCGACACCTTTGCGAAAGCCGCGTTGATGTAGGACACCGTCGTCGGGGCCGCTCCGCCGTTCGCGGGATTTCGGTTCACGCGCAGACACGCCGGGCTGTTCACGTCGCCCGTGGGATTGGACGCCTGGCTCAGGCACGCCTCGTACACCACCTCGGCCGGCTCCACCGAGATCATTCCGGTGAGCTCGATGTCGTAGTAGTCGACCGTGAGGTTGAGCCCGTCGAGCTTTTCGTGACCGGAATTCGGGCTCCAAACGAAGCCAGCGGTCCATGTCTCGGCGTCCTCGGGGTTCACGCTCGGGTTGCCCGTCGCGTTGACGAACGGCGTCCAGAACGTGCCGTTCGGCTGCGTGCCGGTGTAGAACGTGGCCGCGCCCGCCGTTCCCATCCGCGCCCCGCAGATCGCACGGGCCTGGGCAAAGCCGGCCGGATTCGCGGTCGCGTTCGCTCCGTATTTCGCGTTGCTGTTCAGACCGCAAGGATCCCCCGTGCCCGACACGTACCAACTCTGCGTGTCGGCCTGGAACAGCTCCGCGATGTTCGGCGCGCGCGTCGCGAGCTGCTTGCCGCCGCGGAAGCGCAGCGTGGGCGTGATGCCCCAGTCGATGAGCGCCTTGGACGTGTCGACACCGCCTTGGAGGTCGTAGTCGGAATAGCGATAGCCGAGCTCGAGGTTGAGGTGCTGCGCGCCCGTCTTACCCTTGAGCAGCGGCAGCAGCATCTCGCCATAGACCTCGTCGACGCCCGTCTGACCGCGCGTGTTGTTCGCCGGGAAGCCCATCGGGTTGTCGTTGAACGACTCTTGCGTCTGCAACGGATCGAAGATGTAGTAGTACGAGTTCTCGCGGGAGTGAACGCCCGCCGAGAAGCGCGCCTCGCCGGCTGGCATGTTCACGAGGTGGCCCTGGAGGTTGCCCTCGAAGAACTTCTGGTCCATCTGCGACTGGTGATTGAGCGTTACGAAGATCGCATCGAGGCAGTCCTGGCTGATGACTCCGTGATTGCGGAACACGGGCATGCCGCTCGTGCAGGTCGCCACACCGCCCGAGAAACCGCCGCCCGGGGTTCCCGAGTTGCCCTGCGCGAAGAACCCCGTGCCCCAGTTCGGCGAACGAGTGAACAACGTGCGCGTGCGCTCGAGCGACGCATAGCCTTCGAGGCGGACGTCGAGCTTCGCCTTACCCTCGGACACGATGACGTCCCACGTGCCGTCGATGCCCTCGATGGCGCCGCGCAAGCCGAACGAGAACTGGTTCGTGCGCGTCTCGCTGAAGATCGAGCGGAAGGCCGAGCCCGGCGCGCCGAACGCCGAGAAGTCGAGGCCGAAGTTGAAGCTGAAGTCGGCGTTCGGATCTTGCCGCGAGTTCAGGAGGTTCGTCAGCTCCGGCGACACCGGCCACGCTTGCGACTCGGTGCAACCCCCCGTCGCCGGGCAGTTGAGGCCGAAGCGGCCGCCAGGTAGGTATTCGAGCCGCGTGCCCATGTTCTCGCCCGGGTCGGCGGTACCCGGGAGTCCGTCGGCGCCGAGCGAGACGACGGAGGGAGCGTAGAGCGTGTTGCCGTGCGGCGCGGTCATTCCCCAGCCGGCGACGGCCGGCGACTCGGTGAACAAGCGCCGCGTCTGCGACTGCACGGACAGCACCTGGGCATACGCAGTGATGCCCTCCGTGAGGTCGTACTCGGCGCGGCCGAAGACCGAGCCGCGGTCGAGCGGGATGTTCGCCTCGTACTGCAGCAGCTCTTGCGAGATCTGGCCTTCCGCGTCGATCTTGCGGAACGGGTAGTCGCCCGGGATGTCCGCGTCGCTGCGGGACGTGTACGTCGGACCGTTGTAGCGATAGGTCCCCGCCGTCGCGTTCGGATGATTCGGGCCCGCCCCGCCCGGCGACACGCCGTTGAACGACTCGCCGCCGGTGTAGACCGAGCCGTCGTCGTTCCAATAGACGCGGCCGGAGATCCCGCGCGGCGCAAGCGGATCGCGCAGCACGACGCCCGCGGCACCGGCGCGCGAGAAGATGGCGTCGATGGCTTGGGGCGTCGGCGGATTGGCCGTTTCGATTTGCCAGTACGGGCCCGTGTAGATGAGCTCGGTGCCTTCCACGGTGCCGTCACGCAGCGCGTGGCGGTAGAAATCCGTGTCGTCGGCATGGATCTCCTCACGCTTCGCCCGCTCGAGACCGAGCATGATGTTGCCTCGGCCGTCGGAGCTGTTCACGCCGAACAGCACCGACGCTCGGCTCTCCGGGCCTTTGCCGTTCTGCATGCTGCCGGTTTGGACGTCGATGTCGACGCCTTCGAAGTTCTTCTTCAGGATGAAGTTCACGACGCCCGCGACGGCGTCGGCGCCGTACACTGACGACGCGCCGCCGGTGATGACTTCGACGCGCTCGACGGCGGCGCCCGGGATCGAGTTCAAGTCAACCGCCATCGTGGAGTTGACCGGCACGGCGCGGTAGCCGTCGATCAGCACGAGATTCCGGTTCGGGCCGAGGCCGCGCAAGCTGATCGTCGAGGCGCCCGAGGTTTGCGTTGGGAAGTTGTCGGTGAGCTGGCTCTGGTCCTGCAGCTGCGTCATGCCCTGGGCAGCAGGCACGAACTGCGGCAAGTCGTTGAGCGCGGTCTCGAGCGAGATCGAGCTCTGGTTCTCGAACGCGCTCTTGTCGACGGTCTGGAGCGGACTGTTGGCGTCGTAGTCCCGTCGCACGATGCGTGAGCCCGTGACGAGGACCTCCTCCGGTTGTTGCCCCGTCTGCGGAGCCGGTTGCGCATTCGCAACCTGGAAACCGATCGCCTGCATCGCCAGCGCGGCGGCGACGGCCCTGGCGAGCTTTTTCGGCTCGAGAGAAACGCGATTGCTCGACGCGCGCGCGCTGACGCGCCTTCTTGTGGTTGTCATATGGAGGCCCCCTGATTGGTTGATAGTCATGGCCGCGATCACCTGCGAGTGCGCGCAAACAACACGGCCTTCTTGGATCTTATCCGCAGGTCCTGCACTATTCGCGGCACCGGTATTCATAGCGGCATATGCACCACGCGCACCGCTCGGTTCGGTGCGGCGCTCGCGCGAGCGCGCATCGCGAGCAGCCACGCGGGTGCGAAGCAAGTAACATGACCGGACAGAAACAAATCGCGGATCGCGGCTCGCCTCGCCGCGTCGCGCGCGGAGGGGGGAGATTCATGCGAAACCGGGTCTTGTATGCGCTCGCGTTGCCGGTTTGGACGATCGTTTCGGTGGGCTGCGGGCAACGCGCGGACGACGCGCCGCCGCAACTCGCGGCGCCGGCACGATCGCAGGCCGCGGACGCGGCGCCCGGCGACTGGCCCGCGTACAACCGCACTCCGTCCGGCGACCGCTTCTCCCCGCTCGCGGAAATCGACCGCGCCAACGTCGCCGGTCTGCAAGCGGTCTGCAGCTATGCGCTGCCCGAAGTCTCCGCGCTGCAAACCGGCCCGCTCGTGATCGCGGGCGCGATGTACTTCACCACGGAGACGCGCTCGTATGCGATCGACGCGGCCACCTGCGCGCCCAAGTGGGTGGTCGAGCGCCCGGTCGAGCGCCCTTCTCCGCTCGGCGTTCACCGCGGCTTCGCGTACTGGAACGGCCGGCTGTTCCGCGGCACGACGGACGCGCACGTGCTCGCGCTCGACGCCGGCGACGGTCACACGCTCTGGGATCGGGAGGTCGACGCCAAAGCTCCGGGCGTGACGCTGCCGATGGCGCCGATCGCGGCCGACGGGCTCGTGTTCATCGGCAATGCGGGCGGCGACCAGACCGGCGTAACCGGTCACGTCTATGCGCTCGACGCGAACGACGGCCGCGTCGTCTGGCGCTTCGACACCGTGCCGGCCAGCGGCCCCGCGCGCGGCACCTGGCCAAACGCCGACCGCCTGCCGACCACCGGCGGCGCGTTTTGGACGTCGTTCACTTTGGACCGGCAGCGCGGCGTTCTGTACGTGCCCGCGGGCAATCCGGCCCCGGACTTCGACGCCGAGGCGCGCGGCGGCGACAACCTCTACACCAACTCGATCATCGCGCTCGACGCGGCCACGGGGCGAATGCTCGGCTACAACCAGATCGTGAAGCGCGACACGCACGACTGGGACGTGAACAGTCCGCCCGCGCTCGCGACGACCAAGGCGGGCCGCACGATCGTCGCGTCCGCCAACAAGGATGGCATGCTGTCCGTGCTCGACCGCTCGCGGATCGCGTCCGGCACGCCGGGCGCGTCCACCGAGGCCGAGCTCGCGAGCGCGTTGCCGATCGTCTATCAGGCGGCCACCACGACGCGCGAGAACGTGGACTTGCCGCTGTCGCGGACGGCCCCGGTGCGTTTCTGTCCCGGCATCCTCGGCGGCAACGAGTGGAACGGCGCGGCGTTCGATCCGGTGCGCAACACGCTTTACACGGGCTCGGTGGACTGGTGCGCGTCGGTGCAGCTCCAGGCGGCGCCGGTCGCGCCGCCCTTGGGCGAGATCTGGTTCGGCTCCGAGGGCCGCAGCATTCAAGAACCCGCCGACGAAGCGAAAGGCTGGGTCACGGCGTTCGACGCAGACACGGGCGACGTGCGCTGGAAGTTCGCCGCGCCGGCCCCGGTGCTCGCCGGCGTCACGCCGACTGCCGGCGGCGTGGTGTTCAGCGCGGATCTCAAGGGCCACCTGCGCGCGTTCGACGCGGACTCGGGCGCCGTGCTCTGGGATCTCGACTTGGGACAGGCCGTCGGCGGCGGGATCGTCACGTACTCGGCGGGCGGCCGCCAGCTCCTCGCCGTGGCGTCCGGCATGAAGTCCCCGATCTGGCCCGGCGCCGCGGACCAGAGCCGGATTCAAGTATTCGGCCTGGGCCGCAGCACGCCGTGAAGTCGCCGGGCGCGCGCGAACGCGCCGGCGCCCCGCTCGAGGACTCGGGATGCTGACCGACGTCGTGCTGGTGATCGGCGGGCTCGCGCTGCTCGTCGGCGGAGCGCAGAGCCTCGTGCGCGGAGCCTCGCGGCTGGCGCTCGCGTTCGGCATCGCACCCTTGGTCGTCGGCCTCACGATCGTCGCCTTCGGCACGAGCGCGCCCGAGCTCGCCGTGAGCGTACAGTCGTCGCTCGCCGGCAAGAGCGCGCTCGTGCTCGGCAACGTCGTCGGCAGCACCATCTACAACGTGCTGTTCATCCTGGGCCTGTGCGCGGTGATCACGCCGCTCGCGGTGGCGCCGCGGCTCATCCGCCTCGACGTCCCCGTGACGATCGTCTGCGCCGCGGCGCTGTACCTCGCCGCGCTCGACGGCCGTCTCGGGCGGCTCGACGGCGCGCTGTTGCTGGCCGCGTTTGCCGTCTACACGCTGCTCGTGGTCGTGCTCGCGCGGCGCGAGCAGCAGGCCGTGAAGCAGGAGTACGCGGGCGAGCTCGATCGCATCGTCAAGCCCGACCGGCGCCACGCGCTGCACGTCGTCTATCTCGTCGCGGGCATCGCACTCCTCGGGCTCGGCTCCAACCTGCTCGTCGAGGGGGCGGTCGCGATCGCTCAGTCCTTGGGCGTGTCCGAGGTGCTGATCGGCATGACCGTGGTCACGATCGGCACCACCGCTCCGGAGCTCTCGGCGTCCCTCGTGGCGGCGTGGAAGGGCGAGAAGGACATCGCGGTCGGAAACATCGTCGGCAGCAACATCTTCAACTTGTTGCCCGTGCTCGGCACGGGCGCCGTGGTCGCGCCCGACGGCATCGTCGTGGACGATGCGATGCGCGGCTTCGGGATTCCGGTCATGGTCGCGGTCTGCTTTTCTTGCCTGCCGATCTTCTTCGCGGGACAGGCCATCCGCCGCTGGGAAGGCGCGCTGTTTCTCGTCTACTTCGCAATCTACCTCACGTGGCTGATTCTCGACGGCTTGAGGGACCCGCGGATCCTCGGGCTGCAGAGGCTCGTCCTCTGGTTCGTCGGCCCGCTCACGGTGCTCACGCTCGCGGTGTCCGTGTACGGCGAGGTCCGTCGCAGGCGTTCGGCTAGCGCTCCGTGAGCTGGCGGCCGGATGTGAACGAATTGTAGACGCCGCGTGAGATCGCGGGACGAGACGCGCTATGCTCGTCGACCGACGGCAGCGGTCGTCGGACACGCAAGCGATCGAGGTATCGCACATCATGGACAAAACATTCGCCGGGGTTTGCATAGCTGTGGCGCTGACGGCGGGGATCTCCGCGCCAATCATTGCCCACGCTCAAGCCGCCAACCCGATCAAGGCCAGCGAGGTGCCGCAGCGCAAGAAAGTCGCGCCGCTGCCGCCGCGCGGCACGTACAAGCCCAAGAAAACGTCGTGGGGCGACCCGGACATCGGCGGCGCCTACAACAACAGCGACGAGACCGGCATCCCGTTCGAGCGGCCGCAGGAGTTCGCCGGCCGCACGCTCGACACCTTCACGCCGGACGAGATCGCCAGCATCCAGAAGCAGCGCCAGGAGCAGACGATCGAGCGCAACCCGACGCTCTCCGAGTTCCCCGGAGCCACGAGCCCGATGCACTGGTTCGAGAACTATTTCGCGGCGAACAGCCGCGCGTGGCTCGTCTCGGCGCCGGCCGACGGCAAAGTGCCGCCGCTCACCGCGGAGGCGCAGCAGCGCGCGGCGGCGCTCCGGGAGGCCCGCCAGGGCCACGGCCCGGCCGATTCGTACACCGACCGGAGCCTCTACGACCGCTGCATCACGCGCGGCGTGCCGGGCTCGATGATGCCCGCGATCTACGGCAACTCGTACCAGATCGGGCAGAGCCCCGATGCGATAACGATCACCTACGAAATGATTCACGACACCCGCGTGATCCCGCTCGACCGCGGAGCCCACCTGAGCCCCGCGATCCGCCAATACGTGGGCGACGCGCGCGGCCACTGGGAAGGCAATACGCTGATAGTCGAGACCACGAACTTCACCGACAAGACGCCGTACCGCGGCTCGAGCGAGCACCTGAAGCTCGTGGAGCGCTTCACGCCGCTCGGTCCCGACACTCTCGAGTGGTCGGTAACCTTCGACGACCCGCACACCTGGGCACAACCCTGGACGTTCGCGATGAACTTGACCCACGACGAGTCGCAGCCGCTGTTCGAGTACGCGTGCCACGAAGGCAATCTCGGCATGCGCAACATGCTCTCGGCGGCGCGCGCCGAGGAAGCGGCGGCCAAGGCCGGCTCGAGCCCCGCCGCCGCCCCCGGCACCACGAAGGGCGCCGCCAAATAGCGAGCTTCGATTGTCGCGCCGCGCGCTACCGCGCGGCGCGGCGCCCTATTGCACGGTCCGCCACTGGCCCGCTTGCGACCGGCACGCGAGTCCCTTCCGCGAGGACTCCTCGCCGTGGGCGAAGGCAGCGAGCGTGAATTCGCGGCACGCGGCTCCGTCGCGCGTGCGATCGGCGCCGGGAGTGAGCTGATAGCGGACTCGGGTCGCCTCGTTGGTCCACACCACGACCCGGCCGCCGCCGCCGAGCTCCAGCGCGTGACCCACGCAGTCGCGATCCCGCTCATCGAGCTCGGCGCCGATCTTGTGCCCGATCAGCGCGCCGGCCGCCACTCCGATGATCGTGGCCACTGCGCGATTCTCCTCGCCCACGCGATTGGCGATGGCGCCACCGACCACCCCGCCGACCACCGCGCCGATCGCGTCGCGATTGCAGCGCCCGGAAGTGATCTCGTAGTCGTTCTCCCACTCGGTGCCCGTTCGGCCGACGTAGTAGCCGTCGTGCTTCTTGCGCCAGCCGTGCGCCGGAGCGTGCGCGGGCGGATCGGCCGCGACGGACGCGGCCCACGCGCCGCCGAGCAGCACCGCGACGAGTTGAATGGTCTTTCGGGCAATCGCCATGTCGGTCCTCCGTTCGGAGCCTGGAAAAGTCCAATGAAACACGATCCAGTTGCCACAGCGTTGCATCGGGCAGCGCGTTTCGTGACGCAGTTCACACGGCGCACCCCTTTTTCCGCCCGGCGCCCCCATCCGGCGCGGCTTGCGTTTCGTCGCGGGAGGCCGTAGAGAAAGCGCATGGCAAAGGGAGATCGCACAGCAGCGGCAACGCCACCAGCGAAGCTCGGTAGGCGAGCGGCGGCCCTGAAGGGCCATCTCGACGCGCTACCGGGCGCGACGTCCCACCCATTGTCGACGCGCGGGGCGGCGCCGATCGCCCTGCTCTACAAGGTGATGGGCAAGATGTTCGCGATCCTGTCGGTCCGCGTTGAAGAGTACGTGATCGTCAAATGCGATCCGGACTTGGCGGAGATCCTGCGCGAGCAATACTCGGGTGTCGGCCATCGCTCTCATCTCGACCGCCGCTACTGGATCAGCGTGGCGCTCGACGCCGACGTGCCGGCTAAGGAGGTGAAGCGGCTCGTCGCGCACTCTTACGAGCTCGTTCGCGACAAGCTCACGCGCAAGCAGAAGGCGGACCTCGCAGCCCGGTCCTGAGCACAGCGTGGGCGCGGTCGGCGCCCTCGGTTAGGATATGCGCGGGTCCACAACTCGCTCAGCGTGAACCTGAACGCGAACGCACCCTCGCCGCAGGCGGACGACGACGGCGCGATCATTCGTACCCAGTAGGCGGGCGGGCACTGGACCTAAGTCCGATTTCGACCTCGATCGTCTGACCGAATAGTGAGACTCGACCACCGCGCACCGCCGGCGGCGAAGGAGAACGTCACGTGAGCAGAACGACGCTGGTTCGAATGCTGGCCCTGTGCGCGATCGCGCTCGCGCCGGTCACCTCCCTGTGGGCTCAAGGCACGCTCGAGCGCGTCGCCAAACGCGGCGAGCTCAGGATCGGCTACCGCACGGACGCGCGGCCGCTGTCGTTCGAGCGTGACGGGCAACCCGCGGGCTACTCCGTGGACATCTGTGGCCGGATCGCCGGCGCCGTCAGGGACCATCTCAAGCTCCCCGACATGAAAGTGAGCTACGTCCGCGTAACCTCCGATTCGCGCTTCGACGCCGTGGTCAACGGCGACGTCGACATCGAGTGCGGCGCGACGACCATCACGCTCGGGCGCCAGGAGCGCGTCGACTTCACGCTGATGACGTTCGTCACCGGCGGCACCATTCTCTCGCTGTCGAAGAGCCCCATCGGACCTTTGGACGCGCTCGCCGGCAAACGCGTCGCCGTGGTTCGCGGCACGACCACCGAGAGCGCCCTCACGGCGTTTCTCAAAGCGAAGCTCATCGACGCGCGCATCGTCCAGGTGGCCGACCGCGACACGGGGATGGCGCAGCTCGAGAAAGGCGAGGTGGACGCGTTCGCGTCCGATCAGATCGTGCTCATGGGCCAAGCCATGGACGCGCTCGACCGCAACAAGAACGCGAGCTTCTCGTTCGGCGACGAGTTGTTCTCGTATGAGCCCTACGCGCTCGTGGTGCGGCGCAACGACGCGGACTTCCGGCTCGTCGTGAACCGCGCGATCGCGCAGCTGTTCCGCAATGGTCAGCACGCGCAGCTGTTCCAGACCTGGGTGGGTAACGTCGGCGTGAAGCCCTCACCGATGCTGCTCGCGCTGTACCAGCTCCAGACGCTGACGGAGTGACGCCGCCGAGTCGGTCGTGTCTCACTTTGGCCGTTGACGGTGTGCCTGGCGTCGGCCGCACCTCGAAGGGGCCTCCCGAGACACGCCGGAAGACCATCCCTGGGGCTCCGCGCCGCACATCCCTGTGCGGCGAGGGTCTCGGGA
>Ga0137409_10002968_pt1 | contig 18027 bp, 15 predicted proteins | sample CZODoug1_16funga_FD_122059 | JGI IMG/M metagenome (GOLD analysis project Ga0137409, IMG submission 122059) | Vadose zone soil fungal communities from Angelo Coast Range Reserve, California, USA - CZODoug1_16fungal (Hybrid Assembly) | ecosystem: Environmental > Terrestrial > Soil > Vadose zone... | reverse complement strand
CGGTGTCGGTGGACTGAGACCAGGCCGACGCGGAGGGATTCCCGTACACGCTCAAGCAGCCCCCAGGACCGGAGAACGCGCTGGGCCGGGTAAAATTCCTCTTCCCCAATCCCTACTCGATTTATCTCCACGACACGCCGAGCAAGGCCTCGTTCGAAGCCGAGAAGCGCACCTTCAGCCACGGATGCATCCGGATCGAGCGCCCGCTGGAGCTCGCGCAGCTTCTGCTATCCGGGCAGGACTCCTGGGGCAACGGGAAGATCCAGGACGTCCTCGCGGGCGGCCAGACCCTGAACGTGGCGCTGGAGCACCCGATTCCGGTGGTAATCGTCTACTGGACGGTGAGCGTTGGAGGAACCGGGGAGATCCGTTACATGCGGGACATCTACAACCAGGATCCCCCCGTGCTGGCAGCGCTCGACGGCAGGCGCTGAAGGGCGGGAGCCTGGGGATTACGAAGGGTTCGTGATGAGAAGGGCCGCGAGCGCGGCCGCTCCGGCGTTGTCCTGGTCCCCGTAGCCGATGGACCGGAGCCCTCTCTTGTCCGCGGCGCTCCATCCGCTCGCCGCGGTGTGCTCGTAGTAGAGCTCCGTGACCTCGGTTCGCGGACGGACGGTGTCGAGCAGCCTCTGGAGCCTCGACTCGTCGAAATTCAGGAACCATCCGTGATCTTCGTAGCGACCATAGGGAACCGTGATCAAGAGGGAGCCTCCCGGCCGGAGCACGCGCACCATCTCCGACAGGGCTGCCTCGGGCGTGGCCTCGCGGGCGGGCCTACCCTCCACGTACGCGGAGTTGTCCATGCCGACGTGCTCCAGAGAAGAGATACACCAGACCAGATCGAACGCCCCGTCGGCGAACGGGGTCGCATCGATGCTGGCGCGGATCGAGCTCGTGTAGTAGGCCGACGTGTCGTACGCCGGCTGCGCGAGGTCGATACCGGTCAGATCGCGAGGCTAGGGAAGCGAGCTTAGCATGGCCCGGTGGCACTCCATGCCGTTCGCATGCCCGACGTCCAACACCTTCATCCCCGGCTGATACATCAGGCGCGCGAGAAGAAGCTCCACCACGCGCTCGGGAAGGTGCTTCCCGTACGGGGCGGGCAGGTCCGCGCAGAGCGAAAGATCACGCCAGCCTTCCAGGAAGGCGCGCCGGCATTCCATCGTGATCTCACTCTGAAGATCGCGACCGAGCTTTCTCCGGAGAAAGTACAGGACCCGCTCGCGGAATGGCGATCCGGGGACGCGAGCCGCTTCCTCGCCGGTCCGGGCCCAATCCATCCATCGGCTCTGGGTTCTCGTGGACATACAGCGTGTGCATCGGCCCGTCCGTCCGGGACTTGAGCGTGTTGTCGCTTCCGCCCTTCCGGGCGGCGGGTTGGGGGAGACCCACCCGAAGGGGTATTCGATGTCATACTCATGGGATGCGCGCGCCGAGCTTCGCTCTTCCCCTGATCCTTCTTCTCCTTGCGCCGCGAGCTGATGCCGGGGAAGCGGTCGTCCTTTCCGGCGGGGGCTCGCTGGGTCTGGCCCATGTCGGAGCCCTGATCGGGCTCGAGCAGCGGGGACATGACCCCGACTTAGTCCTTGGCACGAGCATGGGCGCCATCGTGGGCGCCCTCTATGCCGCGGGCTACGAGCCCGACTCCATCTGGAAGATCATGAAGCGCGAGGACTGGCGGGGGATCTTCACACCGCTCCCTGCCGTGCTCGGCCCGGCCAGAGCACTCCGCTATCCCGCCATCCATCTCCAGCGCGGCCACGGGGGATTCATCCTCAAGGGATTCGTCTCCGACTGGCGGATCAACCGCGAGCTGATGCGGCTCCTGTTTTCCGCTTCGGCCGGCGCCCGCGGTGATTTCGACCGCCTGCCCCGCCGCTATCGCTCCGTGGCCGCGGATCTCGAGGATGGCGCGCTGGTCCCGATCGCCTACGGGGACCTGGCGCGCGCGGTCCGGGCGAGCATGGCTTCTCCCGGCGCATTCCCGCCGGTCCGGTGGGGGAGCAGGATTCTCACCGACGGCGGCGTGAACGACTACCTCCCCGTGGACGAGGCTCGACGGCTCGGGGCGGATTTCGTCATCGCCGTGGACGCGCTGAAACCTTCCGCCCGCATCCACGCGCTGGACGCGATCCTCGTGGCGGATCGAAGTCTCCGGCTTACGATCGTGCGCGCGCGGGTCGGGAACGCGCGCCCCGACATTCTCGTGCTGCCGGACCTGGACCCGGCGCAAACGGGGTTCACGTATCCCGTCGATCCTTCACCGATCATGAGGGCCGGCCTGAGCGCCGCGTTGCGCGAGATTAAGCCGGGGCCCGAGGGAGCCCGGGCGACGGGCACGCGCGCGGTCCCGGCCGACCCGGCCTCGCTTGGAGCCTTGGCCGTCGATACCCCCGGCTCCCCGCTCGGCCCGTTCGTGGAGAGAGCCTTCCGAAAATTCCCCGAGGCGCGCTACGACCCGAGGCGCATCTTCGACACCGTCGATCGACTCTACGCAACCGGATGCTTCGACGGAGTCTGGCCCTCGGTCGAGGACACCACCCGGATCGACCGGCCCTCGTGGATCGTGCGAGCGGAAGGCGAGGCCCGCGTCTCCGCGGCGGGCGCGGTGGGCTTCGACAACGACCGCGGGGGCAGGATCTGGGCGAGCCTGCACCGCACCGAAGTGATCTCCTCCACGCCGGTTCAGCTCGCGCTCGAAGGCTCGGCGAACGGTGTCGAGCGTGGGACTGCGATCTCGCTCCGCATTCCGTCTCTGGGTCCGCCCACGGCGTGGTCCGCGGGCGGAACCTTGAGCGAGTCCAGGATCCCGTTTCTCGTGACCGCGGGCAGCTCGGAGAGCGCCGAAGTCCATCACGCCGGCGGCTGGATTGGCGCCGAGTGGCTCCGGATCCAGCCCGCGGTCGAAGGGGCCGCGGTGTTCCGCGGGGAGCGAATCACATCGGACTTCGGGCCCAGCGGCGCCTCGTTCGGCCCCTTCGTGCGGCTCGGCGTCCTACCACGGCTCGTGGAGATCGTGGGGACCGCGCCCTCGGTCGAAGGAGAGGTGCGGTTCGGCGACGTGCATTACAGACGCGCGCGGCTCAAGGGCTGTGTGTCCCGCTCGTTCGGCCCGCTCGCCTTCGCGCTCCTTGGGGACGGCGAGATTGTCTCCAGCGGGGCCCCCCTCGACGTGGTGCCGGCGATGGGAACCGAGTTCCTGGTTCCCGCCCTGCGATGGGGGGAACGCCGCGGGAAGGCGCGCGGGGTCTCCGGAGTGGATGTAGCGTACTCGTTTCCGTTCGAGGGGACGCTTCGCCTGAGACTCCGCGACGGGGTGGTCGCGGACGAGATGCGCGCGGACGGGACATTCGGAAAGGAGAGCACGTGGCTGGGCGGCGCCGGTCTCTCGGGACTCTGGTGGACGCCGTACGGACGCGTGGAGGTCGGCGGGGAAGTGGGAACGCTCGGAGATCGGCGGGTGGTCGTCCGGTTGGGGCAGGACTTTTGAGCCGCCGGAGTTGCGCGAGCGCGGCACCGAAGTGATTTCCTGACCGGGACGGCCGGATGCGCTACAATGTGCGGCCGAAATCAACTCGCCATGTTCTTCGCGCCCGTAGCTCAGCTGGATAGAGCGTCTGCCTCCGGAGCAGAAGGCCAGGGGTTCGAATCCCTTCGGGCGCACCATTTCACAACCGCAACCGCGCGAGCCGCGTCGCCTCCATCAAGAAGAGTCACATGCCCGAGCCACGCACCCCATTCCGCTGGACCGAGCGCAGAGTGGCGCGCCTCTCGACGCTCGTCGTGGCGGGGGCTGTCGTCCTCCTCGATCTCGTGCTCTTCTACGTGTACTTCCGCAGCGTCGCGCCCATGCTCCAAGACTTGCCGCTCTACCGCTACATGATCCCGGCCGGGATTTTGGCGGTTTTCCTGTTCGCCCTGCGCCGCTTCCTCACGCAACTCCGCTTGTTTCGGGAGGATCAGTAGCCTCTCCCGAGGCCGGCATGGAGGTTGCAGCAATTCGTCCTGCCATGAAGCGCCCCAACGAAATCGTGCGTCCTGCAACGTCCGACCTGGCGGAGAACGAACTTTTCTTTGCCACCCTCCAGGAAATTACCAGCCTGATCAATGGCGGCAGGGCGCAGGAGACCATCTTCGAGTCGGTGCTGGACTGCGCTCTCCAGATGCTCCACGCGCAGGCGGTCTTCCTGATCACGGTCGAGGGCCGGAAAATCCGGAAGTACGCGCGGCGGATGTCGCACGACGGCCAGCTCCACAATCTCGAGCGCTACGACATCGAGGGGCACTCCGGAATCTCGCGCTGGGTGATGCTCGAAGGGCAGCCACTCCACGTGCCCGACGTGGGGGCGGATCCAAGATTTCGGCCGGAGACCGACTCGCTCCCGGGGCTGAGCACCGCCGCGTGTCTCGCCGCGCCGCTCAAGGTGAGGGACACGACGCTCGGCGTGCTCGTGGCGGTGAACCGGTTCGACGGCTCCCATTTCGAGGTGCGCCATCTCCGCGTGCTCTCGCTCCTCGCCAACCACACCGCGATCGCGATCGAGAACGGGAAGCTCTTCCGCCGCGCGGAGCAGCTCGCCGTGACGGACGACCTGACGCAGGTCTATAACTACCGTTTCCTCAAGATGGCGCTCCGGCGCGAGGTGAAGCGCGCGGCCCGATTCGGGCAGAACTTCTCGCTCATGATGCTCGACGTGGACAACCTGAAATCCTACAACGACCGGCATGGGCATCTGCGGGGAAGCGAAGTATTGAAGCTGGTGGCGCAGGCCCTCGTGCGCGAGGCTCGCGCCATCGACCTGGTGGCGAAGTACGGGGGCGACGAATTCGTGATCATCCTGCCGCAAACCGCCCGCGAGGGCGCCTGCGTGTTCGCGGAGCGCGTGAAGCTCGCGGTCGAGGCGAGGGCGTTTCCGCTGGTGGACGCGGGCACCATCACGGTCAGCGTCGGGGTCGCGACGTTCCCCGAGAGCGGCTCGACCGCCGGGGAGCTGCTCGAGGCCGCGGACATCGCGCTCTACGCCGCCAAGCAATCCGGCAAGAACCAAGTCTCCACGGGTTGATGAAGGAAGCTCGATGGCGCTCGTAGGCAGCCTCCGCGATCTCAGCTTGCCGGAGCTTCTCGCGATCATCTCGAACGGGGAGAAGAGCGGGATCATCACCATCCGTTCCGACGCCGCGACGGCGCAGATCCACGTGGACGAAGGGCGAATCGTCATGGCGTCGGACACGCTTCGCGACGAGCGATTCGGCGAGATCATGCTGAAGCTCGGGAAGATCTCCCAGGATATTCTGACCTCGGCGCTCGAGGCGCAGGAGACGAGCGGGGTAACGAAGCGGCTGGGCTCGATCCTGGTCGAGATGGGCGCGATCACGCCCGCCGATCAGGACGCCGCCATCCTGTATCAATCCTGCGAGGCGCTCTACGATCTCTGCACCTGGCAGGTCGGGTATTTTCAGTTCGACTCCCAGGAGATCCCGGAGCGGAGCGGTATCTCGATCCAGGTCGATACGCTCCTGGAGGAGGTGGACCGCCGGGCGATGGCGGGGGAGCGGGCGCGGATGGAATCCATTCGACCGACCACCGACTCGCCTTTGCGGGGGCGGCGCGAGATCACGCCGGACAAGCTGGAGCTTCTCCGGCTGACCCGGAGCTTCCACCTCCATACGGACGAGTTCGCGCCTCTGCAAGACGAGGACGCCGCGGCCCCTGCCTCCCCGGCCGGGGGACATATCGGCCCGACCCGGGTATCGCCCGGAGTGCCTGCACCGGCTGCGCTCGGGCCGGCGGGCGAAGCAGGCCCGCCGGGGAAGCATCCCGGCAGCAAAGAGGACCCCGTGTTCGACGTGGGAGAGTTCGAGGCGCGCGCCGGCGACGGCGAATCGTTTTGACACCCGCTCTCCCGAGCGGATAAGGTCCCGCCGTGCTGGCGCGGCTCCACGATCCCATCCTGGCCCTCGTCTCCATCGGGCTGGTCGCGCTGCTTCTGCGATTCGTCCGCTGGTACCAAAGCGAGCGCCCCCTTCCGCGTTTTCTCTTCCGCAAGGCGCTCCACGCGCTGATCGGGACCGTGACGCTCGTGATGACGATCCCGTTCCATCACCGCGGCTGGGCCATGGTCCCTCCGGCGCTCTTCGCCGCGTCGAACGCCTCGCCGAAGCTCCGCTCCTACGTCCCGGGTCTCGCCGAGGACCCGCGCGAGGCGCGCGGCCTCTGGATGTTCCCGCTGGCCGTATGCTTGGTGTACCTCCTCTTCTGGGATTTCGGACATCGAGGCGCGGTGCTCGCGGGCATCGCCGCGCTCGCGTTCGGTGACCCGGCCGCGGCGGTCGTCGGGACCCGCTGGGGGCAGAGGCGCTACACTCAGTGGGCTCATGGACGGAGCGTCGAAGGATCCATCGCGTTTTTCCTCGTGGCGGCGGTCTCCACGGCGATTGTGGCGGCCGCGTGTCCCGGCGGTCCGTCTCCCGTCCGCGCCGGCGTGGGGTGCGGCGTGGTCGGCGCGGTTGCGGAAGCCCTCTCACCGCCCGGCGTGGACAACCTGACCATCCCGCTCCTCGTGGCCTTCGCCTACCAGATCCTCGCGTGAAGGAGGTCCGGTGACGCTCCACCCGGGCGCCGTATGGGGCGCGCTCCTGGCGCTCGCCGGCGCAGCGCTCATTCTCCTCACGCGGCAGGGCACTCCCGCCGGCGCGCTCGCCGGCCTCGTGGTGGCGCTCTTCGCCGCGGCCGGCTTCGGCGCCGCGGCGCTCCTCCCGCTGGCGATCTTCGTCCTGGGCGCGGGGCTCCTCACGCGCGTCGGGCGCGGCCGAAAGGAAGGGCTGGGCGCCGCTCAGGCGAATCGCGGCCGGCGGGGCATCCCTCACGTGGCCGCGAAGCTTTCGGTCCCGGCTCTGGCCGGGGCGCTCGCTTTCCTCCACGCGGCACCGGGGAGCATTCTCGCGCTCGTCTACGTCGCCTCCCTCGCCGGCGCCTTCGCGGACACCGCGGCGACGGAGGCGGGCCCTCTCCTGGGCGGCCGCGCGTTCGGTCTCCGCGGCGGCGGGCTCGCGGCGCTCCCGCACGGCGTGCCGGGCGGGATGAGCGTCGGGGGATTCCTCGCGGCGGCTCTCGCCGCGTTCGCCGTCGCGGCGGGAGCCCACGCCGTCCGGCTTCTCGACTCGGCCCCCACGGCCTGGATCGCGGCGGGCGCGGGCTTCCTCGCGAGCGTCCTCGAGAGCCTCCTTGCGGGCACCGCCTGGGGAACACGCATGGGACATTTCGGGCGGAACGTCTTTCTCTCGCTCGCTTCTGCGGTGCTCGCGCTCTCGGCCCAAGCGCTCGGATGGGCGGGATCGTGACCGAGATTCTCTGCGTCGTCGGGGCGCGTCCCAACTTCATGAAGATGGCGCCCATCCTGAGAGGCCTCCGGGAATACCCCGAGCTCCGGCCCTTCCTGGTTCACACGGGCCAGCACTACGACGAGGAGATGTCTCGAATCTTCTTCGAGGAGTTGGGCCTGCCTGCACCGGACCGCGACCTCGAAGTGGGCTCCGACACGCACGGGCGGCAGACCGCCCGGATCATGGACGCGTTCGAGCCTCTCGTCGAAGAGCGCGCGCCGAAGCTCGTGGTCGTGGTGGGGGACGTGAACTCGACGCTCGCGTGCAGCCTCGTCGCGGTCAAGCTCGGCATCCCGGTCGCGCACGTGGAGGCGGGGCTCAGGAGCCGCGACCGCACCATGCCCGAGGAGATCAACCGGCTCCTCACCGACGCGGTCTCGGATCTGCTCTTCGCGACATCGGCCGACGCCGTCGAGAATCTGCGCGCCGAGGGTGTGCCCGCGGAGAGAATCCATCTCGTCGGAAATCCGATGATCGACACGCTGAAGCGTCATCTGGAAGCCGCTCGCGCGAGGCGCGCGCTCGATCGATTCGGCCTCACCGCGCGCTCCTATGCGCTCGTGACCCTCCATCGCCCGAGCAACGTGGATCGAGTGGACTCGCTTCGTCGCGTCTTCGAGGGGCTCCGTGAGCTCACGGAGCGGATCCCGGTAATCTTCCCGGTTCATCCGCGGACCCGCGAGCGGATGGATCGCGCGGGGATCGAGCCGGGGCCGGGTCTCCGCCTCACCGAGCCGCTGGGGTATCTCGACTTTCTCTGTCTCATGGACCAGGCGCGCTTCCTGGTCACCGATAGCGGCGGCATCCAGGAAGAGACGACCGCGCTCGGTGTTCCATGCCTTACATTGCGACCGAACACGGAGCGCCCCATTACCATCACCGAGGGGACGAACCAGCTTCTGGGGGAGGATCCGGCGTCGATCCTCGACGCGGCCAAGCCTCTCATTGAAGGCAACTTTCCGGAGCCGCGATGCCCGAAACTCTGGGACGGTCGCGCGGGTACACGAATTGCAAGAGTTCTGGCACGCCACTTGAGCGCCAATTGACACGGGGGGGTCGGGTCGGTAGACTGAGAACTCGTAACTATATGCGGATTGTCGAGGTTATCTGCGGCCGCCGGCTTGGAGGCGGGAGTTCCTGCGCCCTGGGCAGAACGGTGCAGGCTGTTCTTTCATGCGCCATTTCGCTGCTTTTTCTCCTTGCCGCAGCGCCATCCGGCGCCGCGGACGCCGACCGGCAACGCGGCGAGGACTCCGAAGCCACAAGCAGCTCCAACTATCGGATCGGCGCGGGCGACCTCCTGAACATCGAAGTCGTGGGACGCAAGGATCTCTCGGCACAGTACAGCGTCGGACAGGACGGCGTGCTCTTCATGCCGCTGACCGGCGGCGTGCCCGCAGAAGGGAAGACGGCACCCGAGCTCTCCGCGGAGCTGGCCAGGCGGCTCTCGTTGTACGACCGCGACATCACCCAGGTCAACGTCTCGATCGCCGAGTTTCGCAGCCGCAAGATCTTCGTGCTCGGAGCCGTGCTCCATCCCGGCAAGATCTCCTTTGCGCAGCTTCCGACCGTCTGGGACGCCATCAGCGAAGCGGGCGGCCCGGCCGAGGACGCCAACCTCTCGGCGGTCGAGATCATCCCGAGCGATCAGTCGGGCGGCCGCACGACCCAGGTTATCGACGTCGCTTCCGCCATCCGAGAGGGACGGGTGCGGAGCCTCGAGCGGCTGAAATCGGGCGACACGGTGCGCGTCCCGAAGGGACTGCCTGGCTCGATGGGCGGCACCACGGGAAACTCTGTGTTCATGTTCGGGGCCATCACGCGTCCGGGGCCCATTCCGCTGGCCGAGAAGCTGGATCTCATGGCAGCGATCGCGCAGAGCGGCGGCCCGACACCCGATGCGAATTTGAAGGCGGTCCAGATCGTGCGGCATAACGGGTCGCGAGTCGTGCACATGAAGGTCAACTTGGATAGTTATATCGACAAGGCGGACAATTCCGGGAATCCGGTCCTCATGGCGGGAGACACGGTGATGCTGCCGCGACAGGGAGCCGGCGGTTTCATGTCCGCCGTGCGTATCATCTCCCCCATCGTCGCGCTCGCCTCGACCTTGGTCATTCTCGCCGGACGACGGTAGGGACGTAACCAATGGAAGAACAAGAAGAAGGATCGACCCTCGACTTCAGGGAGCTCTTGTGGAAGGCGCGGCGCTACAAGTGGCTCGTGCTCTTTCCCATTGTCGTCGTGTTTTGCGGCGCGTGCATATTTCTCATGATCACCCCGCCCGTCTACGAGTCCACGCTCTTGGTTTCCGTAGACGACAAGAATCCGGTTTCTCGTGAGCTCGGAACCATTGTCGGCCGGGAGGGGAGGAACGGAGAGACCAATCACGACCAAGTCGAGCGTGTAAGCGCCAAGATCCACAGCCGCCCGTTTCTCGAGGCGATCGTGAACCGGCTGGGCATCGCCAAGAACCCTGCGTTGCTCCTCCAGGCCTCCGCCGCCGCTCGGGAATGGAAGGGCATTACAACTGATGAGTACGCGATGCGGACGGCGGTCCTCGGACTCGGGAGCGATATCGTTGTGACCCCCTCCGGTGAAGCGTTCATCAAGATCGCCGCCAGAGGCGGCGACCCCATGGCCGCGCGGAGCTTGGCCTCCATGATCGCCGACGAGCTGGTCGCACAGAACAGGGCGTCTTCCGTTCAGCGCGCTACCGCGCGGGGCGAATTCAGCGCGGACCAAAGTGCGGTGTACCAGGAGCGCCTGCACAAGTCCGAGGCGGCACTCCGGAACTACCAGGAGTCCGTGATCGGACGGAGACTCACGAGTAATCCGATCACCGACTCGAATTTCGATACGGCGAAGCAGATCGTCTCCGAGATCCGCGCCGAGATGGATCAGATCCGCTCGAGACTCCAGACCGACCTGAGCGCGTGGCAAAGATCAGGCGGCGCGGGCTCGGGTCCGCCCGCGCTCCGAAACTCGAGAACAGCCGAGCTCGAGAGCCGCCTGGGGGAGCTCGAGGCTTCCTACGGCATGGCATCGATGACCCCCAGCGCGGAGGTGGAGAACCTCAAGCTGAAGATCGGTGGCGTGCGGCAGGGCCTCTACTCGGAATTCCAGAACCTCGCAGCTGCGCTGCCGAATCTTTCACCCGGCGCCCGCGACGCGGCCGCGGGCATTGCGCTGGATCGCGCCGAGCTTCGTTCCCTGAAGCAGAAAGAGCTGCGCATCTCGCGCCTGACGTCCGACTACACGCACCGGGTGGAGAGCCAGCCGACGGAGCAGCTGGAGGCGGAGCGGCTTCGCACCGAGGTGGAGAGCAATCGGGATCTCCTGCTCGCGCTCGAGAAGGAAGCGACGTCCTCGCGTATCTCCGCGGCTCTCGAGACCACTCAGCTCGGTATGGAGTTCCAGGTGCTGGAATCCCCACAGCTTCCGCTCCACCCGGTTTATCCCGATCCGTTCCGTATTTTGGGCGTGGCCCTCTTCTTCGGGCCAGTTCTGGGAATCGGCCTTGCGTACGTGGCCCAACGGCTCGGAGCGGCGCTCCATTCTCTGGAGCAGGCCGAGCGCGAAATCGGCGTCCGCGTCGTCGGAACCATTCCCCGGATCGAAGGGTGGTCGCAGCCCGGCGGCTACGTGCAGAAGTACTGGCCCGTGCTCTCCATCGCGCTCGTGCTCTTCGCCACGGCCGTTTTCTATACCCTCCACGTGACGGTCCTGAAGTCCAATCCGACCGAGCACGTCGAACCCGGACCCTAGAAGGGAAGCACCGGCTCGTGCCCGCTCACCGCGCTCGGAATCTGATCGAGGAATTCGACATCAACGCGCCCCACGTCACCGAGGTGAGGCGTTTGCTCCAGACGCTCGCGCGGCAGGACGCGGACCAGGATCGCAAGGTGTATATGATGGCGAGCGCGGGGCGGAGCGAGGGGAAGAGCACCGTGTGCGCTCTTCTCGCGATCATCTCGGCCAAGATTTTTCACCGGCGCACGCTCGTGATCGACGGTGACATGAGGCGGCCCACAATCCACTACCTTCTGGGCCTTCCCCAGCGTCCGGGCCTTTACGACGCGCTACACCACATCCAGCCGCTCGACGTGGTCACGCGGGCGACTCCACTGGCCAACCTGTTTGCCATCACGAGCGGACGTCCGACAGGATCGTCGGGCGATGCCTACATCGATTCCGAGTTCGCGGCGCTGGTCGAGGCCGTGCGGCCGAAGTACGACTGCGTCTTCATCGACACGGCGCCGGTGGTGCCCGTCGTCGAGCCGATGCTGATGGCGGAGCACGTCGATTCTCTCCTCGTCGTCGCCATGGCCGGCCGAACGCCGCTCATGATGGTTCGCCGCATGCGGCAGCTCCTGGAGCCAATTCTCCCCAAGGTTTCCGGTGTGGTTCTGAACAATGCCGTGGAGGGGCTTCCCTACTACTACGATTACCGCTACTACGGATACGCGGAGCAGCCGCTCCCCAAGAGGATTCGCCCCACGCCCACCACCCGTTCCACGGGGTCGACCCGGTCGCCCTCCGATGGTCACTACGTTCGAGAGGGGGGAATGGATGGCCGCCGCGAGCAGGACTGAGGAAAAACTAAAACGGCGCACGGCGCGGATCGGCGTTATTGGATTAGGCTATGTGGGCCTCCCGCTCGCGGTGGAATTCGCGAAAGCCGGATTTCGGGTAACCGGATTCGAGATCAATGAACACCGTGTGGGGGAGCTGAACCGCGGCCGCTCGTATATTCAGGACGTGCCGGCGCGCGAGGTGCGGGACTTGGTGCGCGAGGGAAAGCTCCGCGGGACGATGAATTTCGACGAGCTCCGCCGCATGGACGCGATCGATATCTGCGTCCCGACGCCCTTACGGAAGACGAAGGATCCGGACGTCTCATTCATACTCGCCGCGGTGCGCGAGATCGCTCCGAGGCTTCAGCGCGGCCAGCTCATCGTCCTGGAATCCACAACCTATCCCGGCACGACCGACGAGCTGGTGCTGCCCTTGCTCCAGCGCGACTCATGGAAGATCGGACGCGACTTCTTCCTGGCCTTCTCACCCGAGCGGGTCGATCCCGGCAACCCAACCTACCAGACACACAACATCCCCAAGGTGGTCGGTGGAGTCACGCCCGCGTGCAGCCGCGCTGCCGCCGCGCTTTATTCGACGGTCGTGAACCGGGTCGTGCCCGTCAGCTCCACGCAGGTCGCGGAGATGGTCAAGCTCCTCGAGAATACCTTCCGCAGCGTGAACATCGGCCTTGTGAACGAGGTCGCGCTCATGTGCGACAAGATGAAGATCGACGTCTGGGAAGTGATCGACGCCGCGGCGACCAAGCCCTTCGGGTTCATGCCGTTCTATCCGGGCCCCGGGCTCGGCGGACATTGCATCCCGGTGGATCCCTTCTACCTCTCCTGGAAGGCGCGGCAGAGCGGATTCGAGGCGCGGTTCATCGAGCTGGCGGGGCAGGTGAACGGGAGCATGCCCTACCACGTGGTGAACAGGGTCCGGGAAGCCCTTAACTCGCGCCGAAAATCGGTCCGCGGCTCTCGGGTCCTCGTGCTCGGCGTTGCGTACAAGTCCGACATCGACGACGTCCGTGAATCTCCATCGCTCGACATCCTCGATATCCTCGAGAAGGAAGGCGCCAAGGTCGCCTTCTGCGATCCCTATGTGGATTCCATCCATCACGCCGGCCGCAGGCTCAAGGCCACGCCGTTCCGCGCAAGCACCCTCCAATCGGCGGACTGCGTGGTGATCGCGACCGCGCACAAGATCCTCGACTATAGCCTGGTCGCGAAGCACGCGAAGACCATCGTGGACTCGCGCAACGCGCTCAAGGGCCGCCGGCGGAACGGCGTCTTCCGCTTGTAACCCCAATGGCGCGCTACCTGGTCACCGGAGGCGCCGGATTCATCGGCTCCCACATCGCAGAGCGACTCGTTCGAGACGGGCACTTCGTGCGTGTCTTGGACAATCTCTCCACCGGCCGCAAGTCGAACCTGGACGCGGTGAGGGCGGCCGCGCCGAATGACGGATTCGAGTGGATGGAGGGGGACATCCGGTCCATCGAAGTGTGCCGGAGCGCCTGCGAGGGGGTGGAGTTCGTGATCCACGAGGCTGCGTTGCCGTCGGTCCAGCGATCCATCGAGAACCCGCCCGAGACAAACGAGGTCAACGTGAGCGGCTTCGTGACGCTCCTCACCGCAGCGCTGGAGCACCGGGTGAAGCGCGTCGTGGCCGCTAGCTCTTCCTCGGTTTATGGAGATACGCCAACACTTCCCAAGGTGGAGGAGATGGTGCCGACGCCGCTCTCTCCCTACGCTGCAAGCAAATTGGCGGCCGAGCACTACGCCCGCGTTTTTTCCAAGACTATGGGGCTTTCGACCGTCTCGCTCCGCTATTTCAACGTTTTCGGACCGAGGCAGGACCCCCTGTCCCAGTACGCCGCGGTCATACCCGCCTTCATCGAGGCGCTGTCAGACGGCCGTCGTCCCACGGTCTATGGGACCGGCGAGCAGAGCCGGGACTTCACGTACGTGGAAAACGTCGTCTTGGCGAACCTTCGCGCCTGCACGCACGGGGACGGAGTCGGCGAGGCCCTGAATATCGCGGGAGGGACGCAGCGCTCGCTCCTGGATCTGCTCGACGCATTGGGCCGCGCTCTGGATACGAAACCCAATCCCCAATTCCTGCCGCGACGGCCCGGCGACGTGATGCACTCCTATGCCGATATCCGCGCCGCGAAGAAATGCATCGGCTATTCCCCTGTGGTCGGCCTCGAGGAGGGGCTCGCACGCACCGTGGCTCACCACCGTCTCGAACGCTCAACCCTTGGGGGAGGGAGCTCCTAGGCGCCCATGTGCGGCATCGCCGGATTTTGGAACATCGAATCGAAAGAGCCCGCGGACCGGGCCCTCCTCCAGCGGATGACGGGAGTTCTCCATCACCGCGGTCCAGACGATTCCGGGATTCACCTCTCCGGCGACATCGGAATCGGCAGCACCCGCCTGAGCATTGTGGACCTGCCCGGCGGGCATCAGCCCATTTCCAATGAAGATGGATCGATCTGGGTCGTATTCAATGGGGAGATCTATAACCACGCCGAGCTGCGCGAAACGCTGATCCGTAAAGGCCATCAGTTCCGCACCCGGTCGGATACCGAGGTCATCGTCCACCTCTACGAGGAGGAGGGCGAGAGCTGCGTCGAGCAGTTCAACGGCCAGTTCGCCTTCGCTCTGTGGAATGGGCGCAGCCGAGAGCTTTTTCTCGCCCGCGATCGGTTGGGCGTGCGCCCTCTGTTCCACTCCCTTCATGGCGGTCGCTTCCTCTTCGGGTCGGAGATCAAGGCTCTCTTCCAGGATCCGTCCCTTCCGCGCGAGATCGATCCCTTCGCGCTGGATCAGGTGCTCACCTTTTGGTTCCCCATCGCACCGCGAACGGGATTCGTGGGAATCCGGGAGCTGCCCCCCGCTCATACGATGACCCTCAGTGAATCGGGAGTGCGCACGCGCCGTTACTGGAAGCTGGAGTATCCCACGATGGCCGACGGCCATGAGAATGGGACGCGGTCGGACGGATGGTACTCGGAACGCCTATTGAGCCTCCTGGACGACGCGGTCAGGATCCGCCTTCGCGCGGACGTCACCGTGGGCGCGTATCTGAGCGGCGGTCTGGACTCCTCGGTCATCGCGGCGCTCTCCCGGCACCACATCGACCATAGGCTCAAGACCTTCTCGATCCAGTTCGAGGCGGAAGATTACGACGAAACCGATTACCAATCGGAAATGACCCGGCACCTGGGAACGGAGCATCACGCGTTCCTGTGCAAGAGCGCCGAGATCGGCCGTCGCCTTCCCGACGCAATCTGGCATGCGGAGCGTCCAATCATCCGAACAGCACCCGTGCCGATGATGCTCCTCGCGGAAGGGGTGCACGAGCAGGGGATCAAGGTCGTGCTGACCGGGGAAGGGGCGGACGAGGTCCTGGCCGGCTACGACATTTTCAAGGAAGCCAAAGTGCGGCGGTTTTGGGCCCGGAACCCGACGTCGAGAGTTCGTCCTCTTCTGCTGCAGCGCTTGTATCCGTACCAGCCGGCCATGCGGGAAGCATCCGGATATCTGACCCAGTTTTTCGGCCAGGACCTGGGCCGGGTCGACGACCCGTTTTATTCCCATCAGCCCCGGTGGCGCCTCACCGCCGGAATCAAGGCACTCTACGGAGAGGCGATGCGTGAGCGACTCGGGGACTATGATCCAATCGTGGAGCTTCGGGAGCAGATCCCTCCGGAGTTCACGACCTGGCACCCCCTGTCCCAGGCACAGTATTTGGAGTTGGCGTACCTCTTGCCCGGGTACATCCTGTCCTCTCAGGGAGACCGGATGGCGATGGCACATTCCGTGGAGGGCCGCTTTCCGTTCTTGGATCACCGCGTCGTCGAGTTCGCGGCGACCATTCCACCTCGCTTGAAGCTGCGTCGCCTGAGAGAGAAGCATGTCTTGCGGGAGGCCGCGCGCGACCTCCTGCCGCAAACGATCCGGGAGCGCGTGAAACAACCCTACCGTGCGCCCGATCACGCTGCGCTCTTTCCCAAAGAGACCTCACTGGACTATGCGGAGGCGCTGCTCGCTCCGAGTGCGGTGGAGGAAGCTGGGATTTTCGCCGCACGGCCCCTCCAGGCCCTCCGGGCCAAAGGTCGCCGCCAAGACGCGCTCGGAGTTCGGGATAGCATGGCGATCGTGGGTGCTCTTTCCACCCAGCTGGTTCATCACCTGTTCGTGACTGCCAATCGAGGAGGAATTGCTTGGGTCAGCAACAAGAAGACCTGCGCCGGTTCATCATTGAGAACTTTCTCTACGGAGACCAGAAAGTCATCTTGAAGGATGAGGATTCTTTCTCCGACAGAGGAATCATCGATTCGACGGGTGTTCTGGAGCTCGTTGCCTTCGTGGAATCGCAGTTCGGCATCGCCGTCCAGGACGAAGAGATGATCCCAGAGAATTTCGACTCTCTCTCGAAGCTGACTCGATACGTCGAGCGCAAACAGCGCGGCGATTCCCATGCAGGTTGAACAATTCCTCGAACAGTCCGCGGACCGCTCACCCGAGAAGATCGCGCTCATAGTCGAAGGGAAGAAATATACCTACGGCGAGCTGGACCGGATCGGGAATCGCCTGGCCCACTTGCTCGTGGCAGAGGGCATCCAGCGAGGAGATCGAGTCGCTATCTTCCTCGAGAACTCCGCCGAGACTGTGATCTCCATATACGCGATCCTCAAGGTCGGCGCCGTGTTCCTCGTCGTGAACCCGGGCACCAAAGCGGACAAATTGGCCTACATCCTGAACAACTGCCGCGCCGCGGCGCTGGTTTCGCACGCGAAGCAGGCCGAAATCCTCTCGTCGATCGAGGAACAAGCAACCTCGTTGCGGTTCCTGATCCTGATTGCCGGGGAATCGGCGGCACGGGCAGGAGGTCGCGTTCGCACCCTGGATTGGCGGGAATCGCTGGACCGCCTTCCGCCCGAAGGGGACCGTCGTCCGCACAAGGCGAGCATCGACATCGATCTGGCCACGATCATTTATACGTCCGGATCCACAGGGTTTCCGAAGGGCGTCATGATGACCCACCTGAACATGGTCACCGCGGCGACATCGATCACACAATACCTGGAAAGCTCGAGCGACGACGTCGTTCTCAGCGTTCTTCCGCTGTCGTTCGATTACGGTCTCTATCAGGTGCTCATGACATTCAAGGTGGGCGCTACGTTGGTTCTCGAGAAATCGTTCGCGTACCCAGCCGTCGTGCTGGAGAAGCTCACTCAGGAGGGCGTGACCGGGTTTCCGATCATCCCCACGATGGCCGCCATCCTGCTTCAGATGAAGGGGCTGACGCCGGGGCGTTTCCCGACCCTTCGGTACATGACGAATACGGCCGCGGCGCTTCCTCCGGCGCACATCGAAAGGCTTCGCGAGCTCTTTGCGGGTACTCGGATCTACTCGATGTATGGACTGACCGAGTGCAAACGAGTCTCCTACCTGCCTCCGGAACAGCTCCCGCACCGCCCCTCTTCGGTCGGTATTGCGATTCCGAACACCGAGGTTTACGTCGTGGACGAAAAGGGTGAAAAGGTCGACCCGGGTGTAATCGGGGAGCTGGTGGTACGGGGCGCCCATGTCATGAAGGGCTACTGGGAGAAGCCGGAGGAGACCAACCGCGTTTTGAAGCCCGGACCGCTGCCGGGAGAGATGGTCCTCTACACGGGCGATCTCTTTCGGACCGATTCCGAGGGCTACCTCTATTTCGTGGGGCGGAAGGACGACATCATCAAGACACGCGGCGAGAAGGTGAGCCCCAAGGAGGTCGAGGCCGTGCTCCACAACCATCCCGGAATCGCGGAGGCCGTGGTCACCGGCGTTCAGGACGACGTGCTGGGGCAGGCGATCAAGGCGGTCATCGTGCCCGTAGCCGGCGCGATACTGACGGCCCAGGATGTGATGGCACACTGTGCCCAGAATCTCGAACCCTTCATGGTTCCCAAGTTCGTCGAGTTTCGCGAGTCCTTGCCGCAGACCTCGACCGGCAAGGTGAGCCGTCGCGAGCTTGGGGCGGCCACCGGGAACTCCGGCCGATGATTCAGCC
>Ga0137409_10002967_pt1 | contig 18027 bp, 21 predicted proteins | sample CZODoug1_16funga_FD_122059 | JGI IMG/M metagenome (GOLD analysis project Ga0137409, IMG submission 122059) | Vadose zone soil fungal communities from Angelo Coast Range Reserve, California, USA - CZODoug1_16fungal (Hybrid Assembly) | ecosystem: Environmental > Terrestrial > Soil > Vadose zone... | reverse complement strand
CCGGAGAGATCGGCGTTCTGGTTGGCGAGCAGCCCCTGCATGGCGGCATTTTGATTGGCGAGATTGATTTGCTGCCGGTTGCCGGCGTTGAACTGATTGTTCGCCATCAGGTTCGCGGCGTTGAACTGGTTGCCTTGATTGAACGCACCCGCATTGTAGCGATTCAGATCGGCGATCAGGCCGGCGCCGAATTGCTCGCCCTGATTGGCGGCATTGGCGTTGAACATGTTGGCCTGCTGGCCGTAGCCGGTGTTGGTATTGGCAACGTTCAGATCGACGCCCTGATTGGCGAGCTGTCCTTGCAGGTTCTTTGCCTGATCGTTTTGCAGCAGGCCCGCCGCGGTATCGAAGCCCTGGTTGCGCAGCCCTGCAATGGTGCGCCCCGCCGCGTCCAGATAGCCGCGATTGGTTTCCGCGTCCGTGACCGCCTGGCGGTCGCCGCCGAAGGCATTCGACAGCGTCGCGTTCGAGGCGTTCTGGCTGATGCCGAGCTGTCGCGCGCGGTTGAGATCGTTCAGCGACGCGTCGATCACGTTCGAGGTATAGGGATTCATGTATTTGTCCAGCCCCATCAATCCGCTTTGCGGGGTGACGTTGCCGATGTCGCCGCGATTGATCGCCGCGCCGGAAAATCCGTGCGGCGCGGTCAGCGTCGGCGCCGCGGCGGTCTCGACGGGCGCGGGGGAATAATTTCCGGACCAGGCGGCGTCGGCTGTCGGGGAGACCAGAGGCGTCGGCCGATAGTTCAGCAGTCCCGTCGCGCCGCCGGTGGCGCTGTCCATCGCGCTCTTGCCGACGTTCATGGCGCCGGGATAACCCCAGTCGCCCGTCACGATCGCGCTGCCGAGCTTGGTGGCATCCGATGGCGGCGCCACGAACTCGCCATAACCGGCCGGTCCGGTGCCCTGCTGATCGGTGTAGGCGTTGAAGCCGTTGTTCTTCGGGTTAAAGACATCGAGCGCGTTGTGGTAGTTCCAATTGGTGTTGGCATAAACGCGCGGGTCGATGGTCGAGGAATCGCCCGGCCCCTTGGCGTTGGTGATCAGTCCCATGTCAGAGATCCTTCGCTAAGAGGACAGAACGGGCGACGTAGCCGAGATCGCGCAGCTCGCGCGCCCAACCGCCCCTGCCCGCTATGGTGATGCGCTTGCACGAATAAGCCTTGGCCAGCTCGTCGAGGAAGCCGTTCAAGCTGCGCAGCTCGCTCAAATCGCCGCCGGCCAGAAAAATGTGGAACGTTTTTATTCGCGGCGCCTCGATCAGCATGAAGACGAGGGCCGAGCGCTTACCGGAAATGAGCATCATCTTGCGCTCGGCAATGCCGCGTTCCACATCCTCGATCGCGTGCGTGCCGCCGCTGAAGATCAGCGCCGCTTCGATCCACGCCTTGGAGCGTTCCCACTCGGTCATATAGCGGCTACGCGTTGATCGGGATTTCTTCCCACACCATCGTGACCGTACCGGTCCAGGACGATGCGGAGAGAATGCCCTGCACGCTGACAGCCGTGTTCGGCGCGAGCATGATCATGCCGGCGATCTCGTCGTTGACGACGGGAAAGCCGCTCGACGACGACGCGGTGCCGACGAAGGCCCAGCCGCCGAGATTGCGCACCGCGATCGGAGCCGCCGGCAATGTGGTCGCGGTATAGGGCTGGCCGACGCCGCGGCCGGGCGATGCGCCGATGAGCGCGTTGCCCCAGTTCGCCGCCAGCGTATTGGTCGCGGGTACGGCCGCGATCGGATTGACGTTCGCGGCCAGCACAAGCGCGCCGACGGCGGCGGCGGCGGGCGGCGTGGTCAGTGCCACGCCGACATGGAGCACGGAGAGATAGACGCTGCTGTTCTGCGGATTGTACAGCGTCAGCGTGACACCCATTGCGGTCAGCGCGGTGCCGAGCGAAGCAGCGACGGCGGTCGCGTAATAGCAATTTCCGGTGCGGATCGCTTCCGCATATCGGGCGTGCGCGTCGCACGTCACCAGCGCGCCGGAGCGCGCCGCGCGGAGCGGGTTTTCGGAACCGGGCGAAACGAGGCGCGGGCCGACTTGAGCGTCCAACAGCATGTCAGAGAACCTCCATCATGATTTCCTTGATTTCGCGAAGCTCTTTCAAAATCGCGATCAGCAGATCGCGTTCGGTCTTATCCTTGGTCAACGCTTGGCCGCTGTCGAGTTGCAGCGCGGAGCCGTCAGCCGATTTCAAGCCCTGCGGCGTGGCATGGCTCTTGCGTCGACCCTCGCGGGCGAAGGATTGAGTGTCGGGCGACCGATCGAGGAGTTGAGTCATGTCGGTATCTTCTGCAAGTGCGTCCTCCAACGCGTATTCGTATTTACAGACACTGCTGCAGCAAGGGTCAACGAAAAACAGCGATGCGGGCGGCTCCGCGGATCCCGTGACGACGTTGCTGGCAGCCTTTTATCCCAACGGCGACACGGGCCAATCGGCTTCGTCATCGTCCGCCGGGACCGATGCCAGCGCTGGAGCGACCTCCCCGGCATCGAGCCCGCCGTGCGCAAGTCGGTAGAGCAAGCGGTGCGCTGGTACGAATCGCAGGGCGCGCGCACGGTCGAGGTCGCGCTGCCGAACACTCGCCTCGCGCTTCCCGCCTACTACGTGATCGCCCCCGCCGAGGCTTCGTCCAATCTCTCGCGCTTCGACGGCGTGCGCTACGGCTATCGAGCCAAGAGCTACCGCGACCTCGCCGACATGTACTGCAGGACCCGGGCGGAAGGGTTCGGCGCGGAAGTGAGGCGCCGCATACTCATCGGGACTTACGTGCTCTCGCACGGGTACTACGACGCCTATTACCTCAAGGCGCAGAAGATACGCAGGCTCATCGCCAACGACTTCACCGAGGCGTTCAAGCGCTGCGACGTGGTGGTCGGGCCGACCTCGCCGACCGTGGCGTTCAAGATCGGGGCGAAGACATCGGATCCCGTGGAGATGTATCTGAACGACATCTATACCATTCCCGCCAACCTCGCGGGAATGCCTGCGGCGTCGGTCCCCTGCGGCTTCGGCGCGGGCGGACTCCCTGTGGGCCTGCACCTCGTCGGCAACTATTTCGCGGAAGCGAGGCTGCTGAACGTCGCTCACCAGTACCAGCGCGAGACCGATTGGCACGCACGCCAGCCGGCGGGCATTCAATGAGCTGGGAAATCGTCATAGGGCTGGAAACCCACGCGCAACTCTCGACCGCGTCGAAGATGTTCTCCGGATCGTCGACTGCGTTCGGCGCAGCGCCGAACACCCAGGCGAGCGCGGTCGACATCGCGCTGCCGGGCGTGCTGCCGGTCGCGAACCGCGGAGCCGTCGAGCGCGCGATACGACTCGGGCTCGCCGTCGGCGGGACCATCAACAGGCGCTCAGTCTTCGCGCGGAAGAACTATTTCTACCCCGACCTGCCGAAGGGTTACCAGATCAGCCAGTACGAGCTGCCGATCGTGCAAGGCGGGACGATCTCGATTCTCACCAAGGCCGGCGAAAAATCGGTCCGCCTTACGCGCGCCCATCTCGAGGAGGACGCTGGAAAGTCCCTCCACGAAGATTTCCAGGGCATGACCGGCATCGACCTGAACCGCGCCGGCACGCCGCTGCTGGAAATCGTGTCCGAGCCCGAGATGCGCTCGGCGGAGGAAGCGGTGGCCTACGCCAAGACGCTGCACTCTCTGGTGCGCTGGATCGGCATCTGCGACGGCAACATGCAGGAGGGCTCGTTCCGCTGCGACGCCAACGTCTCGGTGCGCCGTCCGGGCGCGCCGCTCGGTACGCGCGCTGAGATCAAGAATCTCAACTCATTTCGCTTCCTTGAGCGCGCGATCGAATTCGAAGTGAAGCGCCAGATCGAAATTCTCGAGGGCGGTGGGAAAATCACCCAAGAGACGCGGCTCTACGATCCCGACCGTGACGAGACGCGCTCGATGCGCACCAAGGAAGACGCGCAGGACTACAGGTATTTTCCGGATCCGGATTTACTACCCCTCGAGGTTTCGGACGAGTGGATAGAGGAGATCAGGGCGAAGCTGCCGGAGCTACCGGAAGCGAAGCGCAAAGAATTTATTAATCTCGGTATTTCTCCAGCGCAAGCAAACTTACTTACTTCGAGTTTTCAAATCGCCAACTATGCATCGCTGATGTTCGGTGGTGCGAACAAGACCAACGCACCTGTATTCGCCAACTGGATATCCGGACCGCTTAGCTCAAAACTGAACGAAGCAAATCTCGACATATCGGAAACTCAAGTGTCGGCTGGTCAACTACGCCGACTCGCTGACCGAGTCGAGGATGGAACCTTGTCGGGCAAAATGGCCAAGGAAGTCTTCGACGCCATGTGGGCAGGCGAAGGCACGGCCGACGAAATCATCGAAAAGCGAGGGCTGAAGCAGATCTCCGACACCGGCACGATCGAAAAAATCGTCGACGAGGTCCTCGCCGCGAACGCGAAGCAGGTCGAGGATTACCGCGCCGGCAAGGACAAGGCGTTCAATTCGCTGGTGGGGCAGGTGATGAAGGCCACCAAGGGAAAGGCGAATCCCGCTCAGGTGAACGAGATCCTGAAGCGCAAGCTCGCCAGTTAGCAGCAACCTCAATCCAAAGAAGCACCGCTTGCGCGGATGACCGGCGTCCAGCGAGCTATCTCGGTCTTGATGTGCGCCCGGAACTCCGCGGGCGAGGTACCCACCGGCTCAAGTGCATTCGCGGCGAATAGCTCGCGCACCGCCGGAGTTTGCAGCCCCTTGACGACGTCCCGGTTGATTTTGTCGATAACCGGCGGGGGTGTGCCTCTCGGCACAAGGAGGCCATTTCCGCCATCGAACACAATACCCGGGACCCCGGCTTCCGCCATCGTCGGTACCTCGGGTAACGCGAAGAAGCGCTCCTGCGTGGTCACGGCCAGCGGACGAAGTTTCCCGGTTCGTATGTGCGGAAGCACCTGCGACGCGCTATGAATCGAGAACTCGAACTGGCCCCCTACAAGGTCGATACCCATCTGTGCGACCGACTTGTAGGGGATGTGAGCAGCATCGGTTCCCGTCAGGTGCTTGAACAGCTCGTTGCAAACGTGCATGGACGTCCCGTTCCCTCCCGAGCCGTAGCGCAGTGTTCCCGGATTGGCTTTGGCGTAGGCAATGAATTCCTTCAGGCTCTTCACCGGGAGGGAGGAGTGCACGACGAAAATGTTCGCCGTGCGTGAAACCTGCGTAACCGGATCAAAGTCGCGCTCGATGTCGTAGTTCATCTGGCGATAGAGGGCCTTGTGGAAATAAAGCGGACCCACACCGGAGAATAGGATGGTGTACCCGTCAGGCGCGGATTTCGCGACGCGTTCCGCGGCGATATTGCCCCCGGCGCCGGTAACGTTTTCCACGATGACGGGTTGGGCCCAGGAGTCACCGAGCTTCTGCGCCAGGATCCGTGCCTGAATGTCGGAATTGCCGCCGGCGCCCGTCGTGACCAGGACTTTCACCAGTTTGGCGGGATACTGCTGCGCGGCGGTATGCCCGACAAGCGAGAACGCCACGGGAAGGAGAAGCAAAAGGCGCACGACAATCGAATTCCGCAGCTGCATTGTGTGTCCTCCTCGACCAGGCGCGTGCCATTCCTTCGATTCGCGCACACCAGTGTAGGCCGAGGGCAGCGATAAGCGGTAGCTCTATTTGGTGATATCCTGATCGGGAATTCTGATCACCAAAATCCGGATCACCGATGAATCGTCCGTTGCCCTCGGCCTTGAATCAGCTGCGTATTCGCCATCTCAAGCTGATCGAGGCAGTTGTGGGGGTAGGTTCACTTCACAAGGCAGCTAAGGCTCTGCACATGAGCCAACCGACTGCAAGCGCAATGCTTCGAGAGACGGAGAGGGCGCTCGGCGTCACCCTTTTTAGCAGAACCCACAGGGGCGTCTCGCTGAACGACCGGGGTCGGGTCGCAGTCGCTCGCCTCCGTGCGGTTCTGGGCGAGTTGAGCATGCTTGCTGAAGACCTGCAATCGGCAGAGTCATTGCCTGTCTTGCGCGTTGGCGTTCTCGCGCAGACATTTTTCGGCGTGCTGCAGAGTTTCCTTCCGCAGTTCTTTTCTCGCGCCAATTGCCGCGTCGATCTGATCGAAGGATCTGCCGGGCTGTTGGACCGTCTGCAGGAGAATGAATTGGATTGCTTTATCGGAAGGATGCCTGCGGCACGAATCGATTCGTTCCAGAACCGCAGCGTGTTCTATCAACCCCTGTACGACCTCGAGGTTTGCGTGCTCGGTGCACCGTGGCATCCTCTCGCGCGCAAGCGCAAGGTGACACTCCCGGACATCTCGCAATACATGTGGATACTTCCCAGGCAAGCGTCGAACAACCGATATGTCCTGCAAGCGGCATTCGCTGCGGCCGGGCTCCAGCCGCCGAGGGTCCAGATCGAAACCTCGTCCTTTGTTTCCACGTTCCCGCTTCTGCCAACCGGCAACTACCTCACGGTGGCGCCGCGCGATGCCTGTCTGGATCAGCAACGGCTCGGGAAAGGGCGAATTCTGGCGATCAAGCTCCCCCAGTTACTGACTCCCGTGGCATTCGTCGCTAAGCGAAGCTCCATGATGAATCCAAACATTCGCCTCCTGTGGCAAGCGATTCGCGAGGCGATGCCGCTAGCGAATCAGGGCGCAATCGATATCGCGTTCGAATCGATTCACGAATCCGAAAAAAAGACCCCTAGCAAGAGTTAAGGATCGAACTGGCGACCTACCTGGGGCTCGGCGCTGACGGCTATTTTTTCGCGGCCGTCAGCTCGACATAACGCCGCTTGTCCGCGTCGTACCTGGCGTTGATCGTGACGATTTCCTTCTTCTTGGCTTCCAGCAGGGCGGTCTGGTTCTTGATCTCGATGTCGACGTTGCTGATCTCCTGCTTGAGCTTCACCGGCATCGGTTTCTTGACGTAGAACTCCTTTTCCGACTCCAGCTCCTTCTGGCGTTTTTGCGCTCCGACGATGCTCTTTTCGGTGGCTGCGATGGCGTCCTGGGCTTCCTTGAGCGCGCGCCCGCGCTGGTCCTCGATGTCCTTCTCGCTCGCGTACGTGTTGAGGAGGGCCGTGTTCTTGCGGCGCTCTTCCCTGCTCTTTTCGGCTTCCTCCGCCTTCTTTTTATTCTCGGCCTCGCGCGCCTGGACCTCGGTGGCGCTCGGCGCGCGCTCGGTCTTGCGCATCACCATCCCGGACTTGTTCAGCTCCTGCGTATCGCGGCCCAGGCACTCCCGCGGCGGCACCTGCGTGTAGTAGACCTTGCCTCTGGCATCGGTGCACTTGTACATGCGCTGCGGCGCCGGGGGCTGCTGCGCCAGCGCGGGCGCGAGCACTGCGAACGAGAGCAGGAACACGGCTGCTTGGCTACGCATAGTGGGCCACCCCATAAATTTGCCTGTACTCGCGGATCGCCTGGAGATTGTGCCGGAATTCGGCGTGGTCGCCGAGCCAGCCGACCAGATCGTCCAGGCTGGCGATGGAAACGACCGGAATACGGTGACGCTTTTCGATTTCCTGGATCGCCGAAAGCTCCCCTTCGCCTCGCTCCATCCTGTCCAGGGAGATTACCACTCCGGCCGGAGACGCGCCGCTCGAGGCGATCATCCCCAGCGATTCGCTCACCGCGGTGCCCGCGGTGAGCACGTCGTCGACGATCAGCACCCGGCCGGCGAGCGGCGCGCCGACGAGCCGGCCGCCTTCGCCGTGGTCCTTGGCTTCCTTGCGGTTGAAGGCGAAGGGGACGTCGCGGCCCTCGCGCGCGAGGGCCACCGCCGTGCTCGAGGCGAGCACGATCCCCTTGTAGGCCGGACCGAACAGCATGTCGAACTGCACACCGGAGGCGAGGATCGCTTTTGCGTAGAATTGCGCCAACCGCTCGAGCGATGCCCCGGTGTTGAACAGGCCGGCGTTGAAGAAATAGGGCGTCGTGCGTCCGGACTTGGTGAGGTGCGGACCGAATTTCAGCACGCCCTGCTCGAGGGAGAAGGCGATGAAGTCCTTGCGAAAATCGGGCACCTGAGAATTACCCGGAGAGAATTCGCCGCATGTTACGCATTATCACGCTCAATCTCAACGGCATCCGCTCGGCGCTTGCCAAAGGATTCACACAGTGGCTCGCGCGCCAGCGCGCCGACGTGGTGTGCCTGCAGGAGATCAAGGCTCAGGAGGCCGACCTTGCGGGGCTCGCTCTCGTCCCCAAGGGTTACCATGGCCACTATGATTGCTGCTCGACGAAGAAAGGCTACAGCGGCGTCGCGCTGTACTCCAGGGTGAAGCCTGACCGCGTGTCGCGCGGCTACGGCAGCCGCGAGTTCGATCCGGAGGGGCGATTTCTGCGTGCGGACTTCGGCGGGCTGTCGGTGGTGTCGGCGTATCTGCCCTCCGGATCGAGCTCCGCGGAAAGGCAGCAGGCCAAGTTCCGCTTTCTCGAGGAGTTCATGCCGGTGCTGAAGAAGCTGAAGGACAGCGGCCGCGAGGTGGTGATCTGCGGCGACTGGAACATCGCCCACAAGGAGATCGATCTCGAGAACTGGCGCGGAAACCGCAAGAACTCGGGGTTCCTCCCCGAGGAGCGCGCCTGGCTCACCGAGACCTTCGACTGGGTGGGCTGGGTAGACGTGTTCCGCCGCGTGGACACGAGGCCGCGGCAATACACCTGGTGGTCGAACCGCGGCCAGGCCTGGGCGAAGAACGTCGGCTGGCGCATCGACTACCAGATCGCGACCCCCGGTATCGCGGCGAAAGCGAAGAAGGCGGCGATCTACAAGGCGAAGCGCTTCTCGGATCATGCCCCGCTGACCATCGACTACGACGCGAAGCTCGGATGACCTCCCCCTACGTCGAAGTCTTCAGGAGCCGCCGCCTCGCGGTGATCCTGGCGCTCGGCTTCTCCTCGGGACTGCCCATCGCGCTCACCGGCGGCACGCTGCAGGCGTGGATGACGGTGGAAGGCGTGGACCTCTCGACGATCGGCGCGTTCACGCTGGTGGGCCTTCCTTATGTCTGGAAGTTCCTCTGGGCGCCGGCGATGGACCGCTTCGTGCCGCCTTTTCTCGGGCGGCGCCGCGGCTGGCTGGTCCTCACCCAGCTCGCACTTGTCTTAGGGATCGTCGCCCTGGCGTTCCAGTCGCCGCGCTCCGATCTCGCGCTGGTCGCCTGGCTCGCGCTCTTCGTCGCTTTTGCCTCGGCCTCGCAGGATATCGTGGTCGATGCCTACCGCACCGACGTGGTGACGCGCGAGCAGCGCGGCATCGCGGGCGCGCTCGGCGTTGCGGGCTACCGCATCGCGATGCTCGTCTCTGGGGCGCTGGCGCTCGTCCTCGTCGGAGGATCGGGCGTGATTCCCGCCTTGGGCTGGCGCAACACCTACCTCCTCTTGGCGGCGCTGATGGGGGTCGGGGTGCTCGCCGCGTTTTGGGGGGAGGAGCCGGCGGCCGCCAACACGCCGAGGAATCTGCGTGAGGCGGTGGTCGAGCCTTTCCGGGAGTTCTTCTCGCGGCCCGGGGCGATCGCCTTCCTCGTGCTCCTCGTGTTGTACAAGCTCGGGGACGCCTTCGCCGAGTCGCTGACGACCGCGTTCCTCCTGCGCGGCGCCGGGTTTTCACTGGACGACGTGGGCTGGGCGAACAAGGCGATCGGCTTCGCTGCGACCATCGCCGGGGCGCTTCTCGGCGGCGCGCTGATGTTGAAGCTGGGGTTGTACCGCGCGCTCCTAGGGTTCGGTGTCCTCCAGGGCGTGGCGATCCTGTCGTTCATGTGGCTCGCGCTCGTCGGGAAGAACTACCCGATCATGGTGCTCGCGGTCGGCCTAGAGAAGGGTACTTCGGGCATGGGGACGGCGGCGTTCGTCGCGCTGCTCATGGCGCTCTGCGACCACCGCTTTACCGCGACGCAGTACGCGCTGCTGTCGGCGCTCGCCTCCATCGGGCGCGTATTCGTCGGCCCGGTCGCGGGCTACGCCACCGACCCGAAATACCTGGGCTTGTCTTGGGCGGTGTTCTTCTTCTGGGCCTTCGTCAGCGCGATTCCGGGGCTGGTATTCGTGTGGTCGTTGCGCAAGCAGATCGAGCGCGCTGAAGCCGCGTCGAGTTCTTGACGTTTTGTTGAGCGGCGGGCCGCGATGCGTTCTGTGGGCTCTCATTCATAACACACCGACGGCCCGCGAGATCAGAAGGACCATGATCGTGAGCGAGATCAAAATCTGCGTCATCGCGAGGAGTTTTGCCCAATGAGTCAGTACCGGCGCATCCGTCGGGCCAAACGTTGAACTGATGGTGAAGGCGATGAAAAGATAGTCTACAAATCCGGGACGCCATCTATCAACCCCAAAGGTCTTGCGCTCAATTTTTTCGATTTGCATCTGCGGAAAAACGAAGCTGCGGCTTCCGAACTCATTTTCGGTTTCACGTTCCCTCGGACCACCACCGTCCAGCCTCCAATACCAGAGCGCGAACACCAGAACGTTCGTCAGCCACAACGCTCCGCCCGAGCGCAAAAGGGCCAGCGCCGGCTCCTTCCCCCCAGTGGTGACGAGCAGAACCACCGACGCGATGAGGCCGAACGTGATGATTGCGCAGATCGCGATCCCCAGGGCATGGTTGAGCGAATGGCGGCCTGTACGGTGCGCGAACACGGTCGGGACCAGCAGGACCACGACCAGAGCCGGCAGCAGCCACTCGGGTCCGACGATCAACGCTTTCGGCAGCGCCATGTAGATACCCGCGACCGCGAGGAGCGCGAGGATCACCTGCCAGCGTGGCTCCGGTTTATCGATCTGACTTGTCATGGCGTCCAGTATGCGACTACGACCGTAACCGCACTCACTCCTCCTCCGATGGATATGCCCGCAGGTCCTCAAAGACCCGAGGTTCGCGGGTTGCCTCGAGTATTGCGACGCTCGCAGCGCTACTTCGCTCATCAATGAGCGCGAGGAACAGGTCTCGAAGCATCAGATATTCTCGACCATCGTCTTCGACCCGCTGAAGGGCAGCTTCGACGACGCGCTGAAACGCAGGAGCTGGTTGCGGTTCTGCGTCTGCCCCGCCGTTCGATTCGATTCTTCCCAGATACTCCCGCAGCCTCGACTCGACAGCGACGAGATCGGTTCCGCATCGCTCGAGATACGTGGCGGTTTCATCTTCAACGAGGAGCTCCAAAGCAATATGCTCCGGCGTGATTTTCGCGTGCCCCGCTTCGCTCGCTGCGACCAAGGCACGGTTTAGGACCCCTTCAACTTCGTCCGAGAACGTCATCGGTGCGGCCTAGCGCGAAGCGATCGACTTGCCTTACACCACGTGATCCGGCGCCAGCTCGCATGGCTGCGCGCCGGTCTCGACCTGGATGGTCGAGTGGTGCACGTGATGGTGCGCGCGCAATTCCCTGCACACTTCCGCGGTGAACGCGTCGCCCGGGTGCCCCTTGGGCATGACGAGGTGCACGGTGAGCGCGGTCTCGGTGGTGCTCATGGCCCAGATGTGCAGATCGTGAACTTCGGTTACGCCGGTCAGCCCGGACAGGTAGGTGCGCACCTTGGCCGGGTCGATGTGCGCGGGCACGGCGTCGAGCGCCATGGTCACGGAATCCCGCAGCAGTCCCCAGGTGCCCGCGATGATGACGAGCGCGATCGCGATGCCGACCACCGGGTCGACCCACAGCCATCCTGTATACAACGTGAGCAGCGCCGCGAGCACGACGCCAAGTGAGATCGCCGCGTCGGCGGCGAGGTGCAGAAAGGCCGCGCGGATGTTGAGGTCGCCGCCGCTCTTCGCGAAAGGCAGGGCGCTCGCCGCGTTGACGGCGATCCCCACGAGCGCGACCCAGATCACGGTCTGGCTCGCGACGGGCTCCGGCGCCGCCAGACGCTGGATCGACTCCCAGACGATGCCGCCGGTCACGAGGAGCAGCAGCGCCGCGTTGACGAGGGCGGCGAGTATGGAGGTGCTGCGCAGACCATAGGTGTAGCGCTCCGAGGGCTCACGGCGGACGAGCCGGCTCGCGCCCCAGGCGAGCGCGAGCGCCAGCACGTCGGAGAGGTTGTGCCCGGCGTCGGCGAGCAGCGCCATCGAGTGCGCGAGCACGCCGTACACCGCCTCGACCACGACGAAGGCGAAGTTCAGGCCGATGCCGAAAGCGAAGGCCAGGCCGAAATCGCGAGAGGCGTGATGGTGGTGACCGTGATCGTGGTGATCATGGTCGTGATGATGGTGATCGTGGCTCATCGCCCGTCTAGTGTAGCTCTAGGCCGTCGCCTCCCGCACGGCGCCAACGGCGGAAGCGTAGCGCGCGTCCCGCCCCCGGCCTCCGCGCCCGCGCATGCGCTCGATGCGCGCCGGGTCGACCGGACGGCCCTTCAGGACCTCGAGCACGCCGTCCACCGCCTGCGGCGCGTTGCACACGAGCACCATGTCGCAGCCAGCCTCGATCGCGGCGAGCGCGCGCTCCGCGGGACCGCCGGCAACACTCGCGCCTTCCATCGACAGGTCGTCGCTGAAGATCATGCCCCCGAATCCCAGCCGCTCTCGCAGGATCTCCTGCAGCCAGAAGCGGGAATAGCCCGCGGGCTGGTCATCCACTTCCGGATAGATCACGTGGGCCGGCATCACCCCGGTCAGTCCGTTCGCGATCAGCGCGCCGTAGGGGTACAGATCGCTCGCGGCGATCTCGCCGAAGCTGCGCGAATCGACCGGGACGTCGACGTGCGAGTCCGCTTTCACGTAGCCGTGGCCGGGAAAATGCTTGCCGACCGAGGCCGCGCCGCCCGCGGTCAATCCGCCGACGAACGCTCCGGCAAGCGCGGCGATCACCGTGGGCTCGTCCGAAAACGCCCGGTCCCCGATCACCCCGCTCGAGCCGAAGTCGACGTCGACCACCGGCGCGAAGCTGAAATCCAGGCCGTGCTCCCGCAGCTCGACCGCGATCACGTAGCCGATCGCCTCCGCGAGCGCGCGCGCTTCGCCCGCGTCGGCGTCCCAGCGCTCGCCGAGGAGGCGCATCGGCGGAATGCGGGTAAAGCCTTCCTGGAAACGCTGCACCCGCCCGCCCTCGTGGTCGACCGCGATGAGCAGCCCGGGGCGCTCCGCCCTGATCTCGCGGGTGAGCGCGCGCAGCTGCTGCGGGGATTCGAAATTGCGCGCAAAGAGGATCACGCCGCCCGTCGACGGATGGCGCAGCCGCTCCTTCTCCTCGGCGGCGAGCCTCAATCCCGATACATCGAGCATGACCGCGCCGGGGTTCATCTTTTCCGCCGGGCCTTGCGCTGCGCGCCCTCGACGACCACGAAAGCGCAGGCCATTCCGATCTCGTCGGTGAGCGAAACGTGGACCTTGTCGATGCCGCGCCGCTTGAGGAGCGCGGCCAGAGGGCGCGAGAATTCGAGCACGGGCTTCCCCGAGCGATCGTTGACGACCCAGACGTTGTGCCAGTTCACCGGAAAGCGGATTCCGGTTCCCAGCGCCTTGGAGAACGCCTCTTTCGCCGCGAAGCGCTTGGCGAGATAGGCGGCGCGCTTGCGCCGCCGGCGGAACACCTCCAGCTCCTTCGCGACCAGCACCCGCTCGGCGAAGCGCTCTCCGAAGCGCTTCAGAGCCTTTTCGATCCGACCCACCTCGCACAGGTCGGTGCCGATGCCGAGGATCATGCGGGGCTCCGGCCGACGGCGTCGAGATAGCGGCGCACCGCCTCTCCGAGACCCAGATCGAGCGCGTCGGCGATCAGCGCGTGGCCGATGGAGACTTCCAGCACGCGCGGCACCGCGGTGAGGAAAGCAGGCAGATTGTCGAGATTGAGGTCATGGCCCGCGTTGACGCCGATGCCCGCTCCCTGGGCCGCGCGCGCCGATTCCGCGTAGCGGCGCAGCACTGCGGGCTGCTCGGCCGTCCCGAACGCGCGCGCATAGGGTTCGGTGTAGAGCTCGACGCGGTCGGCGCCCAGTTTCGCGGCCGCGGCCATCGCGGACGCAACCGGGTCCATGAACAGGCTGACGCGCACGCCCAGCGTCTTGAGCTCGGCGATCACGGGATTCAGCCGCGCCGCATCCCGGTCCAGGTCCCAGCCGTGGTCGGAGGTGAAGGCGCCGGTTTCGTCGGGCACGAGCGTGCATTGCGCCGGCCGCACCTCGCGAACGAACTCGAGCAAGCCGTGGAACGGGTTGCCTTCGATGTTGAACTCCGCTCCCCGGTGCTCGCGCACCACGCCCGCGAGATCCCGCACGTCGTTCGCGCGCACGTGGCGCCCGTCGGGCCGCGGATGGACCGTGATGCCGTGCGCGCCCGCGCCCAACGCGACGCGCGCGCAGTGAACCACGTTCGGGATTCCGATCGTGCGGGTGTTGCGCAGCAAGGCCACCTTGTTGAGATTGGCGCTCAGGGACGTCATGGGCCGGGCCTGTCAGAGTGCGAGCAGATCCCGGAATATCCGGCGGCTCTTCAGCGGCTGATAGTCGAGGCGGTGATTCAGCAGGGTCCGCATCAGGGTCTTGGCCTGCTGCTGGGTCTGGGGATCGGAGTACTCGTCGCGCGCCATGTCGAGCAGCGTTCGGCCCGACACGACTGCCTCCGACGTGATATCACGGACCTCGATCGGCCCTCGCTCCGGGTCGTACCGGTAGCTCTTCGCCGGGTCGATCGCGCTGCCGTTCGCGCTGTCGCGCTCGAGCGCCATCGCGTACCCGAGCTCCCTGAGCAGCGCCCTCTCGAACGACCGCAGCGCCGGAGCCGAATCGCCGTGGGAGGCGAGCTGCCGCAGCGCGTCCCGGTAGCGGGCAAAAAGCGCATCGTGCGGGTCTTCGCGCGGCAGCAGGCGCAGCAACAGCTCGTTCAGATAGAACCCGCACATCAAGCCTTGCCCCTGGAGCCTGGGATGCCCGCCGATCCATTCCGCGCGCGCGAGGGTGCGGACCTCGCCCTTGCCGAACCAGGAAAGAGCGAGCGGCTGGAACGCGAGCAATACCCCGCGCAGCGCCGAGCGCGGGCTGCGCGCGGCCCGGGCCACCATCGACACGCGCCCGAACCCCCGGGCGAGGACATCGAGCAGAAGGCTGGTCTCGCGGTAGGGATAGCTGTGCAGGATGAACGCTTCGCGGCTCTCCTGCCTTGCGCGATCAGCCATAGCCCATCCGCTTCACGGCCGCTTCGTCGTCGGTCCAGCCTCCCCGCACCCGGACCCAGGTCTCCAGGAAGACCTTCCCGCCGAAAAGCTTCTCCATGTCCAGGCGCGCCGCGGTGGCGATCTCCTTCAGCTTGGCCCCGCCCGCGCCGATCACGATGGCCTTGTGACCTTCCTTCTCAACGATGATGGCGGCGTGAATCCTCCGCATGCCGCGCTCTTCCTCGAACTTTTCGATTTCGACGTGGGCGCTGTAGGGAAGCTCTTCGCCCAGATGACGGAAGAGCTTCTCGCGCAGAAATTCCGCGGCAAGATAGCGCTCGTTCCGATCGGTGATTTCGTCCGCGGAGTAGATCGCCGGCTGTTCGGGCAGATACCGCTCCAGCGTGCGCAGCAGCTCGTCGAGTCTCTTGCGCCGCCGCGCGCTTACCGGAACGATTTCGTCGAACTCCGCCTCGCCGGCGACCTTCTGCAGGAAGGCGGGCAGGCGTGCGGATTCCACCGCGTCGATCTTGTTGACCACGAGGAAAAGCGCTGCGGCCGCAGGCGCGAGCTTGAGCACCGCCCGGTCCTCGGCGCCGAATCGCCCGGCTTCGATCACGAGCGCCACGACGTCGACGGCGTCCACCTCGGAACGCACCGAGCGGTTCATTGCCCGATTGAGCGCGCCCCGATGCCGCGTCTGAAATCCCGGCGTATCGACCAGGATGAATTGGGCGGTGGCGGTGGTAAGCACTCCGCGCAGCGAGTTCCGCGTCGTCTGTGGCTTGCGCGAGGTGATGCTGAGCTTCTGCCCCAGCAGTGCATTCTGCAAGGTCGACTTGCCGACGTTGGGCCGCCCGATCAGGGCGACCATTCCGCAACGAAAGGCTGCCGTGCCCATCGCGCCGCTCAGCCGCTGATCTGCTCGAAGGCGCGCATGGCCGCCTCCTGCTCGGCGGTCCGACGGCTGCTTCCGCTGCCTGTCGTCCGCACCGACAGCTCGGGAATCAGGCACTCGACCTCGAAGCTCTGCGCGTGCGCGGCTCCCCGGGTCGTCAGCACCGAATATTGCGGTAGCGGGATCCGCTTCGCCTGAAGGAGCTCCTGCAGAAGTGTCTTGGGATCCTTCCCCAGCGCCTGCGGATCGAGGTCCGCGAGCAACGGCCGGTACGCCCGCCGGACCGCTTCGCGGGCGGCCTCGAAGCCGCCGTCGAGAAAAATCGCGCCCACGAGCGCTTCGAACGCGTCGGCGAGGATGGAGGGCCGCGACGCTCCGCCACTCTTCATCTCGCCCTCCCCGAGCTTCAGGTGCTCGCCGAGCCCCAGGGTCTGTGCGATCCCGTGCAGCGCATGCTGTCTTACCAGATGCGCGCGCAGGCGCGACAATTCTCCTTCCGCCAGCTCGCCGAAGCGCTCGAACAGCTCCGCTGCGACCACGCAGTTGAGAATGCCGTCGCCCAGGAACTCCAGGCGCTCGTTGTGCTGCGCGCCGTGACTGCGGTGGGTGAGCGCCTGCGCGAGCAGGCGTGGCTCCGAGAAACGATACCCGATACGCTGCTGAACCTGGTCCACGTCCGGCCGAAGTCGGGTCGCGCGTTCAGGCGAACGCGGCGGTGACGACTCGCTAATTATTGCTGGTCGCGGCAAAATCGATCACGACATTGATGTTTCCGAACAGCGGGATTCGCTTCGGGTAGGCGAACGAAACTACGAGATCGTTACCTTCCTTGGTGACCTCGAGGTCTTTCTCCGAGATCACGTCGATGTCGTCGATGGCAGCCCGCAGCTGGAACGCCCGGCGAACGTCGCCCACCGTGCCGCCGGCGCTGCTCTGCGCGATGGCGACGATGGCTTTCTTCACCTTGAAGTACTCGATGTAGGCGGGTGCGATCTTGAGGCCGCCGACCGCCACGATGACGATGACGATGCAGACCACGATCATCCCGATCAGGGTAACGCCTCGCTGGCTCCTCATGTATTCACCTCTCACTGGAATCTCCCGATACGCTTCAGCTCACTGAAGTTGAACCAGATGAAAAATGCCTTCCCCACGATATTCTCGTCCGGCACGAACCCCCAGACCCGGCTGTCCGCCGAGTTGTCGCGGTTGTCACCCATCACGAAATAGTGCCCCGGGGGCACCGTGCAGGCAACGCCTTCGGCATTGTAGTTGCAATTTTCCCGGAACGGGAACGGCCGCGTGAACGGTACTGCGGCGGGAGCGTCGCTCTCCTGCAGGATGGCGTGCTCCACGCCGCCCAGCGTCTCCTCGAACTGCGCCGAGTAGTGGATCCGCTCGCGGTTGAGGTAGTCCGAAATCTGCTTGCGCGGCTGCGGCACCCCGTTGATCGAGAGCGTCTTGTTCTCGTACGCGATCCGGTCGCCCGGAATCCCTACCACGCGCTTGATGTAGTCGACTGACGGATCCTCGGGAAAGCGGAACACCATCACGTCACCCCGCTTGGGGTCGCCGATGCCGACTACTTTCCTGTTGAGCAGCGGGAGGCGGACGCCGTAGGCAAACTTGTTCACCAGGATGAAATCCCCGACGAGGAGCGTCGGGACCATCGAGCCGGTCGGAATCTTGAAAGGCTCGACCAGGAACGAGCGCAGCAGGAACACGATGAGGATGACCGGGAAGAAGCTCTTCGGATACTCGATCCACCACGGTTCCTTGTCGTCCCTGCGGCGTTGCTTGCTGAAATAGACCCCGTCGGCGAGAGCGAATGCCCCCGTAAACAGCAGCAGGACGAACAGTATCAGGGCGAAGTTCATTTGCTCTCAACCTGCAGTATGGCGAGAAACGCCTCTTGGGGTATTTCCACCGTGCCGACCTGTTTCATGCGCTTCTTCCCCGCTTTCTGCTTTTCCAGCAATTTTCTCTTGCGGCTCACGTCGCCGCCGTAGCACTTCGCCAGTACGTTCTTGCGCAGAGCCTTGAC
>Ga0137409_10000025_pt1 | contig 18037 bp, 19 predicted proteins | sample CZODoug1_16funga_FD_122059 | JGI IMG/M metagenome (GOLD analysis project Ga0137409, IMG submission 122059) | Vadose zone soil fungal communities from Angelo Coast Range Reserve, California, USA - CZODoug1_16fungal (Hybrid Assembly) | ecosystem: Environmental > Terrestrial > Soil > Vadose zone... | reverse complement strand
GCCACGCGGGCCTACCAGGGGAGCGGGCGCGGAGTGGACGCAGCTCTGATCGATGCGCTCGCCCTGGCCGTGCACGGTGATCTGCAGCCCGACTGCACGCTGTTGCTCGATCTGCCGGTGAGCGTGGGCCTTGCCCGGGCACGCACCCGGCCGGGCGCCAGCGCGGATCGCTTCGAGGCGGAGACCGTGGGATTCTTCGAGAAGGTGCGCGCGGGTTACCTCGCGCTGGCGCGCCGCGAACCGCAGCGTTTCCGGATCATCGATGCCGCAGCGCCCCTGGCCGAGGTCGAGCAGCGCATCGCTGAGGCCCTCGGGGAGCTGCAACCGCGGGAGCTGCGGGCGTGAGCAGCCCAGAGGAGGCGGCGATGCGGGCGCTGCCCCTGGCGGGCGGCGCGACTCCCGTGCCACCGTGGACGGCCGCGCAGAGGGTCGCCCTGACCGCCGCCTTCAGGGCAGGGCGCTTGCCGCACGCGCTGCTGATCCACGAAGCCCCGGGTGCCGGCGGGGAGTGGCTCGCGACCTGGGCGGCACAGCTGGTGCTATGCCGGCAGAACAGCGCACAGGCGCCGTGTGGCGCCTGCACGGCATGCCGGCGGGTCTGGGCGCAGCAACACCCGGACCTCACCTGGCTGCGCACCGCTGAGGACTCCCAGCAGATCCGCATCGAGCAGGTGCGCGATCTCGCGGCCGACCTCGCGCTCACCAGCCACGCCGGTGGCTACAAGGTCGGCATCGTCACACCGGCGGAAGCGCTCAACCGCTTTGCGGCCAATGCGCTCCTCAAAACGCTCGAAGAGCCCCCGTCGCGGACGCTGCTGGTGCTGGTGACGACCCAGCCATCGCGCCTGCCGCCCACGGTGCTCAGCCGCTGCCAGCGGCTGCGTGTGGGCGCGCCGGCCCGTGCCGAGGGCGTGGCCTGGCTGACGGCGCTGCGGGGCAGCGGTGACTGGAACGCCGCGCTCGATGTGCTGGGAGAGGCTCCGATGCTCGCCGCGCGCGCCGAGCCCCTGGAGCTGGCGCAGATCGCGGCCGACGCGCGCGGCACGCTTGACGCGCTGGCGAGCGGCAGCGCCGACCCGGTAGCCGCGGCGGAGCGCTGGGCGCGCGCAGAGTTGCCGTTGCGCCTGCGGTGCTTTGAGAATTGGCTCACAGAACATATCCGCCGCCGCGAGCGCGACGGGGCCTTTTTGACAGAAGTGCGGGCTGCCCCCTACTTGTCAGCCGGCGATGCGTTCTTGAATATACGCGAGCTGTTCGGGCTGCTGGACGAAGTGCGGGATTTCCGCGCTACGCTGGACGTACCGTTGAACCGCGGCCTGGCACTCGAGGCTCTTTTCAGGCGACTCGCGCCCGCAGAACGGGCGCCGTGAGGACAGAAGTTTGAGAGCGGGGAACAAACCGGGTCTGCTGACCCTCACCATCAAGGACAAGAGTGCCCTGTACCTTGCCTACATGCCGTTCGTGAAGAACGGCGGTCTCTTCATTCCCACCAACAGCAATTACCGTATGGGCGATGAAGTGTTCATGCTCCTGAACCTCATGGGCGAGGACGAGAAGCTCCCGGTGGCGGGCCGGGTCATCTGGGTCACGCCCAAGGGCGCCCAGGGCAATCAGGGCAAGCGCACCGCCGGTATCGGGGTGCAGTTCAGCGAGCAGGACCGCGGCCAGACGCAGAAGAAGATCGAAACCTATCTCGCCGGCGCGCTTTCAGGGGACAAGGCGACGCACACCATGTAGACGGTGGCGCGGGCGCGCGCCCTACGGTTTGTCCGCCGAGCCGCCGCGCACCAGCTGCAGCCCGTCATTGCTGCTCAGCCCCCCGGTCAACACGTACGCATCGAACCCGCGTTCCACCAGGATATAGGCGGCGGCGGAACTGCGCCGGCCGGTATCGCAATACACGACGTAGGGCGTGTTGCGGTCGAGTGTCGCGAGCTTCAGGCGGATCAGATAGAGCGGCACGTTGAGCGCGCCCTCGATGGTCAGGGTTTGATGCTCGCTCGGCAGTCGGACGTCGAGCCAGCGGCCACCACGTGCGATGATGGCGCGCGCCTCCTCGGGTGCAACCCACTGCAGGAGCGGTGCGTTCATCAGCTCGCGAAAGTCCTGCTTGTTGAGGCGCATCAGCACCCCATCGGTGGTCATGGTGACGGTGGCGTTGCGCTTGGCTTCCGCGATCAGGGCCTCCTCGCCGAAGCTGTCGCCCACGCCGAGCTCGGCGAGCTTGATGCCGTCGCGGCTCAAGGGAGTCTCGCGGGTCACGACGCACTTGCCGTTGACGATGATGTAGAAATAGTCGCCTTCATCGCCCTGCTTGATCACCACCTCACCGGTGCGACACGGCACGCGCTGCAGGCGCTGGAAGATTGCCTGAATGTTGGTCGGCGGAATGCGGTGAAAGGCGTTGGTCTGCAGCAGCGTCGTCATCCAGTCATCCGAGCCCACGCTCTGCAGCTGCGCCTGCAGCTCCGCGACCTCGTAAGTGCCGGTCTGATCCCAGGTGATCATGACGTCCAGCAGATCGCTCTCGATGGACAGGAAGCTGATGTCTTCTACCGCGCGCACCGTGACGCGGCGTGGCAGCTTCGGATACAGCGGGTTGCGCGCCTCGGGCGTGCCGCTACGCAGCAGCGCGATATTGCGCTCGTTCTCGTTCACCTCCACGCTGCCGCTGACCAGCCACACGGTGCGCTTGTCGGTGTCGCCCTGGCTGAACAGCACCCGCCCCGCCGACAAGGTGCGCACAGTCACTTTCTTGGCGAGCGCAGCCAGATTCTCGCGCTTCATCGCATCGAGCGGCGCGAAATTCTTGAGCAATTGAACCGACGCTACCTGCTCTTCGGCCATCTCTGCCTGGTGCCTGGCGTGCGTGGAAGCACTGAAAAACAACGCCACACCACGCCGCTGCGGCCGCGGCGCCGTGACTGTCCGATGGTAGCACAGGCCTTTGCGCCCGCCGTCAGGTGAGCTCAGGGCTTGGCGCCGCTGTCGATCGACGGCCAGCCGCGGTCGGGTTGGAAACGCTCCCCGTAGCGTGCGGCAAGCTCAGTGAGCCGCGCCACCACCACCGGTACGCCGCGTGCACGCGCGTAGGTGAGAGGACCGCCGCGGAAGGGCGCAAAGCCCGTGCCGAACAGCACCGCGGCGTCCACGAGGTCAGGATCCTCCACCACGCGCTCGCGCAGGCACGCCACGCATTCATTTACCAGAATGAGGATCAGGCGGTCGATCAGATCCGGCGGCGCCGCGGCGGCGGGTGCCGCGGGTTTGACCGCCTTGCCGTCCCGCCAGACATAGAATCCTGCGCCGCTCTTGCGGCCGAGTTTTTTCGCGGCCAGCAGCTCGCGCAGGCGCGGCACTTCGGAAACCGGGCGCCCGAGTCCGCGTGCGATGATCTCGCCCACGTGAGCGGCGACATCGAGTCCCACGACGTCGGCGAGCTCGATCGGACCTACCGGCATGCCGAAGCTCACCGCCGCTGCGTCGATCACGGTGAGCGCAACGCCTTCCTCGGCTGCAAGCATGGCCTCATGCATGTAGGGCGTGAGCACGCGGTTAACCATGAAGCCCGGTGCGCTGCGGCACGGCAGGGGCAGCTTGTCGATGCGGCGCGCAAAGCCGGTCGCGGCCTGCACCGCGGCCGGGTCGGTGTGCTCCGCGTGCACGATCTCGATGAGAGGCATCTGCGGCACCGGGTTGAAGAAGTGCAGCCCGACGAGGCGCCCGGGGCGGGCGAGCTTCGCCGCCAGGGGCTCCAGCATGAGACTGGAGGTATTGGTCGCCAGCAGGGCCCCCGGCTTCATGCGTGGCTCGAGCTGCGCGTACAGCTCCTGCTTGGCCTCGAGGTTCTCGAAGATGGCCTCGATGACGACGTCGGCGCCGGGCACGCCCGCGCCGGCGACGTCCGCGCTGAGCCGCGCGCGGGCGGCGGCGTTCTTCGCCGGATCGCGTACGCGCTTGTCGAACAGCTCCTGTGCCCGCTGCAGCGCCGGCTGCACGTACTCGATGGCGCGATCCTGCAGCGTGACCGTGAACCCGCGCAGCGCCGACCAGGCGGCGATGTCCCCGCCCATGACGCCGGCGCCCACCACATGCACATGCCTGATGTCGGCTGCGCTCTTGCCGCCCGCGCTTTTCAGGCGATCCTGCAACAGGAACACGCGCACGAGGTTGCGCGAGGTTTCGGTAGTGAGCAGGTGCGCGATCGAGCGGGCTTCGGCCTCGAACGCCTGTGGCCCGTGTGCGCCGAATCGCGCCCACAGGTCAATGATGGCGTAGGGGGCCGGGTAGTGCTCGCGGGGCGCGCGCCTGGCGACCCTAAGCGTGAGCGAACGCCTCACCAGCGGCCGCAGCGGCGCGCTGCTCAGCAGGCGCTCCGGCCACGGCGCCCGGCGCGGCGCGGGTGCCGCGAGCAGCCTCTCGCGCGCCGCGCCGCGCAGCTCGCCCTCGGGAACCAGCCGATCGATGAGTCCCAGACGCAGCGCCTTCTCGGCGCGCACCGGCTTGCCGCTCAGCATCAGTTCCATGGCCGGACGAACACCGGCCACGCGTACGCTGCGCACCGTACCTCCGAACCCCGGATGGATGCCGAGCAGCACCTCCGGCAATCCGAGCGACAGCCGCTCATCGGCGACCGCCACGCGGTAACGGCAGGCGAGCGCGAGCTCCAATCCCCCGCCGAGGGCGAAGCCGTGAATGGCCGCCACGGTCGGACAAGGCAGCGCCGCGAGGCGATTGAGCACCTGCTGGCCGCGGCGAATGAGCTCGTAGCCGCCGGCGGCGTCGGTGATGCCGGTGAATTCCTTGATATCCGCGCCCGCGACGAAGCCGCTCTTCTTGGCGGAAATCACCACGACCCCGCGCGGCAGATCCTTCTCGAGCGCTGCCAGCAGGCCATCGAGCTCGCTGAGCACGCCGCCGGAGAGCACGTTGGCCGAGCTGCCGGGCTTGTCGATCGTCAGCCAGGCGATAGCGTCGGAATCACGCTCCAGCTTCCAGGATCCGGTCGCCGTGTCGCTCATGATGTCAGGCCGCCGAGACCGCGCGCGCCGGGGCGCTGGCGCGGATCTGGAAATCGCACACCAGCGGGCGATGATCCGAGAAGCGCACGTCCGGCACACGGAAGTCCGTGACCTCGATGCCTTCGCTCACCAGGATGAAGTCGAGCTCGATGCGCGGCACGCGCGCTGGAAAGGAGGGGAGTCCTGCGGCATTGGCGCTGCGCAGACCCGCCGCGCGCATGAAAAGGTAGATCTCGTGCGTGCCCCAGAAGGTGTTGAAGTCACCCGCCACGATCACCGGCTTCGCCGCCTGCACGACCAGATCGTGCAGCGAGCGCAGCTGGTATTGCCGCTGCCGGAACTTGAGCGACAGGTGCACGAGAAACACGCACACGTCCAACAGTTCCAGCTCGATGATCAGCCGCTTGATCCCGGTATCGAAGTAGTGGAAGCGCTCGCCATGCACGTTGGGCGCGGACAGGAAGGCGTTGCCCTGCTTGCGCACGATGGGCATGAGCTGGTTGATCGAGCCGGCACCGTACTTGCACTGGAAGGTCGAATAATGGCCGAGCTGTCCGGCGATGTGTTCCGCCTGGTTGAGCATCCCGGTGCGGATCGAGCCGCTGTCCACTTCGACCAGTCCGACGACATCCGCGCGCTCGGAGCGGATGAACTCGGTGATGCCGCTCAGCACCTTGCGGTTGCTGCGCAGGTAACCCGCGCCCGGCACCGGCAGGTGAAAGGCGGGCCCGGTGCCGGTGGCGTAGCGGATGTTGTAGACGAGCAGTCGCACAGTGGGAACGTGACCTGGCAGGAGCGTCGCCGCGGGGTCCTCATTCTAGCCCGCGGCGCTGCGGCCTGCGGGAGAGGCGGGGGCTGCCGGCGCGCGAGTTTCGCCACGAGCGCGCTTGTGCGAGACTCCCGCGGGTGTCGCAGAGCAATCCAGTCCGGATCTTCGTCACGCACGCCTGGGAGAACAGCGACGATTATCTGCGCGTATTCGAGTACCTGGAGAGCCAGCGGAATTTCTTCTATCGCAACTACAGCACCCCTGACCGGCGCCCGCAGGGCGACAAGGAAGCACTGCGCGAGAATCTGCGCCAGCAGATTACGCCGGCCGAAGCGATCATCGCCCTCTCGAGCCTCTACCAGGCGCATCAGGATCTGCTGCTCTTCCAGTTGCTGTACGCCCAGGCGAGTCACAAGCCCGTGATCCTCCTGAAGCCTTTCGGTGCGGCCCAGGAGCTACCCAAGGCGCTCCTGGATCTCGCCGACGAGGTCGTGGAGTGGGACGAGCGGGCGCTGGTGGACGCGATCCGCCGCCAGGCGCGTCACGAGGAAACGACGCGCTGGGATACGATCGAGTTCAAACTGGACTGAAAACCCTGCGCCTCCGCGCCGTACAGCGAGATCACCTGTGGCACACCCTTGCGCAGCTTGACCCGAGCGCCGGCGGAGCCATTTGTGAGCGCGCCGTCCAGCACCTCGGGCATTGCCAGCGCCGTCTCTTCGCGCGCCAGGGCGGCAAACAGCCGCACCACGCTGCAGGCCACGTCGTCGGCTTCCTGGTTTGACATCTTGCGTACCGTCGCGCGCACCGCGTCCTCGCCGCGCAGCGGGCGCCGGTGCGTGAGCGCATCGTGACAGGCGCGAAACTCCTCGCGCAGCGCATCGGGAAGCTCCTCGGCGTTCACCAGCGCGAGATGATTGCGAAAGGCGTCGGCGAGACGTTCCTTAATAGGACCCGAGCGCGCGAGCGACAGCGCGGCGCCCTCAAGCTGTTCCCAAGCAGTGCTCATCACTACCTCGGTGACGCCTCTTCCGCATCGGGATCGTCAGGACGATGGGGCCTGCGCGGGGGCGGCGTCGGCTAGTTCTTGTTGTACCGGTGGGGTCGGAATCCAAGCTCACTCAAGCGGCTGCACGCGAAATATAGCTCAGACTCTAGAAAAAAAATACGCCGTGCTCTCCTGCGGGGCGCGGTGCACCAACTTGCGGCACCGCGTGGACTTAGCGGTAGCTTCACAGGTGAGGAATCTAGAGTATTACTTCAATATGGGAGCGTATCTGCGCGATTGTTATGGACTAATTTGCCCAGCAGTACACCGCCGTTTGCGAGCCGGTCGCAAACTGCTGCCCGGTCGAGTCCACTGAGTAGGACGTGCACTGCAGGTCCTGAGCCTGGCTCTGGCCGGCGACCGGGGTCGCCAAGACCGAAAAGGAGGGAGCCGCCGGGGGATTGGGAGCGCAGGCGAGGGCAGCAGGCGAGCAGACGGTCAGGAAGTAGTAGCCGTTGCCAACCGGATTGGCCGCGCCGAAACCGGTGTACCCCAGGTTCCCGGGCACGGCCGTATAGGCCGCGGGGTTGGTGCTGAGAAAACGCTCTTCCCGTGCGGCCAGGTCCAGCAGGGCGGTCTTGGCCTCGGTACGGCGCGACTGGCGAATGTAGGTGATGTACGAGGGGACGGCCAAGGCGAACAGGATGGTCGCGATGGCCACGACGATCATGAGCTCGATCAGGCTGAAGCCCCCCCGCGGGCGGGATGAGCGTGTTGCGGTTCGCAATTGCATGGTGCCTCTCTGTCGGGTCCTAGCGCAGTTCGATCCAGGTCAAACGGCGGCCCGTGGTATTCGCCGGCAGGTTCAGTCCCAGCGTGCCGCCGAGGATGTTGTTGCCGTTGACGCCGGAGCCGCTCTGGACCTGGTTGGTTTCGAACACGAGGAAGCGCGTGCCGGCGGCGTTGCCGGTGATGAACGAGCTGCCGGTCGCGTTCGTCTGCATGGCGATGGCATGCGTGTCCGTGTACTTCGGATTGCTGTTGACCGCCGAGTTGGCGGCCTCGCTCGGGGGCAGGAACACCTGGTTGAAGGCTGCTCCCGTCATGGCCGACAGCACGTAGGTGAAGCCCGTGTCCGACTGGTTGGTGCACGACGTAGGATTGTTGGTCGCCGGTACGATCGAGTTCACGGTCAGCGCCTGCGACACGAGTGCCGGGCTGTAAACGATCTGCTCCTGGGTGCCGGGCAGATTGATGTACCAGCCGAACTGCTTGTTGCCCGAGCAGGTCGACAGGGTCGCCCAGCAGACCGTCGCGTTGTTCGCGATGTCGCGGTTCTGCGTCGTGGCGTCGATGGTCACCGTCTGCGCTTGCAGGTTCGCCAGCGTCAGCTTGTAGGGCGAGGCAAGCCCCGTGTTTGTGCGGGTCAGGCTCGCGTACTGCGCGCTGGAGAGGCCGTTCCAGCCAGCGGGGTTGCCCGCTCCGGGGCCGAGGCGGCCGCCATCGGTGGCGCTGAGATTCCAGTCCCAGACGCCGTAGAGCGCCTGCGTGCCACTGGTGTAGATCGCGGGATTCGTGTTCGTAAGCGGAGTTTTCTGACCGGTTCCGAACAGCAGCATCAGAAACTGCTGCATGCCGGAACTGGGCGCGCCGGAGGCGGCCACGATCCCGGTGGTGATCGGCTGGCCCGCCGGAGTCTTGAACACGGGCCCCGGGGTGAGCGCCCAGTTCGCCTCGCTGCTGCTGGTCAGGTCAAAGCGCCACAGGTTGCCCTGCAGGTCGCCTGCATACACGTAGTCGGTGATGTGGTCACCATCCAGGTCGACGGGTGAGGCAAAGGCGATGCCATTGGGGCTGGCGGCGCTGCCGGTGCCGGTGCTCAGGTAGTAGCGGGTCGTCGCGGCCGTGGTCGGATCGATGGTCATGACGAAGATGCCCGCATCGCCCGAGGTGCTGCCGTATCCGTTGCCGAAAATCACCGCCCACTTGCCATCGTGCAGGCGGCGTATCTGCGGGGTGCCATAGGTGTTGCCGAGCCTGCTGCCGCAGCCTGCCACGTTGGTGCAAGCGATGCTGGCGGAGGTCCACTCGCCGATCACGAGGCTCGCGGCATTGGCTTCGGTGAAGTTGCCGGGCGTCGGGTTGGTGACATCCAGCGCGAAGATCGAGGAACCGCCCGGGCCCAGACCGCCGACAACCCACGAGTGCCACGCGTTGCCGTAGAACAGGTCGCCCGTGCCGGGCGTGGCGTCGACGAAAAAGTTGTGCCCGTACTGCGCGTTCGCGAAATCCACATTGGCCGTGGCGGAGTGAATCGTCTGCACGATGGCGCCCGGCATATACGCCAGCACTTCCTGGCCGTCGTTGCCGGTAGCGACGAAGTTGCCGTTCACGTCGTAAGAGCCGCTGCGGAACCCATGCAACAGGCCATCGTTCCCGCCGACATACACGACGTTCATGCGGGTCTGCGTGGCGGTGACGTACTGGGTGTAGGTCTGCGCACTGGCACCAGCCTCCGGGATGGTGGCCGCCGAATACAGCCGGTCGCTCCACGTCGCCGTATAGGGCGACACCGGAGGACCGACCCAGGTCGGGCTCGAGTCGATGATGTCGCCCAGTACGCTCGTACGTGAGCGGTACAGCCCGACGCCGGAGCTGTTGATTTCGTTGCTGCGGTCGCCGCGCAGGTAGTTCAGACGGTTGGCGTTGTAGGGGAGGGTATCTCCGGAATCAATCACCGCCTGCTGGCCACCGGCGGGACTGGAGGTCAGGTTGCCCCATTCGAAGGGAATACCCGAAGCGCCGTTCCACGACAGCATGACGCGGCTCGCCGGAGCCTGGGCCGGGATCACGCCGGCGGCGCCGGTGGTCAGGCAGGTACGCCCGGCGCCCACGCCCGTCAGCGCGCACGAGGCGTCCCAATTGGGCGTCGCGGCAATGATCACATTGCCGAAGCTATCGAATCCAAGGCCACTCGCGGTGACGCGGCCGCTCCAGCCGCTCGGGTTGTAGAAGGCGAAGTAGGCCTGAGCGCCGGTCTCGAGCTTGGCGGACTGCTTTTCGCTGGCGCCCGCGGAGCTGGCCGCGGTGGTGGCCGGATCGGCCTTGAAGCACAGGATCTCGTGAATATTGGTGCTGCCACCCGTGGAGCCGGCGAAGCCGAACAGGAAGTTGGCAGGCACCGCTCCGTTCGAGGCGGTGATGCTCTGCCGCGTGATGACCGACTGATAGGCGCCGCCGTTGATGCTGTAGGACAGGCTCAGCAGACCGTTCTGGGTGATCCTCAGCTGATAGAAAATCGGCGTCGCCGCGCCGCGAGTCGTGGCCGCCTCGTTCGCAATCTGCGTGGCTGCGGGCAGCTCGACGTAAGCGTTCGGGATCGGCGCGTAGTCGTACAGCGGCACCGTGGCGCCACCGACCTTGACGGCTTTGCCGTTGGCATAGTCCCACTCGACGCCGTTGCGGCAGGTAGCCTGCACGGCGGCCTGCCGCTGCGCCGTCGTGAAGCTGTTCGGGTAAACGGCCGGATAGTTGGCGTTCAGCCACGACCAGGCGATGTTGCCCGCGCCGCGCAGGCCTATGCGGTTCGGTCTGTAGCCATAGCCCAGCGCACTGTTGTCGCCGGTCGCCACGTTCGGACCGAGGTAACCGGGCATCCAGGCCGAACCGTTCAGGAAGTTGCCGTACTCGTCGATTCCGAGACCCAGGTAAGCGCCGATCAACCCGTTGAAAGGCGGGTTGGCGTTCGAGCAGGTGTAACCCAGGCTTCCGCCCCAGGAGCCGAGGCCATTTCCGTCCCCGGTGGCGGTGCCGGTGATCGTGGCGGTGTTCAGCTGGCTGGCGTCCATCAGGTAGAAGCTGATGCCGTCCGCACCGTCGCCGCCCGCCCCGCCGGAGTCCCCGAGATAGGTGATCGTCTTGAAGGTGACCGAGAGGCCCTGACCGGTCGGGAAGGGCGCCGTCGACACGATGCCGCCGTTCTGGCTGTAGCCTCCGGGGCGGCCGTTGGTGAAGCGCAGCGCACCCTTGCCGACCGGGTCGGGAAAGTTGCCGTTGAAGCCGCCCACCAGGTTTTCACCGTAGTAACTGTTCTTGATGGTCGTGCAACCGGGCACCTGGCCTCCGGTGCCGCCGCTTGGCTCTACTCCGGCAGCGGATCCGGCGGTCAGACACGCGCCGTTAAAGAAGTACCAGCTGCCCGTGGTGCTCGCGCCGGTGAAGTCCTCACTGAGTGCCGCTTGCGCCTCGACGGCCAGGGGTGCGGCGAGGGCTACGAGCCCGGCCAACACGGTAATAAAGCTGTTGCGGTTGATCACAAACCACCTCTGTTAACGACGCCTTGCGCGACCTCGTAAGTACTCTCGACGACTGCGACCGTGCCGGCCGCGCTGCCATATCCGTAGGCATCAACCTGGTACGCCTCGCCGGCGCCGTCGCCCGCAACGCCTCGGTCGGAAATGTAGAAGCCGGGCGCAGCGAAATAAGCCGGATCACCGTTCGTGCCGGCCACACCGGGCACGCCCATGGTGGGGGGCACGTACGTGACCTGGGTGGCCCACCCGGCCGTTGGGACGGTAGTACCAACCTGCGTGACGTTAAATCCGGCCTGGATCGGGGTCTGGTTGCAGATCTGACTAAAGCCCTGATTTGCGCTGAGCGTGCCAACGGGGCAGGCAACCGCGCCGACGGCGGTGTTGTTACCCTGAGTCAGCCACCACTCGCCGTACTGCTGTGCGCTCACCGCGGCATGCAGCGCGCGGTCTTTCTCGCGCAGGTTGCCCGCGATCCTCTCCTGGGTGCCGAAGCTGCGGAACATGCTCAGCGCCAGGATGGTGATGATGAGGAGGAGCAGCAGGCTGGAAATGAGCGCCACGCCACGCTGCAGCGCCGCCGGGGATGAGGGATGCAAGCTCACGTGTGCACTCCTGCGCGCGCCATGACTTCGATCACGCGCTCGAAGGTAATGAATTGCGGCTGGCCAGGCTGCCCGAACAGCGGGTTGTTGAACTGCAGAATCACCCGCACCGCGCTGATGTTGAGCCAGTCATTGCCGTTAGGTCCCGCGACAAGCATCTGGTTGGCCGTCAGGTACGTGTCGACGTTGTAGTCGACGACGGCGGGATTGCGCTTCACCCCGTAATAGATCGTGAGCCCCTGCACGCCGGTGATGAGCGTCAGCGTGTTGCCGTTCAGCGTGCATTGCAGCTGTCCGGGCACGGCGCCCGCAGGGGGTACGACGGTGAACACATTGGTGTAGAGCTGGCTCCCCGGGGGGACGGCGGTGTTGCTGCTGCCGTCGCACAGGATCACGCCGTCGCTGTTGGCGGTCCGATAGCGCACGCCGATGCTGTCGGGCTGGCCGGCGGGCTGGGTGCCGGTGAACGCCTGTCCCACCTGGTAGGCGCCGGCGGCGGGCAGGGCGGTGGCCGGTGTCATGCCAAGAGGGTCGGGGAAGTATCCACCGGCCTGGATGACATCGGTGAGAACCGTCATGGCGAAGCGCTGCTGGTCCTGCAGTTGCGCGAGCGACTGCTGGTTGAAGTAAGTGGCGCGCACGTTCTGCAGGATGGTCACCAGACCGGCCAGCAGGAACGTCGCGATGGCCACGGTGACCATGAGCTCGACCAGGGTGAAGCCGCGCTGCGCGCGCGCCATGCGCCGGATCGTCGTTGAGTGAGGCGAGCTCATGGTTCCACGTACAGCGTGTAAGTCGGGAGCGCCAGGGCGACCGTTTGCTGCTGGGTCAGCGCTACGGATCTCTCGTTCCAGCTGATCGTGATGGTGCAGCTGGGCGGAGCGTTCACGCCCGGGTTGGCCGGACAGCTGATGGTAGCCGTCGGATTCGGGAGCAGACCGGTCATGTTCGTGGTCCATCTGGCGAGGTCAAAGGCCGCGAGCGGCAGCGCCGCGCAAGTCACGTTGTTGCAGGCGTTGTCCGGGACCAGGGCCAGATCAGCCGTCGCCTGCACCGCAAGTGGCCCATCGCTGGAGGTGATGACACCCGTCGCACTCAACGCGGCGTTGAAGGGAAGAGCGGTGTTGGCCCAATACTGTCGATTGGAGTGCATCGCCGAGGCGAGGCTGGCAGCCTCGATTGCCGCCAGCGAGCGCAGACGAGCCGTGGTCGTGTTGGAGAGGGAGAGCGCCTGCATCTTGGCGATGCCGAGCATCCCTACGCAGATCACGATGACCGCCACCATGACCTCGATCAGACTGAAGCCGCGCGCGCCGGCGTTGGCTGATACGCGTTTCATGGGCAGGCCCCCGGGTTCATTGTGTGCGTCTGGGCACTGAGCGGGGTCGCGGCTGCGATGACCAGGCAGCGCCTCCAGGCGGCATTATTCGTCGAATCCTGCAGGCTGATGGTGGTGGTGACGAACCCCGCCGCCGTCCTGGCAAAACCTTCGCGGTTGTACGTGATCGCGGTGACATTGGCCGTGGCGTTGAAGGTGTCGGGGACGCTGCCCGCGAACGCGCTCTGTACGCGCAGCACGGTCTCACCGGCGTCGACAACGGCATCGCCGTCCGGATCCGAGAACACGATCCAGCCGCTCGCCCAGTTGACGTTGGCGCCGCCGGCGCAGGCTGTTCCGTTGGTCGAAACACACGTGCTGACCCTCTGGCCTTCCTTGATGGCTTCCGAGCGCGCGTACTGCAGATCCCCCAGAAGGCCGTTGACCTCCGCGGACATGCGGTACGAGTTGGTGACGTAGCGATAGGAGGGCACCCCGATGCCGAGCAGGATGGCGACGACCGCCGTTACCACCATCAGTTCTGTGAGCGTGAAGCCCGTTTGCCGTTTCATGGGGCGGCAATGTACTGGAGGAAGGGCCTGGACAAACCGGCAGTGCGTCACACGTGCCGGGCCGATCCGACGGACGGCCTGTGGGGGGCTCCGGGCGGTCGGACGGGGGCCACATAACGCCCCGAAACGGGCTCAGGGGGCGACTATTGAGCCGTCGGACCGTTCACACGGCGATGGTCTGCAAGGCCTCGATCAATCGATCCATGGCGTCGAGGGGGGTGTGCAGGTGAGGGGCCACGCGGATGCAGCTGCCACGGATGCCCACGTAAACGCCTCGCTCGGCGAACGCACGGGCGAGATCCGGCCGCAGGCCGCGCTCCGAGCTCAGCCCGACCATGTGACCGGCGCGTTGCGAGTGTCCGGGGGCCGTGAATCCCCACGGCTCCGCTCGCGCAACGAGCTCATCCGTCCACGCTCGCAGCTGTCGGTGGATGTGCTCCGGCGTCCATTCTGCGATCTGGGAGAGTGCCTCGAGCGCCATGGGCACCAGGTAGAACTGCGCCGACTCGCCCTGGCCGAAGCGCGCTGCGCCCGGCTGGTAGTCCGGTGTGTAGTCCACCAGGCTCGCGAAGTTGTCGCTTCCCGCACGATGCAGCCAGGACTCCTCGAGCGGCTCCCCCTGGGCATGCCATCGTTCCGCGACGTACAGGTAGCCGAGACCGTAAGGCCCCAGCAGCCACTTGTAGCCGACCGAGACCAGGAAGTCCGGCTGAAAGTCCCCGACATTGAGCGGGCAGGCACCGAGCGATTGGCTCGCATCAACGACCAACGCCGCGCCGTGCCGCCGGGCCGCCTCCCCGACGCGCGGCAGGTCGACCAGACAGCCGTCCGTCCAGCGGCAATGCGCGACGGCGACCACGGCGGTGCGGCGGTCGATCGCGGTGACGATCGCGTCGGTGAGGCTCGCGTTGCCTGCCGGGCGCACGCTGCGGATCTCGGCCCCGTTGGCGTCCGCGAGCCGGCGCCAACTGTAGTAGTTCGACGGATACTCCTGATCGATGACGACGATGTTCTCGCCCGCCCGCAGAGGTAGGTTACGCGCCGCGGCCGCGATGCCGTAGCTCACGGAAGGCACCAGCGCCGCGCACTGCGCGGGCGCCGCGATCAACCGCGCAAAGGCGCTCGCGAGCGCTCGCGCATCGCGGAACCAGTCCGGCGTGTGGATGTTCCAGGGTGCGGCCATCCGATCGACTGCCGCATGACCGGCTGCCGTGACGCGCTTGAGGCGCGGGGCAAGGCTGGCGCAATTCAGATAGACGACGCCATCGGGAACGTCAAAGGCATCACGTGCCGACGGAGGAGGGGTCCCGGCCGCGGCGATCTCTCGTGCCATGCGTGCGCTTTCGTCGGGCGAGAGCGGGGCGCTAGTGTATGGGACGGATCACGCGCGTGCAGCAACAAGAGTCGGCATGATTCGAGCGGCGACGCTCCCCGGCCGACCCGCGGTGCGCAGGTCGAGCCAGGGATCCGCGTCGGCTCGGCGGGCGCCTAATCGTCGTCGAACGGCGGCGTCAGGCCGGTGAAGTCGCCGACCACCTTGGCATCATAGGGACCATTGAGGCGGTTGAATCCGTCTCCCGGCGTGTTGAGCACTCCCTGCTGGAACACGATGTCCTTAGCGGGAGTGATCTCGATGACGCGGTTGTTGAACTGGTCGCTGATGAGCGTGTTGCCATTGGCCAGGCGGACGGCGCGCGTCGGCAGCGGAGCGGAGTTGGTGCCGGACTCCGTGTCGGTGCGGTATTCCCAGACGACCGTGTCCGCGGCATTGACCTCGACGATGCGATTGTTGTTCGCATCCGTGATCAGCGTATTCCCGTTGCGCAGCCGGCTGGCGAACGCCGCCCCGTTGACCGTGCCTGCAGCGGTAAACTGCCGCACGAGCTGCTTGCCTGTCGTCACTTCGATGACGCGGTTGTTGTTCTCGTCGGCAATCAGGACGTGACCGTTCTCCAGCAGCTCGGCGCTGTTCGGGTTGTTGAGCTGGTTGGCTCCCGCCCCTGGCACGAGCGTCATGCCGTACTGCCAGACGATCTGGTGCCTGAGATTCACCAGAATGACGCGTGCGTTGGCCTGATCCGTGATGAGCACGTGCAGCCCCCGATGGCCGGGGAACTCGGACGTGACGAGGGCGTGGACCGGAGTGTTCAGCTCGTTGGGGCCGAAGCCGGCAACGCCTGCCTGGCCGTACTGCCACACGATGTGGCGGGCGGGGTTGACGATGAGCACTCGGTTGTCGGGACAGCCATTAGCCGGGTCGGAGCAGCCGGGCAGCGGCGGGCTGGCCGCCGGGATGCCGGTTCCCGAAATCAGCGTAAAGCGTCCGAATCGCTCGGCGTCGTTGGTCCCGACGATGCTGTGGGGGCCGGGTTTGTCCGAGCCGTTTCCGAACTGCCACACGATGGCGTGCGTGCGCGGGTCGATCTCGATGACGCGGTTGTTGAACTGATCCGCGATGACGATGTTGCCCCGGTCGTTGAAATCGGCCGCCATCGCTTCCGCCGCACCCAGCACCGCGACCGGGAACGCGCACAACAGGATGACGCGACGCCAGTCGCGCACGAGTAGGCTGATCATGTGTGTCTCCAGGAGTTAATTATTGCGACGCTTGAGCCTGAACGCCGCCGCGTGTGAGCGGCTGCATCCCCTGGGCGTGAGGGGATGCAGCTCGGAGGGCGGTTCAGTGCAAGATGCGTCGACCGTTCCCGGTACGGTCTCGGTACGGCCCAGCCTTAGTTCCCGAACTCCGTCGACGTAGCCGGAGCGCCACTGCATGAAATGGTTTCGACTTCCGACACTATTGTCCGGGTGCGTGTTTGTGTTGGCGCCCTGGGGCTTTGCTCGTTGCCCGGCAGCCGAGGATCCCAGGCTTGCAGCCGCGATTCCCGCGATCCAGGTATCCATTCGGAGGAGCGGAGCGGACGTTGGCGTGGCGTTTCGCACTCTGGATGGCGGGGCGGAATGGCTGTTCCGCGCCGATAAGCCGTTCCACGCTGCCAGTACCATGAAGGTTCCGGTCCTCATCGAGCTTTTCCACCAGAGGCAGCAGGGAAAGCTGACCCTCGACGATCCTCTGTGGGTGAAAAATGAATTTCGTAGTCTGGTCGACGGCTCGATCTACACGCTCGATCCCGGTGATGACTCGGAAACGGATTTGTACAAGGCTGTTGGAGAGACGCGCACGCTGGCACAACTTTGCGAGCTCATGATCACGGTCAGCAGCAACCTCGCAACGAATCTCCTGCTCGAAAAACTCGGCGTCGAGGATATCCGCGGCACGGTTCATTCCTTGCGTGCGGACGGCATGAATGTCCTGCGCGGCGTCGAGGACGACAAGGCGTTCCAGCGAGGCCTGAATAACACCACGACCGCTCGTGGGCTTCTCCAGCTCCTCGACGCGATCGCTCGTGGGCAGGCCGTGGATCAGGAGTCCTCCCGGCAGATGATCGAAATCCTCGAGCGTCAAAGCTTCAATGACGGCATTCCCGCCGGGCTTCCCGCAGGCACGCGCGTGGCGCACAAGACCGGCGAGATCACCAGGATTCACCACGATGCCGGGATCGTTTTTGCGCCCAGGCCATTTGTGCTGGTCATTCTCGTGCACGGCCTCGCTGACACCAAGGACAGTGCAACGCTCATGGCGGATATCACCCGCCAGCTCTACCGCGCTACGCAATAGGAGTCGAACGCTCTCGCACGAGTTTCGCGAACGTGAGGTTTGTCACACGCGGTGGGCGGTCCCCCAGGAAGGATCACCCCCATTTCACATAGCGTCCGGGAACTTCACCGGACCAGCGTCACGCCTTTAGAGAGCCAGGGCGGCGGCTCGCATTACGTGGAATCTGTCCACATCTCGGAGGTCAATGTTGTGAAGTGCATCCGCCGCCACAACGCCACGAAATGGCGAATATGACCTCGTGAACGCACGGCATTACATCGAGCGCTTAAATGGGTGGGAGCACGTCCGATGATCCCGCTCATCTTCGCCATCTTCGGGGATATGGACTCCGCCGCTGTCGCCGCGCTTACCTCCGCGCGGGACGACTGCCCGCGGCAGTATGAGTGTGGCGGCGTGATCTATGAGGACTCAGAGCGCCAGTACCACGTGAGCGCGCCGCTGACCTCCCACAAGCACTTCGGGCTGGATATTCCGCAGTACACTGAAGGTAGACCCGAAGGCTGGCGGATCGTGGCGGACTATCACACGCACATCTGCTCTCAGCACAACCGCCTGTTCGCGAACTTCTTCTCGCCTGCCGATGCGATTGTGAACCAAGTCTTCCACACCGTGGGCTACATGCTCAGCCTCTGCGACGGCAACGTGAGACGCTACGACCCCTCGCAGGACGACCAGGATGATGAGGTCGTGCACTTCACCAGCGGGCGTGAGATCTACCTCACCTGTGGGCACATCTCGGGGTGGGTGGAGCTAGAGGTCGAAGCCTTGTAACTCT
>Ga0137409_10002965_pt1 | contig 18045 bp, 20 predicted proteins | sample CZODoug1_16funga_FD_122059 | JGI IMG/M metagenome (GOLD analysis project Ga0137409, IMG submission 122059) | Vadose zone soil fungal communities from Angelo Coast Range Reserve, California, USA - CZODoug1_16fungal (Hybrid Assembly) | ecosystem: Environmental > Terrestrial > Soil > Vadose zone... | reverse complement strand
GTCGAGGTTGGCGAGGGGCTCGTCGAGCAGAAACACCTTGGGGTCGCGCACCACCGCGCGGCACAACGCGACGCGCTGCCGTTCGCCGCCGGAGAGCTGTCGGGGATAGCGGTCGAGATAGGGTCCAATGCCGAACATCTCCGCCGCCCAGCGCACCTTCTCGTCGATCACGGCGCGTGGCAACCCGATGGCTTCGAGGGGGAAGGAAATGTTGCGGGAGACGGTGCGGTGGGGATACAGCGCGTAACTCTGAAAGACCATCGCGATCCCGCGGGCGCGGGGTGGGGCGTCGTCCATGCGCTCGCCGCCGATGAGAATCTCGCCCGCCGTGGGCCGCTCCAGCCCCGCGATCATGCGAAGCAACGTGGTCTTGCCGCATCCGGACGGGCCGAGCAGCACCAGGAACTCACCCTCGCGAATCGAGAGGTCCACGTCGTCGACCGCATTGACCTGCCCGAATCGTTTGCTCAGGTGCCGAATCTCGACGCCGGCCATCGACTGTGGGCGCTCCCCGGTCGCGGTTCTTAGAGCAGGCCGACGCGATTCCGCTTTCACCATCACCACGTGGTCATTGCGAGTCAAGGGTGTAGGATTATCGTCGTGAACGAGCTCCCAGTGGTGACCCCCGACTACTTCCAGATCCTGGTCGTTCGCGAGTTGCGCAAAGTAGGATTCGATGTGGGTACGGTCCGGACCCATCGGCGGTCCGAGTTGCCCGAGCCGGAACGCGGATTCGTGGTCGAGTTCGCGGTGCCGCTCGCCCGGGCAGGCACGACCTGGCGGGCACTGGTGGCCTGCCGGCAACAGGCCGGGGCCATCGAGCGCGAGGTGATCGAGTCCCTGAAGGCGCGGCTCCCTGAGGTGCCCGCCGAGGCCGGTCTCATATTCGCCACGGCCGATTTCGGGACGGATGCACTGGTCGCGGCGCGGGAATCGGGCGTGGCGCTGCTGCGCGTGGTCGACGGCCGCACGGCGTACGACACGAGCGGGTGGAGCGACCCGGGGCACTACCCCGCCTGGTTGCCGGCGTACCTCACGCAACTCGTCGATCGCGACGCTGCTGGCCAGCCGCGTGCGCGGCTGCTCGAGGCGGGGCGAGCGGACATGATCCTCGACTGCTTCCGGATCGAGTCGCGCGCGTAAGACTTAAAGTAAGGAGGAGGAGGGCATGGCCGAGTCGGGTCTGAAGGACGCGATGGACGTGCTGCAGGCGTGGGTGGACCAGTACAATGCGCGGGCGGGGTCCAAGATCGTCCTCGCCTCCGGCGGCGAGGCGGGAGGTGCTCAGCTCCGGCTCAAGTACACGCCGGCGGAAGGGACGATCTCGATTCTGCATCTCGTCGCGGTGACCAGCGACGGCCAGCCCGCCATCCTGGTGAGCCGCTTCGAGGGTCCCACGGCCGAGACTTCTGTGCAGGCCGGACTGTGGGCCAGTGGGCAACTCGGTCGGCGACATTAACCCCGTACCGCTCGAGGTTACGCGTGCCAACGAGTGGGACGTTCGCATTCGCTGGAGTGACGGGCACGATGTCACCTACCCAGCCGCGTATCTCCGGCAGCGTTGCCCGTGCGCCGTCTGTCTGGAGGCTACTCCACTCGAGCGCTCCGACGTCCATCCGCTCGCGATCGTCGCCGTCGGCCAGTACGCCATCCGGCTCCAATGGAGCGATGGACACATGGCCGGCGTGTACTCCTACGACTATCTGCGCGGGATCTGCCCCTGTTCCAAGTGCGCGCAACGCCGATGAACAGTATCACCCTCCGAAGGCGCGCTTGATCAGGTGCGGAAGAAACACCGCCACCGTGAACCGCAGGAAGCGACCGGCAGTCCCGAAGGAGACAAAAGATCTCAGCGGCACGCGGAGCATCCCGGCGACGACGGCGATCACATAGAAGGGCGGCAGACCCGAGGACGCACTCACGAAGATCAACCCGTTGCCCACGCCACGGTGGCCTTCATAGCGCGTCCGGACCGCGGCCAGGCGCCGTCGCATCCGCTCGCTTGGCAGCCGCAGCGCGCCCCGGCCGGCCCAATACATCGCGACCTTCCCCACCATCTGCCCGGCGGTCGCGGCGAGCACTAAGGCCCATGCCAGCGCCGGCGTCGTCAGCGCCGACACGGTAATGAGATAGGCCTCCGCGTGCATCACCGGGATCACGGCGCTCCCGATGCAGTATACGAACGTCGCGAGGACGATTGACCAGTCGCGCTCTATCAAACTCTACGCGTGACCCGCCCAGGTCGTCTCGCCGGGCGTGTAGGGCGCGCACGGATCGAATCGCCCCGGCGTCTCCCGGTAACGCATCGCGTGCGTGCAGCCGATCTCGGACGTGAAGTAGCCGAGCAGCGTGAGCTCCTTCATCAGGCGGAAGTAATGGGGCGGCGCTCCATCTGGCCGAGTATCCATGTACGCCTTCTGCTCACGATCCAATTGCTCGAGCCATGCCAGGCGCCGTGCCGGCGTCGCCGCCATGAACGACGGGGAAGCCGCGTTCAGCTTCTGGATGCCATCCCGAAAGATCGCCTGCTGTTTGTCGTCGTACGTATCGGTGACCATCAAGGCCATGAACGGTCCGACGTGCGCGGCCTTGGCACCGGGAGTCTTTGTCTCCGGAAGAATCGTGTCCGCTACTTCGTCGAGCAACGCGATGTCCTGCGCGCTGAAGCTGCCGATCTGCGCGCGCGCCGTCGCGGCGCGGGCATGGGCCCGCTCCACCGCGGTCAGGAGACCGCTGCTCCCGGCGAGCGCGAATCCACCGAGCATCGCCGTCACCTGCTTGATCGCCTCGCGTCGATTCATCATGGGAGCCTCTAGAGATTATTGCGCTTCAGCTCGGCCACAGCGAAGTCCGCCGCGCGCGCGGTGAGCGCCATGTAGGTGAGTGATGGGTTCGGACAGGCCGTCGACGCCATGCAGGAGCCGTCAGTCACGAACACGTTCGGCGCGTCCCAAACCTGATTGTGCGAGTTGAGGACCGATGTCTTGGGATCCCGGCCCATGCGCGCCGTCCCCATTTCGTGGATCCCCATCCCCGGCCAGTAACCGCCGTCGTACGTGCGGACGTCCTTCACCCCTGAAGCCTCGAGCGTCTCGGCCATGTCGTTCATCATGTCCTTGCGCATCAACCGCTCGTTCTCACCGGTGGCGCAGTCGATCGCGAGCACGGGCAGTCCCCATTTGTCCTTCTTGGACGTGTCGATCGTGATCCGGTTCGCAGGATTCGGAAGCATCTCGCCGAAGGCGGTGCCGCCAATCGACCACGGGCCCGGCAGCGCAGCGGCGTCCTTGAACGCGCCGCCCACGCCGAGCTCGGCGACCGCGCGCGACCACCCCGAACGGCTCGCGCCGCCCTGGTACCCGAACCCGCGCAAGTACTCCCGCTTGTCGCCGAACAGATTGCGATAGCGTGGAATGTAGAATCCCGTCGGGCGCCGGCCGTAGTAATACTTGTCGTTGATCCCTTCGATCGTGCCGGATGCACCCGCGCGGAAGTGGTGGTCCATAAGATTGTGCCCCAGCGCGTCGGAGCTCGAGCCGAGGCCGCCGGGCCAAACGTTCGTCGCGGAGCGAAGCAACAGCCAGGTGGAATTCAACGTGGACGCGCACAGGAAGATGACGCGAGCGGTGTAGTCGGTAGTCTGATCGGTCAGCGCATCGAGCACGCGCACACCGGTTGCGCGCTTCTTGTTGCGGTCGTACAGCACTTCGGTGACGATCGCGAACGGCCGCAGCGTCAGCCGGCCCGTGGCCACTGCCGCCGGCAGCGTCGAGGACTGTGTGCTGAAGTAGGCGCCGAAGGGGCAGCCGAGCCAGCAGGCGTTGCGATACTGGCAGGGCGCGCGTCCCGGCAACGGCTGCGTGAGATTCGCCGTGCGTCCCGGGATGATCCGGCGCGTGCCGCCGAAATGTTGTTTGAGCCGTCCCGCGATCAACTCCTCGCCGCAGTTCAGCGGCATGGCCGGCTGGAACTGACCGTCGGGAAGCTGGGCCATGCCCTCTTGCGATCCGGAGATGCCGGCGTGGCGTTCGACGTAGTCATACCACGGCGCGATGTCGGCATAGCGAATCGGCCAGTCGGTCGCGATGCCGTCGCGCACGTTCGCCTCGAAATCAAAGTCGCTCCAGCGATAGCTCTGCCGACCCCACATCAGCGAGCGGCCGCCTACGTGATAACCGCGGTACCAATCGAACCGCTTCACCTCGGTATAGGGCGACTCCTGGTCCGAGGCCCACCAGTCCAGGTTCTTTTCGCTGAGCGCGTAGTCCCGCTTCAGCACCGGATAGGCCGCCTCCATCGCTCGCGTGCGTCCGCCGCGATGGGGATAATCCCACGGCGCCTTGGTCGCATTCACATAGTCTTTGATGTGCTCAATATTCTTCCCGCGCTCGAGCAGCAGGACCTTGAGCCCTTTCTCCGTGAGCTCCTTTGCGGCCCACCCGCCCGAGATGCCGGACCCGACCACGATGGCGTCGTAGGTCTGAGACTGCGCGTTTCTCATTTGTCTCCCTTGTCGCGCGAGACAACGTAGGCGACGGTATCCCAGGCGTTATGAATGCCGACGAACAACAGCAGCAATGCCACCCCGCCGATCGTAAACAGTGCCCAGTTCTGATCGTGCGACAGGCCGGCGGCCCCGGCGAACAACATCGCGTAGCCGATCATGGGCAGTATCTGGTGCCAGATCCAGTCCTCGAGCACCGGTTTGTACAGCGGCTGCCGCAGCATTCGTCGCAGCACGATGAGCAGGTACACGATGCCGGCGAGCGCCGTTGCGCCGACGACATGGGCGGGGTCTTGCAGCCGCTGCCACGGGGCGCTGAGGACCGCCGCCAGCAACAACACGGCGACGAAATGGATGACGTTGGGTGTCCCGAACGCGTCGATCGAGTCCGGACTGCGCGGCAGCGAAGACTCTTTGACGAGGGCGACCACCACGAACATCAAGCCGGTGAGGCCGCCGGCCGACGAGCCGACGATGACGTAGAAGCTTTCCCACTGCGACAGGACGGAGTGTGCTTGTGTATCCATGGGTCCTCACGCTTAACTTGAGGCATGTCGCTGCGCCGCGGTATTGCGCTTAGCGCGATCGTCCTGATCCTACGCCTCGGATTCGTCGCGGGGGAGTCCCGCTGCGTCCCCGGGCATGATGCGCCTTCCCAGCACCACAAGCAGAACTCGCACAGCCCGACCGCGCCGACCCTGCCGGTATGCTGTCAGGCACTCACATCTTGCGCGCTCACGGCGGATGTGACTAGAGCCGGGAGCGCTCCCGTTGGCGGCTCGACGACCAGCCGCGGCTCCGGCTCGGCGTTCCGTTACGCGTTGTCCCGTAGCACCGCTCCAGAAGCACCCCCTCCTAGAGCCTAGCTCCCGATATCGGCCGTCGCTCCCACGTCGCTGCGGTCACACTGCGGCGACGCTCGAGACGTTGCTCTAGCCAGAGGCTCTCATGCTTCGCTGCCTGTTTACGATCGTACTCCTGCCTTCGATACTCTGGGCGCAGCACGTGCACATGAAACCGATGGGGATGATGATGACCGACCCCCTCGGCATCTCGATGGAACGGATGGGGTCGGGCACGACGTGGATCCCCGACGCCGTGCCATTACCGGCCCGCCATAAAATGGTCGGGTCGTGGCTCGTGATGCTGCACGGTTTTGGGTTCGTGCAATACGACAAGCAAGGCGGCCGGCGGGGCGATGACCAATTCGGATCACTGAATTGGGCGATGCTCATGGCGAGTCGAGATCTGCTCGGCGGCCGATTTCAGGCGAGAACGATGCTGAGCCTCGACCCCCTGACAGTCACCAGCCACGGCTATCCGCTGCTGCTGCAAAGCGGCGAGACGTACCGCGGCCAGCCGCTGGTCGATCGGCAGCACCCGCACGACTTCTGGATGGAATTGGCGGTGATGTACGAGCGCGCGCTCGCGCGCGACATCGGAGTGACGGCATACGTGGCGCCATCCGGTGAACCGGCGCTTGGCCCCGTCGCTTTCATGCATCGCCCATCCGCGATGGACAATCCGGTCGCACCGTTGGGTCATCACTGGCAGGACGCCACGCACATCAGCTTCGGCGTGCTCACCGCCGGAGTCTTTGGACACCATTGGAAACTGGAAGGCTCCGTCTTCAATGGCCGCGAGCCGAACGAGGAACGATGGGGCTTCGATCGCATCCGCCTGGACTCCTATTCCGGCCGATTCACCGCGCACCTCGATCAAAATTGGGTTGTGTCCGCCGGTTACGGGTTTCTCAAGAGTCCCGAGGCGTTGCATCCGTCCGAGTCCGTCCACCGCGTCACGGCATCCGTACTCCACGGCCGGAAACTGGGCAGGGACGGGCAGATCGCGACATCGCTCATCTGGGGCGCCAACCGGCGGTCTGGAAGAACCACGCATTCGGCGCTGGCGGAGACTGAAGCAGTGCTGGACCGCCGCAATACGATCCTGGGACGCCTGGAGCTCGTGCAAAAGACCGCCGAGGATCTGGTGCTGCCGGCTGGACCTGGTGGGTTCGCTCCAGACTCGACATTCACGGTTGCCGCCGTGTCGATCGGATACATTCGCGAAGTGGCTCGGATGTCGAACGCAACGCTCGGCATCGGATTCCAGGCAACGCTGGACCTGATGCCGAGCGAGCTGCGGCCGTTCTACGGATCACGGACTCCGGCGGGAGGAATGTTTTTCGTGCGCGTTCATCCGTTGCATACGCCGCACGAGGCTCAATGACTCTCGCTGTGCTCCATCATCGTGCTCGCCCAGCGGTCCACCCGGGCACGCTGCTCGTCGGTCAGCACGGCTCTGGCTTGGGCCGCCGCGGCGAGCATCGCCCACATCGCCTTGCCCATCGCCGTATGCGCCGCCTGGAAATGCATCTTCACCGTGCCGGTATCGGGCGCCGCGACGTTGAGCGCCTGCCCCACGGCGTCCATGTGGGCTTTGGCTTCGGCCGCAGCGGCATCGTGCGCGCCTTTCGACGCGTCACGTAACGCGGTGAGGCGGGTGACTTGTTGTGGTGTGAGGTTGAGAGAATCCTTGCGAGCGAGCAGATGATCCGGTGTGAACGCCATGGCGCGCATCATCGGCGCCATCATCTGCTCCATTTGCCGCATATGATCCGTCATCGACTGATCGTGCCCCATCATTTGGGGCTGCTGCGCGGCGAGCGGCGCGGCCGCGAGCATCAAGGCTACCAATCCAGGTCTACACATATGCGCTCCCTCCTTGTGCTGTTAAATATCACCGACGGGATCGCTGGTCGATACCCAGGCCCTGCCGGAAGCGTTCGAGACCTTGCGGTATGTCGTTCCGAAAAGAACCTTCCGGAGCCTTGACTCTACTCCACCGCTCGATTGAACCCCGCGTCGCCGAGCATGGCGGCCAGTCCGGATTCCGGCTCCTGCCCACCGGACTCGACGCGTTCGTGGCCCGGGCCACCCTGATCGAGCTCGCCGAACAGACGCTCGACCTCCAGTACTACATCTTTCACGCCGACACGACCGGCTCGCTCGTCATCGACCGGCTGATCGCCGCCGCCGATCGCGGGGTGCGGGTGCGCCTGCTGATCGACGACTGGGGCACGCTCGAAAAGAAGGATGACGACGTGGCGGGGCTCGATGCCCACCCCAACATCGAGATCCGATTGTTCAATCCCTACCGGCATCGCTCGCGCTTGCTGCGACTGGCCGAGCTGCTCACCAGCTTCACGCGGGTCAACCGCCGCATGCACAACAAACAGCTGATCGCGGATGGCATCGCCGTGGTGCTGGGCGGTCGCAACATCGGGGACGAGTACTTCAGTCTGGGCGAGCTGGACTTTCAGGACATCGACGTGCTGGGCGGCGGTCCCGTCGCCGCCCAGTCGAGCCGCAGCTTCGACGCGTACTGGAACAGCAAGTTCGCTGTGCCGATCTCTCAGCTGGGCCACTTCACCCCCGACCCCGCGCTGTTCGCCACCCGGCGGCAGCAGCTAAGCACCCGGTGTGGGCTGCTCCAGGAGACTGAGTACGCGCGCGCCCTCGCCGGCTCGGCGCTCGCGACGGAGCTGCGGACCCACACCCTGCACCTCGACTGGGCAGAAGCCAAAGTCATCGCGGACCCGCCCGACAAACTGACCAAACCCGCAGGGACGCGGAGTGATACGTATCTCGGCGGACAGATCTCCCCCTACGTGCGCGCGGCGCAGTCCGAATTGCTCGTCGTGTCGCCGTACTTCGTCCCGGGCAAAGACGGCGTGGCATTCTTCGGCGAGCGCCGCAAGGGCGGCGTGAACGTGCGCGTCTTGACCAATTCGCTCGCCGCGACGGACGTCTGGCTGGTCCATGCCGGCTACATGAAGTACCGGCGTCCCCTGCTCGACGAAGGGGTGCGCCTCTACGAGCTGCGGACCGAGGCAGCGGGGGGAGGCAGCAGGAGACCGCGGGCCAAGGCGTTCATCGGCTCCTCGCGGGCAAGCCTGCACGGCAAGACGTTCGTGTTCGATCGCACGTCGGTCTTTATCGGCTCGGTCAATCTCGACCCGCGCTCGCTCGAATTGAATACGGAAGACGGCGTGCTGGTGAACAGTGAGGAGCTCGCGGGCCACGTGGCGGAGCTGTTCGAGCGCTGGACGAGCCCGGCGCTCGCCTACGAAGTCACGAGAGGAACCAATGGTGGCCTGCGATGGACCGGCGGCTACACCGACGAGCCTGAGGCGGGATTCTGGCGTCCGATCGGCGCGAAGCTGTTCTCGCACTTGCCCATCGACTCACTGATCTGAAGGAGGCTCATGCTGCCGCTTCTTCTGTTACTCCAGACAACTGCACCGCAACGGCTAACGGAATTCCTGCAACAGAGCATCGGATTCGATGCCGCGCAGCTCGCGGCGGTCGAGCGCGGCGAGCCCGTCGTGAAAGTCCTCGAGGCCCACGATCGCCGCGATGTCGCCGTCTTCGGCATCATCACGGTCCCCGTGGCGCGGGATGCCTGGGCCAGCGCCGCCCGCAACTTCCCCGCCTCGCTGCGCACCCCGCATCGCACCCAGGTTGGCATCTTCAGTCATCCGGCGGCCGAGCAGGACGTTGCCGCGGTCACGATCAGCAGCCGCGACGTTGCGGAGATGAAGGACTGCAAGCCGGGCGACTGTGTGGTGAAGCTCCCCGCCACCGACATGCGCCGCATTCATGATCAGATGAACTGGTCGGCGCCGGACCTCCAGGCGCAGTTGAGCGCGTACGCGCGCCAACGCATGGTCGAGTACGTCACCGATTACCGCACGCGCGGCGACTCCGCGATGGCGATCTACGACGATCGCGGCAATCTCAACGTGCACGCGAGTGAGGCGTTCGCCGCGCAGCTCGCGGAATCGCGTTTCGTGTTTCAGACCGTGCCGTCGCTGCAGAAGTATCTCGCCGGCTACCCGCACGATTCGTTGCCGGGAGCCTCCGAAATCATATTCTGGTCCGAGGACGTGCTTCCCCATCTCCGGCCGATTTTGAGCGTCACGCATCTCGTCGTCTACACGCCGCCGGAGCTGCCCGGAATGACGCTGGTCGTCGCGAAACAGATCTACGCGAATCATTACTTCGAAGCGGCCGTCGACCTCACGTCGGCGGTGGACCGCGGTGCGGGGATCTATCTCCTCACGCTGCGGCGCTATCGCTTCGATAATCTGCCGGGAGGCATCCTCAACATCCGCGGCCGGGCGATCGGCGCGCTGCGCGATGAGCTCGGGGCCGATCTGCGGCGCCAGCAACAGCGTTGAAGGTCCATCTCCTCGACGGTACCTACGAGCTGTTCCGGCATTTCTACGCGATGCCGAAGCAGCAGGACAAAAACGGCCGCGAGGTCGCCGCCATCATCGGTGTGCTGGGATCGGTGCTCGGCATGCTCGAAGGGGGCGCCACGCACATCGGCGTCGCCACCGATCACGTCATCGAGTCGTTCCGCAATCGCTTGTGGGCCGGCTACAAGACCAGCGAAGGAATCGAGCCCGATCTGCTCGCCCAGTTCCATCCGTTGGAGGACGCACTGCGCGCGATGGGCGTCGTCGTCTGGGCGATGGAGGAATTCGAAGCCGACGACGCCCTCGCGGCCGCCGCTCGACTCGCCGCCGAGACGACGGGCGTCGAGCAGGTCATCATCTGCACTCCCGACAAGGATCTGAGCCAGTGCGTCGTGGGCCAGCGCGTCGTGCAGCTCGATCGCCGCAAGCGCGAGTTGCGCGACGAGCCCGGTGTCGTGGCGCGCTTCGGTGTGGAGCCGTCATCGATTCCCGACTATCTCGCGCTGGTCGGTGACTCCGCGGATGGGTTCCCCGGGGTCCCAGGATGGGGCGAGAAAGCATCAGGCGCGGTATTGGGACGCTATGGGCACCTGGAACGCATCCCCGCCAACGCCAAGGAGTGGGAAGTTCCGGTGCGCGGCGCGGCCCGCCTCGCCGCCGCATTGCAGGAGCATCGCGACCTGGCGCTGCTGTTCCGCACGCTCGCCACCCTCAGGACCGACGTGCCGGTCGGCACGGTCGCCGACCTCCGCTGGCACGGACCCACTCCGGCCTTCGAGCGGGTCGCCCGCCAGCTCTCCGTGCCGGGGCTGTGGGACCGCGCGCGCCGCATCACTCTGTCGGATTAGGCGGCTGGGAGCCGTCCCCGCAGCTGTTCGGCGCGCACCGTGCGTCGCTCGGCGATCAACGCGCGTGCCGCGTCCACCTGCCCCCACGTATTCCACAGCAGCACGCCGCGCACGCGACCGTCCTTGAGATAATAGATGACGCCCTCGCGGAACGGCTGTTTCCAGTCGCTGAAGGTCTCGAGCCGAGCGTCCAGCTCTCCGACCGCCTCGTAGCCGAGTGCAAACAAGTCTGAATAGAAGAAAGGGAGGTGCGTGTATGGCGTCTTGTCACCCGCCATCGCCCGGCCCGCGGCGGCGCCCATCGTATTGGCATTGTCTTCGTGCTCGACGCGCATTCGCGTATCGAGCGCCGGATTGAAGAAGTTGGCGACATCGCCCGCCGCGAAGACGTCCGCGACGCTGGTGCGGAGCAGCTCATCGACGACGACGCCGTTATCGACGCGCGCACCCGCCTGCACGGCGAGGTCGACATTGGGTTGAATCCCGATCCCGCCGACGACGGCGTCCGCGCGGACTTCCTGCCCGCCCTTGGTCGTGAGCACCAGCTCATCTTTGCTGCGCGTGAGACCGGCCAGCAATTCGCCGGTGCGCACGTCGACTCCCTGCTCGCGGTAATACCGCACGAGGAATTGCGACAGGTCGGCCGGAAAGACGCGCGCGCCGATCCCGTCTTCGGGGACCACCATCGTCACGTCCCGGCCGACGAGCCGCAGCGCCGCAGCGACTTCCGAGCCGATGAACCCGCCGCCGAGCACGGCGAACCGACGCTTCTCGTTCGCGAGCGCGCGGAGCCTTCGATAGTCGTCGTAAGTGCGGTAGTAGATGATCTCGTCGGAGCCGATCGGCAGGCGCCGCGGCGTACCACCGGTCGCGAGCAATAGCGTGTCGTAGGAGACGACGTCGCCCGCTTCTTCGGTGACCGTCTTGGCACGCGCATCGAGCGTGGCCGCGCGCCGCCTCAGCCGCAGATCGACACCGAGCTTATCCGTGCCGCGCCAGATGCTCGATTCCGGCTCGCCTTTCCAGAGGGCCTTGGACAATGGCGGGCGCGCATACGGAGGATGTTCTTCACTCGATATCAACCCGATGCTGGCAGCCGGATCGGCCCCGCGCAGTGCAGCGGCGGCAGCGGCGCCCGTCATCCCGCCGCCCACGATCAAATAGCGATAATGCATCAGAGACGAACCGCGATCGTGCGCCACTTCCCCTGCCTGAACCGCAGAACGCTCAGCACGCAGCGCGTGACATGGCCCGCGAGAATCGCGAGCCAGATATCGATGGGATCGAGCTTGCTAGTCTGTTGAATGACAAAGCAAATGCCGAGCGGGACGAGGATCTGCGAGATCATCGAGATGTACAACGGACTCTTCGTATCACCGGTTCCCTGCAAGCCGCCGGTGTAGGACAGCGCGACGGTAATGAACAGACCCGAGACGCTCAGCACCCTGAGCAGCTGGATGCCGACGTCCACCACGACCGGATCGTGCATCCCGAAGATCGCCAGCAACTGCCGTGGAAAGAACAGGAAGAACAATCCGACGAACGCCGCAACCGCGAGTCCGTAGCGCGCCGCGATGTGGACCGCCTGCTCGGCACGGTCCGGGTGCCCTGCTCCGAGATTCTGGCCCGCCACCGCCGCCGCCGATCCCATCAATCCCACCGACGTCCACGTGATCAGCGCGAACAGCTCCGTGTACGACACCGCGAATGCGGCCTGCGCGGCGGCGCTCTGCGCCAGCGATCCGATGAACGACAGCATCAGCACGCCGCCGATGTTCATCGCGATTCCCTGGATGCCGGTCGGTAAGCCAAAGCGGAACAGCTCGCGGATGATCGTCCAGTCAGGTCCCCAGCCGCGGCCGCGCGGAAACCGCACGACCCACCTCCCGCTCCACAGCCTCGACAGCGCGTAGACTGCCAGCAGGCCGGCGGTGATGCACGTGCCCATCGCCGAGCCGCGCGTGCCGAACGCGGGGATCGGTCCGAGGCCGCGAATGAGGATGATGTTCAGCACGAGATTCAACACCGTCATCGCGATGCCGAGCACCATCGGCGTGCGCGCATCCCCCGCCGAGCGCAGCGCGCCGCTCAACATGAAGAAGATCAGCATGCCGGTCGAGAAGCCGAACAAGATGCGGAGGTATGGCTGCGCCTCCGCCTTCACCGCGTCCGTAGCATTGACGAGGTCGAGCAGCCACGGCGTCACGACATAGCCGACCGGCGCCATCACCAGCAGCGAGATACCGATCGCCGTCAAGAACGCCTGATAGACGACGCGGTCGACCTTGTCCGAGTCGCCCGCACCGGCGAATCGCGCCACCAGCACGCTCATGCCCGTGAACAGGGACGAGATAAACACGATGACGACCAGGAAGATCTGCCAGCTCACGCCGATCGCCGCATTCGCCTTGTAGCCGACGAGATTGCCGACCAGCACGTGGTCCACGATCCCCTGCAATCCGCCGATCGCGTTCGTGAGCATCGTCGGCCATGCGATTTTCCAAACCGCGGCCCGAAGCGGCCCTGCGACGATCGAACGATCGTAGCGTGAGACGGTCTCCGTCACTCAGAGGACCGGGACGGCGGTGCGGCGCCGGGCCAGCAGCGCGTCGAGGCTCCAGGGGCCGGGCCCCGCCGCCGAGAGATAGAGGAAGAGGAAACAGTAAATCACCGCGGGCCCGCCCATGTTCAAAACGGGCCAGAGCCAGTGCCCCTGACTCGCGTGACCGATGAAGTAGGCGACGGCCATTTCGCCCGAGAGAACGAACGCCACCGGCCGCGTGCACAGACCCACGAGGATGAGCGGCCCGCCAATGACCTCGATCATCCCGGCGATCCACGGGAGCGATCCCACCGGCGCCGTGCCACCCCCCGGCATCACCGCCGCGGGAAACGCGAACAGCTTCGCTGTCCCAACCTGAATAAAGAGGAATGCGAGGACGATTCTCAGCACGCTGAGCAGCTGCGGCGCCCATTCCTTCTTCACAGAGCCTCCCTTTTCTTGTGGAGCAGCTCCCGCTCGCGGGAGTTTTGGGTGAGCGACGCGGCCCGCGCAAATTCGGCGCGCGCCTCCTCGAAACGGCCGAGCTTGGCGAGCAGATCCCCGCGCACGCTCGGCAGCAGATGATAACCCGCCAACGCCGGGTCCGCGGTCAGCGCATCGACCAGCTCGAGGCCCGCCGCCGGGCCGAACGCCATCCCGAGCGCGACCGCGCGGTTCAGCTCCACCACCGGGGATGGCACGAGCTGAGCGAGGGCGTCGTACAGCGCCACGATCCGCGTCCAGTCCGTCTCGTCCGCGGTGTGGGCGCGCGCGTGACACGCGGCGATTGCCGCCTGCAGCGCGTACGGGCCGTACGTCCCGCCCCCGCCGGACCGCTCGGCCCGCTCCAGTGCCGCCAACCCGCGGCTGATGAGCAGATGATCCCACTTGCCACGGTCCTGGTCGAGCAGCAGGATCGGCTCGCCGCCCGGTCCCACGCGCGCGCGGATGCGCGATGCCTGGATCTCCATCAGTGCGACGAGCCCATGCACCTCCGGCTCCGCCGGCGCCAGCTCGGCCAGGATGCGGCCCAGCCGCAGCGCGTCCTCGCACAACCCCGGCCGCACCCAGTCCTCGCCCGCCGTGGCCGAGTAGCCCTCGTTGAAAACCAGATAGATGACCTCGAGCACCGACTCGAGGCGCTCGGCCAGCTGTGCGCCCCGCGGCAGCTCGAATGGCACGCGCGCCGCCGCGAGCGTCCGTTTCGCCCGCACGATGCGCTGCTGGATCGTTGCCTTGGGGACGAGAAACGCGCGCGCAATTTCTTCCGTCGTCAGGCCGCCCAGCAGCCGCAACGTCAGCGCGACACGCGCTTCGGTGGTGAGCACCGGGTGGCAAGCGGTGAAAATGAGGCTGAGCAGATCGTCGCCCACCTGATCGTCGAGCGCCTCGGCGAGGTCCTCCTCCGGGCTCACTTGCCGCTCCGAGAGCTCGCGGCCGAGGTGCTCATGCTTGGTGTCCTGCATCTTGCGCCGCCGCAGCTGATCGATCGCCCGATGCTTCGCGGTCGCCATCAGCCAGGCGCCCGGATTGTCGGGGACGCCCGACGCCGGCCATTGCTCCAGCGCGGCGACGAGCGCATCCTGCGCCAGATCTTCCGCGAGACCCACGTCGCCCACGATGCGGGCGAGCCCCGCGATGAGCCTGGCGGATTCGATCCGCCAGACTGCGTCGATGGCCTCAGCAGCCTGCTTCGGGGGCATCCATCATCTGCCGCACTTCGACTTCCAGCTCCTGATCCCAGAGTCCGACATGGGCCTCGAGGAAGCGGCGGGTCCACTCGATCGCTTCCTTCTTGGACGCGACGTCGTAGATCGCGTAGCCGCCGATGACTTCCTTCGCCTCGGCGAACGGTCCGTCGGTCACCGTGATCTTCCCATTGGCGAGCCGGGCGCGCGCGCCCGTCGCTGTCGGCAGGAGACCGCCCATGCCGACCATCTTGCCCTGCTGCGCGGCTTCCGCGCCGAGCTTTCCGATCTTCTCGATCAGCGCCGGTGAGGGTCGAGCACCGGTCTCGCGGGTCTTCACAATCGTCATGAATCGCATGGTCATCTCCCCGCGCGCTGGTTGTTCTTTTCGATCACGGCTCGCTGCCGCTCTTCCTGCTCCCGCAACTCGGGCGTGAACTCGGCGCCGAAATCGTCGGCCTCGAATACCTGACGGATCTCGACTTCCTCGCCGTCCGTGAATGGAATGCGCTTCGCCCATTCGAGCGCTTCCTGCTTCGACTTCACCTGCCAGATCCAGAACCCCGCCACCAGCTCTTTGGTCTCCGCGAAGGGACCGTCACGCACTGCGCGTTTGCTGCCCGAGTAGGTGATGCGTGCACCTTTCGAGCTCGCCTGGAGTCCCTCACCGGCGAGCATGACGCCCGCCTTCGCCAACTCGTCGTTGAACTTGCCCATCTCTTTCAACTGTGCCTCGGTCGGCATGACGCCGGCCTCGGAGTGCTTCGTTGCCTTTACCATCACGATGAATCGCATGGGCGTCTCACTCTCCGTCTGGGGTTTCAGGTCTGCGTTCGTCTGCTGTCATCTAGGCGACGAACGAACCTCGCCGAAATCGACACAGGAGGATGTCGTTGTGGTAGGCCTAGTTACGGCTTAAACTCCAGGCTTCCCGCGAGGCACAAGTTGTGCGTGAACCTGTGAGGATTCGTTATGTGCAGAAACATCAAGACGCTGGCGAACTTTGAGCCGCCGGCAACCGACGACGAGATTCGCGCTTCGGCGTTGCAATTCGTGCGCAAGCTCAGCGGCACGACGCACCCGTCGCATGCCAACGAGGCGGCTTTCACTGCCGCCGTGGATGACGTCACGATGATCGCCCGGCGATTGATTGATTCCATCAGCATCAAGGCACCTCCGCGGAATCGCGAGGAGGAAGCCCGTAAGGCGCGCGAACGCGCGACGAAACGCTTTGGCTAGCGCGACCACCCGCAGAGTCGGGATCGGCATCGCGGTCGGCGTCGTCGCGTTGTGCATCCTCGGCGCGATCACCGAAGACGTCGTCAACAACGATCCCCTGGTCCGTTTCGACGTTTCGGTGCTCGAGACCCTGCACCGCCACTCCACCCCCACGGGCGTCGCGCTTTTCAGTTTGATCAGCCGGTTCGGCTCAGCGACCGTGTTGACGATCCTGGCATTGTCCGGCGTGCTCTTCCTGGCGGTGCGGCGGGAGTGGATCGTGCTGGGAGGCTGGGTGGCCGCCTTCGCCGGAGCATTGCGTGCCAGAACCGCGGCCGAAGCCAACGCTCCGAACTGCCGCCGCGTAATGCGCATCGTCCTCATCCGCTTCCTCCCAATGCAGCGAGTGCCGCAATCACTGTGCCAGAATAGCGTGCAGAATGCGGCCAATCGCCCGAACCAGCGCACGCGGCCATGCGACAACATTAGTTGACAGCACCGGAACGATGTTCAGAAGCTGACGCAATATTCTCGGGGGATGTGTCATGGCGCTCGACCTGTTGATCAAGAACGGCACTGTGGTGGATGGCTCGGGGATGCCGCGCTATCGCGCCGATGTCGGCGTCAAAGGCGGGCGCATCGTCGAAATCGGCCGCATCCGCGCCGCCGCCGAGCGAACGATCGACGCCGAGGGGCAGATCGTCGCGCCCGGCTTTATCGACGGCCACACGCACATGGATGCGCAGGTCGCGTGGGACCCGCTCGGCAGCTGCTCGTGCTGGCACGGCGTCACCAGCGTCGTCATGGGCAATTGCGGCTTCGCGCTGGCGCCGTGCAAGCCCGAGGACCGCGAATGGTTCGCCCGCTGCCTGACCGCGGTCGAGGACATCCCGACCGAGGCGATGATGGCCGGCATCGACTGGACTTGGGAGACGTTTCCCGAGTACCTAGCAAATGTCGAGCGTCTGCCCAAGGCCATCAATTACGGCATGTATATCGGGCACTCGGCGTTGCGCATGTACGCCATGGGTCGGCGCGGGCTCGAGGAGCGCGCCGATGAAGATGATCTGCGCCGGATGGAGCAGGCGGTGGAGGAAGCCGTCCGCGTCGGCGCCATGGGCCTGTCGACCTCGCGAGCCACGACCCACGTCACCCCGGACGGGTCTCCGGTCGCCAGTCGCATCGCCGATTGGGAGGAAATCGACCGGCTCGTCGGCGCGATGGCGGCGGTGAATGCGGGGATCTTCCAGATCGGTCCCGACATCTCGGGAGGGGAGGCGCAACGCGTATTTCTCGAAAGGCTGCGCCGGGTCGCGCTGGAGAGCGGGCGGCCGATCATGTTTGGTGTCCTCGCTACCCGCCAAGGGGTCGAGCCTAACCCATGGCACTATCAGACCCGCTATATCGACGAGACCGTGGCGGCAGGCGGACGCATGTATGGCCAGGCGACGACCCGCTCGATAAACGCGGTGTTCTCGCTAAAATCCTATTTGCCCTTTGATGCCTTGCCCGGCTGGCAAGCGCTTCGGCAGCTGCCGATCGAGGAGCAGAAGCGCCGCCTTGCCGACCCTGAAATGCGCCGACAGCTGGTGTCAGTGGAAGCCGCAATGAAACCGCGTGACAGCATCCTTCAGGGCGGCGGCGCAGCAACGACCGATCCGAGAAAGCCGGACTACGACAATCTCTTCCCGATGCTCGATGTCGACTGGGACGACCCGTCGGTGGCGGAGCTCGCGCGGAAGCAGGGCAAGCATCCGGTCGAAATCATCATCGACCTGGTCTTGGAGAACGACAACCGGGTATTTGTGCAACCCCTCGTCAACGAGTCCCCGGACGATGTGCTGGGCCTCCTCAAGCACCCGCGGACATTGGCGACATTCTCCGATTCCGGCGCCCATGTGTGCCAGGAGATGGGGTCGTCACTGCAGACCCATCTGCTGAGCTACTGGGTCCGCAACAAGCAGCAATTCACCCTGGAAGAA